>Ga0213828_1000065_pt1 | contig 162294 bp, 146 predicted proteins | sample MC6MC0897MG_FD_180664 | JGI IMG/M metagenome (GOLD analysis project Ga0213828, IMG submission 180664) | Enriched soil aggregate microbial communities from Iowa State University, Ames, United States - MC6-MC0897-MG | ecosystem: Environmental > Terrestrial > Soil > Unclassified | place: USA...
TGACGGCGGACGACGGCTACATCGTTCTCATCGACGGCAAGCAAGTGCTCGCCGTTGACGCCAACCAGTCTTCGGCCAGCAAAACCGCCAGCTTCTCGGTGACCGGCGACGGCCCGCACGACATCCAGATCGTTTATTGGGATCAGGGCGGCTACGCACAACTGAAAGTGGAAGTCGCAGCGGTCAGCGCCAACGGCAACGTCGGTCCTTACAGCGTGCTGGGCACCAGCAACGCCATTTCGCTGGGCCACGACACCCTGACCACCCTCGAAGACCAGCCTTTGGTCATCAAGGCCGCGACCCTGCTGGCCAACGATAGCGATGTCGACGGCGACAAGCTGACCATCAACACCTTGCAAGGCAAGTCGACGCTGACCACGCCTGCGGATGTGTTCGACAGCGCCAACCACAAGGTCGGCACCGTGGTCATGGACGCCAACGGCAACGTGGTCTTCACCCCGGCCAAAGACGTCAACGGCCTGGTGACCTTCAGCTACACCGTGACCGACGGCCACGCCAACTCCAACACCGCGACCGTCACCGTTAACGTGACGCCGGTCAATGACGCGCCTGTGGCTGGCAACAATGCTCAGAGCGTCGCGGAAGATGCGACAGCACCGAACAATGCCGGTCAACTGGTGGCAACCGACGTCGATACTGGCGACACGCTCACCTACGCCCTGACCGGGACAACATCGACCGCCAGCGGCGCCATCAACGGCAACGCACCGACCGGCTTCGTGCTCGACCCGGCCACTGGCAAGTGGGCTATCGACACCAGCAGCGATGTCTATCAGAAACTGGGTGTAGGCCAGTCGATCACCTTCGACGTGGCATTCAATGCCACCGATAAGGCAGGCGTCGTCAGCAACACTGGGCATCTGACCTTGACCGTCACCGGCACCAACGATGCACCGGTGGCGTCCGCGACCAGCAAAGCCGTAACCGAAGACACCGTGGCGACCGGTCAGCTGCAAGCCAGCGATGTCGACAGCAACGACGCCTTGACCTTCACGGTCAAGGACGCCGATAAGCCGGCCGGTTTTACCGTGGACGCTTCCGGGAAGTGGACCCTGGACGCCAGCAACGTGGCCTATCAGCACCTGGCCGCAGGCGAGACCGCCACCCTGAATGTGCCGTTTACCGTCACTGACAAGGCCGGTCTGACCAGCACTTCGAACCTGACCATCACGGTCACCGGCACCAACGATGCGCCGACCGTCAACGCGGCCTCGGGCGCCGGCAACGAAGACACGCTGATCACCGTCAACCTGTCCGGCGCCGATGTGGATGGCACGGTGAATCACTTCAGCCTGACGCCTTCGGCGGCCATGCATGGCAGCTTCTTCACCGATGCCGCCGGCCTGCACGCGGCTGACCTGAGCAACATCGCAGCCAGCAGCAACACGGCGACCCTGTACTTCAAGCCGGATGCAGACTGGAGCGGCAGCACCGCGTTCACCTACACCTCGGTCGATGACAAAGGCCTGGCGAGCGCGGGCAGCGCAACGGGCACCATCAAAGTGGCACCGGTGGCCGATGCCCCAACCGTCACGCTGACCGGCAGCCAGGTGAATTCGACCGGGCTGGTCAAGGACGTGTGGGTCGGTACGCTGACCGGCATGGGCACGAACGGTAACGGCGCAGACGCGGCGACCATCAAGGCGGGCTTCAACACCTCCACCGCCGCGACCACGCACACCACCGCCAGCTCCGCTGCGGAATCCGATGTGACGCAAGGCACTGGCACCAAGCTGTCCGGCCTGATCTATCTGGAAGCCGGTCACACCTACAACTTCACCGGTTCTGCGGACGACAGCCTGTTGATCACCCTCGGTGGTAATCAGGTCGCCAGCGCTACCTGGGGCGCGGGTGCGGCAGTGACCAACGTCGGTTCGGGCTTCACGCCAACGGCGTCCGGTTACTACACGCTGGATATCTACCACTACAACCAGTCGGGCCCGGGCAGCTACAGCATCGGCCTGAGCGACAAGAACAACAGCACCAACGCTGTTACAACCGTCGCGCTGGACAGCGCTCACACCCCGATCTACGCAACGGTTGACGATCTGAAGGCGTCGGGTCTGAACGGTGTCACGCTGCATGAAAACGGTACCGGCACAGGCGAGGGTTACTACACCGCCTACGACTTGAACCACGGCACCGAAAACAGCCCGATCAAACTGAGCGGCATCACGGCGCAGTTCGGCGACAGCACGGACGGTTCCGAAACTCACACCGTGACCGTCACCGGCGCCCCTGCGGGCTCCGTACTGACTGACGCGGCAGGCCACAGCGTGACCATCGTCGGCACCAACACGCCGGCAGACATCAGTGCGCTTGACCTGACCAGCCTGGTCATCAAGACGCCTGAATACTACAAAGGCGATTTCACGCTGCATGTCACGGCGACGGCGACCGAGGCGATCCTCATCGGCAATCCAGCGGCGGTTCAAACGGCGTCTGCCAGCCAAGACATCGTGGTGAAGGTCGACGCGGGTGCTTACAAGTCCACTGAAGGCACCGCAGGCAACAGCGTTGTCACCGGCACTGCCGCCAACGACGTGGTCGTGGCCGATGTGACGGCGATGAAGCTGGTCGCCGGTCAGAACTACGACATCGCGTTCATGGTCGACACGTCGGGCAGTATGTCCGGCAGCCTGAGCACCATGATTGCGCAGATGAAATTGGTGTTCTCAACGCTCTCAGCCGCCGCTCAAGGCAAGGACTCGGGCACGGTCAAGATCTACCTGACCAACTTCGACACCAGCGCTCACACCGGCATCACGGTTGACCTGACTCACGGTGGGCAGGCAGCGCTCGATACGCTGAACAAGTACCTGACCAACCTGCAGGCTTCTGGCAACACCAACTATGAGTCGGTGTTCAACCAGACCAGCGCGTGGTTCTCAAGCTCCGCCGCCAGCAACCCGGGCGCGCAGATGCTGACGTACTTCATCACCGACGGTGAGCCGACCTATCACGACAACGCCAATGGCAATGCCGTGAGCGGTGCGGCGCCAACCGAAACCATGGCGGCCTACAACGACCTGGCCACCAAAACGGCGATTGAAGCGATTGGTATCAAGACCACCACTTCGCTGGATCAGTACGACACCAACGGCCACTCGCAGACCGTTATCGACGTCAGCAAGCTCAAGGACGCGATCCTGAGCAACGAGACGCTGGTAGGTCCAGGCGCTGACACCGTGAACGGCGGCGACGGCAACGACATCCTGTTCGGCGACATGATCAACTACGGCACGCTGGAAGGCACCGCCGCGCTGAAGGCATTCGCCGCCGCGACGTTGAACGTCAACGTCTCGACCATCGATGACAAAGCGCTGCATCAGTTTGTCAGCACCCACGTTGATGACGTCGCCCACCTGGCCAATGCGTCGAACACGTATGAAGCCAAGTACACCCTGCTGCAGGATGGCAACGACTCGCTGCTGGGCGGCAATGGCGATGACATCCTGTTCGGTCAGGGCGGCAACGACATCCTCAACGGCGGTAATGGCAATGACTTGCTGATCGGTGGTAAAGGCAACGACACCCTCATCGGTGGCGCTGGCGCCGATACCTTCGCCTGGAAAGCAGGCGACACCAACAGCGGCGGCTTTGACGTGATCAAGGACTTCAACTCGAAAGAAGGCGACAAGCTCGATCTGCGCGACCTGCTGCAAGGCGAGAATGGTAACAACGTGACGGATCTGACCAAGTACCTGCAGATCACCAACGATGGCAAGGACACCACCATTCAGGTCAGCAGCACCGGCCAGTTCGCGACCAACCCCTCGGCTACAGCAGCGGCCAACACGGCCGATGTACATATCAAGGTGGAAGGCGTGCAGTGGAACAACTCCATGATCAACTCGCTGGTTAACGGTGCTGATCCGACCATCAAGGTCGATCATCACTGATAGCTGAGTCGCCAGAGCTGATGTACTGTGCTGGCAGCCGTCACCGACGGCTGCCAGCCTTTGCATTCATTGAGGAATGAGCCATGTTTTACGTTCAGCGCGATGCGGGTGGAGTGCTTGTTCGGGTAGAGGCGACGTCGTTTGCCGAAGCGACCGGGCAACTACCCGCCGACGATCATGAGATCCAGGCCTGGTATGCCAACGAGGTGGTGGAAAAGAGTCTGAATCAGCTGAAGTTGAGCGACATGGAGATGATCCGTGTACTCGACGACTTGATTCAGGTGCTGACCAGCAAAGGCATTCTCAACGTCACCGACCTGCCTGCCGCCGCGCAGGCAAAGTTGATGGACCGTAATCAGGCCCGTGAAACACTGGGCGGCCTGAGCGACCTGATCAACGACGATGAAACGCGGTTGATTTAAGCCTGATATAGCCCCTCCCCCTGTAGGAGCGCGCTTGCCCGCGATCTGCCGGGAACCGGCAGCAAATCCTGTGAATGCGGTATGCCTGATACAACGCAGGGTCTGGACTTTGATCGTTCCAACGCTCCGCGTGGGAATGCCCGGCAGGATGCTCTGCGTCCACAATGACGCGGAGCGTCAATCGCTGCGTTACCACGCGGAGCGTGGGAACGATCAAACGACAGATACCGAACCCTGTAGGAGCGTGGCTTGTCCCGCGATCTGCTGCGCAGCAGCAGTAAAACCATGCGCCTTGGCAATGTCAGGTGAACCGCACTCACCAGATTTACTGCCGCTTCGCGTCAGATCGTCCGAATGCGGCCCAGACACAAGCCACGCTCCTACAGGTTTCTTTGATCCTTTCAACGCTCCAGGTGAGAACGATCAACAGGTGGAACGCCACTCCGGTCGCTCCTACAGGTTTAGCGGGCTGCTGATGACTTCCACGGCGCCGGCTCACCAATCAACTGCCCCTGCACCCCTTCAATGCCCATCTCCGCAATCACCTGACGTTCGCCCTCGGTTTCCACACGTTCGGCGATCAGCGGCAGGTCGATGCTGTGCGCCGCGCGCTGCACCGCTTCGATGAACAGACGCTTGTGGCTCTCTTCGTCGATGGCGCGGATGTAGCTGCCGTCGATCTTCAAATAAGCCAGGCCCAGATGCGCCAGGTTGCCGATCATGCTGAAACGCCCGCCGAACCGTTGCAGCGCCAGCGTAAAGCCGGCTTCTTGCAAACGACGAGTCAACTTTTCCAGCACCGCCTGCTCAGGCAACTGTTCCTCACCGATTTCGAAGGTCAAGCGACCCGCCAGTTTCGGATGCTGACGCAGGGCATCGAACACCTGATTCAACGCTCCCGCATCGTTCAGCGTTGCCGCGGAAAGGTTGAACGCCAGCGATTCGTCATGGGTATGAAGGTGCGCCAATACCAGTTTGAGCATCAGCAAATCCAGCCGGCTCGACCAGCCGAAGCGCTCGACCCAGCGCAGGAAGCGCCCCGCCGCAATGGCCTCGCCCTGCTCGTTGACCAGTCGCGACAGCACCTTGTAATGCAGCACCCGGCCGGTATTGCCGGTTTCGACCACCGGCTGGAAGAACAGCTCGAAGCCGCCGGTGGTCAGCGCATGATCCAGCACCCGACGCCAGGTGTGTTCATCGTCACCGGTGCTCTTGACCGCGCCATCCTCGACGCAACTCCACGTTTGTTCGCCCTGTGTTTCGGCCTGGGAAAGCGCCTGATCCGCGAGGCCCAGCAAGCTCAGCGGGGCGTCACCCGGGGCATAAGGCGCCAAGCCCATGTGAGCCACAGGAGACACATCGCAAGCGCCCGTTTCGCCCAATGCACGCAGCGCCTGTTCCAGATCGCGCGCCAGTTCGAGCGCTTCATCCCGATCCATTCCCGGCGCCAGCACCGCGAACTCGCCACCCCGTGAGCGGCTGATGAGGTTGCGGGTTTCAGGGTATTTATCGCAGTGCTTGAGCAGCAGTTGCGCGACCGCGATCAACAACGCATCGGTGCGCTTGCCGCCCAGACGCAGGTTCAACCCCGCAAGGTCCTGCACACGCAACAGCAAGAGGTAACCGGAACGCTCCTCTTCCTGATGACTCACATGCGCCTTGAGCTGCATGTCGAAATAACGGCGGTTGGACAAACCGGTCAGGCTGTCGTGGTACGACTCACGACGCAGCTTCTCGCTGCGCTCCGTGCTTTCCTGAAACAACGCCTTCAGCTTCTCGACCATCTGGTTCATCGCCTGAACGACCCGACGCAGCTCCGGCGTGCGTGGCAGATCGGTGATGGTAGTGAACTCCCGGCGACCGATGGCATGAGACTGCGCCACCATGTCATCCAGCGGACGCAACCGACGCTTGAGCAGCAAGGCGCCCAGCACCGCACTCACTACGCCACACGCCAGCAACCAGCCCAGACTGCCCAGCGCGCTCTGCCACAACTTCGCCAGCGCGAACATCGGATGGCTCACCACCTCGACCCGCGCGGTCTGCTGCCAGCCCTTGCTGACAATCGCCTCACCGCCCGCCGGCTCCAGGCCGATCGCGTTGATGAACCACTGCGGCACGCCCTGATTGTCCGGCGTCGCACTGCGCTCCACGATCACCGCATCCGTGGCCAGATCCACCACGCGGATGCTGGCGTAATAACCGCTGTCGAAAATCGACGTGACCATCAGTTCGACCATTGCCGGGTCATCGATATTGGCGGTCAGCGACAACGCCAGCGACGTCGCTGCATCCTGGGCATGAGAGCGCAACTGGTTCACGTACTGCGCACGCGAGCTTTCCAGACTGACAACAAAGCTGCCCGCAAACGCGACCACCAGAAACAGACAGATAGCGATCAACAGCTGTTTGAACAGAGACATCAGTACTCCTAATTCGCAGGCTCGGCCGGGAAGCCTTCGGCGTTCATTTTCTTCAGCACGTCCAGCCACCGGGACAGACGCTTGGTATCGCCCACTTTTTTGTTGCCTTGCGCACCCGGCAGCCACAGGCCTTCAGCGTTGAAGGCATACACCGGCAACAGATCCTGGCGCTCGCTGGCGGGTTTGATTTCATTGATAAGGCTGTCGAGGACCAACGGCATCGCGTTCGGGCTCGAATAATAGGTCAGCACCATGTGCGCCCGGTTCAAGCGCAGTGCCTTGACGTAAGTGATCAGCAGTTTCTCGCTGGGAACGCCCAGACGGCGCAGGCTGAAATACTTGGCGATGGCGTAGTCTTCACAATCGCCCGCGCCCTTGATCAGGGATTCGATGGGCGTCGCCCAATAATCGACCTCGTGCCACAGGTCGATGTCTTCCTCATAGCGCATCTGCTTGTTGAAGAACTGGTTAACCACCGTCAGCTTGTCCAGCTCGCTGATCTGCTTCTCGGTCGAAAGCAGATTCTGCCACGCATCAATCCGCTGCTTCCCCGCCCCCAACGGCCCGTACAACGCCTCGGCCCGACGACTGATCAGGGAAAAGTCCCAATCGGCATTCAGATAGCTCGCACACGCCGTGCACGTCAGTGCAAGCGCCAGAAGCAACCAAAACCCAGGGCGCTTATGAGCTGAACGTACTGCCAATTCGTCTAGTCCATCAGGCAAACGGATAACCGGAGAGCGATGGTGACGGGTTGGGCGGGGAAAGACAATGGCGTGATGAGATCATCTTTAAGCCATTGTCAGGGGGGGCCTTCACGCAATGCGACTGAAGCGATAACGATGACTACTCTGACTTCTCGAAGCCCGGCCGGTACTTCAGCACCCTGGCAGGCACCCCGCCCATGATCGCTCCACGGTCTACCGACTTGTTGACCACAGAACCCGCCGCAAGAATAGCGCCATCAGCGACCGTGACCCCATCCAGAATCCGGCAACCGGTGCCGACCCATATGTCGTTGCCCATCTCGATGCCCTGCAGAGTCAGGCCCTGCTTGGCGATGGGCACGGTAGGATCATCGTAAATATGATTCGCCGGGATAATGACCGTGTGCGCAGCGATGCGAACATAACTGCCGGTCTTCAACCCGCCGTGTCCATAGATGACGCAGTAGGGGTTAACCGAATTGGACCTGCCCAGTTCTATGCTGCCGCCGGGGCCCGTTTCGATAATGGCGCCGTACTGAATGACACTGCCGTCACCGATGACAATCCGGGAATCGGCATTGGTGCAGATAAGCCTTGCGCCGGACTTGATGACGACCCGCTTCCCGATCACGATATTTTGAAGGTAGCCATCGAAGCAGGCGTCAGGCGCCACTTGGGCGCCCTCTCCCAAAGAAACAGCTGGCGGTTCCTCGACTTTTGCAGGAGCCGAGAATAACTGCTTGATCTTCGAAAGAATCGAAGGCATCAGTATTTCACCACGTAGGCTTTCGTTCTGTTTGGCGCATCATCGCCATACCGAAGCTGAGCCAGTTTTTCAGGCTTATCGCTGAAGAACTGATCAATGGCTTTGCCCGCCATCGGGTAATTGATGGAGTTGTAATCATCAAAAAAGATGACGCCTCCCGGCACCATGCGATTGTAAAAATATTCCAGGCACTCGATATGCGGCTCGAACAAATCACAATCGATGTTCACGTAATGATATTCGCGCTCCTCTAACAACGGCAGCGACTGGCTGAAAAGGCCTTGGCGCAACTCCACATTGGCGGTCAAGCCCGCGTTGTCTACCAGCGCTTGCACACCTGCCAGCGATGTCTCAGTGAACAACGTCTGGTTACGGTAGGCCGCATCTTCAGGCGCCAGAAGCTTGTCCTGCTCGGAGAGAGGAGGCAGACCACTGAAAGTATCCAGCCCAACCAGCTTGAAAGGAATCCCGGTCTCGGAGGCATATTTGGCGCAAGCCACAAGGCTGCTTCCGGTAAAGACACCGCATTCCACAGCGTTGAACTGGGTCAAACGACGGATGCCTTTGCCCCAGAAGAAATCACCCCAAGGATTCTTTTTCTTCTTCTGACGTTCGGAGCGCAGGTAGTTGGCAATCGCTATTTGAAAGCCATGCAGCACAGGGACACGTTCGAAGAAGATCTCCGGGAACGGTGGCATATGAGGAAATTCAAGTGACGCATTGAACTTGAGCTTCTTTTTTTTCACGGGTTTATTAACAGACATTGTTACACCTTCGAACTGGAGAGCGCCAAGCCCAAATCGACAATCCCGGTCTGGCCTGAAACGGAAGCGACATCAAAATTAAAGAAGTTCTGCGACATTTCGAGCGGAATGGTGGCATCGCCTACTACCTCATTGATGAGGTAGCTCAAGAAGTACTTTCCGCCCAGCAGATAGTTGTTAAACGTAAAGGACAGATGATATTCGTCCCCCTCAACCACATCTTGCAGCATGGGCCCCACCTCGGATCCGTCGATGGCGCAGACGCTAATGCCGGAACTGTTACGGATACCAAAATTGAACGCAATGCACTCAGCGGAACGCGGCGCCTTGAACGTTCCCTTGAAAACGTACTGGTTGGTGTCTGACTGATACTCGAGCGAGAACCCTGTGATCATCGTCGCATCAGGGGCATCCTTGCCAGCGGACAACTTTCCGCCAGAGCGGCTTTTGGCTTCTTGATCGCTTCGAACGCTTTTATACACTTCGATGCCATCGAACACGGAGCCATCATGGATTTTCTTTCCGCCCTCGATAACGACAGCTCGCGTACAGAAATTGGCCAAGAGGTTTTGGTTATGCGTCACCAACAGGAAGGTCTGTCCTGAATCGCGCATCTCGCGAATTCGGTCGTAGCACTTCATACGGAAGCTGGCGTCACCAACGGCCAGCGTTTCATCAATGATGATGAGATCGGCATCTACGTGTACTGCACATGCGAACGCCAGGCGCGACTGCATACCGGAAGAATACGTCCGCAGCGGCTGATCGAAGTATTCGCCAAGGTCGGCGAACGCGATGATGTCCGCAATTCTGCGGTCGGTACCCTCTTTGTTGATGCCCTGAATGCTACAGAAAAGGTAGGCGTTTTCACGGCCGGTAAAACTTGTGTTAAAGCCAGCGGTGAGGCCCAAAAGGGTCGCGATGCGGCCGTAACGGCTGACCTTCCCTTCCGTAGGCTCGATCACATTCCCCAGGATACCCAACAGGGTAGACTTACCGGCGCCATTGCGACCGATGATGCCTACGGTCTCGCCACTGCGCACAGTGAGGTCAATACCATCCAGAACCTTTTTGCCCCCTACCGCACGGGACGTCCGCTTCAGCAGCGCATCAAAGAAGACGGTGGTGGGCCTCAGGGAACTCGCATAGCGCTTGCATATATTGGTGGCTTCCAACAGCAAATGATCGCGCTCTACATTAGACGACATCAGCGACGACCCCCTTGATTCTGTTGAACAGCCAGACAGCCAGTGCGCTCAGCAAGATGGCGGAGGCGACCAATGCCCCCAACACCACCATTGAAGGCGCGTGGCCGAACACCAGCGCCTCCCTCAACGGCTCAACGATGACCGTCAGCGGGTTGAACCAGAGCAGAAAACGGTAGGACTCAGGCGCGAGGCTCACAGGATAAGAGATGGGCGCTGCATAAAAAAGCACACGCATCAACAGCCGCACCGCCTCAGAGATATCGCCGATAAAAGGACCGATCACCGACAACATCAGAGACACGGCCGAGATGATAGTTATCGAGAGCATCAACAGCAAAATCGCCCACACGACGTTCTGCCACGCGATAACTGATAATGTTATGCACATCACCAGCACCATCAATGCGTAGATGACCCCGTGAACATAAGCCCGCATCAGATTGGCAAGCCACAACACCCACAGCGGAAAGGGAGACTTGACGACATAGGTGCGCTTGCTGGAAAAAAGAACTGTCGAAGAATTGACAACATCGGACAGCAATAAGTAGATAGACAACCCTATAAAGAAAGGCAATACAAATCCAACTGACACGGCAGAACCAGGCTCCTGCCAACTAACTTTCAGTATTCCGCCAAACACTACCGTATAGACACACAACAGGCACAACGGCGTCAGCAACATCCAAAAGACGCCCAATAACGACCTTTTATATTTGGCTTGTAAATCTCGCCTGGCCAAATCCCAAGCCAGTCTAAAGCACTCTCCGAGTCCCATAAAATCCCCACAAAAACACAACAAATAGCCGTTTCACACTGAAAGTCAGGCGCGGGAGTATAGGGAAATGGCCGTGGAAAAGCGATCCATCATGGCCTACGAGGCGCTGACGCCAACCTTTCCAAGCGTTTGAACCCTTGTTCGATCAACGATTTTGCTGCCGAATGAGGGTCGCCGCTCTAGCGGATCTGTAACGTTAACCGCGCAGGCCAGACAGACGGTCACCATTGAAATCTGGAATCCTTTCCCTCTCGACTTCATCGTAGGTACTCGCTCGGCGGTCTTTGCGCGACAAAGCTTCCAGTCGAAAGGCACACGCTACGTTCCGATGTTTGTGTTTTCTACAGTTCAAATGGTATTTTTCTCAAGGTGTGAACATGAACCGGGGGAGAGAAATTTCGGCCGGTTGCGATCGATGTTACCTATCGACATGTGCCATTGGATACTATAAAAATTTACGGTGCGCGCGAAGAGATAGATGGAGCCAGACAACGACTACCCCTCACAATAAAATTTTAGTCACACATAGCAAGACCAGGACAAGAATTCAACAACTCTAAGGCTAAAGCATGAACTTATTCGACATGGCTAGTCGCAAGGATGAAGTCGTTACACTCTCCGAACACACTTCTCTAGCAAAGCTCACCCTTGCAAACGGCGTCCAGTGGCGCTGCATAAGAACCCGAAGCAGCAGTTCGCCTCAAATTACCGTATCCATGATCACCAAATGGTATCCGTTTTCCAACCGACCAGAAACAGTCGGATGGTATGCTCGAACACTCAAAGGCGATGCCAGCGTAACTATTGAGATCCTCCACAATCAGGAAGTCGTAGGCACGACCTGCATTACCATCGATTCACAACCGAAAGAAGTCCGGATTCCTTGGCCTCTCTCGACCTCAAAACTCTCTCCAAACCTGTCGTTGAGTATAAAATTTAACCTGGCAGATGATCAGCAAGCAGATCTGATGATAAACCGCTGCCTTGATAGAAAAGACCTCACTTCCTTGGCGTTGGGACACGGCATAGAGATTGGTCCAGGACCGAGACCACAGATACTGAATAGCTCCGATGTTTCCGTAAAATATGTAGAAGAGATGTCAGAGGGCGAATGGACAAATCTCTATGATAAAGACGGGCAATACGCCTCAAGCCAGTCTGACTGGACGAACCACATTGTAGGTAAGGCAAGCAACCTTCCTTGCCAAGACGCATCCTTAGACTTCATTTTTTCAAGTCACGTATTTGAACACTTGGCAAACCCTCTAGGCCATTTGGCCCACTGGTCATCAAAACTGAAGCCCGGCGGGGCCATTCTAACTATCGTTCCCGACATCGCTGGCACGAAAGACTACAGCCAACAACCCAGTAGCCTTGAAGAAATCATTCACGAACAGGCTAACGATATCTGGGAACCGTCCGTCCATCATTATCTGAGATGGGCGAGTACCCGCGCAGAGTGGCTCAATCGAGTCGAGGAAGCAATGTCGGCAAGGCGCTCGATTCACGTCCATTATTACACGCGGGAAAACACCGCAACTCTTTTGAATCACGCGATTGCGCACCTCGGCTTCGATTCATTCCACATTATGCATACACCCAACCATCGAGACTTTTACTGGGTGCTCATCAAGAAATAACCCAAGCTTAAACCCATACCGTCTATTGTGATCCACATGAAAAATCCCGCACATCGGGATTTTTCACAATAGAAGAGCATTGCAAACTGCAAAACTCGCCCGTTGCTCCCTAACGCACATCTACGGGCATCGAAGCAAACCGTTTTTCCAATTTGACCCGCATTGATGTCATCGACGGTTTTTCAATGAACCGGTACGAGAGCCAAGACACCAAGATACAGAGTGCGGAGAGTATCGTCCCGCTCACCACTCCATATTTAGACCAACCAGGAACGTGATGATTAAAAAACGGATAATAATATTCGACGACATAAATGATTTGATAGTGCCAGATATACAGACTGTAGGAAATCACCCCCAAAAAAACGAGAGGCGTCATCAGCCTTGAAACGGTCTGACTGCATTCTTTTCCTTTAGTCAAGGCGATGACCACCATGGCAAACGCGATACCCGCGATACGCCCGGCGTAAGGATGAATCACCCATCCGCCGATCAGCGCATAAGCAGTAATGACCCCGGCGAGAATGCAAACTACCCATTGCTCCTTAACGCTAGATTCTGCAATATAAATACCGAAAGCAAATGCATAGAAAACCTCTACAAACCGTATATAACCTACCCATCCCGCTTTTAGAAACAGGGCATACAGTACAAGCGACGCTACCAGAATGGCCGTTTTGCTTCGGATGCCCACCATCAAGATCAAAGGCACCAATATGTAGTAGGTCACCTCATGGGTCAGCGTCCAAAGCACTGGATTTATGGCGCGCGAAACGGAAGGGTATAAGTCCTGAGAGAATACCAAGTGCCTCAAGATGATAGTAAGGTCGTACTGTGGCACCCATCGACTGCCTATATAGCCCAACAAAACAGTGACGACAAAAATATTGACTAAATACAGAGGAACCAGTCGTGTAAACCTGTGTATCACGTAGCGGCTCACCCCCTGGCTCGTACCAATAAGACGGCTACCCGACTGCCAGATAAGATAGCCACTGAGGCAAAAAAACACGTACACACCAAAATCACCAAGAAAACCTTTATTGGCAGAGAGCCAGGCATTAGTGGCCAGGCCGGATGTGTCCGAGTGCGCGAAAAAAACGGTGGCCGCCGCGATGCCTCTGAGTGCATCAATCGATTTCGAATGCAGATTGTATTTCATACGACCAAGGAGCCATGAAAAGTAAGAATTCGAGCATGATACTAAACCCCACTGAGCCAAGCTTAAAATTTTTTCTCTTCGGGCGTCTCGACTACTCACCAGGCTTCTTCCTGCCATTCAGAGGTAGTCTACACGGGCAAGGTATCTCCTGGATCTGAATTTGGCGGTCTGAACGGGCGATGGGGGCACGTATACGCGCGCCCCCTATGCGAATGCACGAACTAATCGAACACCTACGATATCTTTTTGGCGCATTCCACCTCCCGACAAGATAGATGCCCTAATCCAGAATCTCCGGCATGTTTGTTTTAGCCCATTCTGCGAACAGTGCGATTATTTGACGGCTTCCGAATTCGGAGTAATGTCGAAAATCCCGGAGCAATGGCATCCCGTCTTTCACTAGCCGGCACTCGCCCGAATCGCAAAAAAGTGGATTCTGCTGAAACACCGGCACATCAGGATGCAGTCGATGCACTTCCTCGATCACAGCATCAATACCCGCCTGCTGCTTATCCACCTCACTTTGCAACACTCTGCAAGTGTTAGCAGGCGCTCCGAATGGCCGAGTGAAGCATGTCCGGATGTCATACATCACCTCAGGCTTGGGTGAAAAAATGACAGCTTGAACACCCTGCGCTTTCAGGAAGCTTAATTTTTCATCCAGAAATTTAACGTACGTAGCGGCGAAATTTGCACCGCCCGGCAACTCGGCCTCCGTGAACATGTCGACCAGCGTGCCCCGCTCATCAAGGCGAGGCCACAGCGAACTAAGGATGGCGAATTTGATAGAGGGGTTGTTCTTAATAATCGTTTCTTGTGTCTCACAATCGATCGGATAGCCACCTGGCTGGCAGGATCCGTAAGAGAGCACATTTTGCCTGGAGAATCGCTTGTCCTCCACCAGTCCACCGTACAGGTGGTTGGCATAGCTGTTACCCATCAATATCAAGGTAGGCGCGCCTTCTCGCTCCTGCGAGCAGAAATAGCGGAAGGTGTCCGGGTACAGCGAAACGCACAGATCGTTTTTGGTGTACTTCCATGTCGGGCCAACCATCTGAAGGTTAGCCTCTTCTTGAGCCACTTCGATACTTCTGTTTGGAAGACCATTGCCTGAAAACACCGCCGCGCCAAACGCGACGATCACAAGCATGGAAGCCACTAGCGCAAAGGTCTTTCCTTTTCCCCCACCGTAGCGCAGGGGCCGTTCGACGAACCGGAATGTCAGCCACGCCAGCACCAGAGAAGCGACGACGATACTCCCACGAATCCATGCGGGAGGTATGCCTCCCAGGACAACGTGTGCAAATGAAAGCAGCGGCCAGTGCCAGAGATATAGCGGGAAGCTGATTAACCCGACCGCTACAAATACTCGATTCGCCAGCACGCGTCGGTTCCACCAGGATTCAACGCCCGCAAAGATAACCAACCCACACCCCAGCGTGGGGAGTAACGCCCAATAGCCAGGGAAATCGAGGTTTTCTTTGGCGTAAAAATAGCCCACGCCGATGCACATCAGTCCAGCGAGCGAGGCGAGACTCGCCACCCCGACTCCGCCTATTCGGTGACGTTTCAGCTTGATGAGTTGATTCGGGTGGAAATGCGAATGTGCCGCTAGCAAAGCGCCGAGTGCGAGTTCCCAGAACCTGGAGTACGGGAGATAAAAAGCGGCCACCTGATCTTGTTTTATCAAGTGGATAGAGCTCCAGAACGACAGGACAAGCAGCGATATCAGCACGCCGTAAACATTAGCCCTCAGCCGCCAGGCAATCACGAGGACAATCGGCCAGACAAAATAGAATTGCTCTTCAATACCGAGCGACCATAAATGCAGCAGCGGCTTGGTAATGGCGTCCACATCGAAATAGCCACTTTCAGTGAAGTAGCCAAAATTCGCCGCGAAGCCCGCGCCGTACAGAACATGCTTGCTGAGCGCGTCATACTCGTTTGCAAAAAGCGCATACCAGCCGAACACCAGCACGAACGCAAAAATCAGAATCAACGCCGGAAAAATCCTTCGAATCCGCCTCTTGTAAAAACTGGCAAAACTAAAGCGACCCGATTCCAGCTCTTTGTACAGATTGCTGGAAATGATAAAGCCCGAGATAACAAAAAACACATCGACGCCAATGAAACCGCCTGTCATCAAAGTCGGGAAAGCGTGATAGATCAGGACGCCCAAAACTGCAAGCGCCCTCAAGCCATCTATATCCGGCCTATAGCCCATATGGACAGGGGTTTTCTCGGACTTCACGAACGTCATCAATGCACCTTAAAAACATATAAAAGTCAGTCGCTGCACACCCGCCAGCGCCCGGAAGGGCAACGCCCTACCGGCCATGAGGTTGCTCGCCACGCAGGTGGCAGGGTCACTTAAAAAAACGCGCGCACCTTAGCACAGTGAACACGAGGCGCAGAATGTGGATGACGGCTCGTTGCCCGGCGCGGATTTGACAGGTGATGGCCGCGAAATACCATTGCCTGCTCAGCACGGTGGCGCAGCCTTTTCGGGGGACGCGGGACAGAACGCTCGCCCCCGAGTGTTTATCTCAATGCCGGGCAAACGTCAGATGCGGTATGAGGGTTACCACACAGACCAGAATCATCAGCCCCATTCCCGCGAAGACCGCCACCGTCTTACGGTCAGAGGCGATGATGCTCCTGCGCGCGTCCAGTATCGGCTTTTCAAAATACTTGAACGAAAGCGCGGCCAAGAGGAACGAGAGCGCTAGGTAGATGGCGCCGGGTAGGAAAATGCCTCGTCCAAAGAGGGAAAGCGTTCCCCAAGAAATGAAGAAGTGGATGATGTAAAGCCCGAAGCAAATCTTTCCGATATAAGCCAGGGGTGACCACATAATCAACGGGCGTTTTTCCAACGTATAAGCAACAAGCAAGCCCAATGCGAACGTGACACCGTACCAAACCCAACGGAACTCCAGAAACCCGTTCACAACCCCGAATTTTGCCAGGAACGCTGCAAAAAAAGCCGCCCAGACAGCGAGCATCATCCGAATGCCGCTTTTACCAAAAGCCAATAACGCCCCCATTGCGATGTATTGCATGTCACCTTGGGTCGTTTTGAAAATGATGCCGCCGCCATGGGGAAGCATGCCTGAATCGAAGCAGAGGCCTAAAAACATCAGAACCATGGCGCATACAGCGAAAGCGCGTTTGCCACCTGTTAAAAATGCAACCGCTGGCCAGATCAGATAGTACTGTTCCTCGATCGCGAGGGACCACATGACATCGGTACGAACCATGGGTTCGACGCCGAATGCATAGGCATAATTGTTGACCATCAACAGGTTGAACGGCAGCGCAAGGATACCCTTAGGCTCAATGAATAAGCTGACTGCCAGCGCCAACAACATTAGCGGCCAGATTCGAAATATTCGACTGATGTAAAACTTACGAAAAAATTGATCACTGCCAAGTGAGTCGATCAGAATCCGCGTGATCAAATAGCCACTGATGATGAAAAATAAAACAACACCGTGAAACCCGTAACCTGAAAAGCTGGCAGGCATCCATTTCCACAAAACCGTTCCGTGACACAACAGCACCCAGAGGATCGATAACCCTCTCAGCTCGTCCAGCCCTGCAATTCGGGAAGGGGCGACTGCCGAAGACGGCAACTGGATCTTGGTTTCGCCGAACAGGCCAAGCTTTGCTTCAAGCGTCATATCTAGGACTCGATGTATACCCGACAGATAGCTGATGGCCGCTGTGACGTCAGGCTTTCGGTTTCGTATTGGTTATTTTTTGATGTACGAAAGCTGAGCAAATCCAGAACGCTTCGCCAACCCAAGCGCAGGATTCCATTATCAAATGTGTCGCGGATGATACATGCAGCCCTGCCTGTCCTGGCAGGGTTTTTTGTGCTGTCTCCCCGAACGGCAGGTCCAGCGTTATCCCTTGGTACCTGCCCGGGTGTGATAAATCGGGACTGTTTGACAAAACCGAGCCCCGACTGAAAAAACGTGGCAAACGCCAACCCGATGAAATACCCGGTAACCAATTGTTTTTTGTGGGATATTTCTGACATTTTAGGAAATGACATCCCGCGTACAGAGTCGAGGCAGCTACGACCAAACAGTTGGCGGAAGCGGGATTACCCGCCCCCGTAGATCTCATTGACAGAGATCAATGCTGCCAACGATGCGACGGTTGGTGCTGCCTACAAAATGTCCACGCAGAGATTCGTTTCGGTAGAATGGCCGCAGTTTTGATGCAGGCAAACGGCTTTCCCGTCCTCGCGGTGTTGGCCAAACAAGGATTAAGGTCGCAATGGAATTCACGCGTCAACCCACGACACTCGCTCTAACGCAAGCACCCCGCCTTGGCTGTCACGCACCCATTTGCAAAGGCCACTCTGACTTTCCCTGTTCAGTCATTACATTCACAGATCACCTAGCGGGCCATGAAGACAGATGCTGAAGGCAGGAGAACACTTAGGGATGAATAACCTTCAGAATGAGCGACCGCTGGTCATTGGCTGGTGCGTATCCTCATTATCGCTAAACGTCGCCAGCGTCAGGTATCGTGCGGTTTTGCCGATTGTGGCATTGGAGGCCCTGGGTCACACCTGCCATCTGTTCACAAACGCGGACCCTGTCAGCCTCGAATCACTCGATGCCTTGGTCATCGTCAAAGATTTCAGCGTTGAAAGTTACCGCCTTGTTCAGCGCGCGAAATCATTGAAAATCCCGGTGATTTTCGACCTCTGCGACAACATCTTTGTTGACGGCTATGGGAAATACTCCGCACACGCGCCCAGTGAGATGTTTCTGGCAATTGCCAAATACACCGACAACATCGTGGTCACGACGACGCCATTGGCTCAGGTCATCGCCCGCTACGTCACGGATGTACAGATAGATGTAATCCCTGATGGCGTTATCTGCGACGATACCAGCGCGGCGCTTGACGGGCGCCTGGCTGTAGCTCGCGCCAGTGTGAAACCGTCGAAAACGATACCCGGTAAATCCCGCTTGAAGAGGCTTCAGCACCTTGCCCGGGTGATGGGCGGGGCGTCTCGGCGTGCCTTGATAAAAAAATTGATGAAACGACTCCGGCCGCTCATAAAGAAGTTTGCCAACCGATGGCAGACACTGCTGACGCTCGGTTTCTGGAAACGTCGCGCTGACCGATTCATGGCTCGTCTCAGAACCAAGGCAGAAATGGCGGCCGTTCGCCGCCAGGCGGCAGCCGTTGTGCCTGCCAAAGAAATCGACGCCCCGCCAGCGCCCAATGCCTCTCGGCTACTCTGGTTTGGCAATCACGGGGCTGAATATGCCGACTTCGGCATGCTCGACCTCCTTCGGATAAAAACAGAGCTCGAAGCGATCGCGCTCGAGTACAACGTCGAACTGGTCGTGGTCAGTAACAACCGCGACAAGTACGACACCTACTTGCGCCCTATGGCGATTCCCACTCGCTACGTCGAATGGTCGTCGGCCTCCATCGAGAAAGAGCTGAAGCGAGCGACGCTGGTTCTCATCCCCAACTCTCTGGATGAGTTCAGCATCTGCAAGTCAGCGAACCGCTCAGTGCATGCACTGACCAATAACCTGCCCGTGGTCGCAACAAGCACGCCGAGTATCCTGCCTCTACTGGGCGGCATCTCGGTGGATGATTTCGCCACCGGCATGAGAAGGTATCTTTCGTCTGCGCAGAATGTCACCGATGACGTTGCCAAGGGAAAACAACTGGCTCTTGCTCATTTTGGGCCGGCGGTCATCAGCCAAGCCTGGTTGAATACGCTGAAGGACGCCATCGCGAAGGCTCGCGTGGAAAAGCCAAGTCCCGAGGTGATCTTTGTCCTGAACCTGATTCAGGATGTCGATGTGATTCTGCCGATCATCATTGAGGCACAAAACCGTTCAGTCCTGTTTGAAGTATGGAGCAGCTCTGCGCTGTTGAAAAAACATCCGCGGGTACTGAGTATTCTCGACAGCGTCGGCGTTTCTGCAAATGTTGTCCTGGAAAGCGAGGCTGCGCGTACTCCGGCTTTTTCGCCAGCGACCAAAGCGCTGTTGACCGTCACCGAAACCAACCTTGCGCCTCACGTCTTTACCCGTACACTTACTCACCGTGCCAATAAGGCAGGGTTGAAAACGGCCACATTGCAACATGGTTTTGAGAACGTAGGGCTGACGTACAGCGATGAAATTCATCACGTGCGCAAGGTGAATTTCGCTGCAAAAAAAATCTTCCTGTGGGGTCCCCTCGACACGTTGCACCCGCGCGTCAAGTCAGCGACGCGAGACAAGTGTGTCTCCGTCGGATGCCCCAAGCCGGTGGGCCACGGCGCTGCCAATCTCGATCACCTGATCAGCCCGACTGCCACCGTCATCGGAATCTTCGAAAATCTTCATTGGCATCGTTACGACGAAGCATACAGAACCTTCTTCATCGAAGGGGTCGTAGCGCTGGCTGAGCGATTCCCCGAGATTGTTTTCCTGATCAAACCACACCAGGCCGGCTTATGGCTGACCAAGCGTTACAAGGGCGATCAACCAGTCGCCCCGAATCTTCTGATCGCGGACCCAGAGAGCGCAGAATGGCAAAAATTCACGGCCGATCAGCTGCTAGGCAGGATGGCCGCCGTGATCACGTCGCCATCGACCATTGCGCTGGATGCTGCCCGACGTGGCCTTAGCGTCGCAGTGGTCGCTCATGACCTGCAACTCGATCAGTACGCGCCTTTGCCGAGAATAAACACACCTCAAGATTGGGCAGATTTTGTCGTTAACGCAAAAGCTAAAACTGAGCCCGACGAACGATCTAACGACTTCGTGAAGCGTACTGTCATCGAAGGACCGGCAGCGTCTAAGATACTGGATGACTTGATTATTTAGTTGCAACTATGGAAATTTTGAAATGACCGACAATATTCTGGTAACAGGCGGCGCGGGTTTTATTGGCTCCCGCCTGGTTGCCGCGCTCTTGAAGAAAGATCCATCGTGCAAAATCTGGGTTCTCGACAACCTGCACCCTCAGGTCCACGGAGACAATCCGGCGACGCCTGAGCTTGGCGCTGGGGTCACCTTCGTAAAGGGCGATGTCACCGATGCGCACGCGTTGACGGAAATCGTCAAAGCGTCCAATCCTCATATTGTTTACCACCTGGCAGCTGAGACGGGCACAGGCCAGTCGTACGACGAGCCGACCCGCTACTGCGCAGTCAATGTCATCGGCACCACTCATCTGATCGAAGCCTTGCGCACTCAGACTGAAGTGAAGAAAGTCGTCCTGGCAGCCTCCCGCGCGGTGTATGGCGAAGGTGGCTATGTAGACGCAAAAGGAATGGAGTTCGTAGGGCTTCCCCGTCAACCAGAGACCATGGAGACCGGCGACTTCTCGGTTCCGGTTCCTGCCAACGCAGTGTTACCGGTCAAACCGATTCCAAGCCACGCCGGCCTGCCGCCAGCACCAGCTTCCGTTTATGCATCGACAAAATTGATGCAGGAATACCTGTTGTGCCAAGCCGGCGAAGGCACTTCGTGGGATGCAGTGATTCTGCGCTTCCAGAACGTCTACGGTCCCGGCCAGTCGTTGAGAAACCCCTACACCGGCGTGCTTTCGATCTTCGCACGGCAGATTCTCTCCGGCGCCGAACTGGCCATCTATGAAGATGGCAACATTGCTCGCGACTTCGCCTACGTCGACGATATCGTCAGTGCGTTGGTCCTGGCCGGGAGCACGGATGTCAAACACGGGACCATCCTGGACATTGGCAGCGGCGAACCCGTATCGATTCTGGACATGTCCAAGATGCTGATGCGCGCGCTGGGCAAGAACGACGAAGCCTACAAGATTACCGGCGCGTTCCGGATCGGCGACATCCGTTACGCTTGCGCGAACATTACTGCCGCGAAGGAGGTCATGAACTGGCACCCTCAGGTCAGCGTTCAGGAAGGCGTGACCCGGTTGGCAGAGTGGGCAAAAATCGAATACAGCAACGTTCAGGACTAAGGAGGGCTTACCGTGTCCAATGATGAGGTCATCAGGGTTTATGTTGGCGTAGACCGGTCCCAGCTTCTGGCGGTGCCGGTTCTGGAATATTCCATCAAGCGCCACACGACAGCCAATGTCGAAGTCATCCCGATGCTCGACTTGCCGGTACCGGTGCCCGCCGACCCACGTAATGGTCAGCGCACCGGCTTCTCGTTCAGCCGCTTCTGCATTCCAAAGCTGGCCGGGTACAAAGGCAAAGCAATCTATATGGACGCGGACATGCTGGTCCTGCGCGACATCAGGGAGCTGTGGAACATCCCTTTCGATGGCGCGAAAATCATCATCCAGCAGGAAGTGAAGCACGCCGAAGACACGACTCAAAAAGTCGGCGCGCCCAAGGTTCGTAAAAAGCAGTGTGCGGTCATGCTGCTCGACTGCGATCGCCTGGACTGGGACGTGGAAACCATCGTCCGCGGCATGGACGAAGGACGGTACGACTACGATCAATTGATGTCAGAACTGATCATCCTTGACGAAGAGCATGTGAAGTACGGCGTGCCTTTCGAGTGGAACAGTCTGGAACACTGGGATCCTGAAACGCGCCTGATTCATTACACCGACGTCTACACACAACCATGGTCGGCGTGTGGCAACAAGTTCGCATGGGTCTGGTTCAGCGAAGTCCGTCGGATGCTCGCCGATAAAACCCTCACCGAGGCCGCTATCGCCGAGGAAATCAAACTGGGCTACTTCCGCCCATCGTTGATCAGGGATATCAAATACCGGCATTTGATTCCTGCTTTCCTGCACAAGATGTGGGACGCCAAGAACGCTGCCTTCGACAGATTGTCCGGGTATGTACCGCACAAAGCCGTTTACGAAGCCAAACGCGAGAGACAGCGTGTGATCAAAGAATATGAAGCTCAACTGCAGGCCAAGGTCGCGGCTGAAATACCGGCCCCTAATGAGGCAAGCCATTGATGCTCGCGTTTCTCAAGTCTTTGATCAAAAAAACTCCCGTCGACAGTACCGGTGAGTTTGATGTCTACAAGTCAGGCAATGCCGGGGCGCCCAATGTCCTGATCTTCACTGAGCACGTGAACGCGACTTACTTCATCAGCTTTGATATTCCGCTGAAGGAGGTTCACCAGCGAGGCGAAATCAACTTCGCTGTCGCCTCTCAGAATCTGGTCAAGAAAAAGGGCCCAGGCGCACTGTCGGCCTGGAAAGCCTCGCTCCGCCCTGACGTGGTGATCATGACTCGCTACGGTTTGCCGTATGGGCGACAGATTCTTGATTATTTCAAGCAGCAGGGCATACCCGTCATTTATCACATTGACGACAATCTGCTGGAAATCCCTCATTCGCTAGGCGCAGAGATCCAGAAAGTGCAAGGCGCGGGCGAGGTCATCGAAGAACGTCGCTATCTGCTCGCAAACTGCGACCTGATCTATGCGTCGACCCCTTATCTGGCCAACCACCTCCAGGGGCTATTCCCCGCTCAACGTGTTTTTCACGGCATGTATGCGCCGTACATGGCGTCTCACATCAAGGCGATCGCCAAGCCGCAGCGCGACTACCAAATCGTGGGTTACATGGGTTCCAAGGGCCATCAGGAAGACCTTGAGCTTGTCACGCCCTCTATCGCTCGTCTGCTGGAGCAGCGACCCAATCTGCACTTCGAAGTCTTTGGCACGATACAAATGCCAAGCGATCTGCTTCGCTTCGGCGATCGAGTCAAAAGCCACAAGGTGAACCAGGCGTACAGCGGATTCCTGGCCACGCTTGCCGCGCTCAACTGGGACGTGGGTCTGGCCCCCTTGGTCAACGAGTCGTTCAACCTCTGCAAGGCGCCGACTAAATTCATCGAATATACCGCCGCCAGCATTCCGGTCGTCGCTTCCGACATCGCCGTATACAGCCGGGTGATTCCGGATGGCGGGGGCATACTGGCACAGGACAACTGGGAGACGTCGATCGCGTTGCTGCTGGATGATGCAACGCTTAGGGAGTCGACACTCAAGACGGCACGGGATTTCTGCGCAACCCACTTTTCGGAAGCCACCCTGCAGCAACAGGTCAAACAGGTGCTCGCTCAAGTCACCCAGTGACGCAGCCACTGTGGGCGGACGGCCGTATCAACCGGATCGCTCTGCCCCGTGACTTCCCTGCGACGTACCCATAACAGGAATCGGACACACATGCTTTTCAACTCCATGGAATATATAGCGCTCCTGGCTGCAACGCTGGTGTGCTATTGGCTTTGCCCTTGGTTGAGAGGCAGACAGTGGGTTGTGCTGATCTCCAGCCTTTATTTCTATTTCAGCTGGAGCAAAGCCTTTGGATTGATGTTGATCGGGGTGATCGCCATCAACTGGCTGATCGCGTCGCGTATCGCCTCGACCCGCAACAGAGCGTGGGTGATCAGCGCCTGCGTCGTGAACCTGCTGCTGCTGTGCTACTTCAAATACATGAACTTTTTCCTGGAAAATATCCAGGCAATAGGCGAGTTGTATGATCCCAATTACCAGATTGGCCTGCTGAAAATCATTCTGCCGCTTGGCATTTCGTTTTATGTTTTCGAGCTGATCTCGTATCACGTCGATGTCTACACGGGTAAGTTCGAGCATGAAAAAGACCCGGCCGTCTTCGCTATTTTTGTCCTGTTTTTCCCTCATCTGATCGCCGGCCCCATCTGCCGGGCGGCGCAATTCATGCCGCAGATCAAAATCAAGCAAGCACTCGACCTCTCTCATTTCTATAACGGTCTTTATTACTTCGTGGCCGGACTGGCGCTGAAATGTGGCATCGCTGATGGTCTGGCGCCCTTCGTCAACGTGATTTTCAAAAACCCGGAGCACTATTCGGGGCTCGATAACCTCATGTCAGTCATTGGGTTTGGCGTACAGATCCTTTGCGACTTCTGGGGTTATTCGCTGATGGCCCTCGGCGCAGCATTGCTCTTCGGCTACGTGCTGCCTTACAACTTCAACGCGCCGTACTCATCGACGTCGATCAGGGATTTCTGGCGTCGCTGGCACATCACGCTGAGCAACTGGCTGCGCGACTACCTCTATATCGCCCTCGGAGGCTCGAGAACGTCTGCAGAGTGGAAAACGCTGCGCAACCTGTTCCTCACCATGTTGCTCGGCGGGCTCTGGCACGGCGCTAGCTGGAATTTCATCATCTGGGGTGGTATTCACGGCAGCGCACTGGTCGTTCAGCGCCTTTTTGACAAGCTTCATCCACAGAATGTCGCCAAGCGCTTTTTTGCCATTCCTGGTCTGTCGTGGCTGCTCACAATGATCGTTGTGTTCGTGGCCTGGATTTTCTTCCGCGCTGCAGACTCGCACTCGGCATTTACCACCCTCCACACTATTCTGGCAGTGGCGCCGGGTTGGGGACAGACAAAAATCGCCCCCGTCTTCTACGAGTTATTGCTCATCTACCTGCCCTTGCAATGGCTGGTACATAAAACGACCTACCAATTCGATATCACAAATTTCAGAGCCGTCGGTTGTGCCATGACATTCATGGTGCTGGCAGTGTTCTCCTATATCTATTACGTAGACGGCAATGACTTCATATATTTTCAATTCTAAGAGCGACAAGCTCACCCGCCGCAAACTGATCAGGCTTTACGCCTTGACGGTCATGCTGATCGGGGTTGCGGCCATCCTCGCTGAGTTGGCCGTTCGCTACCACTTCAGCAACGCCGATGCGCGCCGCAACGCAGAGGCTGTCGCGGAACTCATGGCCAGGCTTCCAGACGCGGAAATATCTGACAGAGAGCTGGGCAATCAGATGATCGCCCAAAATGTCGCACTGTTTGACACCGACCCAGCCCCTGCGCAAGTCACGGCCGGGTATGTGGGCACGTCACGATCCAAAATCCTGCAACCCAGCCGTCTGGGGGAACATGACACCGTTGTCGGCGCAGGTAATAGCTACAACGAAATATCGTATGGGCTGATTTTGCAGGGAGAAATCCTGCGACTGCGTTTTCCCAACCTGAAAACCTTGTACGTTGAAACCTCGCTTCTTTTGCGGCGCCCTGACGCTTTTGCCGTCGAACCGGACCATCTGAAGTACATGCCGCTGCTGCTGTCCTTGAGACCGCTGTGTACAGGAACAAATGAGGACAGCCAGTGCGCGGCCATATTCGGTGGCACTGGCAAGCCATCAGCCAGCCTTAAGCAGTTCTTGAAACCTCAGCTTCCCAGCTACAGAAGCCAAATGCGCCTGTCGTCACTGTTTTCAACACCCGAACAGAAAATGCGTGCGAAGGACGACCCTCTTCTGAAAAAACTGACACCGCGGGGCGAGCGGCGGGACACGATGACGACCTTCACCGCGGCTCAAGACATGGTGGCCGAGACCAAGCCCGACAACGTCAAGGTACAGCGCTTGCGCGGCATCCCAGGGACTGCACCCTGGGACGGACTTTTTGATATGTACGCCAAATGGGGACAAGCCCACAACATTCAGGTCGTGTTCTACCAACCGCCTGTTCGCTCTGATCTGTACGCCTTCCAAAAGCAATTCGGCCTCGCCGAGCACGTAAAGGATCTCAAGCGGATTTCAGCCAAATACAAGCTGCCGTTCATTGACCTGGACACCCCAGAGGCTGGTCTTATGCAGGACTGGTCGCTGTTCAGCGACGAAGATCACATGGGCACGTGCAAAGGCAGCACGCTCATGATGCTCGCCATTGAAGACGGTGTGAGCCAATTCAAGACCCGCGAAGTGCTGGAACCCGTGATGCAGCGTGCAGCACTGGATCAAAAGCTGAATGCCTCCGGTATTTGCAAAGAAAACTGAGGCTCGGAGTGACCGACATGGAAGAAGTAGCGCAAAACACCCTGAGCAACCACGACCCGGTCCGCGTATTCGTGGCCGCGACGCCGGCCGAATGGCTGCCGATGAAGGTTCTGGAGTTCTCTATTCGCGAGCAAACAGAACTGCCGGTCGAACTGTCGGCGATTTACACCCACGGTCGCGTCATTCCTGTCCCCAAAGACCCGGCGAATAGAGCACGCACGCCGTTTTCCTTCCAGCGTTTCCTGATTCCGGAGCTCTGTCACTTTCAGGGCCGGGCAATCTATATGGACGCGGACATGCAGGTGTTCCAGAACATCGACACGCTTTGGAACAGTCCATTTAACGGCAGCGACGTGCAGACGGTCAGCAGTGCTGCGGGAGAGCGACGCTCGCAGTTCAGCGTCGTGTTGCTGGATTGCGCCCAGCTGAACTGGAAAATCGAGGACATCGTCGCTCAGCTCGACAGCGGCGAGCTCAACTACCAGACCCTGATGTTCGACATGAAGGTCGCCCGGTCGATCTCCTACTCTCTCCCCGAGAAATGGAACTCACTGGAGCACTTCGAACCGGACCATACGTGCCTGCTTCATTACACCGACATGAACATCCAGCCATGGGTGTCCTTGAATAACCCGAACGGGCACCTCTGGGTTGCCTGCCTCAAGCGCGCGCTCGATCAAGGCTTCATCACGGAGAACCAACTGAGCCGTGAAATAGAGCAAGGCCACGTCCGGCCGTCATTGATCAGTCACGTGTCCAGCGCTTCACCGGCGAACTGGAAGCCTGCCCTCGCGGATATCTGGCGAGACCTGCGCTTCACGCCTCCCTTCTACGCCATCACAGCGTCGAGCAAGGGCGCCATGCGCACAGGCTTGTCCAAGTTGTCCCGGGCCCTGCAACTTCTCAAACGGGCAGTCGTCAGCCCTCCAGTGAATCACTGACTCGCCAGAGAGCCGCGTTCGCGAAAGCGAAAGCGGCCCTTGTCAAAGCGATGCTGGCGGGATGTGCCCAACTCACTCGAAGACGTCGGCTTCGCTCAACGCCTTACCCAGCGCATCTTTAGGAGAGAGGATCGGCTCACAGGAAGCTGGCCACTCGATTGCCAACTCCTTGTCGTTCCACACGATGCACCGCTCGTGCGCTGGTGCGTAGTAATCCGTGGTTTTGTACAAGAACTCGGCTGTTTCGGATAGCACGATAAAGCCGTGGGCGAACCCTGCCGGAACCCAGAGCTGTTTCTTGTTTTCCGCACTCAGGTGGACACCCACCCATTGTTTATAGGTCGGCGAACTCTTACGAATGTCCACCGCAACATCGAACACTTCACCCTGAACCACGCGGACCAACTTCCCCTGCGGCTGCTGGATCTGGTAGTGCAACCCGCGGAGAACGTTGCGAGCAGAAACGGAATGGTTGTCCTGGACAAAACTCACCGCATGCCCGACCACTTCTTCGAAGTTTCGTTGATTGAAGCTCTCGAAGAAAGAGCCTCTGGCGTCGCCAAAAACCTTGGGTTCGAAGATCACAACCTCGGGAATATCCGTACGGGTATAGCTCACAACATCACCTCTAGCACTAAAGTATCTTGTATCCGAACCAGCTTCTTGACGACGCCATGACCTCACCCTCGGCGGCTCTGCCTTTTTGCGACTGTGCAGAGCGCCGAAAAATCGTACCGTGAACCCGCCGATTGCCTGAAACCGATGATGGGGCGAGAGTTTATCACGCGCTCCACGACGCGCCATCCATACACACCCGCCAGCGGTCGTGCCAGCACCAATAAGTCCATTTAGCCAACACTTCCATTTATTCGACTCCTTGATATACTCCGGCCAATATTTTTGACGTGTATGGCATCAATCAAATGCACACCCGCGAGACTAACACCGTTGATAAGTTAGCCGACCCCACTGGTGAAGCCATGACATCTCACACTGAAAACTTCACCGTCGCGATACTACTATGCTCTTATAACGGCGAACGTTTTCTGGCTCAACAAATAGAGTCCATTCAACGCCAGACACATAAAAACTGGACATTGTATATTTCGGACGATGGTTCGACCGATCGCACCCTCGATAAAGTTCGTGAATTACAAGTGGCGCTTCCAGAAGGCAAAATAAAACTGTTTAATGGTCCCAGACAGGGCTTCGCTAACAACTTCATATCATTGTTGACCCGCATGGAAATTCACGCCGACTTCTATGCGTTTTGCGACCAGGATGATGTCTGGCATGACGACAAGCTCCAGCGCAGTCTGGACTGCCTCGTCTCAACACCCGCAGGCACCACCGCCCTCTACTGTTCAAGAACCCGACTGATCAATGACCAGGGCGCATTTATCGGCCACTCCCCGCTGTTCACCAAACCGCTGGGGTTCTCAAACGCGCTGGTCCAAAGCATCGCCGGGGCCAACACAATGGTGATCAACCACCACACCCGAACACTGCTGAATATCAACTACGACTCGCTGCCGATTGTCGCGCACGACTGGCTGATTTATATGATCGTCACGGGTTCAGAGGGTGTTATTCATTATGACGCGACGCCGACGCTGGACTATCGACAGCATGCGCATAACGTCATTGGCGACCAGTCCGGACTTCGCCTGAAACTGGTAAGACTCAAAAAGGCTTTTTCCGGACGTTTTAAAACATGGTGCGATCAGAATATTAATGTGCTGAGCAGGCTTCGCGACACGTTATCGATAAATAACCAGGAGAAACTGGATGACTTTTCCAACGCCCGTTCCAGTGGATTGGTTGTCCGGGTCAAGTTGATGCGACGAGCGCGTATTTACCGTCAAACGCTGACGGGTAACATCGGCCTGTTCTTTGCCGTCTTGTTCAACAAGTTATAACCCCGAAGTTTGCCGCCGGGTCAATGCCCTGTGACAGCCTTTACAACGCAAATCACAAACAGCGCCATCTGATCACGCAGGCGTCGTCGACACAGTGGGGCCATGCAAGCGATTCTAAGCAGCGATACCCGGCTCAACGAAGCGTCCTGCAAAAACCGAAGACGCTCAATGCCCAGTATTGAAGACGTGAGTCGAATTTGATTGAACCACCACCCGTCTGCAATTCGCGCCCATCGCGTCATGGCTGACGCTCTGCCCGCGTTGACCCCAATCTGGTTGTTGGCGTGCTGCCGATACTCCATGCCGGGCATTGGATCGATAAACCACCGAAACCCACGGCTGCGCGCAAACGCGTAGCAGAACCAGTCGTGGAGCGACACGCTCTGGACCCGTTCCCAGTCACGAACGATCAAAGCCTTGAAGGCGGTAGCAAGGTCCGGTTTCAGAACATACGTGCATCCCGGCCCCGCCGCCTCAAACAAATAGTCCCACTTCACCTGTAGTTGAGCCTTGTTGACCAGCACGCGGCGCCCGTCTGGCCAGAAGGCCGTGACGTTGCTTGAGTAGCCATCTGCACCTCCTGAACGCAACGTTTGAACGGCGCGATCGAGCTTCTCGGCGTGCCAGATATCGTCTTGATCGGAGAAGGCTACGTAATCACAGGATGAAAGGTCGACGTCTCGAATCAAGCGGAAGAAGTTGGGCGCAGCCCCCTTGAACGGACCTGCGGGCGGCAGAAGATGAACATTGCAATGCCGTTGTGCGTAATCAGCGCACCATTGCTCAGTACCATCGGTTGAAGGATCGACGCTGATATAAATGCTGATGCTGACGTTTACCTGGGCCTGGATAGAGGCGAGTTGTTCCGCTATCCAGGCCATCCCGTTGTAAGCGGCCAGCAACACTACGACTTGGGGAGAATCAGAAGACATGCTGCCGGCGGCCTGCTTGGAGAGAGATATTCAGGCGTTGCCGAGTTCCAGCATTTTCTGCAGGTACTGACCATAGCCTGTCTTTTTCAGCTTTTCAGCCTGAACAGCCACTTGCTCCTTAGTCACCCAGCCATTGGTGTAGGCGATTTCTTCGAGGCAAGCCACCTTCCAGCCTTGACGCTGTTCGATGGTATGCACGAAGTGGCTGGCTTCCAGCAGAGACTCGTGAGTGCCGGTATCAAGCCACGCGAAACCACGGCCCAGCATCTCTACGGTCAGGGTCTTCTGCTCAAGATACGCCCGGTTGACGTCCGTGATTTCGAGCTCGCCGCGCTCAGACGGTTTGATGTTCTTGGCGATCTCGACGACCTGATTGTCGTAGAAATAAAGGCCCGTCACTGCGTAACTGGACTTGGGTACAGCGGGTTTTTCTTCGATGCTCAGGGCCCGGCCGGTTTCGTCGAATTCAACCACACCGAAACGCTCGGGATCGGAGACGTGGTAACCAAACACGGTCGCGCCTTGGGTCTGCTGGCTTGCCGAACGAAGTTTGTCCGAGAAGTGCTGGCCGTAGAAAATGTTGTCACCCAGGATCAGGCAGCACGGGTCTTTGCCGATGAACGCTTCACCGATGATAAACGCCTGGGCGAGACCGTCCGGGCTCGGCTGCTCGGCATACGTCAGCTGGATGCCGTATTGGCTGCCGTCGCCCAGCAGTTTGCGAAAACACGGCAAATCTTCCGGGGTGGAGATAATCAGGATCTCACGCATCCCCGCCAGCATCAGCACCGACAGCGGGTAGAAAATCATCGGCTTATCGTAGATAGGCAGCATTTGCTTGGAGACGCCGAGGGTCAACGGGTGCAGGCGCGTGCCCGAGCCGCCGGCGAGAATGATGCCCTTACGATTGGTCGTGTTCATTTGTTCAGAGCTTCCATAAGCATTCGGGTTACACCACTTTGCCAATCCGGCAAGTGCAGGGAGAAGGAATCGCGTAGCTTTTCCGTAGCAAGACGCGAGTTCAACGGCCTTCTGGCAGGCGTCGGGTATGCCGTCGTCGCGATAGGGTTGATCGCGTTCACCGCCAGCGGTTCACCGTTGGCGCGCGCGAACTCAATCACAAATGTCGCGTAGGCATGCCAAGAGGTTTCGCCTGCGGGTGCAAGGTGATAGATCCCGCACAACGCTGGGTTGGCCAACGCTTTCTGCAGAGCAGCTACAGCGATATCGGCCAAAAGATCAGCACCTGTAGGCACCCCGATCTGATCGGCAATGACATTCAGCGTCTCACGATCCTTGGCCAGCCGGAGCATGGTCTTGGCGAAATTATTTCCGCGTGCCGCATAGACCCAGCTGGTACGGAAGATCAGATGCTTGCATCCGGACGCTACGATCAGTTGCTCGCCTTCCAACTTGGTTGCACCGTAATAATTCACCGGGGCAACGGCGTCGGTTTCTTTCCAGGGCTCGGTGCCTGTGCCGTCGAAAACGTAGTCGGTCGAGTAATGCACGAGCAGAGCGTCAAGACGCTTGGCTTCTTCAGCCATCACCTGACTCGCCAGCGCATTTACCGTATGCGCCAGCTCGCGCTCCGTCTCGGCCTTGTCGACGGCGGTGTAAGCCGCGGCATTGACGATGACATTCGGCGCAACTCGGCGGATAGCCTCACGCAGTGCTGCCAGGTCCGATAGGTCGCCAGCAAGCGGGCCATAAGCCGTCGGCGCAACGTGACGATCCAGGGCGACCACTTCACCGAGCACATTCAGCGCGCGTTGCAGCTCCCAGCCCACCTGCCCGTTTTTGCCCAGCAAGAGGATTTTCATACGGTGTCCGTACGCGTGGCGTAGTTCTTGTCGATCCATTGCTGATAGCTCCCGCTCTTCACGTGGGCGACCCATTCCGGGTTTTCCAGGTACCACAGGACGGTCTTGCGGATGCCTGATTCGAAGGTTTCTTCCGGAACCCAGCCCAGCTCACGCTGGATCTTGCTGGCATCGATAGCGTAGCGCTGATCATGGCCGGGACGGTCAGTGACGTAGGTGAGCAAATCAACATGCGGACGGAACGCCGAATCCGGGCGCAGTTCATCGAGCAACGCACACACGGTGCGCACGACTTCGATGTTCTGCTTCTCGTTATGGCCGCCGATGTTGTAGGTCTCGCCCACTTCACCCTCGGTCACGACCTTGTAGAGCGCTCGTGCATGATCTTCGACGAACAACCAGTCGCGAATCTGGTCACCCTTGCCATAAATTGGCAGCGGTTTGCCTTCCAGCGCGTTGAGGATCACCAGAGGGATCAGCTTCTCGGGGAAGTGAAACGGACCATAGTTGTTCGAGCAGTTGGTGACCAGTGTCGGCAAGCCGTAGGTGCGCGCCCAGGCGCGAACCAGGTGGTCGGAACTGGCCTTGCTCGCGGAATAAGGGGAGCTTGGCTGGTACGGCGTGGTTTCGGTGAAGAGGTCTTCCGGCCCTTCCAGGTCGCCATACACTTCGTCAGTGGAAATGTGATGAAAGCGAAACGCGGATTTGCGCGTTTCGTCGAGTGTCGTCCAGTAGCCTCGGGCGGCTTCAAGCAACACATACGTGCCGATGATATTGGTCTGGATGAATTCGGACGGCCCGCTGATGGATCGGTCGACGTGGGACTCGGCGGCCAGGTGCATCACAGCGTCAGGCTGATGCTCACGGAAAACACGATCAAGCGCTTCGCGGTTGCAGATATCAACATGCTCGAACGCGTACCGCTCGTTCTGATCGACGGACTGCAGCGACTCCAGATTACCGGCGTACGTGAGCTTGTCGACGTTGATCACCGAATCACGGGTGTTGGAAATGATGTGCCGAACGACCGCCGAACCGATGAAGCCTGCGCCGCCAGTAACTAAGATCTTCACGCGAATTCATATCCTGATTAGTAGGCAACTGTAGAGCTACCTGTCCATGAAAGGCTGGGTTGAATGTATTTAATCTTGAAGCAATGGTTTGCCGAGTACGTCTACAGCGTACCCACGCGACGGGGAAGAACAGAGCGGCATTTTAGCGGCAAGTTCTGTTCTTGCTAACCCGTTAGTCCAAAAAGCGCCGTCACGGCTTACGCTTGCGCGGCCCCGTATTAAACACCGGTACTTTTCTCACAGGTTTCGCAGCCGGCGCTTCGGCCACGGTTTCGCCGCTGTCGACCCATTTGCCCAGATTGCGCTTGCCGCCACCGCCGCTGACTTTTGGTTTCTTCGGCTTTTTCGGCTTCTTGAGGATCTGGCCGGTTGCGTCAGTTGCCGGTACGCGGTGTTCGGGGATGAAGTCGGGTTCTTCACGGCGTTGGAGGGTCTGGCGCGTGAGCACTTCGATGGCGCTGAGCAGTTCGACTTCATCGGCGCACACCAGCGAAATCGCTTCGCCGGTCTGGCCGGCACGGCCGGTACGGCCAATGCGGTGAACGTAGTCTTCGGCGACGATCGGCAGGTCGAGGTTGACCACGGTCGGCAGGTCGTCGATGTCCAGACCGCGAGCGGCCACGTCGGTGGCGACGAGGATCTGCACTTCGCCGGCCTTGAAACGATCGAGCGCACGCTGGCGCGTCGCTTGCGGTTTATCGCCGTGAATGCCGTCGGCATTGATGCTCAGGCCTTGCAGGCGATCCACCAGTTGATCGACGCCGACGCGGGTCTTGGCGAAGACCAGCACCTGGCTCCAGCGCTGTTTTTTCAGCAAGTGAATGAACAGCTCGCTTTTGCGCTTCTTGTCGACGGTCACGACCCATTGCTTGACCGAAGACGCCGCGACGTTGCGCGGGCTGACTTCGATGCTCAGCGGGTTGTCGAGCATCTGCCCGGCGAGGGCCCGAATCGAGTCGGAGAAGGTTGCGGAGAACAGCAGGGTCTGACGACGCTTGGGCAGCGCAGCATAAATGTCGCGCAGCTCTTCGGAGAAGCCGAGGTCGAGCATGCGGTCCGCTTCGTCGAGGATCAGGGTCTGAACCTGGGAGAACTTCACCGCGTTCTGGCGATACAGGTCGAGCAGACGTCCCGGCGTTGCCACCAGTACGTCGACGCCACGGCGCAGTTTCATCATTTGCGGGTTGATGCTCACGCCGCCGTAAACCGCGTAGGTCGTCAGCGGCAGGTGTTCGGCGTACTGGCGGATCGCTTCGTGAACCTGCTCAGCCAGCTCGCGGGTCGGCACCAGCACCAGCGCGCGCACGGAGTTGGCGGCCACTTTCGGGCCTTCCATGGTCAGGCGTTGCAGCAGCGGCAACGCGAAGCCTGCGGTCTTGCCGGTGCCGGTCTGCGCGGCGGCCATGAGGTCGCGGCCTTCCAGCACAGGCGGGATCGCCTTGGCCTGAACGGGGGTAGGCGTCTGGTAGCCAAGCGCTTCAAGCGCGCGCAGCAGGGGTTCGATCAGGCCGAGAGAGGCGAATGTCATGTGTATACCGTTGGAAAAGGGTCGTGCGTTGCGCAATGGCGCGCAGTTTACCCTGTCTGAACCGGTTTCTGCTTGCGCCACTGCGGCAAGCCGATCAGCACCACGGCACTGATGATCACCGCCATCGCTGCCGCCTCGGCCGGGCCGATGTGCTCGTCGGCGAACAGCATGCCCAACAGAACGGCAACCGCTGGGTTGACGTACGCATAGCTGGTTGCTGCGGCGGGCCGCACGTTTTTCAGCAAGTACATATACGAGCTGAACGCGACGATGGAGCCAAACACCACAAGATATGCCATCACCAGCCAGCCGGACATGCCGGGCGATTGGGTCATGCGCTCACCGCTGACGTAGCTGCCGATCAGCATCATTGCCCCCGCGACCAACATCTCGCAGGCGCTGGCCATCGGCCCGGCGGGCAAGGGCAGATAGCGACTCCACACCGACCCGAACGACCACGTGGCGGCCGCGAAAATCACCAATGCCGCGCCCATCGGGCTGGCTTGCAGGTTCGATCCCAGGTTGAGCAGCGCGATACCGATCAGACCCAGCACGATCCCCGCCCATTCCAGCCGTGTGTTGCGATGCCCCCAGATCAGGCCAAACAGCAATGTGAACAACGGCACCACGGCCACCGCCAAGGCCGCGACACCGGAGGCCACACCGGCATGTTCGGCCAGGGTCACGGCGCCGTTACCGCAGGCGAGCAACAGAAAGCCGATCATTCCCGCGGCCTTCCATTGCTTCCAGGTCGGCATCGGCGCACCGCGAAAACGCATGAACGCGAACAGGATCGACCCGGCAATGGTGAAGCGAACACCGGCCATCATCAGTGGTGGCCAGGTTTCGATACCGATACGAATGGCCAGGTACGTCGAACCCCAGATCACGTAAAGCGCGAAAAAGGCGCCAATGAGCAGCAAGGGAAAACGGCGGGAAGCAGGCATGAAGGGCTCGAGGGCTAGGAATTTATTATTGAAATGATTCTAAAAATGTTGGCCCGGACAATGTCAGTAACAACTGAGGTTTATTCGACCCGTACACTTTTACAAATAGTCGCAGCGTGTGAGTCAGCGTCCGCGATGCTTGATGATCGCTTCGGCCATTTTCTTCGCCGGGACTTTTTGCAGCGTGCACAGCAGCTGATGGGAAACACCGGCAATGCCGTGGGTGTTGCGCAGCTCGTGGCTCAAGTGCGCTGTCAGGTTGGCGGCCATCTCGGCATCGGCCATGGCCCGGTGAGCTTTGCCGGTGTGCGGCAGGCCAGCCCAGCTCGTCAGCGTGCCGAGCTTGTGGTTCGGTGCGCCGGGCATCAAGCGTCTAGCCAGCAGCATCGAGCAGGCAAAGCTTTGCTCGCGATTGCGTTTGATGCGTGAGAGTTCGAAATCCCAGAACTTCTGGTCGAAGGAGGCGTTGTGCGCGACCAACGGGGTCAGGCCGACGAACTCGGCGACTTCATTCATGACACGCTCGGCCGGTGGCGCCGTGCGAAGCATGCCGTTGGTGATACCGGTCAGGGACTCGATGAACGACGGGATACGCACGCCGGCATTCATCAGGCTCTGATAACGCTCGACGATAACGCCCTGCTCCATGATCACCACGGCAATCTCGGTCGCCCGGCAACTGCTGCTTGGGGAGATGCCCGTGGTTTCAAAGTCGATGACGGCGATGCGTTCAAGCATGGGATAAAAACCTTCGATGTTCTGTAGGAGCGCGCTTGCCCGCGATCGCAGTGTGTCAGTAGACATGTTCATTACAGCCAGATCGCAATCGCGGGCAAGCGCGCTCCTACAGAGGAAAGCGCCCGTGCAGTCTGGAGATCAGCTTTTGAGCAGCAACCCGCCCTCGATCGGCACATAGCGACTGGCCGCGCGGATCAGGGAATTGGCGGTCAGGCCCGGCACGCCGTAGGCCACGGCTTCGACGCCGTGCTTGCTGATGATGCGCTCGAGCAACAGGTCGAAATCCCCATCGCCGGAAGCCAGCACGACTTCATCGACGGTCGGCGCAACGTCCATGATGTCGATGGTGATCCCCACGTCCCAGTCGCCCTTGGCCGAGCCATCGCTGCGCTGGATGTAGGGTTTGAGTTTGACGGTGAAGCCGAGATTGCGAAGGATCTGCTGGAATTGCTGTTGCTTGCTGTCGCCACGGTCGATGGCGTACGCATAAGCCTCGACGATTTGGCCGCGCTGGCTGATGTCCGCCCACAGTGCGGCATAGTTGAAGTGGCAACCATGAGCCTGACGCACGGTGTAATACAGGTTCTGTACGTCGGCAAACACCGCGATTCTTCTCACCCGAACTCCTCGATGCGCTGACAAGCGACGATGGTCCGACAGCCGGACCGGCGCTCAGTATGCCAGTTTGAGGAGGGGATTGAAGACTTCAGTATTAAACGGGGAGTACACATCAACGCAGAATTGAGCTGCGAACCAAAACCTGTGGGAGCGAATTCATTCGCGATACGCCAGACGCGGCAACACAACTGCGGCGCCTGAAATATTTTTCGCGAATGAATTCGCTCCCACAGTGGTCCGCGTACGGTCAGGCAGACCGCATTGATCGTTCCCACGCTCTGCGTGGTAACGCATCCTGTGACGGTTCCCGTCACCCAAGATGGACGCGGAGCGTCCGGCCAGCCGTTCCCACGCGGAGCGCGGGAACTATCAAACCGTGGTCCGCGTGCGGTCAGGCAGACCGCATGCGGTCTGGATCACAAATCAGACGTAAGAATCGTCGTCATCGCCGCCAAACAGGCCGCCGCTGTCGTCGTTACCGTAATCGGTGTCCGCAAAGCTGCCTGCGTCATTGCCCCAGCCATCGTTGCTGGTCACGCGTTGCTGATCGTCACCCCAACCGCCGCTGTTGCCATTGCCGAAATCGCTCTCGGCCGCGGGCTGTGCAGGTGGCTGCTCGATGATCTCGACAATTTCCTGAGGCTGGCTGTTGTGGTGAAACAGGCTGCTGATGCCTTCAGCCAGCATCACACCACCGGCCACGCCGGCTGCGGTTTTCAGCGCGCCGCCCAGAAAACCACTGCCGATTGGCGCAGCAGGAGCCTGTTGTTGCGGCTGGGCGTAGTTCCCCTGCTGAGGCGCGTTATACGGCGGAGGGCTAGCAGGACCACTGTCACGCCAACCGCCTGCAGACGGCTGCGGGCTGGACGGACGGGAGAACGATGACGCTGGCTGTTGCGCCTGTGGCTCGCGGGAACCGCCGCCGAAAATGCTCGACAGAAATCCGCCGCTGCTTTGAGCAGGCGGTGGTGTCTGCGCCCTGGCACGCTGGAGTTCGGCCTGCAATTGCTGGATCTGCTCGTCGCGTTGACGGTTTTGCGCTTCCATCTGTTTGAGCGCAACTTCCTGAACCAGGATCGCCTGCGCCATGTAATAAGGTGCGGTAGGCTGCCGGATCAGGTGCTCCTTGATCAGCGCCTCGGCCTGGGCGTCTCGGGGGGCCGAATCGGTTTCTGCTTGCTTGAGTTTGGTAAACAAGCCGTCGATCAGGGTTTGCTCTTCGCTGTTCATGGCGACCTCGTTAGATTGCCGTAGGAATTCTGTGACTGACCACAGTGTCAGACATAAACAGTAATGGGGCGTTTCAAGGGCGTTTCAATAGGATGTAAAAAAAGTTAAGAACCCTTGAAGGCGTGTGTCACGTTGGCCCGCTCACCGGCTCTACGTTAAAGTGTCGGCCTGCTTTTTCCCTGTGAAGCTTTCATGAATCCTCTGACCATCATTCAAGACTCGCTGTACTTCTTCCGGCGTAATTTCGCCAGCATTCTGACGTTGTGCCTGCCGCTGGTGATCCTTGAGGCACTGAGCAAACAGGTGCTGGGCAGCGCGGTGGGCGATGGATCGGCGAGCTGGCAATTGCTGATCGGCCTGCTGTTCTACCCGCTGTACACCGGCGCGCTGATTCTGTTTCTGGACGCGAAAAGCCGGGGCGAAGAACCTGCCAAACGCAACCTTCTGGCGGCGACGCTGCGCATGTGGCCGACCTTCGCCGTGCTGACAGCCCTGAGCACCCTGCTGATCATGGCGGGGCTGTCGCTGTTCATCGTTCCGGGCGTCTGGGTCATGATCAAGCTGGTGTTCTCCGAATACCTGCTGGTGCTGCGCGGCCTCGGTCCGCTGGAGGCGATGCGTGAAAGCTTCAAGATGAGCAAGGGCCACGTGGTGCGGATTCTGGTCTGTGTGCTGTTCGTCTACATTCCGCTGTCGGTGCTAGAAGGGTTGAGCTTCTACGTACTGCCCGATCAGCAAAGCCCGCTGCTGTCGCTGATCGTCGGCAGCGTTTCCAGCTTCCTGCAGCTGTTCATCAGCGTGGTGATGTTCAGGCTGTTCATGCTGATCGACGAGCCCGCACAGCCGGCCTGAGGAACGCCGATGTCTCGGTTACTGCGCGCAGCCCTCTTCCTTGCCCTGTTTGCGGTGTTCATGGGCGGCTTGATCTACGAAGTGACCTGGCATCCCGCCCGGCACGAGCGCATGCCTGTCAGTTGCAATGCAAAAGACGTGGCACCGCCGACGCTGGTACCCGGACAGGCGCTCAAGGTGATGACCTGGAACATCCAGTACCTGGCGGGCAAACGCTACGTGTTCTGGTACGACATGGCGGACGGCAGCGGCCCGGACGAACGCCCGACGCCGGAAGACATCGCCTACAACCTCGACGAAGTCGCGCGGGTGCTTCGTGACGAACAGCCAGACATCGTGCTGTTGCAGGAAGTGGATGACGGCGCCAAGAACACCGACTACGTGAACCAACTGGCGCTGCTGCAAGAACGGGTGACAGACCTTTACCCGTGCAGCACCGAGGCGTTCTACTGGAAATCCGATTTCGTGCCCGACAGCCACATTTACGGCAGCGTCGGCACCAAGCTGGCCACGTTGAGCCGCTATCAAATGGACAAGGCCGAACGCCTGCAACTGCCTTCGCCGGACGGCAACCTGATCGGGCGACAGTTCGACCCCAAACGCGCGCTGCTGGTGAGTTACCTGCCAATGAACAATGGCCAGCATCTGGCAGTGGTGAATACCCATCTGGGTGATTTCAAGCCAGGCGACGACCCCGTGCAGCGCCAGGTCGCGGCCACGACTCAGCTGCTGAATGCGTTCGAACAGGCAGGTACGCCGTGGATCAGTGGCGGCGACTTCAACCTGCTGCCCCAGGGTCAGTATCAACGTCTGCCGGCCGCGCAGCGCGAGCATTACGCGCCCGACAGCGAGCTGCGCGCCCTGTGGGACAAATACCCGATGATTCCGAGCAATGAAGACGTCAACGGAGACGAACCCCGCAAGTGGTACACCCGTTTCCCCAACGACCCACGGGTAAGCGGGCCTGATCGCACGCAGGATTACCTTTTCTACAGCCCGACGCTCAAGCGCGTGGATGCACAGGTTCGTCAGGCAGACACCTTGCTGATTTCCGATCACCTGCCAGTGATCGCACGGTTCCTTCTGCCGGCTGGTCAATAAGCTCAGTGAAGCCAATTCGCTCCCATAGTCTGATCCCGCAGGGCTAACGGTCGTGTATCACTTCCTCGGTTTTACGCGCGCGGTCGGCTCGGCAATCAGCGGATCATCAGGCCAGTAATGCTTTGGATAACGCCCTTTAAGGTCTTTCTTGACCTCGGCATAGGTGCTGCGCCAGAAGTTGGCCAGATCCTGCGTGACCTGCACCGGGCGACGCGCGGGAGACAGCAGGTGCAGTTTGACGATCTGTCGGCCGTTGGCGATGCGCGGGGTGTCGGACAGGCCGAACAGCTCCTGTAACCTGACCGCCAGAATCGGCGGGTATTCGCTGTAGTCCAGACGCACTGACGAGCCGGACGGTACGCTCAAATGATGCGGGGCCTGTTCGTCAAGACGTTGCGGCAACGGCCAGGCCAACAGGTTATGCAGGATCGACGACAGGTCCAGATTGCCGAAATGACTTAGCCGCGTGACCTTCCCCAGATACGGCAGCAACCAATGCTCGAGCCTCTCAAGCAGAGCATCGTTGCTGACGTCCGGCCATTCGCTGCTGCCCTGCTTTTCCAAGTCCAGGTGACGCAGCAGCCCTACCCTCGCCTGCCACTGACGCAACTCTGGCGTCCAGTGCAAAAGCTCCAGCCCTTTGCGCCGCACCAGCGCCAGCAGCGCCTGACCTCTGGCAGAATCGTCCAGGCCGGTCAGCGGCTCGCGACTGATGATCAACTCGCCCGCCTTGCGCTGCCGCTCGGCGCGGAACACACCTTCGCGCTCGTCCCAATCCAGCTGATCAAACGAAGTGACCTGCTCCGCCAGCACTGAATCGAACAGCGCAGGATCGAACTCGGCCGCCAAGTAAATACGCTCTTCCTTTTGCCCCTGACGGCTGCCCAGGTCCGCGATCACCAGCCAGGGCTGTTTCATCAGCGCATCGGGCTCAGAGAACAGTGCCGCCCGCCCGTTAGCCAAGCGGTACTCGGCGCCGCCTGGCCGACGCTGTTGCGCCACCCGGTCGGGGTACGCCAGCGCCAGCAAGGCGCCGAGCCAGCGGGGATGGTCCGGATCGGTCACAGGCGCTTTCGGGGCACCTCTGAGGTAACCGCGATACTGCCTCGACAGCTGTTTCGCCCGCTGCACGCCACCTTGCGCACCCCGCGCCGGCCGTTCTGTCCCGGCGAGCAGGGTCAGGCGGCTGTGCAGATCGGCACCCGCGCCACGCAGGATGTCGCGCTCACCCAGTAACGCGGCGACGTCGCACGCCAACGGCCCGAGGCCCAGTTCCTGCCCGCGAAGCAACAAATGCCCGATGCGGGGATGAGCAGGCACTTCTGCCATCGACTGGCCGTGGGACGAGAGTTTCCAGTCTTCACCCGGCTTGCGGCTGAGGGCGCCGAGGCGACCGAGTAGATCCTGCGCCTGCGCATACGCCGCTGCCGGCGGCACGTCCAGCCAGACCAGTTGCGCAGGCTCAACGCCCCAGCGCGCCAGTTGCAGCGCCAGTCCCGCGAGGTCGGCCTGGAGGATTTCCGCCGCACCGTAGGCCGCCAGCTGTTCATGCTGCGCTTCGGACCACAGTCGATAACACACGCCCGGCTCAAGACGACCTGCACGGCCTGCCCGTTGAGTCGCGCTGGCCTTGGAGATGCGTTGCGTGTCGAGTCGCGTCATGCCACTGCCCGGATCGAACCGCGGCACACGCGCCAGGCCGGCATCGATCACGACGCGCACGCCGTCGATGGTCAAACTGGTTTCGGCGATGTTGGTCGCCAGCACCACCTTGCGTTTGCCGCTGGGCGCCGGCTCGATCGCCGCGCGCTGCGCGCTCAGGTCCAGCTCGCCATGCAGGGGGCAGAGCATGACATCGCTACGCTCGCCCAGCGCGTCGGCCAATTGCTGATTGACCCGGCGAATCTCCGCCTGCCCCGGCAGGAACACCAGCACACTGCCGGATTCATTGCCCAGCGCGTCGAGCACCGTTTGCACCACGCGCGGTTCGATGAACTCGCCCGGCTGGAAGGGACGGCCCCACTGCATCGTTACCGGAAACATCCTCCCTTCGCTGCTAACCACCGGAGCATCGTCGAGCAGGCTCGACAGCCGCTCGCCCTCCAGCGTCGCCGACATCAGCAGGATTTTCAGCGGCTGCTCGTCCCGGAACAGCGCACGGCCATTGAGACTCAAGGCCAGTGCCAGATCTGCATCCAGACTGCGCTCGTGAAATTCATCGAAAATGAGCAACCCGACGCCTTCCAGCGACGGGTCTTCCTGCAGGCGGCGCGTCAGAATGCCTTCGGTCACGACTTCGATGCGGGTGTTGGGCCCGACCTTGCTGTCGAGGCGAATCCGGTAACCCACGGTTTCACCGACCTTCTCGCCCAACTCTGACGCCAGCCGCTCCGCCGCCGCACGCGCCGCAAGCCGCCGAGGTTCGAGCATGAGAATGGTGTGTCCCGCCAGCCACGCTTCGTTCAACAGCGCCAACGGCACGCGCGTGGTCTTGCCCGCGCCGGGCGGCGCTTCGAGGACAGCTTCGTCACGGTCGGCAAGGGTCTGGCGCAACGCAGGCAGGACGGAATCAATGGGCAGAGAAATCATGAGGGCTCCCGAAACAGACCGCGATTATACGGACGCACGTCCCGGATTGTTTACCCGGACACAGAACCGTCTCCTGGGTTGGATAGTCTTATTGATTAGGCATTTGCCTTGTATAGTTACGACTTCCTCTGAGGAGATCTCCATGCGCATACCTTCCCGTTTGATCGGCGGTGTTCTGATTGCCAGCCTTCTGGCCCAACTCACCGCCTGCGGCAGTATTTTTTACCCTGATCGCCGCGGTCAGATCCAAGGCAGCGGCAGAATGGACCCTGCCATCGTGGTGCTCGACGCCATCGGCCTGCTGTTCTACATCATTCCCGGCGTGATCGCGTTTGCGGTCGACTTCGCCACCGGCGCCATCTACCTGCCGAGCGGTAAACAGGCGCAGATCGATCCGCAAAAACTGCAGCCTGCGGTGCGCGCTGACGGCACGGTGGACAACGCCAAACTGCAAGCCATCATCCAGACTGAGCTGGGCCGTACGTTGCCACTGGACGATCCACGCCTGATTCAGCACAAAGGCAGCACCGAGCAACTCGCGTCGCTGGGCCTGATACCGTCGGCCTGATGTTTCAATGTTGTCATTTAAGGAAGCGCCATGAGCAGCAGCCCTGAACACGCCCGGTTATTGCGTCTGGCGACGCGGGCATCGCTGGCCGTCGCCAGCATTCTGATCGTCGCCAAGGCTGTGGCCTGGTGGCTGAGCGGCTCGGTCAGCCTGCTCGCGGGCCTGACGGACTCGCTGCTCGATGGCGCGGCTTCGTTTCTCAATCTGTTGGCTGTGCATTACGCGCTACGCCCCGCCGATGATGACCATCGTTACGGGCACGGCAAGGCCGAAGCGCTGTCCGGCATGGCTCAAGCGCTGTTCATTGCCGTCAGCGCCTTCCTGATCGGCTTTCAGGCCATTGAACGTATCCAGCATCCGCAACCGTTGGGCGCGCCGGGTCTGGGTATTCTGGTGATGGTGCTGTCGATCGCTCTCACGGTGATGCTGCTGATGTTCCAGCACAAGGTCGTGAAGGAAACCGGCTCTGCGGCCATCCGCGCCGACTCATTGCATTACCGCTCCGACCTGCTGCTTAACGCCAGCATCATGGTTGCGCTGGGTCTGGCGTATTTCGGCTATGACCAGCTGGATGCGTATTTCGGCCTGGTCATCGCGGTGTACATCCTCTGGAGCGCGATCTCGATTGCACGGGAAACCGTTTCGGTGCTGATGGACACAGAGCTTGAGCCCAGCGTCAGCGCTCGCATGCTGGAGTTGGCACAGAACGTACCGGGCGTGCTCGGTGCTCATGATCTGCGCACTCGAATCTCGGGTAACCACTGGTTCGTGCAGTTGCACCTTGAGCTGCCCGGCGAGTTGACGCTCTCCGTGGCGCACGATCTGTGCGAGCAGGTTGAACGGGCGATCATTGCTGAATTCCCGAAGGCCGAAGTGCTGGTGCACGCCGACCCTCAGGAAGTGGTGAACAGGGCGAGCAGTCCGGTGATGAATTGAGTTGCGGTGCAGTTGTCAGGCACTTGCTGATCTGACGCTTGGCCGATGGCCTGTAGGCGAGCTTAGTCTGGCGGCATTCCGACGAAAGCGGTGGGTCATCGACATGGATGGCGAATGACCCGACGCCTTCGCGGCCCTCGTAACCTCGGACTGCTCCTACAGGGATCGCGGGGTTGCAAGAATCGGTGGCGAACGCATGACCTGTGGGAGCGAGCTTGCTCGCGAAAGCGGCTGGGTCCGACACATTTTCGTATTCTGACCCACCGCGTTCGTCCGAGTGCGGCCCAGGCCCTCGTAACCTCGGACTGCTCCTACAGGGATTGCGGTGTTCCGATGCTTTGCGGCATGCACCCACCGTGATCCATTAGACCGGCCCAGCAACACAATCCTACTGCTGAACACTGTACCCGCGGCTCGCATAACATCCGGCCATCGCCTGGCGGTAAATGCCGACGACTTCGGGCGCGGGTTGATAGCTCGCACTCGCCGGATCGAAGTTGCTTTGCTGAACCGCATACCGATAACAGTCATAGCGATCCTGCTCGACCTGCTGCTGCGTCTGGCCATTGGCCGGATACGCCACCACGTCGAACGGGTCGGCGGGCTGCTGAGGCGGTTGCGGCAAGTTTTCAGGGCTGTACACGGGCTCGACACCCTGCGGCGGTTCGGCAACCACGTATTCCTGAGTGCTTTGCTCGTAGGTGTAATAGGTGCCGGCGGCGAGGAAGAACAGCGCGCTGCCTAACCAGACCTGCTGTGCATAGTCAGGCAGATAACGCACCCGAACCCCACGCGGTGGAGCGACCACGACATAGCGCGGCCCCTGCGGGCGATACCAGTAGCCACCCGAGTAGAAGTAGTCATTGCCACGATACGGAACGCGGGAATAGCCACCGGGCATACGGTCTATTTCATAACCTGGGCGATAGCGCGGTCCGCCGCCCCAACCGTCACCATGGCCACCCGGCCGACCGGCCTGCCAGTTTCCATGGGGTTGCTGATCGCGCGGGAGGTCTCGGTAAAAACCCTGGCGTGGTTGTTCGGTCTGGCGCACGGTGTCGGGCCGACTCTGGATCGGCAAGTTGCCCTGACGGTCCTGTAACTGGCGCTGCTGCAACTGCTGTTGCTGCTGGCGTTGTTGTTGCTGAAGCTGCTCCTGGCGCTGCTGCTGTTGCATCTGCTGCTGTTGCTGCTGATTGCGCTCGCGCTCCTGCTGCTGACGCTGCTGATCGAAGCGCTGCTGCTGGTTCTGCTGAATCTGCCGCTGCTGATTGAGTTGTTCCTGCTGGCGTTGTTGCTGGTATTGCTGCTGTTGCTGCTGGCGTTGTTGTTGTTGCTGTTGCTGCTGTTGTTCGCGCTGCTGATTCTGTTGGCGATCCTCATTGAAGCTGCGTTGCTGGTTCTGTTGCTGCTGACGCTGATTATCGAAGCTACGCTGCTGTTGTTGACGCTGCTCATTGTGTTGCTGTTGCTGATTGTTATCGTCGGCCAGCACCTGAGCACTGATGCTCAAGGCCAAAAGACTGACACCTGTCAAACGCCAGATGCGCATGTTCATGCTTTCCTCACTGCGGCGCGGATACCTGTTAATAGGACTGCATTCTGGGTGCGCCGTTCGCCGCACTCTATCAGCGCGCCGAAGGAAACTGTAGGCGTGAGCGTGGTTGCGATGGGGCAGCTCTGTGCCGAACTCACCGCTACAAATCGCGGGCACAAAAAAAGAGGGCCCATGGGCCCTCTCTTGAATGCTTCGTCCTGGCTCGACGCTTTTGACGCCGGCTCACCTCGCATCGTCTTCTGGACAGTGCGTAGCCCGGTGGCCTGGTCAACCCTGTTGGGCTGGAGGCCGCGGCTGGCCTGATTCGGCGGGCCGCGCTGGACGCTGTGTCCGGGCAGTGATTCTGGTTAAAAGAATAGGCTTTGACGGACGACAGAGGATTGCGAATGTTGCTGACTAAAACACCACTTGCGCAATTTTTACCCTCGGATCAATAATTCAGCGCAATCGATCCTATAAAGGTGTCAATCGTGAGCAAGCTCGATAGATATGACCTGAGCATTTTGGCGGAGCTGCAACGCGACGCGCGCATTTCCAATCAGGAGCTGGCCGAACGCATCGGCCTGTCCCCCTCGCCCTGTTCACGCCGAGTCAAACAACTGGAAGACGACGGCTATATCGTGCGCCAGGTCGCCCTGCTCGATCGCAAAAAACTGGGGCTGAGCCTGACGGCTTATGTGCTGATCGGCATGGACCGACACACGCCCGACCGCTTCGAAAACTTCGAGCAGCACATCCGCAACCTGCCGCAGGTGCTGGAATGCAGTCTGGTCACCGGTATCGATGCCGACTATCAGCTGAAGGTCGTGGTGCCGGACATGGATCACTATCAGAAATTTCTGCTCGGCCATCTGACCCGTATCGACGGCGTGACCAGCGTTCGCTCGAGCTTCGTGCTCAATCAGGTTCTGGCCAGCACCGAACTGCCGTTGGTGCACCTGCGCAGCTGACGTGCAATCAGACAGCCCTATAATTGCCAGTCATACCGACTCACCGGAGACGCCCGATGGAACCCGAAGTGTTCGAAGAATGGATGATGACCATTCTGGTGACCGTACTGATCGGCTTCATGTGTTTCATCGTCTGGGACTTGGCGAAGAAATCCAAAGCCGGACGGTTTGGCACGATGATCCTGTTCGGCGTTCTCGGCCTTGGGGTGCTGGCGTTCGTGATCAAGAGCGTGGTGATTGCCTACCTTGAGCAGCACCCATAAACCTCAGGCCAACTGAACATTCCTGTGGGACCGAATTCATTCGGGAGAGGCCGGTACATCCAATACACAATCATCGCCTGCCCCACCGTCTCGCGAATGAATTCGCTCCCACCGTGGATCGCGTTCAGCCGTGAGACTCGTGACCGCTTCATTCCATGCAGTCAGAGTTTCGCTGGCACTTCCTTCCACTGACCTTGATCCAGCCCCTCGATGCTCCACTCGCCAATGCGCACCCGCACCAGCCTCAGCGTCGGTAATCCAACGGCAGCGGTCATTCGGCGCACCTGCCGGTTGCGGCCTTCCTTGATGATCAACTCCAGCCAACTGGTCGGCACGCTCTTGCGAAACCGGACCGGAGGGTTACGCGGCCATAACTCGGGTTCATCCAGTTGCCGCGCCTGCGCGGGTAACGTCGGGCCGTCGTTCAGTTCGACGCCATCGCGCAGCTGTTGCAACTGCGCCTCCGACGGCTCGCCTTCTACTTGCACCCAGTAAGTCTTGGCCAGCTTGTGCTTGGGGTCGGCAATGCGCGCCTGCAACTGTCCGTCGTTGGTCAGCAGCAACAGGCCTTCGCTGTCGCGATCAAGCCGGCCTGCCGGGTAAATCCCGGGGATGTCGATGAAATCCTTGAGCGTGGCCCGACCTTCTCCATCGCTGAACTGGGTCAGGACATCGAACGGCTTGTTGAACAGGACCAATCGCGGTTCGGCGGGAGGCGCCTTGGCGACACGACGGGGTGCAGCAGAGGCATTGGGCGCGGGACGGCGCGAGGCGGGGCGTTGAGTGCGAGGCATGTGGGCTCAGACTGACGGAGGTAAGCGAAAACAGAAAGGGCCACTTTAGTGGCCCTTTCGCTAAACGCCTAGCCGATTAACGGAACGGCGGCTCGTCGAAGCTGCGCAGTTTGCGCGAGTGCAACGAGTTCAGTTGCGTGCGCATCAGGTCCAGCGCCGCAATACCGATCTTCAGATGCTGGGTGACGGCGCGTTCATAGAAGGCGTTGGCCGAACCCGGCAGCTTGATTTCGCTGTGCAGCGGCTTGTCCGACACGCAAAGCAGCGTCCCGTAAGGCACTCGTAGGCGATAACCCTGAGCGGCAATGGTGCCGCTTTCCATGTCCACGGCGACCGCGCGAGACAGGTTGATCAGCGGTCGCTCCTGCGCCCAGCGCAGTTCCCAGTTGCGGTCGTCGTAGGTCAGGACGGTGCCGGTGCGCAGGCGCTTCTTGAGGTCGTCGCCACGCTCGCCGGTGATCTGCGCCGCAGACTCCTGCAACGCCAACTGCACTTCCGCCAACGCCGGGATCGGGATGTTTGGCGGCAACACACGGTCAAGAATACCGTCGCGGCGCATGTAAGCGTGGGCCAGCACGTAGTCGCCAATGGTCTGCGACTGACGCAAGCCACCGCAGTGACCGATCATCAGCCAGCAGTGCGGACGCAGGACGGCCAGGTGGTCGGTGATGTTCTTGGCGTTGGAAGGGCCGACACCGATGTTGACCAGCGTCACGCCATGACCGTCTTCGGCAATCAGGTGGTAGGCCGGCATCTGATAGCGGTGCCAGACCACACTCGAAACGATGGCCTGGGCCTCGCCGTAATCCATGCTCTTGTCGACGACGACGTTGCCTGGCAGCACCATTTTCACGAAGCGCGGATCGTCGCGCAGTTTCTCAAGCCCGTGAACGATGAACTGGTCGACGTAGCGGTGATAGTTGGTCAGCAGAATCCACGGCTGAACATGACGCCAGTCACTGCCGGTGTAATGCACCAGACGACGCAGCGAGAAGTCGACACGGGCGGCGTCGAAGAGCGCCAGCGGCAGCGGATCGGTATTGGCCCAATCGTACAGGCCGTCAGCGATGCCGTCGGTGGCGGCGGACAGGTCGGTGCTCGGGAACACCCGCGCCAGCGTCGCGGCGGTCACGCCTGTGCCGGCCAGTTCGTCGCCCTGCTCGACCACATACGGATAAGGAATGTTCTGCTCGCTGACCCCGACTTCCACCGTCACGGTGAAGTCATTCATCAGCGGCACGAGCTGTTCGATCAGGTATTTGCGGAAGGCTGCCGGGTGGGTCACGGTGACGCTGTAGGTGCCTGGCAGTTGAACCTTGGCGTACGCGCGCGTGGTCAGCGGCACTTCACCCTGACAGTGGTAGGTCAGGCGTAATTCTGGATAGCGGAACAGCTTGCGCTCGGCGGCGTCAGGCTCGACGCGGTCCTTGAGATAACGCTTGAGCGCCTGGCTCAAGGCCGTGGTTGCACGTCCGTGCAGCTCGGCAAGCCGGTCCACAGCTTGCTCGGCGGTTTCTACGACAATGAAAGCTTCAGTCACAATGCGCATCCTTCTGATCTTGCAAGGCTCCATCTTGCCTGCAACGGAAGGGGAAGGCACGAACGGCGTTGATGAAATGCAGACCGCGTGCGGTATCCCCTGTGGGAGCGAATTCATTCGCGAGGCGATGCTACATCCGACACACATGGGCGCCCATGTCTCCGTCTCGCGAATGAATTCGCTCTCACAGTAGATTGACAGCGCGAATGGCTCGTAGATCAGAGAATGCGAGGGGTGGACCGCGCCACCAATGCCTCGACATCCACCCCTCTCGGCAGCGCGCCGTATACCCGTCCCGGTTGCTCGATACGCCCGGCAATAAATCCGTCGCTGACCACCGAATTTCCCGCTTCCAACAGCAGTTTGGCTTGCAGCCCGACGGCGATGTCTTCGGTCAACTGTCGCGCGCGGTACTGGATGTCGGAGGTGTCCTTGAACGCCGTTTTCAACTGCTCGATGTGCGCCGCCAGGCGTCTGTCCCCGTGACCATCGCCCAGTTCGTCGAACAGCGCGTCGAGCACGCCCGGCTCCTTGGACAAGGCCCGCAAGACATCCAGGCACTGCACGTTGCCAGAACCTTCCCATGTCGAGTTGACCGGCGCTTCTCTATAAAGACGCGGCAAAATGGTGTCTTCGACATACCCCGCCCCGCCCATGCATTCAGCCGCTTCGTTGATCATCGCGGGCGCGCGTTTGCAGATCCAGTATTTGCCCACCGCCGTCACCAGCCGGGCGAACCGCGCTTCATGCGCATCGTCCAGACGCTCCAGCGAGCGCCCCATGCGCAAGCTCAGCGCCAACGCCGCTTCGCTTTCCAGCGCCAGGTCGGCCAGGACGTTCTGCATCAACGGCTGCTCGCTGAGCAGACGACCGCTGACGCTGCGGTGCGCGCAATGGTGCGCGGCTTGAGTCAGCGCCTGGCGCATCAAGGCGCTGGAGCCGGTCATGCAATCGAAGCGGGTCATGGCGACCATCTCGATGATGGTGGGCACGCCGCGCCCTTCCTCACCGACCATCCACGCCAGCGCGCCACGAAACTCGACTTCACTGGAGGCGTTGGACCAGTTGCCCAGCTTGTTCTTCAAACGCTGAATGTAAAACTCGTTACGGGTGTCGTCCGGGCGATGGCGCGGCAGCAGGAAACAGGTCAGCCCTTTGTCAGTCTGCGCCAGCGTGAGGAAGGCGTCGCACATCGGCGCCGAGCAGAACCACTTGTGGCCCACCAGCTCATAGGCCTGTCCAGGCCCCGGTTGCCCCACCGGATACGCCCGCGTGGTGTTCGCACGCACGTCGGTGCCGCCTTGTTTCTCGGTCATGGCCATGCCGATGGTGGCGCCCGCCTTGTGGGCGATGCCGACGTTACGCGGGTCGTACTGGGTCGCGAGAATCTTCGGCAACCAGACGTCTGCCAAATCAGGTTGCAGCTTGAGCGCAGGCACGCTGGCAAATGTCATGGTCAGCGGACAGCCACTGCCCGCCTCGGCTTGCGTGTGCAGGTAACTCATGGACGCGCGGGCGACGTGGGCGCCTTCGCGAGGATCGGTCCAGGGCAGCGAGGGAATGCCGTGCTCGACGGCGGTTTGCATCAACTGGTGATAGGCGGGATGGAATTCGACCAGATCGATCCGGTGGCCATAGCGGTCATGGCTGGCAAACACGGGTTTGTTCTGGTTGGCGAGGAAGCCGGCTTCCATCAACGGCCCGCCCGCCAAGGCACCGTAAGCATCGATCTTCGACTGCGCCCATCCGGCACCGAAGCGCTTCGACCACTCCTGCAACGGCAGGTCGATGCGATACAGGTTGGCGCCATCCAGTGACGGGGGCTGGTTAGTAACCTCGTGGGTCTCGGCGAACTGATGCAGGTTCATAAGGCGACTCCGGTCCGGTCATTGCGCAGCGAGCGCAGATGAAAGCCAGTGAATCACGCACCCGATCACGAAAAAAGCGCCATAGCCGACTAAATAACGGCGCTTTTGCCCTCTTTCGCCCGCACCACATCCAGGCTCAACCGGAACTGGCTGCCAGTGCCCGGCTCGGACTGATGACTCAGGCGACCGCCCTGCAACTCGATCAACTGGCGACAGATCGCCAGCCCGATGCCCAGACCGCCATACTCGCGCGTCATCGAACCGTCCACCTGATAGAAGTTGGCGTAGAGCGTCTCTTCGTCCAGGCGACTGAAGCCGATACCCGTGTCGATCACATCGACCAGCAGGCGCACGTGCTGCGCGTCGGTGCACTGACCGTTGACGCGAATCCTGATCGAACCCACCTTGGTGAATTTGACGGCGTTGTCCATCAGGCAGTCCAGACACTGGCGCAGCTTCAGCGCATCGCCTTGCAGGCTGTCCGGCAGGTTTTCGTCCAGCTCGATGCTCAACGTCAATGCCTTGCTGCGGGCAAGGGGTTCGAATGCGCTGCGCACCTGAAACAACAGATGGCGCAGGCTGAAGGCTTCGTGCTGCACACTGATCCGTCCGGCCTGAAGCTCGGTCAGGGTCAGGATGCCGTTAACAATGCCCATCATGTTCTGCGCAGAATCAGCAGCCGTCTGACGATACAGCTCAATGTCGTCTTCGGCGCCGTCCATTTGCATCAGTTCCAGCGACCCGATAACGCCGTTCATCGGCGTGCGCAGCTCGTGGGTGAGCGTGGCCAGAAACTCATCCTTCAACCGGTTACTCACGGCCAGCTGCTGGTTGAGCTTTTCAAGGTCCTTGCTCGATTGCGCCATGATCTGCGCCTGACGCTCGCGCATGGTGTTGATGCGGTCGGCCAACGCCAGCGACAGCAGCGCAACCTCCACCACGGAGCCGATCTGGCTGGCGTACATCGTCCAGAAATTGTTCGGCAAATGCCCCAGCAGCATGGTGGCGTTAATCACGCCACCGATCAGGAACGCCGACCAGGCAAAGATGAAATACCGTGCAACCCGCCGCCCTTTCAGCCAGGCAGCGATGCCGATCAAGAGAATGATCGGCGTAAAGATCAGCACCAATGCCGTGACCAGGCGCAGCGCAATTCCGTAATCGGTGGTGAGCGACAGAACCATGATCCCCGCCGAGCACGCCATCATCAGCCACAGTGGGCCGTCCATCCAGAAACCCAGCCGGGGCGTCTGCAGGAATTTGCGGGCGAACTGACTGGCGAACAGGATCGCGGCGGCAATCAGAAACGTCGTGGACGTGTTGGCCCACCATGGATCATCCGGCCACAGAAATTCGATCCCCGCGCCATTGACCGATACCTGATACAGACCGAAGCAGGTGATATAGAGGATGTAATAAAGGTAGCTGGTGTCCCGCACGCTCAGGTAGATGAACAGGTTGTAGACCAGCATCACCGCCAGGACGCCGTAAATCATCCCGAGGATGTACAACCGCGACGGCTGCTCCTCGATGTACGCGTGGCTGGCCCACAGATTGAGCGGTGCCTGAACGGAGCCATGACTCTCGACGCGCACGTACGCGGTCTTGCTCTCATTGGCTTTCAGGTTCAGGTCGAACAGGTAGTTGTTCTGTTTTATCTGGCGACTCTGGAAAGGCAGCATGTCGCCGGTTTTCCAGGTCAGGCTCGGCTGCGCGGTATCGCTGGCCAGATAAAGGTCCACGTGATCCATCGGCGGGTAGGCCAGCTCAAGGAGCCAGTCAGCCGATGCCACGGGATTGGTCGGGCGATAGGTCAATTGCACCTTCAGCCAGAACGCTGAACGTGAATAACCGGCGTTGAGCGACCCGGTGTCCAATGCACGAAACTTAGCGGCGCCTTCAGGCGAAGACACGTCCTCAATCGTGGCGGTACCGCTCGGGTCTTCAAACACCAGAGTCGCACGGCCCAACGGCAACGACCGGGTGTTTTCGTCGAACTCGACTGCGCTGGCCAGCATCGGCAGCAGCATGAAAATCAGCGTCAGTAAAAAGCGCATGCAACACCACCCGCTTCATTCTGGGCGGCGTGGTGAATGCCCCGTTCCATTGGAGACAGCATGATCCTGAGAGGGGCCAACAGGCTTAACGGGCAACGCACTTGCATTCACTCTTATGGCAGGGACGACGAACTAGGCCAACAGCATAGCGATTGATAGCTAGATGACACCATCTTAATCGTCGCACGCCAAGCTTTCCTTTTCCTTTCAAGACGATCGGCACACGCCTCCCCGAAAATACCGGTCTAGAGCCTTACAGCACCTGACGGCGAAAAATCTCCGGTCGACCAGCGGCCCGGCAAAAGCTTTAGTGGTAAGCTCGCGCACCATGAATATCTATAGCTCCCGCCCCGTTGTCCTCTGTCTCTCCGGCCACGACCCCAGTGGCGGCGCCGGCTTGCAGGCAGATATCGAAGCCCTGCTCGCGCAGGGTTGCCACGCCGCTCCTGCGGTCACTGCACTGACCGTGCAAGACACCGTGAACGTCACTGACTTCCGGGTCCTCGACCGCGAATGGGTGATGGCTCAAGCCAATGCCGTGCTCAACGACTCGACTGTCGCAGCCGTGAAGCTGGGGATGCTCGGCTCGCTGGAGATGGTGGACACCGTGGTCGAGCTGCTTGAGGCCCATCCGCATCTTCCACTGGTGTGCGATCCAGTGTTGCGCGCCGGTGGTGGCGGACGACTGGGCAAGGATGAGGTCGGCTATGCGATGCGCGAGCGCTTGCTGCCGCTGGCCACGATTGCCACGCCGAACCTCCCTGAAGCGCGCATCCTCGCCGAGCTGCCCAATGGCACGGCCGACGAATGCGCAGAAAAGCTGCTGCCCTTCTGTGAGCATTTGCTGATCACGGGCGGCCATGGCGACGAGCACGAGGTGCATAACCGTCTTTACCTGCGCAATGGCCAGTCGCGGACATTTACCTGTCAGCGCCTGCCAGGCAGCTATCACGGTTCAGGTTGCACACTGGCCAGCGCCCTGGCCGGACGTCTGGCGCTGGGTCAGGACGTGATCAGCGCCGTGCAAACCGCGCTGGACTACACTTGGCGCACGTTGCGCGACGCGGAACAACTGGGCAAAGGCCAGTTCGTCCCTCGCCGTCTGCCGCTGGATTTTTGCTCGTAACGCCACGATAAAGAGGCACCTTCATGAAACTACGTGGCTTGTATGCCGTGACCGACAGTCAGCTGTTGGCCGGCAAATTCCTGTCTTATGTCGAAGCCGCCCTCGAGGGCGGTGTGACCCTGCTGCAATATCGCGACAAATCCGGCGACGAAACCAAGCGCCTGCGCGAAGCCTCGGCGCTGCTCAAGCTGTGCGAACGCTACAAGACCCGCCTGATCATCAACGATGACGCCGAAGTCGCCGCGCGCCTCGGCGTGGGCGTGCACCTGGGCCAGACCGATGGCTCGCTGCCGGACGCCCGGGCGTTGCTCGGCCACAAGGCCATCGTCGGCGCCACCTGCCATGCGCAACTGGAGCTCGCCGACAAAGCCAAAGCCGATGGCGCGACCTATGTCGCGTTCGGTCGCTTTTTCAACTCCACTACCAAGCCTGGCGCGCCGGCCTGCAGCCTCGACATGCTTGACCAGGCGCGCAAACGCATCCATCTGCCGATTGCCGTCATCGGCGGCATCACCCTGGAAAACGCCGCGCCGCTGGTGGCCCACGGTGCCGACCTGTTGGCCGTGGTGCATGGCCTGTTCGGCGCTGACAGCACCCAGGAAGTGACACGCCGCGCGCGCGCTTTCAACGATTTGTTCAAGTCGGCCTGATCCCGAATCCGGCCGGCCGCACGCCCTCTTAAGACCGATTCAAACAGAGACCTCATCATGTCCCGTTCTGAAACCTTGTTCGCCAACGCCCAGAAACACATCCCCGGTGGCGTCAACTCGCCGGTTCGCGCCTTCAAAAGCGTCGGTGGCACCCCGCTGTTTTTCAAACATGCCGCTGGCGCCTACGTCACCGACGAAGACAACAAGCGTTATGTGGATTACGTCGGCTCGTGGGGCCCGATGATCCTGGGTCACAGCCACCCGGACGTGTTGGATGCCGTGCGCAAGCAACTGGAACACGGCCTCTCCTATGGCGCGCCAACCGCGATGGAAACCGAGATGGCCGATCTGGTCTGCTCGATCGTGCCGTCGATGGAAATGGTGCGCATGGTCAGCTCCGGCACCGAAGCGACCATGAGCGCGATCCGACTGGCGCGCGGCTACACCGGCCGTGACAGCATCATCAAATTCGAAGGCTGCTACCACGGCCACTCCGACAGCCTGCTGGTCAAAGCCGGCTCCGGCGCCCTGACTCAGGGCGTGCCGAGCTCTGCTGGCGTGCCAGCGGCGTTCGCCAAACACACGCTGACCCTGCCGTTCAACGACATCGACGCGGTCAAGGCGATGCTCGCGGAAGTCGGCCAGGAAGTGGCGTGCATCATCGTCGAGCCTGTCGCGGGCAACATGAACTGCGTGCCGCCTGCGCCGGGTTTCCTGCAAGGTCTGCGTGAAGAATGCGACAAGCACGGCGTGGTGCTGATTTTCGACGAAGTGATGACCGGCTTCCGCGTTGCCCTCGGCGGTGCTCAGGCGTACTACGGCGTCACTCCTGACCTGAGCACCTTCGGCAAGATCATCGGCGGCGGCATGCCGGTAGGTTGCTTTGGCGGCAAACGCGAAATCATGTCGCACATCGCGCCGCTCGGCCCGGTCTATCAGGCCGGTACGCTGTCGGGTAACCCGTTGGCGATGGCGGCCGGTCTGACCACCCTGCGCCTGATCAGCCGTCCTGGTTTCCATGACGAGTTAAGCGCCTACACCACGCGCATGCTCGAAGGTCTGCAGCAGCGCGCCGACGCGGCGGGCATCCCGTTCGTGACCACGCAGGCTGGCGGTATGTTCGGTCTGTATTTCACAGACGCCAAGGCGATCGTCACCTTCCAGGACGTGATGAGCAGCGACGCCGACCGCTTCAAGCGCTTCTTCCACGCGATGCTCGAAGGTGGCGTGTACCTGGCGCCGAGTGCGTTCGAAGCCGGCTTCACTTCGATCGCCCATGGCGAAGCAGAGTTGCAGTTGACGCTGGATGCGGCCGAGAAGGCGTTTGCGAAGCTGAAGTAATGAGCCACCGGTGAAACAACGGCTGCTCAAAACTCGTAGGAGCGTGGCTTGTCCCGCGATCTGTCGCGCAGCGACAGCAGAATCGGTGAACGCGGAGTGTCAGAGATAATCGCGTCAGTAGGGGTTACTGCCGGTACCCGGCAGATCGCGGGACAAGCCACGCTCCTACAGTTGAATTGGGTTGTTCTCGGGTTATTTTGTTAGATATTTACTTTCGCAGATCGGCCAGACCGCCTGAATACAGGCGAATCAAGCCCGCGCAGCAGAAATTCTGCAAAGACTTTGTAAGGTTGGCCCTGCTTATTTCATAATGCGCAGCCAGCACGTTTAGCTGGACGGGCATGCCCGCACCTTTTTCAGAGGTAAGTCGACTTCCATGAACCGCACCGGCCGCACCCTTGCATTGGGCTGCCTGTTGCTTCTTCATCCCCTGCTGGCGAACGCAGGTGGCAACTCGTTGTTAATCCCAGCGGTGGGTCGTTGCACCCTCAATACCCAGCCAGACAACCTGCCCGCAGCGTTGTCGGCCTGCCAGCAGGCGGCACAAGGCGGGGATGCGCAGGCACAATACGAGTTGGGACAGTTCTTTTACGACGGCAAAAGTACGCCGCGTGATCTCACTCAAGCGCTCAACTATTTCGAACAGGCTTCGTTACAGGGTCATGCACAGGCGCAGTATCAACTGGGTCTGATGTTTTTCCGTGGCGAGGGCGTCCAGGCCAATAATATTCAGGCTTACATCGTGCTGAAGATGGCGGCGGTCAACGGTTCGGAAGATGCGCTGGATCAGGCCGACGAAGTGTCGGAGCAGATGAAGAAGGAAGATCTGGAAGTGGCGACCCAAGTATTGGGACAGATCTTCCGCAAGTATCTGCTCGAACTGCAAACGGCTGAAGGGCGTACGCCGTTTGCGCCTTTTCCTGATAGCAACAAGCCCTGAGTGGGCGTGATCTTTTCGCGGCGCCAGGATTTGGGTAATTACCCACTATGTTTTGCGGCGCTGACGGGCTCTGGCTAACGCCAGACCTGTTTCGCCTTCGGCGAGTTACTTGAAAAGACCCCAAGTAACCAAGGGTCTAGACTCCCGGTTTGGCCTCGACTTCGTCAAGGTTCCTTCACTCCGGCGATGCTCCGTGGGCCCGCGCCGAACGGACATCCATGTCCTGACGGCGCTCTCGCGGCATCCATGCCGCTCGACCCCCTGCGCATCGCCTGCGTTCAGCCTGCACCCAAGTCGCGATGTGTGTCGTCTGGACTGTCGCGCATGAAAAGCAAAATCAAAAGCATTGGATGACGCGAATCCTGTAGGAACGATCACGCAGGAACATCAAGCTGATGCAGTCCTTGTAGGAGCGTGGCTTGTCCCGCGATCTGCCGCGTAGCGGTAGCAAAACCAAGCGACTCGGTTATGCCTGAAACTCCGCATCCAGTGGTCTCGCTGCCGGTTCCCGGCAGATCGCGGGACAAGCCACGCTCCTACAGTTAAAAGTGGAGTGCAGAGAATTGATGCAGCAATCAAGACGCGAAGAGCGTTAGCTCCAGCCAGCGTTGCTCTTGTACGCGATGGTCCAGACACCGCCAAACGCGACTTGGATGCAGGCCAAACGTAGACGACGCGGAGTGGGCCGAGCGGCATGGATGCCGCGAGAGCGCTGCTAGGACATGGATGTCCGTTCAGCGCGGGCCCACGGAGCGTCGTCGGAGTGCGGGAACCCGACGAAGTCGGGCCAAACCAGGAGCCTGGACCCTTGGTTACTTGGGGTCTTTTCAAGTAACTCGCCGAAGGCGAAACAGGTCTGGCGTTAGCCAGAGCCCATCAGCGCAGCCGCAATAATGGATATTCACACCGCCAGAAAGCGTCTCTGACTATTAGAGAGTTTTACTTATCAGGCATCGGCATCGGAAACGGCATCACATTCCCGGTCTGACGCGCCTCGCTGATCTTCGCCGTCCCCATCCGCTCGACCTCATCGATGCGCACGATCGAATGCATCGGCACGAAACTGCGCACCACACCGTCGAACTGCGCCTTCAACTTCTCTTCGCTAGGGTCCACCACCACCGTCGTACGCTCACCAAAGACGAACTCCTCCACCTCCAGGAAGCCCCACAGATCACTCTGATAGATCTGCTTGGCGTACATTTCGTACACCTGTCCCTGGTTGAGAAAAATCACCTTGTAGATTGGAGCTTCGCGTTTGGTCATAACAGGCAGGCAATGATCGGGGTTTGAAAAAGGGCGCGAACTATAACATGCCGCTCGGTAGACGACGCTAGGAACCCGAGGCCATGGTCACTATAATGCGCGGTTATTTGAATCACCTGATGAACCCGCATGGCCAAGAAGCTTTACATCGAAACCCACGGTTGCCAGATGAACGAGTACGACAGCTCGCGCATGGTCGACCTGCTGGGCGAACATCAAGCACTGGAAGTCACCGCTCGCGCGGAAGATGCCGACGTCATCCTGCTCAATACCTGCTCCATCCGTGAGCGGGCGCAGGACCGCGTCTACTCCCAGCTTGGCCGCTGGCGCGAACTGAAACTGGCCAATCCCGAAATGGTGATTGCCGTCGGTGGTTGCGTCGCCAGTCAGGAAGGCGCGGCGATTCGTGATCGCGCGCCTTACGTGGACGTGGTCTTTGGCCCGCAGACCCTGCACCGCCTGCCGGACATGATCGACGCCGCACGCGCCACCCGCCTGCCTCAGGTCGATGTGTCTTTCCCGGAAATCGAGAAGTTCGACCATTTGCCCGAGCCGCGCGTCGATGGCCCGAGTGCTTATGTGTCGGTCATGGAGGGTTGCAGCAAGTACTGCACGTTCTGCGTGGTGCCCTACACCCGCGGCGAAGAAGTCAGCCGCCCGTTCGATGACGTCATCACCGAGGTTTTCCATCTGGCGGAAAACGGCGTGCGCGAAGTGACGCTGCTGGGCCAGAACGTCAACGGTTATCGCGGCACGACCCATGATGGTCGGGTTGCTGACCTGGCTGAGCTGATCCGCGTGGTGGCGGCCATCGACGGCATCGACCGCATCCGCTACACCACCTCGCACCCGCTGGAGTTCTCGGACAGCCTGATCCAGGCCCACGCCGAAGTCCCCGAACTCGTCAAACACCTGCACTTGCCGGTGCAGTCGGGCTCGGACCGTATTCTGGCGGCGATGAAACGAAACCACACGGTGCTCGAGTACAAATCTCGCCTGCGCAAACTGCGCGCGGCGGTGCCTGACATCTGCATCAGCTCGGACTTCATCGTCGGCTTCCCTGGCGAAACCGAGAAGGACCACCAGCAGACCATGAAGCTGGTCGAAGACGTCGGCATGGACTTCTCGTTTTCCTTTGTTTACAGCGCCCGACCAGGCACGCCTGCCGCGGACCTCGCCGATGACACCCCGGAAGAGGTGAAGAAAGAGCGACTGAAGCAACTGCAGGACCTGATCAACCGTCAGGGCTTCGAAATCAGCCGCAAGATGGCCGGCACCGTACAGCGCATCCTGGTGACCGACTACTCGAAGAAAGACCCGGGCGAGCTGCAAGGTCGTACCGAGAACAACCGCATCGTCAACTTCCGCTGCGACAACCCGAAGCTGATCGGTCAGTTCGCCGACGTCTACATCGACAGCGCGCAACCGCATTCGCTGCGCGGGTCGTTGTTGCAGTAAGGCCGAAACGCTCGCATCTGGGAGGCGATACGCCAAAGACTTTGCGGACGACTGCATGACCTGTGGGAGCGAATTCATTCGCGAGGCGTACTATCAGGCGATAAATCCTTATCGACAGTACGGGCCTGTCGCGAATGAATTCGCGCCTACAGGGTCATGCATCCGGCTCGACGACAATGCGCGATTGCACCCATGACCCAACCATTAGTAAGTGAGCCCTTTCGGACACCGTCCACAGGGGTTATCCTTCATTTCACCTTTATTGCCGTCGGGCGGCTAAAAAACCACTTTGAACGCACCTATCGAACCACATCGTTTCAGCCTCGAACCTATCGAGGCTCACCGCTTCGCCAATCTGTGCGGGCAATTCGACGAGCATTTGCGCTTGATCGAACAGCGCCTGGACATCGAGATCCGCAATCGCGGAGGCCAGTTCGAGATGATCGGTGAGCGAAAACAAACCACTTCGGCAGAAAACCTGCTGCGCAGGCTGTACCGGGAAACCAAAAGTACCGAGCTGTCGCCAGACATGGTGCATCTGTTCCTGCAGGAGTCCGGCGTTGAAGAGCTGGATAACCACCCTGCCGCCGAAGTCGGCGTAGCCCTGCGCACCAAGAAAGGCATGATTCGCCCTCGCGGCCTGAATCAGCAGCGGTACGTGAAGGAAATCCTCGCCAACGACATCAACTTCGGCATCGGGCCAGCCGGTACCGGCAAGACCTACCTTGCCGTGGCTGCCGCTGTCGACGCGCTGGAGCGAGAGCAGATTCGCCGCATCCTGCTGGTGCGTCCGGCGGTCGAAGCAGGCGAAAAGCTTGGCTTCCTGCCCGGCGACTTGGCGCAAAAGATCGACCCTTACCTGCGACCGCTCTACGACGCGCTGTATGAGATGCTGGGCTTCGAATACGTGGCCAAGCTGATCGAAAAACAGGTCATCGAAGTCGCGCCGCTGGCCTACATGCGTGGCCGGACCCTTAATAACAGCTTCATCATTCTCGACGAGAGTCAGAACACCACTGTCGAGCAGATGAAGATGTTCCTGACCCGTATAGGCTTCGGCTCAACGGCCGTGATCACCGGTGACATCACCCAGATCGACCTGCCAAAAGGCACGAAATCCGGTCTGACCCACGTCATCGAAGTGCTCAAGGACGTGCCGGGCATCAGCTTCACCCACTTCAAGCCCAAAGACGTCGTGCGCCACCCGCTGGTGCAGCGCATTGTCGAGGCGTACGAGCGCTTCGAGGAGCGCAACGACCAGAACGGCTCACGGGACAACCGCCGCGATGCTTGAGCTGGATCTGCAGGTCGCCAGTCAAGCCAGCGCGCCGAGCGAAGCCCAATTCCGCCTCTGGTGTGAAATGGGCCTGCGCCAGCGTTCGGCGGATTCTGAGATGACCATCCGCCTGGTCGACGAAGCCGAAGGCCGGGAACTGAACCACACCTGGCGGCACAAAGACTACGCCACCAACGTGCTGTCGTTTCCCGCCGATGTACCCGATGAACTCCTGGATATCCCGTTACTGGGCGATCTGGTGATCTGCGCTCCTGTCGTGGCCCGCGAGGCTGCCGAGCAGGGCAAGGCACTGGACGCGCACTGGGCACATCTGGTGATTCACGGCTGCCTGCATTTGTTGGGCTACGATCACATCGACGATGACGAAGCCGAAGAGATGGAAGCACTGGAACGAGAGTTGCTTGCAGAGTTGGGCTATCCGGATCCCTACGCCGACGATGAATGCGTCGACACCCTCCATACAGAAACACCAGGCAAGGACCACGAGTAAGGGCTATGAGCGAAGACCGATCGAGCAACGGGCAAAAGTCATGGTTGGGCAAACTGACCCAGGCATTTGCCCATGAGCCGAAAAACCGCCAGGAGCTGCTTGAGCTGCTGCGCGAAGCCCATCAAAACAAGCTGCTGGACAGCGAAGCACTGGCCATCGTCGAAGGCGCCATTCAGGTCGCAGACCTGCAGGTCCGCGACATCATGGTGCCGCGTTCCCAGATGATCAGCATCAAGGCCAGCCAAAGCCCTCGTGAATTCCTGCCGGCGGTAATCGATTCCGCGCACTCGCGCTACCCGGTGATTGGCGAAAGCCACGACGATGTGCTCGGCGTCCTGCTCGCCAAAGACCTGCTGCCCTTGATCCTGAAGGACAACGGTGGCGCTGGCGACGTTAAGAACCTGCTGCGTCCAGCGACGTTCGTACCGGAATCCAAACGTCTGAACGTCCTGCTGCGTGAGTTCCGCGCCAACCACAACCACATGGCCATCGTCATCGACGAATACGGCGGCGTGGCGGGTCTGGTGACGATCGAAGACGTGCTGGAGCAGATTGTCGGCGACATCGAGGACGAACACGACGTCGAGGAAGACAGCTACATCAAGCCGCTGCCAAGCGGCGACTTTCTGGTCAAGGCGCTGACGCCGATCGAAAGCTTCAACGAGTTCTTCGACAGCGAGTTCTCCGACGACGAATTCGACACCGTCGGTGGTCTGGTGATGAATGCGTTCGGGCACCTGCCCAAGCGTAATGAAATCACCGAAATCGGCGCGTATCGTTTCCGCATCCTGAATGCCGACAGCCGTCGAATTCATCTGCTGCGCCTGAGCCCGATCTCCCGCTCGTAACGTCGTATCCCTTAATAAGGAATGTAAATGCGCTGGATCACCCGCCCCGGCTGGCCCGGTAATCTGCTGGCCATGGCGGCCGGCGCGCTGATCACCCTGGCGTTGGCGCCTTTCGATATCTGGCCACTGGCAATCGTTGCGCTGGTGGTTTTTTACCTCGGGTTGCGTGACCTCAAACCACGGCAGGCCCTGTGGCGTGGCTGGTCTTACGGTTTCGGTCTGTTCGGCGGCGGCACCAGCTGGATCTACGTCAGCATCCACACGTACGGTGAAGCACCGGTCTGGCTCGCCGTCTTCCTCATGGTGTTGTTCTGCGCTTCTGTCGCCTTCTTCTTTGCCCTGCCCGCGTGGCTTTGGGCGCGCTGGATCCGCCGCAACGAAGCGCCGCTGGCTGATGCGCTGGCGTTTGCTGCGCTGTGGTTTGGTCAGGAGATGTTTCGCGGCTGGTTTCTGACCGGCTTCCCGTGGCTCTACTCCGGCTACAGCCAGCTTGATGGGCCGCTGAAGGGCCTCGCACCGCTCGGCGGCATGTGGCTGATCTCCTTCAGCCTGGCGCTGACCGCAGCGCTGCTGTGCAACCTGCACCGCTTGCGCGCACGCAAAAGCTTTCTGGCGACCGCCATCGTTTTACTGCTAGCACCCTGGGTGATCGGCATGGCACTCCAGCAGCACGCCTGGACCGAACCGTCGGGTGAGCCGCTGAAGGTCGCGGCGATGCAGGGCAACGTCGAGCAAAGCATGAAGTGGGACCCGGCAGCATTGAATGCCCAGCTCGCGCTCTATCGGGACATGACGTTTACCGCCCAAAAGGCCGATCTGATCATCTGGCCCGAAACGGCCGTGCCCGTTCTCAAGGAGTCGGTCGAAGGCTACCTGTCGGTGATGGGTAAATTCGCGGCCGAACGCAACTCAGCCTTGATCACCGGCGTTCCTCTGCGTCAGAAAGGCGGGCGTGGCGAATATCGCTACTACAACGCTATTACCGTTGTCGGGGAAGGCGATGGCACCTACCTGAAACAGAAGCTGGTCCCCTTCGGCGAATACGTGCCCTTGCAGGACCTGCTGCGCGGGCTGATCACCTTCTTCAACCTGCCGATGTCGGACTTCGCTCGCGGACCAGCCGAGCAGCCACTGCTCCAGGCCAAGGGTTATCAGATCGCGCCGTTCATTTGCTATGAAGTGGTGTACCCGGAGTTCGCGGCCAGCCTGTCGGCACAAAGCGACTTGTTACTGACGGTGAGCAACGACACCTGGTTCGGCACGTCCATCGGACCTTTGCAGCACCTTCAGATGGCGCAGATGCGAGCACTGGAAGCCGGCCGCTGGATGATCCGCGCGACCAACAACGGCGTCAGTGCGCTGATTGACCCTTTCGGCAAGATCACCACCACCGTGCCGCAGTTCGAGCGAGCAGTGATGTACGGCGAAGTCACCCCCATGCACAACCTGACGCCTTACCTGCACTGGCGTTCGTGGCCACTGATCATTGTGTCGGTGCTGTTGATTGGCTGGGCGCTGGTGGCGAGCCGGATTGCCAAGACGGTTTAACAGGCTCGCAGCGACGAAAATCATCTGTGGGAGCGAATTCATTCGCGATGCGTTTGTACATCCAATCAAAATCTGTCGGATGTAACGCCACTTCGCGAATAAATTCGCTCCCACAATTGAATCCGACTCGTCAGCCTGATCATCGGTAGAACAACCGATACCCGATCAATCCCGCCGCTTCGTTCAACAGCTGACCGCTCTGCCAGACCGCCTTTGATTCAGGCATCCAGCCGCCAAACGGCCGCGCGTTGTCCACGCTCAAAAACCCGACCGGCGCCGGGACCACGCTAAATCCGGCCTTTTCGAAACTCCACACCGAACGCGGCATGTGCCAGGCCTGGGTCACCACCACCACGCGCTTGATCCCCTGCGGCAGCAGAATCGCGGCGGTCATGTTGGCGTTTTCCCAGGTCGTGCGGCTCTCGCCTTCCTGCCAGCGCACATTCACGCCGAAGTCATCGCGCAACGAATCGGCCATGATCGCCGCCTCACTGGGCGGCTCACCATAATGCAGGCCGCCCGTTGTCAGAATCGGCAGACCGGACGCCTTCGAAAGTCTTGCCGCAAAGCGCATTCGCTCCAGCGCCACGCCAGTGGGAATATCGCTGCCCCACGTCGGATCCTTTCGCTCCCGCCCGGACCCCAGCACCACAATGGCGTCCGCGCGCTGGGCCAGCGTGGTCCATTGATCCTGTGGCAACGGCGGGATGCTTTCGATGCTACGGGCCGACCACTGCACCACGATGGGGAGGCTCATGGACAACATGCCGAGAAACCCGATCATAAACAGCGCGCGCGCCATGCGCGGTCGCGAACGGCGCAACCACCAGGCCAATAATAAGAACAGCAGGAAGATGCCGGGCGGCAACAACAGGTTTTTGATGAAGTAACGAAAAGGCATCGGGCATCTCCATAAGATGCCCGAAGCCTAAAAGGATTGACGCTAAGCAACAATGCTTAATCAGACGGGGTTAACACCCGTGAAGGTTAACGCTTGAAATGTTTGCTGGAACTGTAACGACTCAACTTTGCCGACACTTTGGCGCGACGCTGATCCTTCAGCCAGATGACATTGGCTAAAGGGTGCGGGGCGCGCACCGGCTCCGAAGGCTCCCGTGAAGTGCTGGAACTCCCCTTCTTGGTATTCAGTGAATCCTCTTTTACCCCGACTTCCTTCGTTTCCGGACAAGCATCCAGATACGCCTCGATCAACTGGAATTCGGCTTGGCTCAATCCACGCAACTCCAGTTCAACGGGGTATTCATTGCGAAGCCGGACTGATGTTTTCGCCATGTCCAGAGCAAGCCCCAGACGATCAATCAAACGGTCATACAGATCAGGTTTCTTTACTTGGTGCCGCAGCTCTGCCATCCGTTCACCTCACTGAAGATAAACACATACCCTCGTGATTGAGCTTAGCGGCACTGCAAAAACAGGCGCGATGCCGCGACCAACGGCGGCTCCCGGGACTTATGCGGTTATGAACAGCACAATCTTGGTTTCCCTCGATCCTTCGGCCTCATGTATGCTACGGCGCTTTCCTGTAATTCCACTTCGGCTCACTCGGACCCGAATGCACCGCACCGCCGAAGGCTCAGCCAGGCAAGCGAATGTGTCCGTCCCGGGAACGCAGCGAAGCGGTCAAGGGTCACCAATCTCTAGTCAAAAGTAGCCATGCACGAACTCTATCAGCCCCGCGAAATCGAAGCCGCCGCTCAGTCGTTCTGGGACGAGCAAAAGTCCTTTGAAGTCAGTGAACAGCCAGGCAAGGAAACGTACTACTGCCTGTCGATGTTCCCTTACCCAAGCGGCAAGCTGCACATGGGTCACGTGCGCAACTACACCATCGGCGACGTTATTTCCCGCTACCAGCGCATGCTCGGCAAGAACGTCCTGCAACCCATGGGTTGGGACGCCTTCGGGATGCCGGCTGAAAACGCCGCGATGAAGAACAACGTAGCGCCTGCAAAATGGACCTACGAAAACATCGCCTACATGAAAACCCAGCTGCGCAGCCTGGGTCTGGCAGTTGACTGGTCTCGCGAAGTCACCACCTGCAAGCCGGACTACTACCGCTGGGAACAATGGCTGTTCACTCGCCTATTCGAAAAGGGCGTGATCTACCGCAAGAACGGCACCGTGAACTGGGACCCGGTCGACCAGACCGTTCTGGCGAACGAGCAAGTGATCGACGGGCGCGGCTGGCGTTCGGGCGCGGTCATCGAAAAACGCGAAATCCCGATGTACTACTTCAAGATCACGGCCTACGCCGATGAACTGCTGGAGAGTCTCGACGAGCTGACCGGCTGGCCTGAGCAGGTCAAGACCATGCAGCGTAACTGGATCGGCAAGTCGCGCGGCATGGAAGTGCAGTTTCCGTACGATCAGGCTTCCATCGGAGAAGCCGGTGCGCTGAAAGTCTTCACGACCCGTCCTGACACTTTGATGGGCGCCACTTACGTAGCCGTCGCTGCCGAGCACCCACTCGCGACTCTGGCCGCGCAGAACGACCCAGAGCTTCAAGCGTTCATTCACGAATGCAAAAGCGGCAGCGTCGCCGAAGCCGACGTCGCCACCCAGGAAAAGAAAGGCCTGCCGACCTCGCTGTTCGTCGAGCACCCGCTGACAGGCGAAAAATTGCCGGTGTGGGTCGCCAACTATGTACTGATGCACTACGGCGATGGCGCTGTAATGGCAGTCCCGGCCCACGACGAGCGTGATTTCGAATTCGCCACCAAATACGACCTGCCGATCAAACCGGTGGTCCGCACCAGCGCGGGGGACACGTCCCCTGCTCCGTGGCAGGACGCTTACGGCGAGCACGGTCAACTGATCAACTCCGGCGAGTTCGACGGCCTGGATTTCGCGGGCGCCTTCGATGCCATCGAAGCCGCTCTGCTCAAGAAAGAGCTCGGCAAGTCGCGCACCCAGTTCCGTCTGCGTGACTGGGGTATCAGCCGCCAGCGTTACTGGGGCTGCCCGATCCCGATCATTCATTGCGATGCCTGCGGCGACGTACCGGTGCCGGAAGACCAACTGCCTGTCGTCCTGCCGGAAGACGTGGTGCCGGACGGTGCAGGTTCGCCATTGGCGCGCATGCCTGAGTTCTATGAGTGCAAATGCCCGAAATGCGGGCAGGCTGCCAAGCGTGAAACCGACACCATGGACACGTTCGTCGAGTCGTCGTGGTACTACGCACGCTATGCTTCGCCGCACTTCGAAGGTGGCCTGGTCGAGAAATCCGCAGCCGACCATTGGCTGCCGGTAGACCAGTACATCGGCGGTATCGAACACGCCATCCTGCACCTGCTCTATGCGCGCTTCTTCCACAAGCTGATGCGTGACGAAGGCCTGGTGAGCTCCAACGAGCCGTTCAAGAACCTGCTGACCCAAGGCATGGTGATCGCCGAGACCTACTATCGTCGCGAAGCCAACGGTGCCTACACCTGGTTCAACCCGGCGGATGTCGAACTCGAGCGTGACAGCAAGGCCAAGGTCATCAGTGCCAAACTGATTGCAGACGGCCTGCCGGTCGAGATCGGCGGCACTGAGAAGATGGCCAAGTCGAAGAACAACGGCGTCGATCCACAGTCGATGATCGACCAGTTCGGCGCAGACACCTGCCGCCTGTTCATGATGTTCGCGTCGCCACCTGACATGAGCGCGGAATGGTCCGACTCGGGTGTCGAGGGTTCGCACCGCTTCCTCAAGCGTGTCTGGCGCCTGGCGCAAGCGCACGTTTCTCAGGGCTTGCCGGGCAAACTCGACGTCGCCAACCTGAATGAAGAGCAGAAAGCCGTTCGCCGTTCGATTCACCTGGCCATCAAGCAGGCCAGCCATGACGTCGGGCAAAACCACAAATTCAACACCGCCATCGCTCAAGTCATGACGTTGATGAACGTGCTGGAAAAAGCCGCGCAAGCCACCGAACAGGATCGCGCGCTGGTTCACGAAGGTCTGGAAACCGTGACGCTGCTGCTGGCGCCGATCACACCGCACATCAGCCATGAGCTGTGGGCCCGACTGGGTCACGCAGACGCGGTGATCGATGCAGCCTGGCCTGTGCAGGACGAAAGCGCCTTGGTACAGGACAGCCTGACGCTGGTGATTCAGGTCAACGGCAAGCTGCGTGGCCAGATCGACATGCCGGCCAGCGCCAGCCGGGAAGAGGTCGAAGCCGCAGCACGGACCAACGAGAACGTCCTGCGCTTCATCGACGGCCTGACGATCCGCAAAGTGATCGTGGTGCCCGGCAAACTGGTGAATATCGTCGCCAGCTGATTGGATCGGGCGCTTGGTGAGCCGGGCGCCCAACATACTTCCAGGACCCGCACTTCGGGTTCAAACGGATTCAAGGGGAGCAACAAGATGATCAAACGCAATCTGCTGGTAATGGGCCTCGCTGTCTTGCTGAGCGCCTGCGGTTTCCAGCTGCGTGGCACTGGCACCGCTGCACTGCAGATCAAGGAACTGGACGTCAGCGCGCGCGATGCCTATGGCGAAGTCGTGACGCAGTTGCGCCAGACCCTGACCAACAGCGGCGTACACGTTTACACCGGCGCGCAATACAAACTGTTCTTGGCGCGAGAAGACGAAACTCAGCGCAGCGCAAGCTACGCGGGCTCGGGTCGCTCGGTTGAATACGAGCTGACCACCGTCCTGAAATATGAAATCCAGGGCAGCAAGGGCGTTCCGCTGCTGGACGATAACGTGCAGTCCACCCAAACCTTCGTTCACGACGGCAACAACCTGACCGGTTCCGACCAGGAAGCCGATCAAATCCGCAAAGAGATGCGCAGCGACCTGGTGCAGAAAATGGTCGCCCGTCTGCAACAGCTGACGCCTGAGCGTCTGGATGAACTGCAAGCCCAGGCGGATGCCGCCGCCCGTGCGAAGGCTGACGCTGAAGCGGCCGCTCAACGCATTCGCGACGAGACACCGCAACAGTCTCCCGTCGAAATCCCGACCAAGTAATGGCAATGGGGCCGGTTCGCCGGCCCCAACCTTTTCTGACTCATGAAACTCGCCCCCGCCCAGCTCTCCAAACACCTCCAGGGTGCGTTGTCGCCTGTTTACATCGTCAGTGGCGATGACCCGCTGCAATGCCAGGAGGCCTGCGACGCCATCCGTGCTGCCGCCAGGCAACAGGGCTTCGATGAACGCCAGGTGTTCAGCGCAGACTCAAGCTTCGACTGGGGCACGTTGCTTCAGGCGGGCGCGAGCATGTCGCTGTTCGCCGAGCGCCGCCTGCTGGAACTGCGTCTGCCGTCTGGCAAACCCGGCGACAAAGGTGCCGCGGCACTTCTGGAATACTGCAACCGCCCTGCCGAAGACACGCTGCTGCTGATCAGCCTGCCCAAGCTCGACGGTTCCGCCCAGAAAACCAAATGGGGCAAGGCGCTGGTTGAAGGCGCACAAACCCAGTTCGTGCAGATCTGGCCGGTGGATGCGAGCCAGTTGCCACAATGGATTCGCCAACGGCTTTCCCAGGCAGGTCTGGCCGCCAGTCCCGACGCCGTCGAACTGATCGCCGCGCGCGTTGAAGGCAACCTGCTGGCAGCAGCTCAGGAAATCGAAAAGCTCAAACTGATGGCCGAACAGGGTCAGATCACCGTCGAAACCGTGCAGGCTGCCGTGGCGGACAGCGCGCGCTTCGACGTGTTCGGGCTGACCGATGCCATTCTCAATGGTGAAGCCGCCCATGCACTGCGAATGCTGGAAGGTCTGCGCGGCGAAGGCGTTGAGCCACCGGTGATTCTCTGGGCGCTGTCCCGCGAATTGCGCGTGCTCGCCAACCTGGCCTTGCAATACAGCCAGGGCGTGCCACTGGACAAGGCGTTCAGCCAGGCGCGACCGCCCATCTGGGACAAACGCAAGCCACTGATGAGCAAAGCGCTGCAACGGCATTCCGCGCGTCGCTGGGCTCAATTGCTGATGGACGCGCAACACATCGACGCGCAGATCAAGGGTCAGGCCCAGGGCTCGGTGTGGAACAGCTTGAGCCGGTTGTCCCTGCAGATGGCCGGACAGCGGTTGGCGTTGCCGTCAGAGTAGTGAGATGCATCGTCTTTGTAGGAGCGCGCTTGCCCGCGAAAAGACAGTCAATCCGACACAGTGATGTCGTCGGAAATACCTATCGCGGGCAAGCGCGCTCCTACAGCACTGCGTCTAACCCATAGCGCAGATCAATTAGACCTCTGCGTTGACATGCCCGATGATCACCCCCGCTTCACCCACCCCTCAGAGAGAGACCTGCCATGAGCAAGCCAAAAAAACGGCCGAACAAGGCCAAATCCATCATCGCCCAGCCACTGTTCCGAAGCCGTCAGGAACAACCCGCCAAGGGCAAAGGCAGCTACCGCCGCGAAGCCTTCCAGTCGAACAACTGGGAGGCTTCTTCCGTTATGGCGGCCTGAAACATTTCAGGTTACTGACCGGCGCCCCGCCAACCGGGCCAGCATGTTAAGGTCTGCACCTTACGGTTTATACCTGTGGACCCCAGAATGCCCTTTAGCTTTCCCCGTCGTTGGCCTGTTCGCCAACTGATCGCCGCCTCCAGTCTCTCTGTACTGGTCGCCTGCGCGGAGCAACCCACCGCTGCCGTCGCCACGCCGCTTCAAGCCGCTCCTCTCAATGTCGCCAAAGCTTCGCCCTCTGCGCCTTCTACGGTGGCCCAGCCCGACGACACCAACTTTGAAATCCAGCCAGCGATGAGCTTCAGCGAGTGGCAGAGCATGTTCCGCGCCCAAGCGCTGAATGCAGGCATTCGTCCTGACGTGTTCGACCGCGCCTTCGCCGGTGTCACTCCGGACATGAGCGTGGTCAAGGCCGATCGCAGCCAACCCGAATTCACCCGTCCGGTCTGGGAATACCTCGACAGCGCGATGTCCGCCGTGCGCGTGCGCAAAGGCCAGGCATTACTGGTGCAATACGCAGACGCACTGACGGCGATCGAACAACGCTACGGCGTGGATCGCCAGGCACTGATCGCGGTCTGGGGCATGGAAAGCAGCTTCGGGCAGTTCCAGGGCACGCAATCGGTGATCCGCTCACTGGCGACCCTGGCCTACGAAGGCCGCCGTCCGCAATTCGCTCAGGATCAGTTGATCGCCGCCCTGCAAATCATCCAGCATGGCGACATCGATGCACCGAGCATGCTGGGCTCGTGGGCCGGCGCGATGGGACAGACGCAGTTCATTCCCACGACCTACAACACCCACGCCGTGGATTTCGATGGTGACGGTCGCCGCGACATCTGGAACTCGCCACTGGATGCGCTGGCGTCCACCGCGCACTATTTGCAAAGCTCGGGCTGGCAGAAAGGCCAACCGTGGGGCTTTGAAGTGCAACTGGCCCCAGGCTTCGATTACGCCCTGGCCGACGCCTCGACGCGCAAGACCATCGCCGAGTGGCAACAGTTGGGCCTGAAGCTGCCCAACGGCTCGGCGCTGCCGGCCAATCTGCTACAGCAGCAAGCCGCCTTGTTGCTGCCAGCGGGCTACAAAGGCCCCGCGTTTCTGGTCATGGATAACTTCCGGGCGATCCTCAAGTACAACAACTCTTCGTCCTATGCATTGGGCATCGGGCTGTTGTCGGAACGCTTTACCGGTGGCGGCTATGTGCTGGGCCAATGGCCGCGCGGTGATCGCCCTCTGAGTCGCTCTGAGCGCATCGAACTGCAAACCCTGCTCTCGGCCCGCCAGTACGATGCCGGCGCCCCAGACGGGATTATCGGGGCCAACACACGCAAGGCCATCCGCAGTGCCCAGCAATCCTTTGGCTGGCCGGCTGACGGCTATCCGACTCAGGAACTGTTGGACAACCTGCGCAAACCGTAATCGAACAGCTTCTGTCCGGAGGGCGTGGGAGCTTGGCTTGCCAGCGATCTGGCGCGAAGCGGCAGCAAAAGCGGAAAACGCGTTCCGTCGGCGTGACCCGATTTGCAGGTTTTATGGCTGCTTCGCAACCAATCGTCGGCAAGCCGGCCTCCCACGCCCTCCGGGCAGAATCAAAGGCGAGACCCACTAAATCCCCGAAAAAAAAGGGGCCGGATATCGCTATCCGGCCCCTTTTTACACGTCAGTCGCGAAGGCGATCAGCCCGCCGTCAGCAACGACTTGGTCAGCTTCGCTTGCTCGTCGGCGTGGTACGAAGAACGCACCAGAGGACCCGACGCGACGTTCTTGAAGCCCATCTTGTAACCTTCCTCGGCGAACCAGGCGAAGGTGTCCGGGTGCACGAAGCGCTGAACCGGGAGGTGGCTACGCGAAGGCTGCAGGTATTGGCCCAGCGTCAGCATGTCGATGTTGTGCTCGCGCATGCGCTGCATCACTTCGATCACTTCTTCGTCGGTCTCGCCCAGGCCCAGCATCAAGCCGGATTTGGTCGGCACGTGAGGGACCATTTCCTTGAAGCGTTGCAGCAGGGTCAGCGACCACTGATAGTCCGAACCCGGACGCGCAGCCTTGTACAGGCGCGGCACGGTTTCCAGGTTGTGGTTGAACACGTCAGGCGGCGTTGCGGCTGTGATTTCCAGCGCAATGTCCATACGGCCACGGTAGTCCGGCACCAGCGTTTCCAGTTGCACGTTCGGCGACAGAGCGCGGATTTCACGGATGCAGTCGGCAAAGTGCTGAGCGCCACCGTCACGCAGGTCGTCTCGGTCAACCGAGGTGATCACGACATATTTGAGTTTCAGGTCGGCAATGGCAACCGCCAGGTTCTTCGGCTCGTCGATGTCCAGTGCTTTCGGGCGGCCGTGGCCGACGTCGCAGAACGGGCAACGACGGGTGCAGATGTCACCCATGATCATGAAGGTTGCGGTGCCGCCGGAGAAGCACTCGCCCAGGTTCGGGCAGGAAGCCTCTTCGCACACGCTGTGCAGCTTGTGCTTGCGCAGCAGCGCCTTGATACGGTCGACCTCAGGCGATACCGGAATACGGACGCGAATCCAGTCCGGCTTTTTCGGCAATTCCACCGTAGGGATGATCTTTACCGGGATGCGCGCCACTTTTTCCGCGCCACGCAACTTCACACCCGCTTCAACTTTCGGACGCGCAGCACGCTCAGGCGTCACCACGTTCGCTGTCGGGATCAGGGTTTGCACGGCATCTGCCGTCTCATGCGCAGTAGTCATATCAGTCGATTCCGCCCGTTAGGGTCGTCTGCTCAGCGTAGTCGAGGTGTTTGACGAGCTGCGCACGCAGCCGGGCACTAACCTCGGCAAATTCAATCGGGCCTGCCTGTTCACGCAGCTGGGTCATCGCCAGCCCCGCATACCCGCAGGGATTAATCCGTTTAAACGGGTCCAGATCCATGTCGACATTCAGCGCCAGTCCATGAAATGAACAGCCATTACGGATACGAAGGCCCAGGGACGCAATTTTCGCCCCGTCGACATAGACCCCCGGTGCTTCGGGTTTGGCTGCTGCCGTTACGCCGTAACTGGCCAGCAGGTCGATCAGGCTGTGCTCGATCCGGGTGACCAGTTCGCGCACGCCATAACCCAGGCGACGGACATCCAGCATCAGATAGGCCACCAGTTGACCGGGGCCATGATAAGTCACTTGGCCACCGCGATCGACCTGTACCACCGGAATATCACCCGGAAGTAGTAGATGTTCGGGTTTTCCGGACTGTCCCTGAGTAAAAACCGGCGGGTGCTGTATCAGCCACACTTCATCGGGCGTGTCGCGGTCGCGTCCGTCCGTGAAGCGTTGCATGGCTTGCCAGGCGGGCTCGTAGGCGACCGTTCCCAGATCGCGAAAGCCCAGACAACCGCCCATCACAGCACCATGTGCACTTTGCCCGTGGCGCGCAGCTCGCTGTTGATGTCGTAAAGCTGATCCTGGCCCGTGGCAACGATGTGCAGCTGCAACGTGGTGTATTTACCGTTGCTGCTCTGGCGCTCGGCCTCCTTCTCATCGAGAAGCGTTGCGTGCTTCTTGACGATGGCGATGACCTCGTCTCTGAAGCCCACGCCAGTGTCGCCGATGATCTTGATCGGGTAGTCAGCGCAAGGGAATTCGATTTTCGGTGCTTTTACTTCGGAATCTGTCATGGCAGTGACGGCCTCGTAAGCCGGAAAACGGACAGTCCCCCACCGCGATGGCGGCAGGGGCGTAGGGAGCAACGGTCAGTCAGTGATCAATCGCGATCAGTTGAACAGACTGTAGAAGAACATGCGAATGCTGTCCCACAGGCGGCGGAAGATACCACCTTCTTCGACAGCGTCCATGGCGATGAGATTAGCGGTGCGAACGACCTTGTCGTCCAGCTTCACTTCAACCTGACCGATCACGTCGCCTTTGGCGATTGGGGCAACCAGTTTCGGGTTGATGGTCATGCTGGCGGTCAGCTTCTTCATCTCGCCCTTAGGCATGGTCATGGACAGGTCGTCCGCCAGACCGGCCTTGACCTGACGCTCGGTGCCTTTCCAGACGGCGGCCTGAGCCAGCTCGGTGCCTTTCTGGTAGAAGGTCTGGGTTTCGAAGAAACGGAAACCGTAGGTCAGCAGCTTCTGGGTTTCAGCAGCACGAGCCTGTTCGCTGTTGGTGCCGAACACCACGGCGATCAGGCGCATGCCGTCACGAACAGCCGAGGACACCATGCAGTAGCCGGCTTCTTCGGTGTGACCGGTTTTCAGACCGTCGACGGTCTTGTCACGCCACAGCAGCAGGTTACGGTTTGGCTGCTTGATGCCGTTCCAGAAGAACTCTTTCTGCGAGTAGATCGCGTAGTGAGCCGGGTCTTCGTGGATGATCGCGCGGGCCAGCAGCGCCATGTCGTGGGCGGTGGCGTAGTGATCAGGGTTCGGCAGACCGGTAGGGTTCATGAAGTGGCTGTTGACCATCCCCAGATCGCCTGCCGTCTTGTTCATCATGTCGGCGAACGCGTCTTCGCTGCCGGCGATGTGCTCGGACAGCGCAACGCTGGCGTCGTTACCGGACTGGATGATGATGCCGTGCAGAAGGTCGCTGACGGTCACTTGGCTGCCCACCTTGATGAACATCCGCGAACCGCCGGTACGCCAGGCGTTTTCGCTGACGGTGACCGGGTCGTTCTCACCGATCTGGCCACGGCGGATTTCCAGCGTAGCGATGTAAGCGGTCATCAGCTTGGTCAGACTGGCGGGCGGCAGACGCTGGTCACCGTTGTTTTCGACCAGAACGTTGCCACTGTTGGCATCCATCAACACGTAAGCCTTGGCAGCCAGTTGAGGTGCCGACGGTGTCATCTGTTCTGCTGCGAACGCGACAGGTGCGGTGAATAGCGGAATTAACAGGCAAAGGCGTTTTGCAAAGGTGGTGATGTTCATCCGTCTCTCGAAAATGCTAATGGGCAAACATGCCCTCGCGGGCAAAGCGGTGGTGCCGGGCTACCCCGGCAAACGGGCTCACATTCTACAGATGAACCCGTGAAATGCTGCTGACAACGCTTGCTCTGGCGGCAAGTCGCTTGCCAGGCAGCTTCGATTCGTCCCCGTTGCCGAGGCGCGAATCACTGATCTGACGTTACTGATCCGATGTAACCACGCTTGGCGAGCCCAGATTGGCCGACCTTACGCTGTTTTGCAGTTGCTGGGCTTCACCCGGCGTGTCGACCGGCCCCATCCGCACGCGATAGAGCGTCTGTTGATTGCGCGCTATCGAACTCACGAACACCGGGGCCCGAACCATCCCGCTCAGTTTCGACCTCAGGAGTTCCGCAGCGTCCGGGTTGGCGAAGGCTCCCACTTGGAGAAACAGCCCAGACGCTTGTCCGGAAGCGTTTTTTTTTGCGTCGATCGGAACAGGCGATACCGGCGCGGCGTGTTGGGCCGGTGGCGGCGTCCACTGCTCGATGGTGCCCGCCGATGCGGTGATCACCGGCGCTGCAACCGGCGCCTGCCGTGGCGCAGGATTGCTCGCCACTTGCGGCTGATCGAGCATCAACGGCGCAGGTTTGCCACGCTGTGCCCAATACTGCGCGGGATCGATGCCCTCGACCTTCACCCGAGCGGTGCCGATTTCGGCATAACCCAGCTTTTTCGCCGCCGCGTAAGACAGGTCGATGATGCGATCCGAATAGAACGGCCCGCGATCGTTGACCCGCAGGATCACCGAGCGGTTGTTGTCCAGGTTGGTGACGCGTACGTAACTGGGAAGCGGCAGCGTCTTGTGCGCCGCGCTCATCCCATACAGGTCATACACTTCGCCGTTGGCGGTGTTTTGACCGTGGAATTTGGTGCCGTACCAGGACGCAGTGCCGGTCGCGGTGTAATTGCTGGAGTCGCTGAGCGGGAAATAGGTCTTGCCCAGTACGGTGTACGGGTTGGCCTTGTATGGACCGGTGTGCAGGGTCGGAACGGCATCGGGAATGCGCGAAACGTCAACGTCCCACCATGGCGCACCGTCTTTGTGGGCGCGGTTGATGTCCAGCCCCGGCTGCGCACGGATAACGTTGCCCTGCTGGGTCGGTCGACTGGTGGAGCAACTGACGACCAGCAATGCCAGCGCCGCGAAGGCCATCAACTTCAATGGTTGTTGCATCGGCAATGACCGCATTACTTGACGCCCCGAGCTTGAACAAGCATTTCAGACAGCTGATGCACGGCCATGGCGTACATCACGCTGCGGTTGTAACGCGTGATTGCGTAAAAATTCTTCAAACCCATCCAGTATTCAGGGCCGTTGTCGCCTTCGAGGCGAAACGCCGTGACCGGCATATCATCGCGCAGCGCATCATGACTCGCCCACCCCAAGGCTCGCAACTCCCCGACGGTCTTCACCGGTTCGATTCCCGGGCTCAAACCCTCATCAACCCGATCACCGCGCACGCTGGCCTGGCTGACCACAGGTTCACCCGCGACCCAGCCATGGCGTTTGAAATAGCTGGCGACGCTGCCAATTGCATCATCCGGATCATTCCAGATATTGATGTGGCCATCGCCGTCGAAATCCACCGCATACGCACGGAAACTGCTGGGCATGAACTGCGGCAAACCCATGGCGCCCGCATAGGAACCTTTGAGGGTCAGCGGGTCCACCTGCTCCTCACGGGACAGCAGCAAAAACTCGCGCAGCTCCTTGCGGAAAAACTCGGCACGAGGAGGATAGTCGAAACTCAGCGTCGATAAAGCGTCGATTACCCGGTAATTTCCGGTATTGCGACCAAAAAAGGTTTCCACTCCGATGATCGCGACAATCACCTGAGCGGGCACGCCGTACTCTTGTTCAGCACGCGCCAACGCCGCTTCATGCTGCCGCCAGAAGTCCACGCCCCGCGCAATACGCGCGTCGGTCAGGAACATCGGACGGTAATCCTTCCACGCCTTGACCCGCTCGGCGGGCCGCGAAATCGCGTCGAGAATCGACTGTTTGCGCTCGACATTGCGAAACACTTCGATCAATTGCTCACCCGCAAATCCGTAATCCCGGGTCATGTCACTGACGAACTGAGCGACCTGAGGCGACCCCTCATAGTCCCCCGCAAGCGACTCCTGCACTGAACCGAGGATGCCCATCAGACCGACCAGCGGCACATATCGAGCAGCCCAGCCACGCACTACTTGCATTGAGTTCCTGACCTTAAAACCTGAGCGGTTATCCACTTTAATCAAACCTGAGCGATCCACTTGCGATGGGTATGGATCGACATCAAAACCCCAAACGCTGACAGCAGTGTCACCAGCGAAGTTCCGCCGTAACTAATGAAGGGCAATGGCACGCCCACCACCGGCAGCAAGCCGCTGACCATACCGATGTTGACGAAAACATACACAAAAAACGTCATGGTCAGGCTGCCCGCGAGCAGCTTGCCGTAGAGCGTCTGCGCCTGAGCCGTGATGACCAGACCGCGACCGATCAACAGCAGGTAGATCAGCAACAGGGCACAAATACCCACCAGACCGAATTCCTCGCCCAACACCGCAATGATGAAGTCGGTGTGGCTTTCCGGAAGGAAATCCAGGTGAGACTGGGTGCCCAGCAACCAGCCCTTGCCGAAAACCCCGCCCGAGCCAATCGCGGCCTTGGACTGAATGATGTTCCAGCCGGTGCCCAGCGGATCGCTCTCAGGGTCAAGGAAGGTCAGGATGCGTTGCTTCTGATAGTCGTGCATGAAGAAGAACCACATCGCCACCGCGACGGGCACAGCCGCCGCGATCACGCCAATGATCCAGCGCCAGCGCAGGCCCGCCATGAACAATACGAAGGTCCCGGACGCCAGAATCAGCAGCGATGTGCCGAGGTCCGGCTGGCGCACGATCAGGATGAACGGCAATCCGATCAAGCCGAGACTGACCGCCACGTGCTTCAGATGCGGCGGCAATGTGCGCTTGGACAGGTACCAGGCGATGGTCGCCGGCATGATGATCTTCATGAATTCCGACGGCTGGAAACGGATCACGCCAGGAATGTTGATCCAGCGCGTCGCGCCCATGGCGTTGTGGCCCATGACGTCCACCGCGACCAGCAACAACACGCCGAAGACGTAGGCGATCGGCACCCAGCGTGCCATGAAGCGCGGCTCCAGCTGCGCGATCACGAACATCGACACCAGGCCGATGCCGAACGAGGTGGCTTGCTTGATCAGCAGGTCCCAGCTCTTTCCGCTGGCGGAATACAGGACGAACAGGCTGCCGGCCGCCAGTGTCAGCAACAGGATCAGCAACGGGCCGTCGACGTGGATTTTCTGCAGGAAGGTGGCGCGACGGCGCATCACATCTTCGCTGGAGAGGATGCGGTCGAAATTACTCTTCACGGGCCGCGGTCTCCGGAGGCAGTGTATTGCTGGCGTATTCGGGTTTCAGATGACCCTGAGGGTCCAGAAGCCAGGCATCCATGACCTGACGCACGACAGGTGCAGCGGCGCCGGAGCCCGATTCACCGTTTTCAATCATGACCGCGACCACGATTTTCGGGTTGTCGGCTGGCGCAAAGCCCACGAACAACGCGTGGTCACGGTGGCGTTCCTGCACTTTGGAGCGGTCGTATTTTTCACCCTGGCGAATCGCGACGACCTGCGCCGTACCGCTCTTGCCCGCGATGCGGTATTGCGCGCCGATGGCGGCCTTGCGCGCGGTACCACGGGCACCGTGCATCACCTGCTGCATGCCGTGGTTGACCTTGCCCCAGTCGGACGGGTCGCGCAGGACAATATCGGGCATCGGGTTCTCATCTACCGGCTTCTGACCTTCGATGGTCCTGGCCAGATGCGGACGATTCCATTTGCCCTTGTTCGCCACCAGCGCCGTGGCCTGGGCCAGTTGCAGCGGCGTGGCCTGCATGTAGCCCTGACCGATACCGAGGATCAATGTTTCGCCCGGGAACCAGGCCTGACGCCGCGTGACGCGCTTCCAGTCGCGGGACGGCATCAGACCGGGCGACTCTTCGAACATGTCCAGCGAGACCTTTTGCCCGATACCGAACTTGTTCAGGTACGCCGACAGCCTGTCGATGCCGACCTTGTGCGCCAGGTCATAGAAGTAGGTGTCGTTGGAACGCATGATTGCGGTGTCCAGATCGACCCAGCCGTCACCGGTGCGGTTCCAGTTACGGTATTTGTGATCGTAGTTGGGCAGCATGTAGTAGCCGGGGTCGAACACCCGGGTACTGGCGGTCACGACGCCCGAGTCGAGGCCCGCGATGGCCACGGCGGGCTTGATGGTCGAACCCGGCGGGTACAGGCCCCGCAGAATGCGGTTGAACAGCGGCCGATCCACCGAATCCCGCAATTCCGAGTAAGCCTTGAAGCTGATGCCTGTGACGAACAGATTAGGATCGAAGCTTGGCTGACTGACCATCGCCAGCACTTCGCCAGTGTTCGGGTCCAGCGCTACCACGGCGCCACGACGTCCGGCCAGGGCGGCTTCGGCGGCTTCCTGCAACTGGATATCGAGGCTCAGGACAATGTCCTTGCCCGGCACCGGATCGGTTCGTTTCAGGACCCGCAGCACCCGACCACGCGCATTGGTCTCGACTTCTTCGTAGCCGACCTGACCGTGCAGCTCGGGCTCGTAGAATCGCTCGATACCGGTCTTGCCCATGTGATGGGTGCCGCTGTAATTCACGGGGTCGAGACTCTTCAGTTCTTTCTCGTTGATGCGCCCCATGTACCCCACCGAGTGCGCGAAATGCGCGCCCTGCGGGTAGTGTCGAATCAACTGCGCGACCACCTCGACGCCCGGCAGGCGGAACTGGTTGACCGCAATCCGGGCGATCTGCTCCTCGGTCAGCTCGAACAGGATCGGCACCGGCTCAAACGGACGGCGCCCCTGCTTCATGCGTTTTTCGAAGATGATCCGGTCGTCCGGCGTCAGTTCCAGCACTTCGATGATCGTGTCGAGGACCTTGGCCCACTCGCCGCCCGCTCGCTCGCGGGTCATGCTGAGGTTGAAGCTGGGCCGGTTGTCGGCGATCACCACGCCATTGCGGTCAAAGATCAGCCCGCGACTCGGCGGAATCGGCTGCACATGAACCCGGTTGTTTTCCGACAGGGTCGAGTGATAGTCGTACTGGATGACCTGCAGGAAATACAGGCGCGCCACCAACACGCAGATCAGCACGATCACGATGCCAGCGCCGACCACGACACGGTTACGCACCAGGCGTGCGTCCTTTTCGTGGTCTTTCAGGCGAATCGGCTGAGACATTTAGGGCGTGTTCACAGTGAAGGCAGCAGCGCTACTTGTGATAAGGGTGACCGGACAATACCGTCCAGGCACGATAAATCTGCTCACCGATGAGGATGCGCACCAGCGGGTGCGGCAACGTCAGCGGCGACAACGACCAACGCTGCTCGGCACGGGCACAGACTTCCGGCGCCAGCCCTTCCGGGCCACCGACCATCAGGTTGACCGTGCGCGAATCCAGCCGCCAGCGGTCGAGCTCGACCGACAGCTGCTCGGTGCTCCACGGTTTGCCGTGCACTTCGAGGGTCACGATCCGCTCGCCCGGCTGCACCTTCGCCAGCATGGCCTCACCTTCCTGACGGATCAGGCGTGCCACGTCGGCGTTTTTGCCACGGGTGTTGAGCGGAATCTCTACCAGTTCCAGCGCCAGTTCGGATGGCAGACGCTTGGCATATTCGTGCCAGCCTTCTTCCACCCACTTGGGCATGCGTGAACCGACAGCAATCAGACGCAGACGCACGATGAGCCCTTATTGTTGCTCTTTGTTGAGCTTGGTGAAGTGCTCATGCGCGACGTCCGGGCTGTGGTGTGCAGCACTGGCCGAACGGCTCTGCTCGGCACCGGCCCACAGACGCTCCAGGTCGTAGAACTGGCGGGCGGAGGCGGTCATCATGTGCACGATGGCGATGTCCAGGTCCAGCAGCACCCAGTCGCTGTCGCCCTTGCCTTCTTCGCCCAACGGCTTGAGGCCGTTCTTCTTGACCTCTTCGCGAACCTTGTCGAGCATCGCGTTGATCTGGCGATTGGACGTACCGGTCGCGATGATCATGTAGTCGGTGATGCTCTGCTTGTCGCGCACGTCCAGCACCTGAATGTCCTGCGCCTTCACGTCTTCCAGGGCATCGGTGATCACTTTGATCATCGGGTTTTCAATCACTGCATCTTTGTTCGTCATATAAAACTCATTCAGCTCGTATGTTTGGGTGTTTCTTCGCGCTCTTGGCAGCGTCGAAACACACCTTCAGTTCGACGCACGGTACAGCCCGTGCATATCGATATAGGCCAGTACCGCGTCTGGCACCAGAAAACGTACCGACTTCCCGCTGGCCAGCAGTTGGCGGATCTGGGTGGCAGACACCGAAAGCGGCGTCTGCCAGACGAATGTAATCTGTCCGCCGGGGCCCTTGAGGGCCTTCGGATCGCTGACCGCGCGCGCCGCCAGCAGGTTACGCATGGCGTCCGGCGACTCGCTGTCGGCGTCCGGGCGTTGCAGCACCACGATATGGCAGTGCTCCAGCAACTCTTCCCATCGATGCCAGGAAGGCAGCCCGCAAAAGGCGTCCCATCCCAGCAACAAAAACAGCTGGTCATCGACGGCCAGTTCAGCGCGCATCGATTCCAGCGTGTCGATGGTGTACGACGGCTTGTCCCGCAACAATTCGCGGTCATCCACCGTCAAGGGCGACACGCCCTGAACCGCGCACTGAACCATCGCCAGACGGTCCTGTGCCGAAACACTGGGCGTATCGCGATGAGGCGGTCTGGCGCTGGGCGTCAGACGCAACTCATCGAGTTCAAGCAGCGCGGCGACTTCCAGCGCGCCGCGCAAATGGCCGATGTGCACAGGGTCGAACGTCCCACCCAGCATGCCGATACGCTTCGGCTTGCGTGCAGTGGAAGGTGCCTCCCCGGCAGGCTCGATCACAGCTTTCGCATGGTTGCCTGCTTGTTGCCGAATATCGGCCAAGTCAGACAGGCCCCTGCCCACGCAACTGGCGGCCGTCACCGACGACGATGTATTTCTCGCAGGTCAGGCCCTCCAGACCAACCGGCCCACGGGCATGAATCTTGTCCGTGGAAATCCCGATCTCGGCACCCAGACCGTACTCGAAGCCGTCAGCGAAACTGGTGGGCGCGTTGATCATCACCGAACTGGAGTCGACTTCCGCCATGAAGCGGCGCGTCTGAGCCTGAGAGTCGGAGACGATGGCGTCGCTGTGGTGCGAGCCGTAATGGTTGATGTGCTCGATGGCCTGATCCAGCCCGGTCACTACGCGAATCGACAGGATCGGCGCCAGGTACTCGGTGTGCCAGTCTTCTTCAGTGGCCGGGATCGCATCGATCAGCTCGCGAGTACGCTCGCAGCCACGCAACTCGACGCCTTTCTCGCGGAACTGACCTGCCATCTGCGGCAGGAAATCAGCGGCAATCGCTTGATCCACCAGCAACGTTTCCATGGCACCGCAGATGCCGTAGCGATAGGTCTTGGCGTTGAAACAGATGCGCTGCGCCGACGCCAGGTCGGCGTGTGCACTGACATACACGTGGCAGATACCGTCCAGGTGCTTGATAACCGGCACCTTGGCATCGCGACTGACGCGCTCGATCAGACCCTTGCCGCCCCGTGGAACGATGACGTCCACGTATTCCGGCATGGTGATCAGAGCACCAACGGCGGCGCGGTCGGTGGTTTCAACCACTTGCACCACGGCAGCCGGCAAGTCCGCTTCGGCCAGACCGCGCTGAATGCAGGTGGCGATGGCGCGATTGGAATGAATGGCCTCGGATCCGCCACGCAGGATGGTCGCATTGCCGGACTTCAAGCACAGGCTCGCAGCGTCGATGGTCACGTTCGGACGCGACTCATAGATGATGCCGACCACACCGAGCGGCACGCGCATCTTGCCGACCTGAATGCCCGAAGGCTGGAAATTCATGTCGCGGATCGTGCCAATGGGATCGGGAAGGCTGGCGACCTGACGCAGACCGGCGATCATGCTGTCGATACGAGCCGGGGTCAGGGCGAGGCGTTCAAGCAAGGCAGGTTCAAGACCATTCGCGCGGCCAGCGGCCAGATCCTGCTCGTTGGCGGCGGTCAGTTCGTCACGGGCAGCGTCCAGCGCAGCCGCCGTGGCGGCCAGCGCGCGGTTTTTCTGCGCCGTACTGGCACGACCGATCACGCGCGAAGCTTCGCGGGCGGCGCGACCCAGGCGGGTCATATAGTCAAGAACGGACTCAGTCATGGTCTCAGAGGTCTTGGCAGAGAGGAAAGCGGCCGATTATAGCTGTCGTGCGGGCTGAACGACAGCGGCGACAGGCGGATGGTCGATATAAGCCGGTTTTGTTCGGTGATAACCGGGTTTGCAATGACCGTTCCCACGCTCTGCGTGGGACTGATCATCAGCCCTGTAGAAGCTCCCTCGCCATTCAGCTGCAATTAAGCCCGACATTGCTATCATCGCGGTCCGATCTGCGGATACCCCAAACGCCATGCCCGACCAGCCCTCCCGCCCCTTGCCCGACAGCTTCTTCGACCGTGACGCCCAGACGCTCGCCCGCGATTTGCTGGGCAAAGTCGTCCGTCACAAGGTCGGTGAGTTATGGCTGTCGGCGCGCATCATAGAGACCGAAGCCTACTACCTCGAGGAAAAAGGCAGCCACGCCTCGCTCGGCTACACAGAAAAACGTAAGGCTTTGTTTCTGGAAGGCGGCCACATCTATATGTATTACTCACGCGGCGGCGACTCGCTGAACTTCAGCGCGCAAGGACCGGGCAATGCCGTGCTGATCAAATCGGCTTACCCGTGGGTGGATGCGTTCTCGGACGCAAACAGCCTGGCGCAGATGCAACTCAACAACCCCGACGCCAGCGGCAATATCCGCCCGCCAGAGCGCCTGTGCGCGGGACAAACGCTGCTGTGCAAAGCCCTTGGCCTGAAGGTGCCGATGTGGGACGCCAAGCGGTTCGATCCCCAACGGATCTTCGTGGAAGACGTCGGGCAGCGACCTGCGCGAATCATTCAAGCCACCCGCCTGGGCATCACCGCCGGACGCGACGAGCACCTGATGTACCGCTTCGTCGATGCCGAATACACGCGGTTCTGCACGCGGAACCCGTTGCGACGCGGACAAGTCGAAGGCCGCGACTACTTCATTATCGAGCAAGGACACTGACCCATGGGCGCATGGCTCGACAGCATCACCGCGTGGCTGACCGTCAACCCGTCATGGTTGGGCGCTGCGATTTTTCTGGTCTCGTGCCTGGAATGCCTGGCCATCGCCGGCATCATTGTGCCGGGTACCGTGGCCTTGTTCGCCATCGCGGCGCTGGCCGGCAGCGGCATTCTGCCCTTGAGCGAAGCGCTGCTGCTGGGTTTTCTGGGCGGCCTGCTGGGCGATGTCGTTTCCTACTTTCTGGGACGGCGCTTCCATCAGAATATCCGCCGCCTGCCGGGTCTGCGTCATCACCCGGAATGGATCGCAGGCGCCGAGACGTACTTCCAGCGCTATGGCATCGCCAGCCTGCTGGTCGGTCGCTTCATCGGCCCGCTGCGCCCTATGCTGCCGATGGTGGCCGGGATGTTCGACATGCCGTTCATACGCTTCGCCGGGGTCAGCGTGGTGGCGGCCGCCGGTTGGTCAGTCGCCTACATTCTGCCGGGCTGGGCGACCGGCGCCGCCATCCGCCTGCCGCTGCCTGAAGGGTTCTGGCCGGAGGCAGCGTTTGTGGGCGCGGGGCTGGCGTTGCTGCTCGGCGTGGCGATACAGAGCAGCCTGCGGGCCAGACGCAACGCGACCAAGCTGATCGCATTGAGCAGCCTGATCATGCTGATCGCGGTGTTTCTGGGCTGGCCGTACCTGGCGCACCTCGATCAGGGCGTGATGACGCTGGTGCAGGAACATCGCAGCGAAGCGGCGCAAAACTTCGTGATTTTGGTCACCGGTCTTGGCGACTTCAGGACACAGTTTTGTGCGGCCGCCCTGCTGCTGATCATCCTGGTGGTCACTCGCCAATGGCGTCACGCCATCTTCGCCTGCGCCACGACGCTGGGCGCGGCGATCATCAATCAGAGCATGAAGCACACGTTCGCCCGGGCGCGGCCGGAGGTGCTGGCCGAACCGCTCTCGACCTTCAGCATGCCGAGCGGACATGCCTCGGCGTCGTTTGCGCTGTTCATGACGCTGGCGGTTCTGGCGGGTCGAGGGCAGCCCGCCCGGTTGCGCCTGACGTGGTTGCTGCTCGGCGCGATCCCTGCGGCATCGATCTGCGTGTCGCGGGTTTACCTCGGCGTTCACTGGCCGACGGATGTACTGGCGGGAATGCTGCTGGCGTTCTTCACCTGCGCGGCGAGCCTGGCCTTCGTGCAGAACAAGGAAGTGTTGCCACCCTTGCCGTTGCGAGTGTGGTGGCTGCTGCTACCGGCCATGGTCGCGCTGCTGGGAGGGTTTGCCTTCCACTCCATGACGCACGGTTTGATTCGGTATGAGTATTGAGCGCAGCTCGAACGAGCTACGCAGTGCAGGAGCGCGCTGGCCCGCGATGAGGCCGTGTCAGTCGACATCGATGCCAAGATGTATCGCCATCGCGGGCCAGCGCGCGTCTGCCGCTCAAGTAAGCAAGGTCACGCCTGCATATCGCCCTGCATCTCATCCAGCAAATCCTGGATAGCGTCGAGGCGCTCTTCCGCGTCGTCGATTTCCAGCAACTCGATCTTGTCTTCCTCGGCGAACGGCAGCAGGTAGGCCAACTGGTTGGACAGCGACTGTTGGCCACTGGCCGTCAGGCCCATGTTCAGCGCGGCAACCATTGGGTGCTCAGCCAGCGCGGCCAGCAGCGCAACGAGGTCTTCGTCCTCTTCCTGCAGCGGCTTTTCGTCCGGCTCCCCCAGCCACTCCACCTCGGCAAGCAACAGGTTATCGCGCTGGGTTTGGGCCTCGACCACCCGGAACCGCCGACCGCCCACCACGCGAATGCCCAGCAAACCGTTGTCCTGTTGCTGGAAGTCAGTCACCAGCGCTTCACAGCCGATTTGCGAGAAACCTTCTGGCACATTGCCAACTTCACTGCCCTCGGTGATGCAGACCACGCCAAAGCCTTCACCCTGTTTCATGCAGCGGCCAATCATGTCCAGATAGCGCGCCTCGAAAATCTGCAGATCGAGTACACACCCCGGAAACAGCACAGCGTTCAGCGGAAACAACGGCAACGACATAAACACACCCTCAAGCAACCAGAGACACCGCCAACGGCAGGAACAAGGCCGTGGCGACACCCATCAAACTCATGGCCAGCGCCGCAAAGGCACCGCACTCTTCACCTTCCTGCAAGGCCGCCGAAGTGCCCACCGCGTGGGCCGTCAGCCCCAGGGCCATGCCCCTTGCTTCCGGGCTTTGCACGCCCGCCAGGGTCAACAGACCGGGGCCGAATATGCCGCCAATGACGCCGGTGATCAACACGAAAACCGCGGCCAGGGCCGCCACACCGCCAATCTGTTCAGCCACCAGCATGGCAATGGGCGAGGTCACCGACTTGGGCGCCATGGTCATCAGGATCATGTGATCGGCGCCCAGCACGTAACCGAGCCCCACGCACAGCGCCGTCGCAAACACCCCGCCAATCACCAGCGTAGTCAAGACCGGCCAGAACAACTGCCGGATACGCCGCAGATTCAGATAAAGCGGCACCGCCAGCGCCACCGTGGCAGGCCCCAACAGGATGCTGAGGATCTCGGTGCTCTTGCGGTACTCGACGTAACTCAGCCCGCAGGTGACCAGCACGCCGATCACCACCAGCATCGAGACCAGCACCGGTTGCAGAAAGACCCAGCGGGTTTTCTCGTAACCGGCCAGCACCACTTGATAGGCGCCCAGCGTGATGGCGATGCCGAATAGAGGGTGATGGATCACGGACAACCAGGCGCCTTGCCAATCCAGACTCATGAGGGCTCCTGGCATCGGGCCTGACGGTTGATGAGCTTCTGCATCAACCAGCCGGCGAAGGTGAGCGAGATCATCAGGGACAACACCAGCGACCCGACAATGGCCCAGAAATCTTCAGCGATCTGCCCGGCGTACACCATGACGCCCACCGCAGGCGGCACCAGCAACAACGGCAGATACCGCAACAAACTGCTGGCGGCCAGGCTGATAGGCTCGGTGACTTCTCCGCGGATCATCAGGTAGACCATCAATAGCACCAGCCCGATGATCGGTCCTGGCAGGATCGACAGGAACAAATGATTCAGCGCCGTCCCCACCAACTGGAACAACACCAGCCACGTCAGGCCTCTTAGCAACATAGAAAACTCCAGCAAATTCGCGGCGCCATTATACGCACGCAGTCTCGTCAGCTATGGGTCGGTATTCGCAAGCCTTCGGATTCTTGACCAATGGCCCTTAGCGTGCTGATCTTCAAGTCCGGCGAAGCCCCTGTGGGCGTGAGCTTGCTCGCGAATCGCGGAGGGTCCGTCGACAGATGCATCACAGACATACCGCACTACCGGGCAAGCGCGCTCCTACATGCGCTCATAAACCGCAATCGAGCGAAGCAATAAAGAAGCCTATAGCCGCAGATCCCTGAAAAAACAAAACCGCATGCCGAAAACGATTCACTAAGGAGAGTATCGATGCCCTATGTACCTGTTGCAGCGCTCAAGAGTTATGAAGGCAAGGAACTGGGAAGTTCCGAATGGCTGACCATCGACCAGGAACGTATCAATCTGTTTGCCGAAGCCACCGGCGACTTCCAGTTCATCCACGTCGACCCGGTCAAAGCGGCGCAAACGCCGTTTGGCTCGACCATCGCCCACGGCTTTCTTTCCCTTTCGCTGATTCCCAAGCTCATGGAATCGCTGCTGGTGCTGCCTGAAGGCCTGAAGATGGTGGTTAACTACGGCCTCGACAGCGTGCGTTTCATTCAGCCGGTGAAAGTGGATTCGCGCGTTCGTCTAAAAGTTGCCCTCACGGAAGTCACCGAGAAAAAGCCTGGCCAGTGGCTGCTCAAAGCCACTGCAACGCTTGAAATCGAAGGCCAGGACAAACCTGCGTTCATCGCTGAACCGCTCTCCCTCGCCTTCGTGTAAAACCCCTGAAACGTGAAACAGTCGTAACAGACTGTTTCACCGCGCTTCCCGGCTGCGGCATACTCGCTGCGGCTGTGTGAGCGACTCGATACAAGTCCGCGAATCTGATCACGCCGAAACACCTCATTTTCGGGATTTACCATGCGCGCGCTTGCTCCTCTGGCCCTTACCCTTCTGATTACCGCGTGCGGTGACGGCGAGTCGCTGTTGCCGGCTGACGCCCGCTTGCCTGACGGTGGCCGCTATCGGGGTGATGTCGTCAATGGCGTGCTGCAAGGCAAGGGTCGCATCGACTACCCCAACGGCAGCTGGTACGCCGGAGAATTCGCCAAAGGTCAGTGGAACGGTCAGGGCGAGTGGCACGCGAGCAATGGCGATGTCTACAAAGGCGGCTTCCGGGACGGTTTGTTCGACGGTCAAGGCACGCTGACGACCAGCGGCGGCAGTTACGTCGGCGGCTACAAACTGGGGCGACGCGAAGGCGAAGGCACGCTCAAAGAGCACGGCATGAGTTACCGCGGCGAGTTCAAAGCCGACCTTTACGACGGCCTCGGCCATCTGCAACTCGAAGACGGCAGCGAATACCAGGGCCAGTTCTCCCACGGCAAACCCAACGGCGAAGGCCAGCGCAGCGACGCGGCGGGTAACCAATTCAGTGGCAAATTCGTCGACGGCCAGCTGGAAGGCACCGGCAACTTCACCAGCGCAGATGGCGACCAATATGTCGGCGGCTTCCACAACAATCAGTTGAACGGTCGCGGCCGCTATGAAAACGCCGATGGCGATGTCTGGTCCGGCCAGTTCAAGGACGGCGCATTTACCGGCAAAGGTGAGCTGATCGGTTCGGACGGCACCAACTATCAAGGGCAATTCCGTAACTGGCGCTTCGCAGGCGAAGGCCGCTTGAAAATGCCCGATGGCAGCCTGTACGTCGGCCAGTTCGACAACGACAATTACGATGGCCCCGGTGTATTGACCGCCGCAGACGGCAGTGTGCAAAGCGGTACGTGGTCCAACGGTCAGCGCGTGCGCGACGCGATGGGCAAGCTGCTGCCCGATCCGCTGGAAGTCGGCTTGCTCGCACAAGGTCCGTTGCTGGAAAAAGCCCTCGCCGCCGTACCGGCCTCTACGCCTGCAACTGAGCTGTACAGCCTGGTGGTCGGTGGCGACGGCAAGCAGAGTGTTTTCCTGCGCGAAGCGGATTACGTGAACAAGCTGCTGTCGAGCCGCTTCGGGGCTTACGGCCAGATTTCACTGGTCAACCACCGCGACCACATGGCCGACCGCCCGCTGGCGACCCGCGAAAACATCAGCCGCGCCGTGCAAACCCTCGCCCAGCGCAGCGGCCCGGAAGACCTGATCTTCATTTACCTCACCAGCCACGGCACCCACGAGCACGAACTGGTGCTGGACCAGCCGCGCCTCGAACTCTCGGACTTGCCCGCCAACGAGATGGCCGGCGTGCTCGCGCCGTTAAAGAACCGAGACAAGGTGGTGGTGATCTCGGCCTGCTATTCGGGCGGTTTCATCCCGGCCATCAAAGACGACAAAACCATGGTCATCGCAGCCTCCCGTGAGGATCGCGTGTCGTTCGGTTGCTCCGAAGAAGCTGACTTCACCTATTTTGGCGAAGCACTGTTCGGCAAGGCGCTGGTGGAAACCGATGACCTGATGCAAGCCTTCAACGACGCCAAAACCATCGTCGCGCAACGTGAGATCGAAGAGAACTTCGAAGCCTCCGAGCCGCAGATCTGGGCGCCCAAAGGCGTGCTCGCACGCTGGCAGCAACTGCGTAAAAGCCAGGCAGAACGTGCGTTGAACACCGTGTCGGTCGGCAAGGGCATGAAAGCAGCGGCCAGCCACTGATGCCCGGCTTCGGCCGGACGAAATCGCCGCGACATGAAAAATTCGTGAGTTTTGTGAAACCAGCGTCATCCGCACACAGTCTGTTCCGATAGAGCGCCTATGCTTGTGCGTATCAAGGGAGAAAGACCATGTACTTGACGCCGCAACACATCCTGCTTGCCGGAGCGACTGGATTGACGGGCGAACACCTGCTCGATCGCTTGCTCAATGAGCCCACCGTCAGCCGCGTATTGGCGCCAAGCCGTCGCCCGCTGGCCGAACACCCTCACCTGGAAAACCCCGTAGGCGACTTCACCTCTTTGCTCGCAGAACTCGGCGGTCGGGTCGATATCGCCTTCTGCTGCCTGGGCAGCACGATCAAACAGGCAGGCTCTCAAGATGCGTTTCGCGCCGTCGACATGGACATGGTCGTGGCCTTTGGCAAGCGCGCCCGGGAAATGGGCGCACGTCATTTGCTGGTCATCAGCGCGGTAAACGCCGACCCTGAATCCAGCATTTTCTACAGCCGCGTCAAAGGCGAAATGGAAGAAGCGCTCAAGGACCAGAACTGGCCGCAACTGACCATCGCCCGCCCTTCCCTTTTGATTGGCGAGCGCGAAGACCAGCGCTTGGTGGAGCAGTTGGCCGCGCCGATTGCCAAGCTGATTCCCGGCAAATACGGCGGCATCGAAGCCTGCCAACTCGCCCGCGCACTGTGGCGCCTGGCGCTGGAAGAGCAGGACGGGGTTCGTGTGGTCGAGTCGGATGAGTTGAGGCGGTTGGGGAAATAATCCCAAGACAAAAACCAACGTTGACCTGTGGGAGCGAGCTTGCTCGCGAATGATCTTTCAACCGATGGATGTATGTCGGTTCTACTGGCCATTCGCGAGCAAGCTCGCTCCCACAGGTCGTTTATCAGTTCATTTCTCAGGCCATCAACAGACCTACAACCCACCCGTCGCCTGAAACCCTACGCCCAACGCCGTCAGGATCGACAACGGCAGCAACAAGGTGTCCAGCAACGCGCTGCCCGGCAGGTCCAGCATCGGGTATTTCGGCGCTTCGGCACCGAACCGGTCCTTCTCGCAGCAACCGCCTTGAATCGCATACAGATCCAGCCGCGTACCTGAATACACCACAGGCGCGCCCGGCTGATTGGCATCCAGCGTGCGTACCGTTGAACAACCGGTGGCGAGCAAAAGGCCGAGGGTGAGGACAAACAGCTTCTTATTCATCGGCGCCAAAATGATGCTCGCCCCAACGCGGCAGCATGTCCTGAGGAATGTTCAGAAGATTGAGAATCCGGGCGACGACGAAGTCGACCAGGTCATCAATGGTCTGCGGCTGGTGATAGAAACCCGGCGAGGCCGGAAGAATCACCGCGCCCAGATTCGACAGCTTGAGCATGTTTTCCAGATGGATGCTGGAAAACGGCGCTTCGCGCGGCACCAGAATCAGCTGACGGCGTTCCTTGAGGGTGACGTCCGCAGCGCGCTCGATGAGGTTGTTGCAGGCGCCCGTGGCGATGGCAGACAAGGTGCCAGTCGAGCACGGCACGACGACCATGGCGCTCGGCGAGCCAGAACCGGACGCCACCGGGGACATCCAGTCTTCTTTGCCGTACACCCGAATCTGCCCGGCAGCCGCGCCGGTGTATTCCGTCAGGAACGCCTGCATCATTTGCGGTTTGGGCGGCAGAGTGACGTCGGTCTCGGTGGCCATCACCAACTGCGCGGCCTTGGAGATCAGGAAATGCACCTCGCGATCTTCACGCACCAGGCAGTCGAGCAGACGCAGGCCGTATTGCGCGCCAGACGCGCCGGTCATTGCCAGGGTAATGCGTTCAGGGCCGCTCATTTCAGCGCCTCGGCCAGTTTGCCGTGCAGACCGCCGAAGCCGCCATTGCTCATGATCACCACGTGAGTGCCCGGCTGGGCCAGACCCTTCACGCGCTCAATGATGCCTTCCAGCGAATCGCAGACCACGGCCGGCACCTTGCACTGAGCAGCGGTGGCGCCCAGGTCCCAGCCCAGATTGGACGGGGCGTACCAGACCACCTGATCGGCCTGATCGACGCTTTCCGGCAGCCCGTCGCGGTGCGCGCCAAGCTTCATGGAGTTGGAGCGTGGCTCGACGATGGCAATGATCGGAGAATCTCCGACCTTCTTACGCAAGCCATCCAGTGTGGTGGCGATGGCGGTCGGGTGATGGGCGAAGTCGTCATAAATGGTGATGCCGCGTACTTCAGCGACTTTTTCCATGCGCCGCTTCACGCTTTTGAACGCACTCAACGCTTCGACGCCTTGTTGCGGCACGACGCCGACATGCCGCGCGGCCGCCAGCGTGGCGAGGGCGTTGGCGACGTTGTGTTGACCGGTCATGCCCCAGTCCACGACGCCTTGGGCGACGCCTTCAAAGAGGACTTCGAACTTCGAGCCGTCCTCGCTCAGCAGCTTCGCCTGCCACTGACCGCCTTGCCCGGTGGTTTGTACCGGCGTCCAGCAACCCATTTCAATCACGCGCTGCAGCGCAGGCTCAGTGGTCGGATGAATCACCAGACCTTCACTCGGAATGGTGCGCACCAAGTGATGGAATTGGCGCTCGATGGCAGGCAGATCGGGGAAGATGTCGGCGTGATCGAACTCAAGGTTGTTGAGGATCGCAGTGCGCGGGCCGTAGTGAACGAATTTTGAGCGTTTATCGAAGAACGCACTGTCGTATTCGTCGGCCTCGACCACGAAAAACGGCGTGTCGCCCAAGCGGGCGGATACCGCAAAGTTCTGAGGCACGCCACCGATCAGGAAACCCGGTGCCATGCCCGCGTGTTCCAGCACCCAGGCCAGCATGCTGCTGGTCGTGGTCTTGCCATGGGTGCCGGCAACCGCCAGCACCCAGCGACCGCGCAATACGTGATCGGCCAGCCACTGCGGCCCGGACACATACGGCAGGCCTTTGTTGAGGACGTATTCAACCGCCGGATTACCGCGCGACATGGCGTTGCCGACCACCACCAGATCCGGTGCAGGTTCCAGGTGTGCCGGGTCGTAACCTTGCATCAACGTGATGCCCTGCGCTTCGAGCTGCGTGCTCATCGGCGGGTAGACGTTGGCATCGGAGCCGGTGACTGTATGGCCCAAATCCTTGGCGAGAACCGCCAGCGACCCCATGAACGTGCCGCAGATACCCAGAATATGAATGTGCATGACCGACCTCTTAAAACGTTCGCGCAGGTTAGCGTAGAGAGGGTCAATTCGCACAGGTCAATTGCTGGAATACAGCCATGAGATCAAACACTCCGTGGGATGGATACATCAAACGTCCAGGACGCTGTTACCTCTGTGGGAGCGAATTCATTCGCGACTGGCCAGTGAAACCGACGCGTGTCTGTTGGCTTCACTATTTTTTTCGCGAATGAATTCGCTCCCACAGGAAATAAGCTGGAGTCGAGCTTAGCGATTGATCCCATGCTTACGCAGCTTTCTATAAAGGGTGTTGCGACTGACGCCCAACTCCTTCGCCGCGTGGGTCATGTGCCAGCGTTGCGCCTCCAGGGTCGCGACCAATGCAGAGCGCTCGGCATCGTCTAGTGGCGACTCGCTGTGTTCAGCCTCGACGGCTTTTTGCGCAGCGCTCTGACGAATCAATGCCGGCAAATCGGCGAAACATATCTGATCGTCCTCGCACAACGCCGCCAGCGTTCTCAGGACATTGCGCATCTGCCGCACGTTGCCCGGCCAGTTGAAGGCCAGCAGTGAGTCCCTCGCCGCGGGCTCAATGACCACGGCATGGCCCCCCGCCTCCTCCTCCAGCAGAAAATCCAGCAACTGACATTTATCACTGCGTTCACGCAACGGCGGGAGCGCGATTTCCAGGCCGTTGAGCCGATAGTAGAGGTCCTCACGGAAGCTGCCGTCCTCAACCCGCCCCAGCAAATTCCGGTGCGTCGCGCTGATGATTCGTACATCCACGGGCTGCGGTTCACCGCCAATCGGCACCACCAGGCGATCCTCCAGCACCCGCAGCAAGCGCGTCTGCAAGGCCACGGGCATATCGCCGATCTCGTCGAGAAACAACGTGCCGCCATCGGCTTGCTGCAACTTGCCGCGCATCCCTTCCTTGCGCGCGCCGGTGAAACTGCCGCCGCGATAACCGAACAGTTCGCTTTCGATGAGGCTTTCCGGAATCGCCGCACAGTTCAGCGCGACGAAAGGCTTGCCTGCCCGTTGACTGGCCTGATGCACCGCCTTGGCAAAGGCCTCTTTGCCCGAGCCGGTTTCGCCATTGATCAACAGCGGCACATCGCGCTCAAAGACCTTGAGCGCCCGACGGAAATCCGTTTGCAGCGACGGATCGCCCAGGCAGATCCCGCTTAGCGCCGGCTGCAAAGCCGGTTTGCTGGCAAGGGGAATAGAAAGCGGTTTCGCTCCGGGCCGCGACTGCCCACGCAGGAGTGCGAAAAATCCGCGCCCGTCTCGCGTCCGCAAGGGCCAGCGGGTGGTTGCATCGGGTGACGCACACCCCATCAGTTCGTCCAGCGAACAATCGAATAACGTCGCGACGGACTGCCCGACCAGTTCGGCGCGCCCCAGACTCAACAGGTTCAGCGCACTTTGATTCAGCGCACTGACGCGACCCTCGCCATCGAACGCCAGCAAGCCTTCGCTGAACAGCCCGACCGATCCGGCCTGCAAATGGAAACGCAGCAGCCACTGATCGTCGCAGTGACGAAGGAAATAACTGCTTTCAATCATCTTCGCCGACAGATTGACCAGCGCCATGGTGTGAAACTGGCTTTGCCGGGACACGTCATGCCGAGCGGAGGAAACGTCCAGCACCGCGAGCAGGTCACCGTGAGGATCGAACACCGGGCTCGCCGAACAGGTCAGCCCGGTGTGCCGGCCGCGAAAGTGTTCGTCGCGATGAATCGTCACCGACTGCCGCTCGACCAAGCAGGTGCCAATGCCATTGGTGCCCTCGCGCGCTTCACTCCAGTCCGCGCCCAGCCACAACCCGGCACGCTCGAAAATCCTGCGCTCGCCGGGCTCGGTCACACAATTGAGGATGACGCCTCGCGCATCGGTCAGCAGCACGGCATTACCGCCCGATAACTGCTGATGCAGGTTGTTCATTTCGCCACCGGCAATCGTCAGCACTTGTTGCAGGCGCTCGCGGCTTTCCAGCACCCGGGCGTGCTCAAGCACCGTCGGCGCCATTGGCTGGGCGGGGTCGAGGTGATAGTCCTCAAGGCAACGCAGCCACGAACGAGCGATGGAAGGATCGGCGCCGGGGCCGTATTGATGATGAGCGTTGCCGTGGGCAACGGTCAGGACTTGTTGGGCATGTCGAGAGAAGGGGCTGCTGTGCATTTTTATTGTTCTTCCTAGGTTCTGCCTGGGGAGCAGTGAACCAGCATCCTCCTCGTCCCTGGTCATTGCAATGCTTCCAAAGGCGCAGCTCGGCGGGGTGTCCCACATTCGATACAAAGTGTCACTCGGGCCGTATCGAGGCTGGCACAACGACATCCTCCAATCCTCTCCTTTATCAGCAAAACCCTTATAAACCGGGGGCCTCGCGGCAATGGCCCGCGCTTTGCTCTACGCTCTTATCAAGCACAGCCGCCTCACCGCCGCTGGAGCAAGCAGCCGTGCGTTATCCCCACACAATCACAAGAGCAAGGAGATATTCACCATGCGTTATGCCCATCCCGGTACTGAAGGCTCGCTCGTGACCTTCAAGACCCAGTACGGCAACTACATCGGTGGCGAATTCGTGCCGCCGGTCAAAGGCCAGTATTTTGAAAACACCTCGCCGATCACCGGCAAGTTGATCGCGACGTTCCCTCGCTCCACGGCCGAAGACATCGATAAAGCCCTGGATGCTGCCCACGCCGCGGCCGATGCGTGGGGCAAGACGTCTGTTCAGGAACGCTCCCTGACCCTGCTGAAAATCGCTGACCGCATCGAGCAGAACCTCGAACTGCTGGCGATCACCGAAACCTGGGACAACGGCAAAGCCGTTCGCGAAACCCTGAACGCCGACATTCCGCTGGCAGTCGATCACTTCCGTTATTTCGCTGGCGTGCTGCGGGCTCAGGAAGGCTCCGCTGCTGAGATCGACGGCAACACCGTCGCGTACCACATTCACGAACCGCTGGGCGTGGTCGGTCAGATCATCCCGTGGAACTTCCCATTGCTGATGGCGGCCTGGAAGCTCGCGCCTGCACTGGCGGCCGGTAACTGCATCGTCCTCAAACCCGCCGAGCAAACCCCGCTGGGCATCACCGTTCTGATGGAGCTGATCGGCGACCTGCTGCCAAAAGGCGTGCTCAACGTCGTGCAAGGTTATGGCCGTGAAGCCGGTGAAGCGCTGGCCAGCAGCAAGCGTATCGCCAAAATCGCGTTCACCGGCTCGACACCAGTGGGCTCGCACATCATGAAACTGGCGGCCGACAGCATCATTCCGTCCACCGTGGAGCTGGGCGGCAAGTCGCCGAACATCTACTTCGAAGACGTGATGAGCGCCGAGCCTGAATTCATCGACAAATGCGCAGAAGGCGTGGTTCTGGCGTTCTTCAACCAAGGCGAAGTCTGCACCTGCCCTTCGCGCTGCCTGGTTCAGGAGTCCATCTATCCGCAGTTCATGGAAGCGGTGATGAAGAAGGTGCTGAAGATCAAGCGCGGCGACCCGCTGGACACTGACACCATGGTCGGCGCTCAGGCGTCGCAGCAGCAGTTCGACAAGATCCTCTCCTACCTCGACATCGCCCAGGGCGAAGGCGCCGAGCTGCTCACCGGCGGCAAGGTCGAGAAAATGGAAGGCTCGCTGGCGACCGGTTACTACATCCAGCCGACGCTGCTCAAAGGCAACAACAAGATGCGCGTGTTCCAGGAAGAAATCTTTGGTCCGGTGGTCAGCGTCACCACCTTCAAGGATGAAGCCGAAGCCATCGCCATCGCCAACGACACCGAGTTCGGCCTGGGCGCTGGCGTCTGGACCCGCGACATCAACCGCGCCTACCGCGTGGGTCGTGCGATCAAGGCCGGTCGCGTGTGGACCAACTGCTACCACCTGTACCCGGCCCACGCCGCGTTCGGTGGCTACAAGAAGTCCGGCGTCGGTCGCGAAACCCACAAGGTTGCCCTCGAGCACTACCAACAGACCAAAAACCTGCTGGTGAGCTACGACATCAATCCGTTGGGTTTCTTCTGATTCAGCGATAACGCGTCACATGACGGCCTCTTCGGAGGCCGTTTTTATTGCAGGCGAGCCCACATTTTGGCCACCCCACCGTACCTGTAGGAGACGTCGGAGGTTACGACGGCAGCGATAGCGGTGGATCAATCACAGTTGAGTTGCCTGACACACCGCCATCGCTGCCCTCGTAACCTCGGACGTCTCCCACAGAGGTGGGCGGTGTTGCGGACTTGGCGAACAGGAATCCAATCCGCTTTTGGATTGCGCTTTCTAAACCGCTTAGGCACAGTCAAAACCGTCTGTCCCAGTGCCAGGCGCGTCCTCCCCCGTTCATGAAATGCACTATGAAGCTGAGGCCCAACCATGCGGATCATCCAAGCCACCCTGGAGCACCTGGACCTGTTGACACCTTTGTTCGTCAAATACCGTGAGTTTTACGGCGAACTGCCTTTCCCCGACTCCTCCCGCGCGTTCCTCGAAAAACGCCTGCGTCGCGAAGAATCGGTGATTTACCTGGCTTTGCACGATGAAGACGACAGCAAGCTGCTGGGCTTCTGTCAGCTCTACCCAAGCTACTCCTCGCTGTCACTTAAACGCGTCTGGATCCTCAACGACATCTACGTCGCCGAAGACGCCCGCCGCCAGCTCGTCGCCGACCACCTGATCCAGAAAGCCAAGAAAATGGCCCGGGAAACCCAGGCCGTGCGCATGCGTGTCTCCACCAGCGCCAACAACGAAGTCGCCCAGAAGGTCTACGAATCGATCGGGTTTCGCGAAGACACCCAGTTCAAGAACTACGTGTTGCCGATTAATTGAACCAATGCCGCAGCTTCCATGTAGGAGCGCGCTTGCCCGCGATGGCGTCGGGTCAGTCGACATTGACGCTGCAGGCCTACGGTGTTCGCGGGCAAGCGCGCTCCTACAAGGGGTCTGTGTTGCATCACTACCAAATGTTTCAATTGATGGGTCCCTCTAAGCAACACCCCGTTTCTTCCCTCTATAATGCGGCCCACATCGCTTCCACTTAACGACTCGCACGACCCGGATCGGGTCTCACACTCAGGTGCCGTACATGGACTTCAACCCCCTCGACATCATTCTTCACCTCGACGTCTACCTCGACATGCTGGTGACCAACTACGGCACCTGGGTCTACGCCATTCTGTTCCTGGTGATTTTTTGCGAGACGGGGCTGGTCGTCACACCGTTCCTGCCGGGTGATTCCCTGCTGTTCATCGCAGGCGCCGTCGCGGCCGGCGGTGGTCTGGACCCTGTGCTGCTGGCGTGCCTGTTGATGGCCGCAGCCATTCTGGGCGACAGCACCAACTATGTGATTGGCCGAACAGTAGGCGACAAGCTGTTCAAGAATCCCAACTCCAAAATCTTCCGTCGCGACTACCTGACCAAAACCCACGAGTTCTACGAGCGCCACGGCGGCAAGACCGTGACCCTGGCGCGTTTCCTGCCGATCATCCGCACCTTCGCCCCGTTCGTGGCCGGTCTGGGCAAGATGAACTACCTGCGCTTCGTGAGCTTCAGCGTGCTGGGTTCGATCCTCTGGGTCGGCGGTCTGGTGACGCTCGGTTACTTCTTCGGCAACATCCCGTTCATCAAGAAGAACCTCACCCTGCTGGTGCTGGTCATCATCCTGATCTCGCTGCTGCCGATGATCATCGGGCTGGTTCGCAGCCGCATGGGCCGTTCCGCCGAGGCGCGCTGATTCCATGTGGTCGCTGGGCGGCTGGCTCAAGCGCCGCACGCTGGCGCGCAACCCCGTTGATCCCGAGCTCTGGGATCGGGTGCGTCAGCGTTTGCCGATCCTCGATGGCATCAGCGCCGAACAGGATCGCTACCTGCTCGACAGCTGCGTGCTGTTCCTGCAGGCCAAACACCTCACGGCGCTGGAAGGCGTCAATCTGGATGACGAGTCACGGCTGTTCCTCGCCGCGCAGGCGCAACTGCCTTTGTTGGCGCTGGGCGACCTGGACTGGTATCAAGGGTTTCACGAGATCGTCCTCTATGGCGACGACTTCATCAGCCCGCAGAAGCACCGCGACGCCAACGGCATCGAACACGAGTGGGACGGTGAACACAGCGGCGAAGCCTGGTCGCAAGGCCCGGTGATCCTCGCGTGGCCGGGCGTGCTGTCGAGCGGCGGCTGGGAAGCCTACAACCTCGTCATCCATGAACTGGCGCACAAGCTCGACATGCTCAACGGCGACGCCAACGGCCACCCGCCGCTGCACAAAGACATGCGCATCCGCGACTGGACCAGCGCAATGCAAACGGCCTACGACGACATGAACCGTCAGCTGGACGCCGACCCCGACGCCGAAACCGCCATCGATCCTTACGCCGCCGAAAACCCTGCGGAGTTTTTCGCGGTCACCAGCGAATACTTCTTCAGCGCCCCGGATTTATTGGTCGACGCCTATCCAGCGGTGTATCAGCAGCTCAAGGCGTTCTATCGGCAGGATCCTTTGGCGCGCTTGATGGCACTTCAAGCGGAAAACCCGGTCTATCAGGCTCAACACGACGCCTGAAGCCGACCGCCACGCATGGCATCGCTTCTCGAATGTGCCTATAATCCGGCCCACTTTTTGGCGTTCTACGCCAGATTCTGAATGGTCAACCAAGGGGGCAAAGCCCAATGAGCTACAGCAAGATTCCGGCCGGTAAAGACCTGCCGAATGACATCTACGTCGCAATCGAGATCCCGGCCAACCACGCGCCGATCAAGTACGAAATCGACAAAGAAAGCGACTGCCTGTTCGTTGACCGTTTCATGGCCACCCCGATGTTCTACCCGGCCAACTACGGTTTCATCCCGAACACCCTGGCGGACGACGGCGATCCCCTGGACGTGCTGGTTGTCACCCCGTACCCGGTCGCGCCAGGCTCGGTCATCCGTGCCCGTCCAGTTGGTGTACTGAACATGACCGACGACGGCGGCGGCGACGCTAAAGTCATCGCCGTCCCACACGACAAGCTGTCCCAGCTGTACGTCGACGTGAAGGAATACACCGACCTGCCACCGCTGCTGATCCAGCAGATCGAGCACTTCTTTGCTAACTACAAAGACCTCGAAAAAGGCAAATGGGTGAAGATCGAAGGCTGGGCCGGCGCAGACGCCGCTCGCGAAGCCATCACCAAATCGGTCGCTGCCTACAAAGGCTGATCCGATTCGCTCGCTTCAGAACGCCCGCCTCGGGTGTTCTGAAGGGGCAACCCCCGGAACTCGACTCATCCCCCTGTGGAAGCGAATTCATTCGCGATCGGCTGCGAAGCAGTCGCAAACCCTTCCCCTCCTCGGCTTCTGACACCTCCTCGGCTTCAAACCCCGTCTCAATTCCCCACTATTTCCCATTCAAATGTTTAATCACATCGACGTTCAAACAATCCGTTTACCCCAATAAAACACTTGCCCATTGATGCAACAATCAAGGCACTTATATTCATCAGCAACCCAACAACCACCGCTCTAAAAAGCCACCCTCTGCAACGCATCCGCCAAACCAACGTTCTCAAGCCCCTTCAACCACTGTTGACCTCAAATAAAACAGTGAAAGAAACAACCTACAAACGCCTTCAAACCCTGTAATCCCAAGACTTGATTACAACTTTGACGCTCCACTCATTTGAACACTTCGTTCATTTAAACAAACTTGAACCTTCCGTAAACTTCGGGCCATGAATACATCAGGTGATCGACTACGCGTCCTTCTGCGGGAGTGCCATCTCTCCGCCACAGACTTCGCCGCCAACCGAAAGGTGACGCCGCAACACGTGAACAACTGGTTCAAACGCGGCATTCCCATGGCACGCATCGAAGAAATCGCCGAACTGCTCAGCGTCAACGGACGCTGGCTGCGCACGGGCGAAGGCCCCAAACACCCCGGCGAAGAGCGCGGCAAGCGCGGCTTGGGCGGCTTGGGCGGCCTTGCGAAACTACGCCCGGAGCGCGGCGGCCGAGAAGAACTGGACATCCCGCTGTACACCGAACTGCCCACTCAGAACCCCGGCCAGACCACCGTCAGCGAAACGCCCAACCACCGCGTCAAACTCTCACGCCGCATCCTCGACGCCATGGACGTCGAACTGCAAAACGCCATCTGCGTCGCCATGTTCGGTAACAGCATGGCCGACAAGATTCAGGACGGCTCCCTCATCGGCGTCGACCGAGGCCGCACCCACGTCATCGACGGCGAAATCTACGCCCTCGAACATGACGGCATGCTGCGCGTGAAATACCTCTACCGCCTCCCCGGCGGCGGCCTGCGCCTGCGCAGCCACAACGCCGCCGAATACCCCGACGAAAACTTCAGCGCCGAACAGATCCAGCAACAGAACATCCACGTCCTCGGCTGGATCTTCTGGTGGTCCACCCTCAACAACCGCCGCCACCCCGCGACAATGCCTTGATGTACAAGGAAAAGGACAAATGGCACCGCATCAACGCTGGGCATCCGCCCCGAACATGAGTATCCTGCACGCCTTCGTTTCAACACCCCTCGGCTACCCGCGGACGGGTGACCGACCAGGCAACGTCCCCGCGACCGCCTCGTCTACCTCACAAGCGCCTCTTCGTAGCGCGCACTTTTGCGGATGGGTGCGGATAGCCAAAAACTAACCAAACCTGTCACCGAGAAGCCGGCCACAAGCCGGCTTTTTAATGTCTGGCTTGCAACCATGACCAACTCGGTAACCAATAGCCCATCGCATTCGAATTAAGCCGGACTCCTTAAATGGGCCTGTGCTTCCCATACAGACGCCCAAGATCGGCTACCAGCAAAGCCACAACGATCACTATTTACCCGCTCACCGCCCCTCAAGCACCGTTCCTGCTCCACCATCAAACCCCGAAAAAGCAACCTTCAACCGCTCAATCGTCGACCGCCATTTCGGCGTGCTTGGCCGACACACCGTGTTCTGATTCCCAAACAACCCCACCTCTTTCACAGCCTGCGACAGCGGGACGGTCTGAAGCCATTCCACGGCAACGAAGTACTCGCACCGCTCTGGGTCATCGATAAATTCGGCGTGGTAACTGCCGCGTGTGGCGGCTTCGAGGACGGGAGTTTCGACTCCGTTTTTTAGTACGGTAAATTCATTCGCAGGCGTCGCGGGGGTGAGTACTCGGCATACGCCTACGTACCCTTGCTGCGGGACGTTGACCCAGACGCGATCTCCCGGGCCGAGCACTTGCAGGGTTTTGCTATACCAACTCCCTCCTCCACCGGAGATGAATCCGTACTCGACGGCGTCGTCCCATGAACGGGCGGAGGATACGCCGTATGAGCAGTAGAACTCGCCGTTCCAGGGTTCGTTGTGAGTCGCGCCTGCCGAGACGGCGTTGACCTGTGTCTGGACCGGGTCTAGCAACCATGAGCGGCTCAGCAGTTGTTGCTCACCTGCCTGGAAGATCTGAAAGCAGAGGACGTTGATCGGGATATCGCGTTCGCTCAGGTAGGAGACGATGCGTTCGCTACTGGCGTCGAGTTCGGTGGCGACGATGATGAGTTGGTGGCTCTTGTTCAGTTCTTCATCGATAAGCACACGACCAAAACGGTGGCGAAAATCTTCATCGAGGTTGCGGCCCGGGCGGAAGCGTTTATAGATGGCGCCGATTTCATCGTTGCGCAACCTTTCGACCCAGACGGCATAGTCCAGTGCCTGAGCAACCACTTCACGGGGCGTTCGATCGCGCTTGAGTTCTATCAGCACTAAAGCGCCATCCGGTGCGATGGCCAGCAGGTCGATCCGCCCGCCCATGCCAGTGCTTTCCTGCCGTCCGATGAGCATCCATTCGTCCGAGAGGATACCGGGGGCATTCACGATCATGTCTTCGAGGAACTGTTCGCTCACTAGCCTGCTGGGGACGAGCTTTGTTGGCGCAGCGTTGACAGTCCAGATGTCCGTTTTAATCGGCAAAATCCAAGTTCCTTCTTTTAATAGTTAAAAACAGCCTCGGACCTCACGTCTCGCAAATATCCCTCAGGAAGGTTGCGCCGGAAGAAGGGGAAGAGGTCGCAGAGCTGACAAAATCCGCCACAGCGGTCTCTGGCAAATACCACAGGAAGTATTCATCCCGTTCACGGTAAAGCTTGGCGACGCGCCTGCCGCTGACATGGACGTCCAGAATCATCACTCGCCCTCTCCATTACGTTGCTCTGCTAGGATGTCTTCGACCGTACGCTGGTGACCTGCCTTCACGAGTTTCAAGTCGTAGCCTGCCGCCTCCAGCAAGCGGACAAACGCCGAAACGCTCATGTCGCCTTTGGCCATGGTTTCCATACGAGCCACGGTAGACCGTGAGACGCCGGCCCGCTCGGCTATCGCTTCCTGGCTCAATCGAGCATCACGGCGGGCCTGCTTGAGCATTTCGGAGACATCGAACAGGGTGGACATTTGTAGCCCTCGGGCATCAAAAATGAGCGTTCATACCGAAACTGTGGCCCCTGAGCCACAAGATCGCAAAGAGAAACTTCACTCCGTGAGAACATCGTTTGTAGCCTGTAAGCGTCAAAATTTCCATTTTCAGGGAATGATGAGTTGAAGCCGCGTCCTTATGAGTGAACAGCCACAAGCGGGTCTGCTGCTTTGAAGGTGGCAGCCCAGCGTGCTAGCACCGTACCCGAACGTTCCGAGTCGTCTGGTTTTACTGCCGGTGCCCGGCAGATCGCGAGCAAGCTTGCTACTACGGCCTTCGGCCAGAATCAAAGGCGATCCAGCGTGCGATACACCAAACAATGACGCCAGTATTCCCTCCTCCTCCGCTTCACCCATGCAAACTTTAAATAACCTCCCCTCAACTTAATTCGCTGTAAAAACCTCTGACATCCGTCCCTCTCTCGGGATAAACCACCCTCGCGCGTTACACCCAACCCATTGATTCGAAAAGCCACTCGCGTAAACCTTCGCTATTTAACCACTCTACAATTTGTCCGCTTAATCCTCAGAAATACCCCGCATCCGCTCTTTGAATAATTCCTGTTCCCTGCGTGTTCTCCTATCAACACCTGTCTGCACACCCTAATAAAAACACCGCCAGGGAAGGCCGTTTTTCAGAGTATTGCGCCATGGCCTTTTTCCCCTGTTTTCTGTCGGTGGTGTTTGTTGTGCGTAATCAGGCCGATGGCCTTGAGGGGATGTTGTGCGAGGCGACGGAGGTGATTGCGTCGATGGTGTCGGACTATGAGTTGATCATTGTCGACAACGCGTCGAGCGATGACAGCGTGGCGCAGTTGAAGCGGCTGACGGCTGAGGATGGGGTGGCGAATCTTCAGGTGTATGCGCTGACCAAGGAGGTCGATCTGGACACGGCGTCGTGGGTCGGTCTGGAGAATGCGCTGGGCGATTATGCGGTGGTGCTGGACCCGCTGGCGGACGACATTGCGTTTTTGCCAAACATGCTGGAGCACGCGGCGCGCGGTGCGGACGTGGTGTTTGTCTGCAACACCGAGCACACGCCGCAGCCTTTGTTGTATCGCTTTGCCTTCAAGCTGTTTCACCGGGCGTATCGCTGGTGCAACGGGATTCACCTGGTCAAGGACGCGCCGCAGTTTCGGTTGCTGACCAAGAAGGTGATCAACTTCATTCTGCAGCACCCCAAACCCACGATGATTTATCGGCATTTGCCGGCAACAGGCGGCTTTGCGCGCACGTGCCTGACGTATTCGGCGCCACCCAAGGCGCAACCGCGCAAGCACCTCGGGGAAAGTGTCGACCGGGGCATTCGGATGCTGGTGTCGAGCACGCGTGCGCCGATGCGGCTGGTGACGGCGCTGTCGTTGTTTGGCGCGGTGATGAACCTGCTTTATTGCGCGTACGTGGTGGGTATCGCGCTGTTCAAGACCGATGTGGCGGCGGGCTGGATCAGTCTGTCGTTGCAGGAGTCGGGGATGTTTTTCCTGATTTCGCTGGTGCTGCTGGTGCTCGGGGAATACATCCTGAACATGGCGAGTTTTTCCGGCGACGGGCCGCTGTATTACATCGGGCAAGAGTTCACGAGTTGCCGGATGACGCGGCTTGAAAAGCTCAACGTCGAGGATGCTGCGCCAGTGATCAGCATGGCGAGAGCCTGGGGCGGAGAGCGCGCATCTTGATAAGCAATTCGGCGCCTTGCCATGAGGCGATCATCATTGGCGGCGGCTTCTACGGATCGGCGATTGCGATCCATCTGGCCCGACAACGCGGTTTCAAGCGCATCGTTCTGTTGGAGCGCGAAGGCGGCTTGCTCAGGCGCGCGTCCTACAACAATCAGGCGCGCGTGCATAACGGCTATCACTACCCGCGCAGCTTCACCACGGCCTATCGCAGCCGGGTCAACCTGCCGCGTTTCGTGGCCGACTGGCCGCAGGCGGTGAAGCGCGATTTCACCAAGCTGTACGCGATTGCGCGGCACAACTCGAAGGTCACTGCGCGGCAGTTCGAACGGTTTTGCCGTGACATTGGTGCGCAGATCCGGCGAGCGGATTCAGCCGCCCATGCGCTGTTCGAGCCGCGCTTGATCGAAGAGGTGTTTCAGGTTCAGGAGTACGCGTTCGACGCCACGCAACTGGCGCGGTGGGCCGTGCAGGAGCTTGAAGCATGCGGCGTGCAGGTGCGGTTGCTCACCCGCGCGACGGAGATCTATCAGGGCGCAGACCATACGCTGCAGGTGGTGACCGACAGTGAAGGCGGCCCCCAACGCCTGAGCTGCCGCTATCTGTTCAATTGCACGTACAGCGGCAGCAATCACCTCAATGGAGACTTTCCGGGGCTGGACACGGACCTGCGCCACGAGATCACCGAAATGGCGCTGATGCAGATGCCGCCTGCCCTCGAAGGCCTTGGCGTGACCGTCATGGACGGGCCGTTCTTTTCGATGATGCCGTTTCCGTCTCGCGACCTGCACACCTTGTCCCACGTGCGTTTCACCCCGCATGTGCAGTGGGACGACGACAAGTCGATCAACCCTTACGACAAGCTCGCCCGGCACGAGCGCTCCAGCCGTGTCGAGCGAATGGTGCGGGATGTCGGTCGTTACATCCCGGCGATCCTGGACTCGCGACACAGGGACTCGCTGTACGAAGTCAAGACCGTGCTGGCGAAAAACGATCGCAACGACGGCAGGCCGATTCTGTTCGAGAAACACGCCAGCTTGCCGGGCTGTTACTCGGTGCTGGGCGGCAAGATCGACAACATCTACGAAGTGCTGGAGAAACTGGACAATGAAGTCTTTTGATCTGCCGCGTATCGCCCCGGCGCTCGTCCTGCCCATCGCAATCGCGGTGCTGGCGAGCCTGTTCCTGACCCTCGCCACACGCTCGATCTGGATCGACGAAGCGATGCTGCTCAAGGACATTATCGCCTTGCGCAACGCTGCCGAATTTCTCAAACCTCTGCCTTATTACGATCAGGCCGAACCGGTGCTGGCGTCGCTGTATTTCAAAGCGATCATGTGGCTGTTTCACTACAACATCGAGCCTTTGCGGCTTTCGGTCCTGGCGCTGTCGTGCGTACTCATCGCGCCGATGTTCGCCGTGTTCCGGCGGTACCGCTGGGGGGCGGTGGTGTTCCTGTTGGCACTGATCGGCCACTCGTTTTCGATGGGACTGTTTCTGACCGAGCTCAAGCATTACTTCCTGGAAGTGTCGGTGAGTTTTCTGGCGATCTTCGCGCTGTGGCAGGCCGAGGAGCATGACAACCTCTATTGGCCGATCGTGATGGCCGCGCTGCTGAGCGTGCTCGGCTTCTCGACGCTGATCGTCTCGGGTGCCCTGCTGATGTATGCGTTTCTAAGGCTCGCGTTTCGGCCCTGGGATGAACGCGGCAAGGCGACGATGGTCTTGCTCTTCGCCTCGGCACTGATCGTGGTGGCGGCTTATGCCTACATGAAGTACCTGACGGTCTACCAGTTGGGCAACTACGACGATTACTACTCGACCTCGGCGCTGGGTTCCCTGGGCGTGTTGAAGGAAGCGATTCTCGGCGCGTACGGCAAAGCGTTACTGGTGGTGTCCGCCGTGGCCAACGTTGCGCTGCTGTTCACCCACAAGCGCGGCTTCGTGTTCACGCTGAACCTGTTTTTCATCGGCATTCTGCTGGTGGTGATTGTCGGCAGAATCGTCGGGTTCTATCCGGCGACCTATCCGCGTCATGTGGTCTGGCTGGTGCCCTTCAGCATGACCCTCGCCTGCTGCGCGGTGCTGGAGTTCACCGCCAGCCCGTCTCGCCCGCTCAAGGCGTTGGGTCTGGTGTTGCTGGTGTTGATGACGCTGCAGGCCGGCAAGGCCTGTTACAACAACCTCAAGGGCGTGAACTACGAATACGTCGACAACAACGCGCTGTACGAGCACATCGCACAAATGCCGCCCACCGAGTTTCTGGTGTACCCCGACGCTCAACCCTCGCTGGAGTACTACACGTTGCTGGACCCGCGTCTGAGCAAGCATCAGTACGTGCGTGTGTACGACGAAATCACCAAAGCCCGCGACCCGAACATGGGCAGGGTCGAGTACCAGGACTCGCTGGCCGAACTGCTGCGGCAGCGGCCCTCCCGGGATTTTTCCGTGCTGGTGTCCCACGTCAACCTGGACAAGGACATCAGCGGCCGAGGCAAGGCGCTGGAAGCCGAAATAAGTCGACTCAACTGCTCCTACACCTCGTATTTCTACGTCTACAACGCCCAACTGATCCGGGTACATTGCCCGCTGGATGCGCAATTATGAGCAACGGTCTGATCGGCTTCACCGGTTTTGTCGGCTCGACCCTGATGCGTCAGGCGCGATTCGACGCGCTCTTTCGCTCGACCACTATCCACGAGATCGAGGGGCGCACGTTTGACACGCTGGTCTGCGCGGGGGCTTCGGCGCAGAAGTGGATCGCCAATCGCGAGCCCGAGGCCGACCGCAAACGCATCGAGAACCTCATCGATCATCTGCGCACCGTGCGCTGCAAGACCTTCGTTCTGATCAGCACCGTGGACGTGTTCCATACCCCTATCGGTGTGGATGAAGACTCGCTCGTGGATGAGGTCGGCCTGCATGCCTACGGCATGAATCGGCGCCTGCTGGAGTGTTTCGTCGAGGACTTTTTCCCACGTCATCTGATCGTGCGTCTGCCAGGGTTGGTCGGTCCGGGACTGCGCAAGAACGTGATTTACGATTTCCTCAACGAGAACAATCTGACGGCCATCGACAGCCGCGGCCTCTTCCAGTTTTACCCGATGGTCAACCTCGCGTGCGACATCCAGATCGCCCTCAATGCAGGCCTGAAGCTGGTTCACCTGTGCGCCGAGCCGATTACGGTCGCCGAGGTCGCAGAGCAAGGGTTCGGCGTTCCGTTCGACAACGTGCGCGGGGTCATGGCCGCGCGGTATTCGATGCAGACCTGTCATGCGGCGCTGTACGGTGCCCGGGGCCGTTATCAGTACAGCGCCCGGGAAACGTTGCAGGCGGTGCGCGCGTATGCGCAATCGGAACCGCGCTCAATGGGAGTGAAAGCATGAAGCTGGCCATCTCCAACATTGCCTGGGACATCGTCGAGGACCAGGCCATCGCCGCGTTGCTCAGGCGCTATGGGGTCGATGCCATCGATGTCGCGCCAGGCAAATACTTCCCCGACCCAGTGGCGGCAACCAAGCGCCAGATCGCGGAGGTGCGCGACGCGTGGGCGGACCGGGGCATCGACATCACCGGCATGCAAGCGTTGCTGTTCGGCACCCAAGGCTTGAACGTGTTCGGTTGCGCCGCCAGTCAGGCGTCGATGCTGCAACACTTGAGTGAGGTCTGTCGTATCGGTGCCGGACTGGGCGCCACCCGCCTGGTGTTTGGTTCGCCGAAGAATCGAGACCGCAACGGCCTGAGCGATCGGGAAGCTCAGGACATCGCGGTGCCGTTCTTCCGGTCGCTCGGCGACATCGCCCAGGATTACGCACTGGCGTTTTGTCTGGAGCCGAACCCCGAGTGCTACGGCGCCAACTTCATGACCGACACCCCGTCAACCGCGCAAGTTGTGCGCGAGGTCGATCATCCGAACATTTTCATGCAGCTGGACACCGGTTCCCTGACGATCAATGGCGAAGATCCTTTCGCGGTGCTGAAAGAAAACGCTGACCTGATCGGCCATGTACACGCCAGCGAACGGGATCTTCTGACACTCGGCGACGGCGATACCGCACACGCCGAAATGGCGGCCGCCATCAGCCGCTACCTGCCGGATCACGTCGTCAGTCTCGAGATGCTGCCGAACCGGGTCGAACCGCATCTGGAGACCGTCGAGCGAGCATTGAATGTGGCCATCCAGCATTACCGTGCAGAAGTCACGGGGCAACAGCCATGAAATGGGCGATTCTGATTTTGGGGATTCTCTCCAACGCCTCCGCCAGTGTGCTGGTGAAGATGGCAATGATGCCACCTCGTCGGTTTCCTTCGCTCAGCGCGCCGCTTGAAGCCCTGAGCAACTGGCCGTTCTGGGTCGGCCTTGGCCTGTACGGCACTGCGTTTCTGCTTTATGCCGCTGCCCTCGCCCGCTTGCCGCTGAACATCGCGCACCCGGTGCTGACCGCCGGTGCCGTGGCCGCCGTGGCCTGTTCTTCGATTCTTATTTTTCGTGAAACCTTCTACTGGACGACAGCGGCCGGCATCCTGCTGGTTATCGCGGGCGTCGCCCTGATCACTGCGCGGGTGGCCTGATGACTGAAACAACCTTCTCTCCCGGACGACCGACACTGACCAAACTGTCCCGTCAGATCCCCTATTTCGAGACGCCCTTGTGGCTGGGGCGCAAGCATGCGTATTGCGTGGTCATCCCGGTGATTAACGAAGGCGAACGCATCGTCAGTCTGCTGGCGCGCATGGCCGCGCTGTCGATCAATCAACGGGCGGACATCATCATCGTCGACGGCGGCAGTTCCGATGGCTCACTCGCCCAGGACATGCTGATGGTGACTGGCGTTCGTGGCCTGCTGGTGAAAACCTCGCCGGGCAAACTCAGCGCTCAACTGCGGTGCGCCTATGCCTTCGCCCTTGATCAGGGCTACGAGGGCATCGTCACCATCGACGGCAACGACAAGGATGATCCGCAGGCGATCCCGCATTTCATCGAGGCGCTGCAACAGGGCGTGGATTTTGTTCAGGCGTCGCGTTTTCTCGCGGGCGGCGTGGCGGAAAACACGCCGAAATCCCGCGACATTGCGATCCGCTTCATACACGCGCCGATGCTCAGTCTGGCCTCGGGCTTCGACTGGACCGACACCACGCAGGGCTTTCGCGCCTACAGCCGCAAGATGCTGCTCGACCCGCGCATCGCCCTCTTTCGCGATGTGTTCATGACCTATGAGCTGCTGGCGTACCTCTCGTACAGGGCGCCGAGGCTGGGGTTTCGCTGCCTCGAACTGCCGACGGTCAGGCGGTATCCACAGGGCAACGTGCCGACCAAGATCAGCGGCGTGAAAGGCAATCTGGCGGTGTTGGCGGTGTTGGTGCGAGCGTGTTGCGGCGGGTATAACCCGAAGTGAGTTAACACACATCCTGCGACCAACATATGACCTGTACAAGTGAGCTTGCTCACGAAGGCGGAGTGTCTGTCACCCAATTTTTTGAATGTACCGGCCTCTTCGTGAGCAAGCTCACTCCCACAGCCTGCGGCGAGAATCAAAAGCCAATCACGGTTGGTAGCCCTGACCTCGATCAACTGTAGGAGCGCGCTTGCCCGCGATTGCGGTGTGTCAAACGACCTATTCGATTCAGACACACCGCAATCGCGGGCAAGCGCGCTCCTACAGTGGGCTGCATCAACCCGCGAGTACATGCTCCAGAAACAGCTGCGCGGCGGTGGACAAACCCGCTCTGGACCTCACGCAGACACTGAGCTCTCGGCTGGCCCACTCTTCGTTCAAGGGCACCGCAGTCGCGCCGTCCACTTTGTAAATCTCCACGCTGCCCGCCGGCATGATCCCAATACCGACGCCGGCCTGCACCATCAGGCACAGCGCGTCGTAGCTGGAGACTTCCATGCGGATTTTCAGCGAGCGGCCCATGTCGTTGGCGGCTTTGATCAGCTGAAAGTTAAGGTGCGTGCCGCTGCGCAGGGTGACGTATTCGTGGTCCAGCGTTTCGTTGAAGGTGAGCGACGTGCGCCCGGCCAACGGATGTTCGTTGGGCACCAGCAATACCAGCCGGTCGGTGCGGAACGGGAACACTTCGATGTCGGCGCCATGGGGCAGACGCGTAAAGATACCGATGTCGGCGCGGTTTTCCGCCACGGCCTTGGTGATCGCCAGGCTTTGCTGCTCTTCCAGGCTGACGTTGATCAGCGGGTAGAGCGCCATGAACGACTTGATCAGCCCCGGCATGAATTGCGTGATCGCCGAAATGTTCGCCAGCACGTGCACCGACCCGCGACGCCCGTGGGAATAATCACGCATCTGCACGACGATTTCGTTGAGATTGTTCAGCGCGCTGCGGGCCATGAACAGCAACGACAAGCCCGCATCGGTCGGCGTGATGCCTTTGTTGGTGCGGTTGAGCAGCTTTGAATCGAGCAGCTCTTCCAGCTCGCTGAGCCGTTTGCTCACCGCGGCCGCCGCGATGTGTTCACGCTTGGCGGCGGCAGCGATGGTGCCTTCTTCGACAACGCTGACGAAGAGGCGCAACGAGACGGGATCGAGCTTCATGTGAGGTACCGGGCGTGCTGGCCAGAATGGCCGCCATAGTACCCCGTCATTCATCGGCTCAGAACTGACCGGACAGCAGATGACCGGCGTTTGGCACCTGAGCCTTGAGGCCCAGTGTTTTCAGCATCTGGTAAACGGTCGCCACCGACGCCGACAGCACCGGCTTGTCGAGACGATCCTGTACGACCTGGATCGCGGGCAGCGAGGGCATCTGCACGCAGCACGACAGCACCACGCCATCGGCCTGACCGATGTTCAACTTGTCAGCGTGGGCCACCAGATTCATCGGGTCCAGACGACCGACTTCGAGGTTGTCGGACACTTCCAGGCTGATGGAGTCGACCACTTCGATACCGGCCGCTTCGATGTAGTCGATGACCTGTTGGGTCAGCGGCTTCATGTACGGGGTGATGATCGAGATTTTCTTGTAGTTGAGCAAGTTCAGGCTGTCGATCAGTGCGCCCGCAGAGCTCAGCACCGGCGCGTTCGACTTGTTGGACACGACAGTCTTGCCCAGACGGTCCTGGGAGACTTTGTGATAACCCGCGCCCTGGCACATGATCGCCACCAGGCAGGCGTAGGCCATGACGTCAACGCGTGCATCGCTCAACTCCAGCGCGCAGCGGTCGCTGTCGATGTCCATCTTTTTCAGCTCTTCGGGGCTCACGTGCATCATGCGCATGCGCGACGAGTGGAAGGTGAAATGCTCTTCCGGAAACAGCGAGTAACGCGAGGTCAGCATCGCCGGGATTTCGGTTTCCATGGTGGTGTTGGAGCTTGGAACGATTTGGCCGATTCGAAAGTTTTTCATGGGTCTGTCCTCTGAATGCAGATCAGTTGCCGCTGGTGAGTTGAACGCCTTTGGTTTCCTGCAGCGTGAACACCATGACGGCGGCGATGGCGTAGGAAACGGAGGCAAGAGAAATGGTGGCGGTGAAGCCGATGAGCGGGATCAGCACAGGGACCAGCTTGATCCCGACAATGGCGCCAACCCGGCCGAAGTTGAAGCAGAAACCCGACGCGGTGGAGCGGATGCTGGTGGGGAACAGCTCCGAATACCACGCGCCGAAGCCGCTGAAGTAACCGGTGAAGAAGCCCAGCAGTGCAGCCAGCGAGCCCAGCATGATGATGTTCTGGGTGGTGAACATCAGCTTGCCGTCTGTCAGCGGCATCAGGGTCGCGGAGTAGGAAAACACTGGCACCATGACCGCCATGCCGCCAAAGAAGATCGCAAATGACAGGCGGCGTCCGACGACTTCTGCCAGATAGCCGTAGGCCAGGTAACCGATGGTGGCTCCGATGCCGATCCAGATGACAAACACCGGCGCCTGATCGATACGCACGTTCAGAATGTTCTGCAGATAGGCCGGCATGAAGGTGGTGATGATCCAGTAGCCATACATGCCGAGCACCGAAATGCTCAGGCCCAGCAGGGTCATTTTCCGGTACTGCGGGCTGAAGATTTCCATCAGCCGACCTTTGTCGGTGTTGCGACGCATGAACTCGCGGTTCGCCAGCCAGACAGGCGACTCTTTGACGAATAGCCAGATGAATACCAGCGTGAAGTACGCCGGGATCGACGCGTAGATGAACAGGGTGCGCCAGGACTCAGGGTTGCCGCTGTCGAGGAAGCTCCACGCAAAAATGGCGGCGAGCAAGCCGCCACCCGACCAGCCGGTTTGCATCACGGCGAAGGCTTTGGCGCGACCGGCAGGCGGCCAGATTTCCGACACCAGCGCGGCTGCGGCAGACCACAGGCCACCGACTGCAATGCCGACGCAGAAACGGAACAGGTTCAGTTGCCACAGGCTGTCGGCAAACCCGCAGAGCAAGGTGCCGGTGCCATACACGAATACCGACAGCATCATGGTCTTCTTGCGGCCGATCTTGTCGGAGATGTTCCCGAGGAAGAAGCCGCCGATTCCGGTTGCCAGCAGAAACCAAGCCACGGTCGATACGACATCGCCCAGGCCAACGGAGAAGGTTTTGGCGATGGCGAGCAGGACGAAGCCGAAAACAGTGGCATCCAGCGCATCGAACAGCCATGCGGCCCAGGAGCCGCCCAAGGTGGCGTAACGCTGGCCGGTGCTCAATTGAACACTGCCGTCTACGGAAGCGGTAACGGGCGCAGGCCCGACAGCAAGGGTTTTCATGGGGAAACCTCGTGGGACTCAACTTATTATTTTTGGAAACCCGTTCGACGACATGACGCACAGTTGGCGAACGGTTGGTCATTGCGACCGATGTTAGGAGTCAGAGGCGGGGGCGTATATCAGGCATTGGCGAGCTTGCCATCGCGGATGGCGATGGCAGATTGGCGAGCGCTGCATGTGAACTGTAGGAGCGCGCTTGGCTTGGGCGGCAATCCGATGAATGCATCAGGTCAGCCGATGCAAATAGCGAATGGGCCGGACAATTCGCGAGCAAGCTCGCTACCACAGGAGTCTGTGTTGGCCGGCCATTCCCGATCAGGCTTGGGAGAGTTGTCCTGCAGGCGCTGCGGTGTCGACCTTGTGATTGCCCAGCATCGCTTTGGGAATCGACAGAATCAGCCCGGCGCTGACAAACAAACACGCCCCCAGCACGTAAGTGCCGTTGTTGATATTGCCAGTCAGGTTCTCGGCCATAGCGGTGATCATCGAGCCGGTGAAACCGGACAGGTTGCCGATGGCGTTGATCATGCCGATGCCCGCCGCTGCCGCAACGCCAGACAACACCGTGCCCGGCAACGTCCAGTAGATCGGCATCAGGCTCAACACGCCCGAAGCGGAAACGCTGAGGAAGATGATCGACAGCACCACGTTGTTGGCGAAGTACGCACTGAGGATCAGGCCGATGCCGCCGATGATTGCCGGAATCGCCGCGTGCAGACGACGCTCGCCGGTCTTGTTCGAATGCCGCGCATTGAGGGTCATGGCGATAACCGCTATGCCGTACGGAATGGCGGTCAGCAGACCGATATCCAGCGGGTTGGAAATGCCCGCGCTCTTAATGATCGACGGCATCCAGAACGCCAGGCCGTAGAACCCGGTGTTGAACGTCAGCAGGATCAGCACCAGCAGCCACACACGGCCATTGAAGAACACCTCGCGCAGGCTCGACGCCTTGCCTTTGCTGTCGGTCTCCAGATTGGCCTTGAGCAGGGCCTTCTCTTCGGGCGACAGCCACTTGGCCGCATCAACGTTGTTGGCCATGAACGCCAGCACCACGAACGCCATGATCACTGAAGGAATGCCTTCGATGATCAGCAACCATTGCCAGCCGGCCATGCCCTGCACGCCTTGCATTCTGGTCATCAGCCAGCCGGAAACCACGCCGCCCAGCGTCAGGCTGATCGGCATCGCCATCAGGAAACCCGACAGGACACGGCTTTGACGGCGGGTCGGAAACCAGTAATTGAGGTAAAGGATCACGCCTGGAAAGAACCCTGCCTCACAGATGCCAAGCAAAAAGCGCAGCACGTAGAACATGGTTTCCGATTCGATGTGAAAGAACTTCGCCAGTGGCACGGTGAACGCCACGGCCATGGAGATGATGGCCCAACTGAGCATGATCCGGGCAATCCACATGCGCGCGCCGAAGCGATGCAGCAGCAGGTTGCTCGGCACTTCGAAGAGGAAGTAACCCCAGAAGAACATGCTCGCGCCGAGGGCGTAGACGGTGTTGCTGAATTGCAGGTCGTTGAGCATGTCCAGCTTGGCGAAGCCAATGTTCACGCGGTCCAGGTATGCGGCCATGTAGCACAGCAGCAGGACAGGGAGGATGCGCAGGATGACTTTGCGGTAGGTACGGTCTTCAAAGCTGGCTTGCCCGGCACCCGAAGGCTCGGGCAGGCGTGGGGAAACGGTTTCCATGGTGGGACCTCCAGGCACATGGATGCGCCTGTATTGTTGTTATGGAGGGTCGAAACACGGAGAGATGTTACCGATAACAGACAGGCGTGACTACCGTAAATGCGGGTCGGGACAATGACATGTTTCCATTGATTGATAACGCGGGGTTATCGAAGGTCACACCTGAATTTACTGTGGGAGCGAATTCATTCGCGAAAAAACCTTGTTCCAATGCAGAGGTGAGTTTGAAACCGAATCGCGAATAAATTCGCTCCCACAGATGATTTCGGCAGTCAGGAACATCAATTGCGCGCCGCCTGCGCATTCGCCAGCAGGATCCCGGCAAATTCCGACGCAGCCCCCAGCAACGGCTCGCCGCGACGGGTCAGTATTCCGTAATCCTGCGGCGCGAGTTTCAGCGGGGTGTTGAGCACTTTCAGCAGTCCGGTTTCCAGATGCGGCTGCGCCATCGAGGCCGGCAGCATGGCAATCATCGGCCCGGATTGAAGCACCTGGAGAAAGGTCTGCATCGAGATCGTGTCGATAGTGTTCTTGGGCGTTGCAATGCCGGCCTGCGCAAACGCCTGTTCCATGCGCGCGCGGATGGGCGTACCGACCGGGTAGAGAATCCACGGCCACTTGCCCAGTTCCTGCAACGGCGTCTCCTCCAACTCCGTCAGCGGATGACGGCTGTTGACCACCATGCAGAACGGCTCGGGCGCCAGCGCCTGGAAGTCATACACCTGTTGCTGGTTTTCGTCGGTGTAACGCGCCACAGCCAGGTCTAGCTTCTTGTCATCAAGCATTTCCATAAGGTGATCGCTGGTCTGCTCCACTACTTCGATGGACAGCAACGGCCAGCGTTTCTTCAGTTGAACGATCGCGTCAGGCAACACCACCGCGGTGGCCGCGAAGATCGCACCGACCTTCAGGAACCCATGTCCGCCTTCGCGCAGGCTGCTGATCTGGTCGACAAACTTGTTCGCATCGTTCAGCGCAATCTGCGCATAACGCACCACGTGCTCGCCCAAGGCGGTCGGCGGCATGTTGCGCGGAAGGCGTTCGAACAGATCGAAACCGAGCAGGCGCTCGATCTCGCGGAGCATCTTGCTGACTGCCGGCTGGCTCAGGTTCATGTGCTGGGCAGCGGCGTGCATGTTGCGGGTCCGCGCCAAGGTATCGATCAATACCAAGTGCTTGAACTTGAGCCAGTTGCAGACCGTGGAAAAGGAAATGTCGGACATGGAAGCAGCCTCGATTCGCGATAACCCAGTGTTATCGATAATTGAGCAGATGTCATTGGAGTTTATCGGCGGCGCTGATTAGGGTCGGTACGAAAAGCACAAAAATATCCGAGGACTGCCCCATGCCTATTCAGCTCACCCGCGAAAACACACTGCCTGCCGACGGCCTGACCGGCACTTTGATCGGCCGCGCCTGGGTGCCCGGCAAAGTCAGCGGGCCTTCCCCCGTTGTGCTGCGCAGCGATGGGGTGTTCGATCTGTCGGCGGAATTCGCCACATTGAGCGAGTTGCTGGAATCAGAATCGCCGCTCAAAGCGGTGCGTGAAACCCAAGGCACCTTGATCGCCAGCGTTGAAGAGCTGCTGGCCAACTCGACCTCAAGCCCTGACATCAGCAAACCGTTCCTGCTGGCACCTGCCGACCTCCAGGTCATCAAAGCCGCTGGCGTGACCTTCGCCGCGAGCATGATCGAGCGCGTGATCGAAGAGCAGGCCGCAGGCGATCCGGCCAAGGCAGAGAGCGTGCGCGCCATCGTGCACAACGCCATCGGCGATAACTTGCGCAGTATCAAGCCGGGCTCCGAGCAAGCGAGCAAGCTGAAAGCGCTGCTGATCGAACAGAAAATGTGGTCGCAGTACCTGGAAGTCGGGATCGGCCCGGACGCTGAAATTTTCACCAAGGCGCCGGTGCTCGCCGCCGTGGGCAGCGGCAGCCAGATCGGCATTCACCCCAAATCGGAATGGAACAACCCAGAGCCGGAAGTGGTGCTGGCGGTCAACAGCCGTGGGCAGATTCACGGCGCGACGCTGGGCAACGACGTCAACCTGCGTGACTTCGAGGGCCGCAGTGCGTTGCTGCTGAGCAAGGCCAAAGACAACAACGCCTCGTGCGCCATCGGCCCGTTCATCCGCCTGTTCGACGAGACGTTCTCGATGGACGACGTGCGCAACTGCGTGGTCGATCTGCAGGTGAAAGGCGATGACGGCTATGTGATGAAAGGCTCCAGTTCGATGTCGCAGATCAGCCGTGATCCGGAAGACATCGCCGCTCAAACCCTGAACGCCAACCATCAATACCCCGACGGTTTCCTGCTGTACCTGGGCACTCTCTTCGCCCCGACCGAAGACCGCGATCACGTAGGCGGTGGTTTCACGCACAAGCTCGGGGACCAGGTCAGCATCAGCAGTAGCCTGCTCGGCGGCCTGCACAACGAAGTGACCCACAGCAGTCAAGCGACACCGTGGACGTTCGGCGTGGGCGCACTGATTCGCAACCTCGCAGCGCGGGATTTGCTGTCGCGCTGAAGAGACTCGCCTTAAGGGTGATACAGACCCCTGTGGGAGCGAGCTTGGTCTGGGCGGCATTCCGACGAAAGCGTTAAGTCAGATAAATCAATGTCGACTGTTACTCCGCATTCGCGAGCAAGCTCGCTCCCACAGAATCTGCGCCAGCCAAACCATTGATCCGCCCTGAACCCTGGCAGTTTACAAAACCGCTTTTCAGGCTCAATGTTACCGATAACAGATCCTGGCAACACCCTAATTCCAAGAGAGACCCGAACCATGTCCGATACGCCCAAACGTCCCCTGCGCAGCCAGCAATGGTTCGACGATCCCAGCCACGCCGACATGACTGCGCTCTACGTCGAGCGCTACATGAACTACGGCCTGACCCGTGAAGAGTTGCAGTCCGGGCGCCCGATCATCGGCATCGCCCAGACCGGCAGCGATCTTGCGCCGTGCAATCGTCATCACCTGGAACTGGCGCAGCGCGTCAAGGCAGGCATTCGTGATGCGGGCGGGATTCCGATGGAGTTTCCGGTGCATCCCATGGCCGAGCAAACCCGTCGTCCAACTGCCGCGCTGGATCGAAACCTCGCCTACCTCGGCCTCGTGGAAATCCTCCACGGCTACCCGCTCGACGGTGTGGTCCTGACTACCGGCTGCGACAAAACCACGCCCGCGTGCCTGATGGCGGCGGCGACCACTGACCTGCCCGCCATCGTATTGTCGGGAGGCCCCATGCTCGACGGTCGCCACAAAGGGGAGCTGATCGGCTCCGGCACCGTGCTCTGGCATGCGCGCAATCTGCTGTCGGCAGGCGAGATCAACTATGAAGGCTTCATGGAAATGACCACCGCGGCCTCGCCGTCGGTCGGTCACTGCAACACCATGGGCACAGCGCTTTCGATGAACGCCCTGGCCGAAGCCCTCGGCATGTCGCTACCGGGTTGCGCGAGCATTCCAGCGGCGTACCGCGAGCGCGGCCAGATGGCCTACATGACTGGCAAACGTATCTGCGATCTGGTGCGCGAAGACGTCCGTCCTTCGCAGATCATGACCCGCGAGGCCTTTGAGAACGCGATTGCCGTGGCGTCGGCGTTGGGCGCGTCCAGCAACTGCCCGCCTCACCTGATTGCCATCGCGCGGCATATGGGCGTCGAGCTGAGCCTGGACGACTGGCAGCGCATCGGCGAAGACGTGCCGTTGCTGGTCAACTGCATGCCCGCTGGCAAATACCTGGGTGAAGGCTTCCACCGCGCAGGCGGCGTACCGGCCGTGATGCACGAGCTGCAAAAAGCCGGAAAGCTGCATGAAGACTGCGGCTCCGTGTCGGGTAAAACGATTGGCGATATCGTGCGTAATGCCGTCGCCCAAGACGTGGATGTGATTCGCCCTTACGAAGACCCGCTCAAGCATCGCGCAGGCTTTATCGTGCTTAGCGGCAACTTCTTCGATAGCGCGATCATGAAGATGTCGGTGGTCGGTGAAGCGTTCCGCAAAACCTACCTGTCCGAGCCGGGCGCCGAGAACAGCTTCGAGGCGCGGGCCATTGTGTTCGAAGGCCCCGAGGACTATCACGCGCGCATCAACGACCCGTCGCTGGACATCGACGAGCGCTGCATTCTGGTGATTCGCGGCGCAGGCACAGTCGGGTATCCGGGCAGCGCAGAAGTGGTGAACATGGCGCCACCGGCCGAGCTGATCAAACGCGGCATCGATTCATTGCCGTGCCTGGGCGATGGTCGTCAGAGCGGCACGTCCGCGAGCCCGTCGATCCTCAACATGTCGCCGGAAGCGGCGGTCGGCGGTGGTCTTGCGTTGCTGAAAACCAATGACCGTCTGCGCGTGGATCTGAACAACCGCAGCGTTAACGTGCTGGTCAGTGACGAGGAGATGGCCGAGCGTCGTGCGCAGTTCGAACCGAAAATGCCCGCCTCCCAAACGCCGTGGCAAGAGCTGTACCGTCAGCTGGTCGGGCAGTTATCCACCGGCGGCTGCCTGGAACCTGCCACGTTGCATTTGCGCGTGATCGCGCGCAGTGGTGAACCGAGGCATTCACATTGATCGACAGTCGTTATCTCTGACGTAAACCCATTGTAGGCGTGAGCTTGCTCGCGATAGCGGTGTGTCTGGCGGCATCAAGTTGAATGACGCACCGCAATCGCGGGCAAGCGCGCTCCTACAACGGATTGCATTCCAACTTACAAAAGCTTCGGCAAGCCCTTCTCCATGTCGACGAACCGGCTCTTGAGCATTGAATGCAGTTGCTGCACCGCAGGCGAAAACTGTTTGCGGTGCGGATACACCAGATTCAGCGGCGCAGGTTCGCCCGGATAATCCGGCAGCAGCAACTCCAGCCGGCCTGCCAGCACGTCCTCGCGCACGTCCACCCACGATTTATACGCGATGCCCTCGCCCGCCACGGCCCAGCGACGGACCAGATCGGCATCGTCCGTGAGCAACGGTCCTGACACCGTAAATATGCGCGCACCCACGGGCCACTTGTCATAGACGCGGCCATTGAGGATGTACAGCAGACAGTCGTGACGCAGAAGATCGTCCGACGTAAGCGGTCGCCCTTTGCGCGCCAGGTAGTCGGGCGACGCCACCAGCACCCGGCGGTTATAGGGTGCGAGCGGCATAGCGATGTAGTTCGCGTCTTCGATGACGCCGCTGCGAATGGCCACGTCAACAGGATCGCGGAACATGTCGGCCATCTGGTCCGACACGAACAATCGCAGGTTCAGCGCAGGATGCTGTCGGCGAAAGTCCGTCATCCAGCCCAGCAACACATTGCGCCCCAGATCCGATGGCGCGGCCACTTGAAGCGTGCCGCTCAACGCGGCGCTCTCACGCCGCAGCTTTTCGCGCCCTTCGCTCAAGGTGTCGAGCACGGCCTGTGCGGTCGGCAAATACTGCTCACCTTCGGCGGTCAGGCGCAGGCTGCGCGTTGAGCGGGCGAACAGCCGGACATCCAGCTCACGCTCCAGTCGCTTGATCGCTGCGGCTACTTGGCCAGGCAGCAGATCGACCTCACGCGCCGCGTTGGAAAAACTGCCCAGCGCGGCGGTGCGGACGAACAGCGCCAAGTCATCGATGCGGATCATTTTCACTCCAGCTGTGAAAGTGTTGACGCATTGTGCGGGTTTTTCTTGTCGGTAGAGAAGAACAAGATACGCCCAACTTCACATCCCTTGCCTTCAGGAGAGAACGCCATGAAAGCCATCGCCTTTACCCAGCACGGTCTGCCCATCGAAGATCCGAAATCGCTGATGGACATGGACCTGCCCAAACCCGCGCCCGGCCCACGGGACCTGTTGGTTGAAGTCCGCGCCATTTCGGTGAATCCGGTGGACACCAAGATCCGCGCAGGCTCCGCCGCCACCGAGCCGAAAGTGGTGGGTTGGGACGCGGTGGGGATCGTTCGTGAAACGGGCCCTGAGGTCACACTGTTCAAAGCCGGTGACGAGGTGTTCTATGCCGGCTCCATCGCCCGCCCGGGCAACTACAGCGAATTTCATCTGGTGGACGAGCGCATCGTCGGCCACAAACCGACGTCCATCGACAACGCCCATGCCGCCGCGCTGCCGCTGACCTCGATCACCGCCTGGGAACTGCTGTTCGACCGTTTGGGCGTGCAGGAGGGCGGTGGTGAAGGCGACAGCCTGTTGATCATCGGCGCGGGCGGTGGCGTGGGTTCGATTCTGGTTCAGCTCGCTCGACAGCTGACGAAACTGACCGTCATCGGCACTGCTTCTCGCCCGGAAACCCGTGAATGGGTCAAAGAGCTGGGTGCGCATCACGTGATCGATCACAGTCAGCCGCTGGTGGAGCAACTGGAAAAAATCGGCGTCGGCCAGGTCAGCCATGTCGCCAGCCTGACTCACACCGACAGCTATTTCCCGCAGTTGATCGAGGCCCTGCGCCCACAAGGCCAACTGGCGCTGATCGACGACCCGAAAACCCTCGACGTCGTCCCCATGAAACGCAAGGCGTTGTCGCTGCACTGGGAGCTGATGTTCACCCGCTCGCTTTACGAGACCCCGGACATGATCGCCCAGCACGAACTGCTCAATCGCGTGTCGGCGCTGATCGACCAGGGCGTATTGAAGACCACGCTCGGCGAACATTTCGGCGTCATCAACGCTGAAAACCTGCGCCGTGCTCACGCCGTGATCGAGAGCGGCAAGGCCCGCGGCAAGATCGTCCTCGAAGGTTTCTAACCTTCATCGCAATTGTTCGGTCGGCGAGGCGTGTGTGAAGATCGCGCCGCGCCGGCCTCGACGCCTTTCAATCCCAGGCTGCCCTCTTTTTTTAACTCGGAAGACACCATGCAACTCACTGCACTCGCCAAATCCCGCTACACCACCAAGGCCTATGACAACAGCCGCAAAATTCCGCAGGAAACCGTCGACACCCTGCTCGATCAACTGCGCCACAGCCCGTCGTCGGTGAACTCGCAGCCGTGGCATTTCGTGGTCGCCTCTGATGAACAAGGCAAGGCGCGTGTGGCCAAGGGTGCCGAAGGCGGCTTTGTTTACAACGAAACCAAGATCATCAATGCGTCGCACGTGATCGTGCTGTGCACCCGCACCGAAATGACGGAAGACCATCTGCAGGCCGTGCTGGGGCAGGAAGAGCTCGACGGCCGCTTCCCGACGGCCGACGCCAAGGCCGGTCAGGACAACAGCCGCCGCGGCTACGTGAATCTGCACAAGCACGATCAAAAAGACCTGCAGCACTGGATGGAAAAGCAGACCTATCTGGCGCTGGGCACACTGCTGCTGGGTGCCGCATCGCTGGGTCTGGACGCCACGCCGATGGAAGGCTTCGACTTCAAGAAGCTCGACGCCGAACTGGGCCTGCGCGACAAGGGCTACACCAGCCTGGTGGTGGTTGCGCTGGGTTATCGCAGTGAAACCGACTTCAACGCCAAGCTGCCGAAGTCGCGTCTGCCGGCTGAGACGGTGTTTACCTTTTTGTAATCACCGCCCGCGTAGACCTTCTCTGTAGGAGCGCGCTTGCCCGCGAAAAATACATCTGCCCAAATAGATGTATTGCACGTACGTCACCTTCGCGGACAAGCGCGCGCGCACCTAGCGACCTGGTTATAGGCACCAGTCAGCACCTCTCATTTGCCCCGATGCCCTCGCTCTGCTAGTGTCGCGCCCGTTTAACGTCTACCGGGATAGCCGCCATGGCCCGCAAGAAAGCTGCACTGGATTTCGAACAGTCCCTCACGGATTTGCAAACGCTGGTCGAGCGTCTGGAGAACGGCGAGCTGTCGCTGGAAGATTCGTTGACCGCCTTTGAACAGGGCATCCGCCTGACGCGCGAGTGCCAGAGCGCGCTGGCCCAGGCCGAGCAGAAGGTCCAGGTGTTGCTGGAACGCGATGGCGAGCTGGCAGAGGAACCCTTCGACGCGGAACAGCCAGAATGATTGCCGAGTATCAGGCCCTCAGTCAGGCTCGCGTCAATGCGGCGCTGGACAGCCTGTTCGACGCCCCTGCTCCAGAATTGACCCGCCTTTACGCCGCCATGCGCTACAGCGTGACCAACGGCGGCAAACGTGTACGTCCCTTGTTGGTTTACGCGGCCTGTGAAGCTCTGGGCGGCGATGCTGAAACGGCCAACGGCGCGGCCTGTGCGGTCGAGCTGATTCACGCCTACTCGCTGGTTCACGACGATCTGCCGGCCATGGACGACGATGACCTGCGTCGCGGCCTGCCGACCACGCACAAAGCCTTTGACGAGGCCTGCGCCATCCTCGCCGGTGACGGCCTGCAAAGCCTGGCGTTCAGTGTGCTGACTGACAGCAAGCTGACCCCGCAAGACGCCGATACCCGCCTGAAAATGGTCGCCACCCTCGCCCACGCCGCAGGCCCTGCGGGCATGGTCGGTGGGCAAGCCATCGATCTGGGCTCGGTCGGCCTGAAACTCGACCAGAAGGCGCTGGAATTCATGCACCGGCACAAGACCGGCGCGCTGATCGAGGCCAGCGTCAGACTGGGTGCGCTGGCCAGCGGTCACGCCAGCCAGGACCGACTGAACGCGCTGCAGATTTACGCCCGCGCCATCGGTCTGGCCTTTCAGGTTCAGGACGACATACTCGACGTCGAAAGCGATACCGCAACCCTCGGCAAGCGCCAGGGTGCCGACATCGCACGCGACAAGCCGACCTACCCTGCGCTGCTGGGGCTGGAAGAAGCCAAGCTTTACGCGCTGGAGCTGCGTGATCAGGCGCTGGTCGCGCTGCGACCTTTCGACGCTGCCGCCGAGCCTTTGCGTGCACTGGCGCGTTATATCGTCGAACGCCGCAACTGATCCCTCACCTCGCCTGCGTGGTCCTGCCGCCCGCAGAACGCGTGCCTGCGATACATGAACATCCCGCACTTTTTCGTGGCCAGATGGACTTTTCGCGGGCAAGCGCGCTCCTACATCGGTATGCACCATTCGACCGACCTGAACATCGCATCGCTGTCTTGCGTGCGCAGCCCGCGATGCATCAGGTAAACTGCCGCCTCTTTTACTTATAACGATTCGCCTGATGCCCACGACGTTCAAAGAGATTCCCCGCGAGCGCCCGTCCACGCCCCTGCTCGACAAGGCAGCGACGCCGGACGGCCTGCGCCGGTTAGGTGAAGCAGAGCTTGAAGCCCTGGCTGATGAACTGCGCCTGGAGCTGCTCTATACCGTTGGCCAGACCGGAGGACACTTCGGTGCCGGCCTTGGTGTCATCGAACTGACCGTTGCCCTGCATTACGTCTTCGATACGCCCGATGACCGGCTGGTCTGGGACGTCGGTCATCAGGCGTATCCGCACAAGATCCTCACCGGTCGTCGCGAGAAGATGTCGACCCTGCGCCAGAAAGGCGGTGTGGCCGCCTTCCCGCGTCGCAGCGAGAGCGAGTACGACACCTTCGGCGTCGGCCACTCCAGCACCTCGATCAGTGCTGCGCTGGGCATGGCCATCGCTGCCCGCCTGCAAGGCAGCGAGCGCAAGTCTATCGCCGTCATCGGGGATGGCGCGCTCACCGCTGGCATGGCTTTCGAGGCGTTGAACCACGCCCCCGAAGTCAACGCCGACATGCTGGTGATCCTCAACGACAACGACATGTCGATCTCGCGCAACGTCGGCGGGCTGTCGAACTACCTGGCTAAGATCCTCTCCAGCCGCACCTACGCCAGCATGCGCGAAGGCAGCAAGAAAGTGCTGTCGCGCCTGCCCGGTGCCTGGGAAATCGCCCGCCGCACCGAGGAATACGCCAAAGGCATGCTGGTCCCCGGCACGCTGTTCGAAGAACTGGGCTGGAACTACATCGGCCCTATCGACGGCCATGACCTGCCGACCCTGATCGCCACACTGCGCAACATGCGCGACCTCAAGGGTCCGCAGTTCCTGCACGTGGTTACTAAAAAGGGCAAGGGCTTCGCCCCGGCCGAAGTCGACCCGATCGGTTATCACGCCATCACCAAGCTCGACCCGCTCAACGCCCCCGCCGTTGCGCCGAAAAAGGCCAGCGGGCCGAAGTATTCCGGCGTGTTCGGTCAGTGGTTGTGCGACATGGCCGACGCCGACGAGCGACTGGTCGGCATCACGCCAGCCATGAAAGAAGGCTCCGATCTGGTGGCCTTCAGCGAACGTTACCCAGAGCGTTACTTCGACGTCGCCATCGCCGAACAGCACGCGGTGACGCTGGCAGCGGGTATGGCTTGCGAAGGCGCCAAGCCGGTCGTTGCGATCTATTCGACCTTCCTGCAGCGCGGCTACGATCAACTGATTCACGACGTCGCGGTGCAGAACCTCGACGTGCTGTTCGCTATCGACCGCGCAGGCCTGGTGGGTGAAGACGGCCCGACGCACGCGGGCAGTTTCGACCTGTCGTATCTGCGTTGCATCCCGGGCATGCTGGTGATGACACCGAGCGACGAGAACGAACTGCGCAAGATGTTGACCACCGGCCACCTGTTCAACGGTCCGGCCGCCGTGCGTTACCCACGCGGCACGGGACCCAATGCCGTGATCGAAAGCGCGCTGGAGCCACTGGAAATCGGCAAGGGTATCGTTCGTCGTCAGGGCAGCAAGGTGGCGATGCTGGTGTTCGGCGTGCAACTGGCCGAGGCCATGCAGGTCGCTGAAAAGCTCGACGCGACCGTGGTCGACATGCGTTTCGTCAAGCCGCTTGATGAGTCGCTGGTGCGCGTCATGGCGGCCAGTCACGACCTGCTGGTGACCGTCGAAGAGAACGCCATCATGGGCGGCGCCGGTGCGGCCGTCAGCGAGTTCCTGGCACGGGAAAACATTCTCAAGTCCGTGCTGCACCTGGGCTTGCCGGACGTTTACGTCGAACACGCCAAACCCGCGCAGATGCTCGCGGAATGCGGTCTGGATGCGGACGGGATTGAAGCGTCGATCAACGAGCGTTTGCAAAAAATCCACAACGCCTGACAGCCCCTCTGATCGTTCCCACGCTCTGCGTGGGAACGCATCCCATGACGCTCCGCGTCATTCTGCACTGGCCGCAGAGCGTCCGGGGCAGCGTTACCACGCAGAGCGTGGGAACGATCATCACTGAAACGACGAACATGAACCTGCACCGCCTCGCCTTCACCCTATCGCTGCTTCCAATCACTCCAGCCTTCGCCGACCTGCCGGACCGCGAAAACGCCTTGAAACTGCCCGACGTGCTGATCAGCGCCAATCGCCAGGTCGAGCAGCGCGACGACAGTACGGCGGCCAACACCGTGTTCACCCGCGATGACATCGAACGCCTGCAACCGACCAGCGTCACCGACCTGCTCAATCGCGTGCCGGGCATTCAAGTGGCGCCCAGCGGTGGACGCGGCAGTCTGCCGGGGATCTACATTCGTGGCACCAAGGCGGCGCAAAGCCTGGTGTTGGTCGATGGGCAACGCATCGCAAACGCCACCTCCGGCGACAGCGCGTTGCAGTTTCTCGATGTCGAGCAGATCGAACGCGTGGAGGTGCTGCGCGGTTCGCGCTCGGTCATCTACGGGGCCGACGCGATTGGCGGCGTGATCCAGATTTTCACCCGCCGAGGCGCCGAGCAAGGTCTGCAAGCGCGGCTGCACACGGGCTTCGGCAACCGCAACACCCGCCAGAACAGTCTTGGCCTGTCGGGTGGCGACGAACAGACGCATTTCAACCTCAGCACCAGCCTCGACGAAACGGCAGGCATCGACAGCACCGGGCCGTCGTTTGCCAGTGACGACGACCGCGACGCCTACCGCAACAAATCCATGAGCCTGAACCTCAGCCATTGGCTGAGCGACGATGTGGAAATCGGATTCAACGCGCTGGATAACAAGGGGAAGAACGAGTTCGACAACCCGTTCGGTCTGTTCGACCCGGCCACGTTCAACAGCGTAGGTCAGCAGCAATACAGCGACTTCGAGGTGAGCAGCCTGGGCACTTACCTGGACGCCCGAGTCAACCCGACCTGGAAAACCCGTCTGGAATTGGGACACAGCGAGAACCGCGAGAAGACCTTCGATAAGCTCAGCGACGACCGTTACGTGTTCAACACCTACCGCGACTCGGTCAACTGGCAGAACGACCTGACCCTTGATGAGCGCAACAGCCTGATGCTCGGCGCCGATGCCTATGAGGATCGGGTAGCCAGCAGCACGCCGTTCGACGAAGACAGCCGCTGGAACCGAGCCGCGTTCATTCAACACCGTTACAAGGGCGACGGATTCTCCACCGAGCTCGGGTTGCGCCATGACCAGAATCAGCAGTTCGGCAGCGAGAACACCTGGAGCGGCACGCTGACCGTGCCCCTCAACGACGCCAACGACGTGCTGCTGTCCTACAGCGAAGGTTTCCGCGCGCCGACGTTCAATGACCTGTATTACCCTGGCTTCAGCAACGCGAATCTCAAGCCCGAGCACTCGAAAAGCTACGAATTGCAGTGGCGCAGCCGCCTGAGCGACACCAGTAAACTGGAAGCTTCGCTGTACCGCACGGACCTTAAAGACGCCATCGCGCTGAACGCAGACTTCAGCCCGCAGAACATCGCTTCGGCCCGCATCAATGGCTTCGAGGCATCGTTTGAGCAGCAGCTGTTCGGCTGGACCGGCAAACTGGGCGCGTCGATCATTGACCCTCGAGATCGCGACACGGGCCATACCCTCAACCGCCGCGCGCGCCGAACCGCCAATCTCGACCTGGATCGCCAATTCAATCGCTTCGGCGTCGGCGCCAGCTGGCAGGCAGTCAGCGACAGTTACAACGACGAAGCCAATACCCAGCACATCGGCGGTTACGCACTGTTCGGACTGCGCAGCAGCTGGAAAGCGAGCGACGAGGTGAAGCTGGAGTTCAAGCTGGAAAACGCCCTGGACAAACGCTACAGCCGTTCGCTGTACAGCTTTGACGGCAGCAATTACGGGTACCGCGAAGAGGGCCGGACCTGGCTCTTTGGCGTGACCTGGACGCCTGATCTATAGGCCGACATGCGTAGGTCTATAGGCGATCATGTGTAGGTCTGTAGGTGATCATGTGTAGGTCTGTAGGTGATCATGTGTAGGACCGTGGCTTGTCCCGCGATCTGGCGCGAAGCGGCAGCAAATCCTTCTCGCTCGTTGTGCCTGATACAACAGAGGCATTCGATTCACTGCCAGTTCCCGGCAGATCGTCCAAATGCCGCCCAGCGACAAGCTGCGCTCCCAAGGCCTCCGACCAGAATCAAAGCCACTATTCAGCGATCCGGCGACAGCCGTTCACACAACTTCGCAACAGCCTCCAGCATCTGCCCGCTGGCGCGCTCCAGGCCTTTATCCGGCACGGCATACAGATGCTGCGCTTTTACCGCCTTGAGCTGAGGCCACGCATTCCAGCCGCTCACTAACCGGGCATCCCCTGTCAGGATCACCTCAGGGTCCCGCTGCAAAACCGCCTCCAGACTGACCTGAGGCGCGGGCTGCTTGAGGTCGGCGAACACATTTCGCGCGCCACACACGCTCAACGCATCGCTGATGATCTGCCCGCCTCCCACCGTATACAGCGGCTGATCCCAGACCTGATAGAACACGCTGAAAGGCACCGCACGTTGATAGCGTTGACGCAGTGCGGCCAGTCGCACGCGAAACTCGCCCGCCACTTGCCGCCCACGCTCGGCACGCCCCAGACGCGCGCCGATCTGCTCGATCTGATCGGCCAGCTCGTCGAGCGTGTGCGGCTCAGCGACGAACGTCGGAATATTCAGCCGCTGTAACTGATCGCGCTGAGCAATGCTCACACTGCCCGGCCACAGCAGTAACAGGTCGGGGCGCAGCGACAGCAACTGCTCCATCTGCAATTGCCCATAGCGCCCCACCGACGGCAAGGCGGCGATTTGCGCAGGACGTTCGCCACCGTCGAGCACGCCGACCAGTAAATCGGCAGCGTCCAGTTCAATAACGATTTCAGTCAGCGAGGGCGCCAGGCTGATAACACGCTCAGCGGCGCTGACGTGCCAGGCCGTCAGCAACAGCAGACAGGCAATGAGTCGGCGCATCAGGCCAACTGGCGAGGAATGCGATAGAGGTAAAGCAGGATGACGCTGGACAGCGCCAACAGGGCGAGGGGCACAGCCTCAAGATGAGCGAACACCGCCAGTGCGGCAATCCAGGCCGGTAAACCGGCCGCCAGGAATGCCATGCGCCGATCGGCAGCGAGTCGCAGCCAGGCGCCGGGCTCTTCCGGGGTATCAAGGGCTTTCTGCGTCGCGATCAACGAGCGCTTGTACACGCCAAAGGGCTTGAGGCTGACAAACATCGAGGCGACGCCAGCGATGAACAACGGCATGGCAAACACCGACGGCGTCACTGGCTCTTCGCCGCCGCCGAAGAACACGCACACGACGAGCAGCGGCCCCAGCGTCAATGCCAGTTGCCGCCACCACGCCAACGCCAGACGACGGCGCACGTTGCCGCGTGTCACGCCGGATCGACCTCGCTCTGGTGCTCATTGCCCATCATGTGGCCGAGTTTGCCGGCCTTGGTCGCCAGGTACAGCTTGTTGTGCGGGTTTTGACCGGTGTGCAGCGGCACGCGTTCGGCCACCTTGATACCCATGTCGGTCAGGGCTTTGACCTTGCGCGGATTGTTGGTCATCAGGCGCAGCGACTTCACGCCAAGGTGCTCCAGCATCGGCAGGCAGATGGCGTAATCGCGCTGGTCAGCGGCAAAGCCCAGACGCTCGTTCGCCTCGACCGTGTCGGCACCGCCGTCCTGCAATTCGTAGGCACGGATCTTGTTCATCAAACCGATGCCGCGCCCTTCCTGGCGCAGGTACAACAGCACGCCACGACCTTCGGCCGCAATGGCGCGCAAGGCTGCTTCGAGCTGGGAGCCGCAATCGCAACGCTGGCTAAACAGCGCATCGCCTGTCAGGCATTCGGAATGCACACGACCGAGGACCGGTTCGCCATCCGATACATCGCCCAGGCTCAGAACAACATGCTCACGACCGTTTTCTTCTTCAAGAAAGCCGTTCATTTTGAAAGTGGCAAAAGGGGTAGGCAGCTTGGAAGCCGCGACAAATACGACGGGCACCGTGTGCTCCTGATCAGTATGGGGGCTGGAAATTCGCAAGGCGGCATTGTAACAGCAGGTTCCAGCGGACGCTTAGGCTGAATTGTCGGCCATTCAGATCAGGAAGTTTGATCATTGCCTCGCTCCAGTCTTGCGAGCAGCATCGTCAGCGTCGAACGGATACGGCTGTTTCCAGCGTGTAAAAATCGGTCGCAGCTTGCCAGAACGCACCAGTTGCGCCATGCGCTGATCGAACACATCACGCAGGAAATGTCCTCGCGCATTGTCGGCAAAGCTCAGAAACAACGGAATCGACATCAGGAAGGTCGTACGGAAACGCTGCGGCTCGTGGGTTTGCCCGAGGATGAAATCCATCTCTGGCCTAGCGTCGATGTACAAGTCCGCGCGTGCGTGATCGAGCATCGGAAGGATGTGATCGCGCCTGGCGACTTCGTTGAAGTGCACGACGTTGGGCAGGTAATGCTGGTATTCGTAACCGCGAACCCATGCCAGGCGATAACTGCCCAGTGTCTTCAGGGTCGGCACCGGATTGGATGCCAGGCCCAGCGCATAGATTTCGTCGGTGTCGTAATTCCACTTCGGATAGAGGGTACCCTCGACCTCATGCTCATAGGCGCCGACCCACGCATCGGCTTCGCCACGCTGCACAAGGCCGACCGCACGCGTGTAAGGCTCAGTGCGTGAAGCCACCTTGATCCCGGCAGGCTCGAATATCGCCCGCATCAGGTCCCAACCCAGACCACTGCCGTCAGGTTCGGTGTAAGCAATCCACTGCTCGCTGACCAGCACAATGTCCGAAGGTTTTTCGGACGAGGTGTCCGCATAGGCGTCGTTCGCTTCGACCCACACACCGGTCATCAGCAGCGACAGGCCAAGTAGCCATTTCATCCTAACGCGCCCATGAGTGGTTTCCTATAACACGCCCCACACCCAGACTAGACCCTGCATCGCCAACCACGCAAAAACCCCGGCCAGCACATCGTCGAGCATGATGCCGACGCCGCCGTGCACGTGTTTGTCGATCCAGTGGATGGGCCACGGTTTGAGGATGTCGAAAAAACGGAAGACCAGAAAACCCACCAGCAGCCAGACCCAGCCTTCGGGCACCAGCCAAAGGGTTATCCACATGCCGACCATCTCGTCCCAGACGATACCTTCATGGTCGTGCACACGCAGATCGTCGGCGACCTTGCCGCACAGCCAGAAGCCGAACAGCATGGTCAGCCCCAGCATCAGCCAGTAGCCCCAGTCGGGCAGCATCTGCCACAGCGGAATGAACGGCACGGCGACCATGGAGCCCCAGGTACCGGGCGCTTTGGGCAACGTGCCGGAGCCGAAGCCGAACGCCAGGAAATGCCAAGGGTTGGTCCACACCGAGGGCGGAACGTTTTCCGCCGGGACCTGATTAGGATGGTCTGTCACCGTGTCTCCCGAAAATGTTGGTAGCCCCGCGTCAACGGAGTGATGTCCTGTCCTTGTTCATCGATAAGCGCCACGCCCTGCCCTTCGACCACGCGACCCACCACCGAAACCGGCCAGCCCGCCGACACCAGGCTAGCGAGTTCCGGTTGCGGCAAGGTGAAGGCGAGTACGTAGTCATCGCCACCCGTCAGGGCAGCCTGTCGCGCGTCATCAAGACCGAAGAACGCCAGCAACGCGTCGGACATCGGCAAACGCTCACGCTCCACCAGCAAGCGTACGCCCGATGCGAGCGCGATGTGTCCACAATCGGCGAGCAGGCCGTCAGAGATGTCCAGAGCGGCGGTGGCCTTTCCGCGCAGCGCCTGTCCCAGCTCGAGTTGCGGCTGCGGCGACCAGTAACGCGCCAGCAGGGCCTGTGTGGTAGACGCCTCGGTGCTGCGCTGGTTCAACACCAGCGGCAGCGCGCCCGCGCCGTCACCCAACGGCCCCCCCACACACAACAGGTCACCGGGCCGGGCGCCACTGCGGGTCAATGCCAGCCCCGCCGGCACCGAACCGAACACTGTCACGGTCAGGCTCAGTGGCCCACGCGTGGTATCGCCACCGATCAACCGCATCGAGCAACCTTGGGCCATCTCGTTCAAACCGCGGGCAAACGCCTGCATCCAGTCGGCAGAAACGTCCGGCAAGGTCAGAGCAAGGGTGAACGCGAGAGGTTTGGCGCCCATGGCCGCCAGATCACTGGCAGAGACACCGAGGGCACGCTGGCCCAGCAGGAAGGGGTCGCAGACGTCGGGAAAATGCACCCCGGCGACCAGCGTGTCAGTGGAAATCGCCAGCTGTTCGCCGGGTGCCACCGACAACAGGGCGCAGTCGTCACCAATCCCCAACGCAACGCCTTCACCGGGCTGCGCGCAGGGCGCAGCGGCAAAGTAATTGCGGATCAGCTCGAACTCGCCCATGGCGTAGAAACACTTGAGAGTCTGGAGAAACCCAGACGCCTCAGCGCTTGTGAGCCTTCACTTCGACTTCGCGCAGACGCGGAGCCAGCTTGTCGAGCACACCGTTGACGAACTTGTGGCCGTCGGTCGAACCGTAGACTTTTGCCAGCTCGATGCCTTCGTTGATGACCACACGGTAGGGCACGTCGATGCGCTCGATCATTTCCCACGTAGACAGGCGCAGGACCGCCAGCTCAACCGGGTCCAGCTCGTCGATGGTGATGTTCAAGCACGGCGTCAGTGCAGCGTCGATCTCGACCTTCTTGGCCGGAACACCGTGCAGGATGTCGCGGAAGTAGGCCGCGTCGACATCACTGAAGTCGTTATCGACGCGAAACTGGGCTTCGATCTCGTTCAGCGACTGCTTGGCCATATGCCACTGGTAGAGCGCCTGCATGGCAAGCTTGCGCGCAGCACGGCGCTTTTCACTCTTCGAGGGTTTGCCAGCGTCGGCCGGGCGAGGTTCGCGCGGGTTGAACTGATCGCTTTCGTCGTTAATCACTTGGCCTCCAACTGCGCCAACAGGCTGACCATCTCGATAGCAGACAGGGCAGCTTCGGCACCTTTGTTACCGGCCTTGGTGCCGGAACGCTCGATGGCCTGCTCAATGGAATCAACGGTCAGTACGCCAAAGGCGACCGGCACGCCGAACTCCATGGAGACCTGAGCCAGGCCCTTGGTGCATTCGCCGGCCACGTATTCGAAATGCGGCGTACCGCCACGGATGACGGCGCCCAGCGCGATGATCGCGGAGAATTCGCTGCGCTGAGCGACTTTCTGCACCACCAGCGGGATTTCGAAAGCACCCGGCGCGCGGATGATGGTGATGTCGCTTTCGCTCACGCCATGGCGAACCAGGGCATCAACGGCACCGCTCACCAGGCTTTCCACGACGAAGCTGTTGAAGCGGCCAACCACCAGGGCATAGCGGCCTTGGGGGGCGATGAAGGTACCTTCGATGGTCTTCAGGGTCATTCGGCTGAGTCTCGTGTTCTCGTATTAAAGAGCAAGCAAGCGCGCATCAGGTGCGCGCTTCCAGGATTTTAGGCCACGAATCGGCGACCGCAGGGACAAAAACCGTGAACGCTTCAAGGCTTTCACGGCCAGTGACCTGCCGGTCTTTATTCGGAGGGCACGTATTCTACAACTTCCAGATCGAAACCGGATATCGCGTTGAACTTCATTGGCGAACTCATCAGGCGCATTTTGCGAACGCCCAGGTCGCGAAGGATCTGCGAACCGGCTCCGACCGTGCTGTAAGTGGTCGGTGTCTTCACTGGCGTCCCACCTGCGGTTTCACGCACATGGGCCAGGACAGCATCACCATCGAGCGGGTGACCGAGCAGCAGCACCACACCGCTGCCGGCCTCTGCAACGGCCGTCATGGCGGCGCGCAGGCTCCAGCGGCCGGGCTGTTTGACCATCAGCAGGTCACGCAGCGGGTCCATGTTGTGCACACGAACCAGCGTCGGTTCCTCAGCGCAGACCTTGCCCAGTGTCAGCGCCAGGTGAACGTCGCCCTCGACCGAATCACGGTAGGTCACCAGATTGAACTGGCCCAGTTCGCTGTCCAGCGGCTGCTCGGCAATCCGCTGAACGGTACGTTCGTGGATCATCCGGTAATGGATCAGGTCGGCGATGGTGCCGATCTTGATGTTGTGCTCAGCGGCAAAGGCTTCGAGTTCGGTACGACGGGACATGGTGCCGTCGTCGTTCATTACCTCGCAGATTACGCCGGTCGGCTCGAAACCGGCCATGCGCGCCAGATCGCAGGCCGCTTCGGTGTGACCGGCGCGGGACAGCACGCCACCGGCCTGCGCCATCAGCGGGAAAATATGGCCTGGGCTTACGATATCGTCGGCCCTGGCGTCCTTCGCAGCAGCGGCCTGTACGGTACGCGCGCGGTCGGCAGCGGAGATACCGGTGGTCACGCCTTCGGCGGCTTCGATGGAAACGGTGAACTTGGTACCAAAGCCCGACCCGTTACGCGGCGCCATCAACGGCAACTTCAGGGTTTCGCAGCGCTCGCGGGTCATCGGCATGCAGATCAGGCCACGGGCGTAACGCGCCATGAAGTTGATGTGCTCGGCCTTGACGCATTCGGAGGCCATGATCAGATCGCCTTCGTTCTCGCGATCTTCGTCATCCATGAGGATGACCATCTTGCCTTGGCGAATGTCTTCAACCAGTTCTTCGATGTTATTGAGCGCCACGCGGCACCCCCTTCAATTCAGGATTTGAGGTAGCCGTTGGCGGCCAGAAAGCTTTCAGTGATGGTGCCGCCCTGGGCGGGCGTCGGGTCGGCGGCCTTGTCACCGAGCAGCAAGCGCTCCAGGTAACGCGCCAGCAGATCGACTTCCAGATTGATCTTACGGCCAGGACGGTAGTCGCCCATGATCGTTTCAGAGAGCGTGTGAGGCACGATGGTCAGCTCGAACTCGGCGCCATTCACGGCGTTCACGGTCAGGCTGGTGCCGTCGACCGTGATGGAACCCTTGTGCGAGATGTACTTGGCCAGCTCACGCGGCGCGCGCATGCGGAACTGGATCGCACGGGCATTTTCTTCGCGCGACAGCACTTCGCCGACGCCGTCGACGTGGCCGCTGACCAGATGGCCGCCCAGTCGCGTGGTCGGGGTCAGGGCCTTTTCCAGGTTGACGCGACTGCCGGTCTTCAAGTCCACGAACGCCGTGACGTCCAGGGTTTCACGACTGACATCGGCCCAGAAGCCGTCGCCAGGCAGTTCAACGGCGGTCAGGCAGACGCCGTTGACGGCGATACTGTCGCCCAGCTTGACGTCGGAGAGGTCGAGTTTGCCGGTCTCTACATAAACGCGGACGTCGCCGCCTTTAGGAGTAATGGCGCGGATGCTGCCGATGGATTCGATAATGCCGGTAAACATGGGTCCTCCGGGAGAACAGGGCCAGCGTTGATACGATGGCCGAAAATTATACGCTCGCGCTCGGCGTTGGTATTGCAATGACTCGCCAGTCATTGCCCACCGCGCGCATTTCGATGATCTTGAGCTCGAGTGCTTCGCTCATCTGCGCCAACGGCAGGTCCAGCAACGGGCGCGCTGACGACCCCATGAACTTGCCGGCGATGAAAATCTGGAATTCGTCGACCAGTCCCAGCCGGGTGAACGCACCGGCGAGCTTGGGACCTGCCTCGACCAGCACATCGTTCACGCCACGGGACGCCAGCTCGACCAGCAACTTGCGCAGATCGACATGCCCGCCGCTGCTGGGCAATGCCAGCATCTCGTGGCCTTCTTCCTGGTATCGCTCACGCGCCGACGCCGCGGCACAGGTCACCACGAGCGCACTGCCCGCCTTGAAGAACGGCGCATCCAGCGGCACGCGCAAGCGCCCGTCGATCAGCACACGCAGTGGCGGCCGGGTCACGGCAAGGGCGGTCAGTTCGGCATTGAGGCCCAGCTCGTCAGGGCGAACCGTCAGACGCGCCTGGTCGGCGAGAACGGTATCAGCGCCCGTCAGCACCACGCTCGACTGCGCGCGCAGGCGTTGAACGGCCGAGCGCGCTTCGGGCCCGGTGATCCACTGGCTTTCGCCGCTGGCCATCGCGGTACGGCCGTCCAGACTCATCGCCAGCTTGACCCGCACGTACGGCAGGCCGTGCTCCATGCGTTTGAGAAAACCTTTGTTGATCGCCCGCGCTTCACTTTCCAGCACGCCACTCTGAACGGCGATACCCGCGCTCATCAAACGCAGCAAGCCGCGTCCGGCAACATCGGGATTGGGGTCTTGCATGGCCGCAACCACACGCGCCACACCGGCATTGACCAGCGCGTCGGCACAGGGCGGCGTGCGCCCGTGATGGCTGCAAGGTTCGAGAGTGACATAAGCGGTTGCGCCTTTGGCCTTGTCGCCCGCCTGACGCAGTGCATGGACTTCGGCGTGGGGCTCACCAGCACGTACATGCCAGCCCTCACCGACCACTTCGCCATCACGCACGATTACGCAACCCACCCGTGGATTAAGGTGCGTCGAGTAGACGCCCTTGCGCGCCAGTTCCAGCGCTCGCGCCATATAAGCGGCGTCGAGCACGCTCTGCTCTGTCGGGGACATGCTCACTCTTTAACCGGCTCACGGGCCAGTCGGTCGATTTCTTCGCGGAATTCGTTGAGGTCCTGAAACCGCCGGTACACCGAAGCAAAGCGGATATACGCCACTTCGTCGAGTTTCTGCAGTTCGGCCATCACCAACTCGCCGACGATCAAGGATTTGACCTCGCGCTCGCCGGTCGCCCGCAGCTTGCTCTTGATATGAGCCAGTGCCGCTTCAAGACGCTCGACGCTGACCGGGCGCTTTTCCAGCGCGCGTTGCATGCCGGCGCGCAGCTTTTCTTCATCGAAGGGCTGGCGACTGCCGTCCTGCTTGATCAGCCGTGGCAGTACCAGTTCGGCGGTTTCGAACGTGGTGAAACGTTCGCCGCACGCAACGCATTCACGACGGCGACGAACCTGATCGCCTTCAGCGACAAGGCGCGAGTCAATGACTTTGGTGTCGTTGGCACCGCAAAAGGGACAGTGCATGGTGGCAGGCAACAAAAAAAGGGAGGGCCATGGTAGCGCATCCCACCGGCAAGACAAGTCTCGGGGTTTGAGGTATATAGACGCGCATCCGGTGCGGCGAAAGCTGTCACCCTCGGCGATACTGCGTGATGTCCCGCGTGTCCCCATCGATTCCGTTTTGCTGGAGCTGTTCATGACGCTACGTTCGCTCGCTGTAATCAGCCTGCTCGGCCTGCTCGCCGCCTGTAGCACTGCTGAGCCGCCCAAACCCGCTGCGCCCGCCAAACCGGCGCCGAATGCGATAAAACTGCCGGAAGGCCCCGGACCGCTTCTGCCGTATCAGCGCGAATTGAGCGGCCAGCTGTTGGGCGTGCCCGCCGGCGCCGAGGTTGAGCTGGCGCTGCTGGTGATCGATGACCGCAACCGCCCGCAAAAGCTGCTGAGCAGCACCAAGCTCACCGGCAACAACCAGTCGCTGCCGTTTCAACTGCGCTTCAACCCGGAAGCGTTTCCGCAAGGTGCACGGGTCGAGTTACGCGGCCGCGCCAGCCAGTCGGGTCAGCTGATCCTGCATCTGCCGTCGGTGCTGATCGCCAGACCTGACACTCAAGCGTTGGGCCAGCTGCAATTCGTCACGGCGCCATGACACCGCCGCCGCATCTGCAGGCGGCGCTGAACGAACGGCTTGGCGACGCCCGATTGGTGGCCGAGCCGTTGCCGGGCACGGACCTGAGGTTGTGGCTGATCGACGCCAACAACATGGACCGTGCGTTCAGCCCCGAAGAAACCCGGCGCATCCTTGAAGAGCCGCCCTATTGGAGCTTCTGCTGGGCCAGCGGCCTGGCGCTGGCACGTTTCCTGGCCGAGCACCCGCAGTGGGTCGAGGGCAAGCGGGTGCTGGATTTCGGCGCGGGATCGGGCGTTGCGGGCATCGCTGCGATGAAGGCCGGCGCGCTGGAAGTGGTGGCATGCGATCTCGATCCCGTCGCCCTCGCTTCGTGCAAGGCCAACGCCGACCTTAACGGCGTGACGCTCACTTACTCCGCAGATTTTTTCGCCGAGGCCGATCGATTCGACCTGATACTCGTGGCCGACGTGCTGTACGACCGGGCCAACCTGCCGTTGCTGGATCAGTTTCTGACGCGAGGGAAAGAGGCGTTGGTCGCGGATTCGCGGGTCAGGGATTTTCAGCATCCGCTGTATGAACGACTGGGGATTCTGGAGGCACTGACCTTGCCGGATCTGGCCGAGCCCTGGGAGTTTCGCAGGGTGAGCCTGTATCACGCGGCAAGATAACGCCCCCCTTGTAGGAGCGTGGCTTGTCCCGCGACCGGCTGCGAAGCAGTCGTAAATCCGGTGTACGCAGTGCAGCAGAAAAACGGCATTGACAGGGTTTACGACGACTACGTCGCCGATCGCGGGACAAGCCACGCTCCTACAAGACATCACCGTCCTTTCAACAACACCCGGCCGCCCTTTATAGTTGGCGCCATTAAGCCTTTTTCGAGACTTGCGATGAGCCAGGACACGCCGTACATCTTCGATGCGACCACTGCCACTTTCGATCAGTTGGTCATCGAGAATTCCTTTCACAAACCGGTGCTGGTGGATTTCTGGGCCGAGTGGTGCGCGCCGTGCAAGGTGCTGATGCCGATGCTGGCGCAGATTGCCGAGAGCTATCAGGGCGAACTGCTGCTGGCGAAAGTCGACTGCGACGCCGAGCAGGACATCGTTGCCCGCTTCGGCATTCGCAGCCTGCCGACCGTGGTGCTGTTCAAGGACGGCCAGCCGGTCGACGGTTTTGCCGGTGCTCAGCCTGAATCGCAGATTCGCGCGCTGCTCGAACCGCACGTCCAAATGCCTCCACCGGCCGCAGCCGATCCGCTGCAAACCGCTCAGGAAATGTTCGCCGCGAGCCATTTTGCGGAAGCAGAAGCCGTGCTTCAAACCATCCTCACCGAGGACAACACCAACGCCGCCGCGCTGATTCTGTATGCGCGTTGCCTGGCCGAACGTGGCGAGCTGACGGAAGCCCGTGCGGTGCTGGATTCGGTCAAGGGCGACGATCACAAAGCCGCACTCGCCGGCGCGAAAGCTCAGTTGACCTTCCTCGGGGAAGCCAAGGCACTGCCGGATGCGGCGGACCTGAAGAGCCGTCTGGCGCAAAACCCGCAAGACGATGAAGCCGCGCATCAACTGGCGATTCACCAGTTGTCCCGCCAGCAGTACGACGCCGCGCTGGAAGGCTTGCTCAAGCTGTTCATCCGCAACCGCAACTACAACGAAGGCCAACCGCACAAGACCTTGCTACAGGTGTTCGACCTGCTGGGCAACGATCACCCGCTGGTCACGACCTACCGTCGCAAGTTGTTTGCTGCGCTTTACTGATGTGACCTCGCCCCTGTAGGGCTGTCGGGAGATGCCCTGGATCACTCGATCCAGTGATACTCCGGCGCATCGCCATGGCTTTCGACTTTGACGTTGGCGCTGTGGCGCATGCGCACCATCAGGCGTTTGCCCGCCGCCGTGCTGCCCGCCAGCCCTTCCAGTTGCCCGAGCAGGTCGGGCCCGCTCATATGGCCCGCCTTGCGCAGCAGTTCCTGAGCGATCTCCCAGACCGCGTCATTACGACTGGCGACCGGTTTGGCCGATGACTCACTGAGTGGTTTGCTTTCCTGCACTTGCACGCCCAGTTGCGCGCCCAGCCGAGCCCAGTCGCTTTCGTCCATCTCCACGGTCAGATCCACCGGCATGTCGCCGACGGTTCCACGGATTCGCAACATGATGTGTGTCCTCTGATTGACTGAACGGCATGGTCCCACAGCTACTCCCGAGCTGCACGTGGTCCGCCTGATACAACGCCACGCTCCTACAGTTCATGAACAAAAAAGTTAAGAACGACGGCAACTGATTGTTATAAGATCACATAACAAATTTCCAACACGTCCCCGGAGCCCTCTCTTATGCGTCGTCTGTTACTCGCTTTGCCCTTCGCGCTGCTGCCCCTGACCTTCGCTCACGCTGCCGATGAACATGACCACGATCATGAACACGGCAGCCTCGGCGCGCATGAGCACGGTGTGGCGCGACTGGACATGGCGCTGGATGGCCGCACGCTGGAACTGGAGCTGGATACCCCGGCCATGAACATCGTCGGCTTTGAACACGCCGCGACTTCCGCGGCCGACAAAACAACCCTGGCGCTGGCGCGGGAAACCCTGCTCAAACCCCATGGCCTGTTCAGCATTCCGGAAGCAGCAGGCTGCACCGTCACTAAGCAGAAGCTGGAAAGCCCCTTGTTTGGCGACAAGGACGATGATCACGATGACGGGGATGCAGACGAGCACGAACACAGCGAAATCCACGGTCATTACCAGTTCACCTGCAATGTGCCCGCCGTGCTCAACAAGCTGGACCTGACCCAGCTGTTCAAAAGCTTCCCGGCGACCCAAACCGTTCAGGTCCAACTGGTGACACCGAAACGTCAGATGGGCGCCGAAGTGCGTCCAAGCAACCCAGTGGTCAAGTTTTAACCCCCGTGGCTTCACACACGACCGGGACTTCCCGGTCGTTCACTTTCGGATGCGACTGAGGCCATGACTCAAGCACTTATCGAGCTGTCCGGACTCGGCTTTGCCTGGCCGGGACACGCCCCTCTGCTGGACATTCCGACGTTTCGCCTGGAGCCGGGCGAAACCCTGTTTCTCAAAGGCCCCAGCGGCAGCGGCAAAACCACGTTACTGGGTCTTCTGGGCGGTGTGCAAAAGCCTGATCGCGGCAGCATTCGCCTGCTGGGCCAGGAGCTGCAAGAGTTGTCCGCCGGCGCCCGCGACCGGTTTCGTGTCGATCACACCGGTTACATCTTCCAGCAGTTCAACCTGCTGCCGTTTCTGTCGGTGCGCGAGAACGTCGAGTTGCCCTGTCATTTCTCCAGACTGCGTGCAGAACGGGCGACACAGCGTCATGGCAGCGTTGCTCAAGCCGCGACGGCACTGCTCGCGCATTTGGGCCTCAAGGACCCACATCTCTTGAGCCGCCGCGCCGACGCGCTGTCCATCGGACAACAGCAACGGGTCGCTGCCGCCCGCGCGCTGATCGGCCAGCCCGAACTGGTGATCGCCGATGAACCCACATCGGCGCTTGATGCCGACGCGCGCGAAGCCTTCATCCAGCTGCTGTTTGCCGAATGCCGCGAGGCCGGCGCCAGCCTGTTGTTTGTCAGTCACGATCAGAGCCTGGCGCCGCTGTTCGACCGTAACCTGTCGTTGGCCGAAATCAATCGCGCCGCCATCGCCACCGAGGTTTGAGATGTATCTTCTTCGCCTGGCACTGGCCAGTCTTGCCAACCGCCGCTTTACCGCTTTTCTCACGGCGTTCGCCATTGCCCTGTCGGTCTGCCTGCTGCTGGCGGTCGAACGCGTACGTACCGAAGCCCGCGCCAGCTTCGCCAGCACCATCAGCGGCACCGACCTCATCGTCGGCGCGCGCTCAGGCTCGGTGAACCTGTTGCTGTATTCGGTTTTTCGCATCGGCAACGCCACCAACAATATTCGTTGGGACAGCTTCGAACACTTCGCCAACAGCAAGCAGGTGAAGTGGGCGATCCCGATTTCACTGGGCGACAGCCATCGCGGCTATCGGGTGATGGGCACCAACGAATCGTATTTCGAGCATTACCAGTTCGGCCGCCAGCAGCACCTTGAACTGGCCGAGGGCCGTCCGTTCGCCACCGATCCATTCGAAGTGGTTTTGGGCGCCGAAGTGGCGGACGCCCTGCATTACAAACTGGGTGACAAGCTGGTGCTCGCCCACGGCGTGGCCGTGGTGAGCCTGGTCAAGCACGACGACAAACCGTTCACCGTGGTCGGTATTCTCAAACGCACCGGCACGCCGGTGGACCGCACGCTGCACATCAGCCTGGGCGGCATGGAAGCGATCCACATCGACTGGCATAACGGCGTGCCGGCCCAGGGCGCCGGCCGTATCACGGCCGATCAGGCGCGCAACATGGACCTGACGCCGACTGCCATCACCGCCTTCATGCTCGGGCTGAACAACAAGATCTCGACCTTTGCCTTGCAACGCGAGATCAACGAATTCCGGGGCGAACCCATGCTGGCGATCCTGCCGGGCGTTGCCTTGCAGGAGCTTTGGAGTCTGATGGGCACGGCGGAGAAAGCGCTGTTCGTGATTTCGCTGTTCGTGGTGCTGACCGGTTTGATCGGCATGCTGACTGCGATTCTCACCAGCCTCAACGAGCGTCGCCGGGAGATGGCGATTCTGCGTTCGGTCGGTGCACGCCCTTGGCATATCGCCAGCCTGCTGATCCTGGAAGCCTTTGCACTGGCGCTCGCAGGCGCGATCAGCGGGCTGGCCTTGCTCTACATCGGCATCGCCGCTGCCCAGGGTTACGTGCAGGCGAATTACGGCTTGTACTTGCCACTGTCGCTGCCGAGCGCTTATGAATGGACACTGTTGGGCAGCATTCTCGGCGCCGCGCTGCTGATGGGCGTCGTACCCGCCTGGCGCGCGTATCGCCAGTCGCTGGCAGATGGCCTGTCGATTCGGTTATGAGGACGTGTTGATGCGTAGGCTGTGGATGATGATGGTGTCGCTGGTGTTTTCGACGCCGCTGTGGGCGCAGGACCTGCGCGTGCTGACCTGGCAGGAGATGATTCCGCCCGATGCGCCGCCGGTGAAACTGATCACCGCGCCCATCCACAACCTCTCGCAGATGGCCGACACGCTGTCAGTGGAATCGGCGCCTGCGGCTCATCAACTGGCGCCCCACGCACCGGTGGTCAAATCGCTGGATGGGCAAAGGGTGCGATTGCCAGGTTACATCGTGCCGCTGGAAGTCAGCGAAGAAGGTCGGGTGACGGAGTTTCTGCTGGTCCCGTATTTCGGCGCCTGCATCCACGTGCCGCCGCCTCCCCCGAACCAGATCGTCCACGTCACCAGCGAGCTTGGCGTGAAGGTCGATGAGCTGTACCAGCCGTACTGGATCGAAGGGCCGATGCAGGTCAAATCATCGACCAGCGAACTGGCCGAGGCCGGGTATCAGATGGAGGCCGACAAGATTCTGGTCTACGAGCTGCCGGATCAGTAGCAATGACGTGGCTGGCGCATTCCGCTGCGGGAGCGAATTCATTGGCGATGCGTCTACAACCACCAAAAAAGTGTTGAGTGTGTCGGCCCATCGCAAATGAATTCGCGCCCACCAGGACACTCGTCACGCCAGGATGAAGTCCACAGGATTGCGACCGCTTTCATTGAGCCAGGTCAAAATCCGCGATTCACACGCTTCGTAACATAAGGCATCCCTTTTTTATGCCCTTACGGAGCCCCCATGAACACGTCCTTGCTCGGCGCATCGGTCCTCGCGCTCGCACTCGCTGTCCCTCTCGCCGCCCACGCCCACCAGGCCGGCGACATCATTGTCCGCGCAGGCGCTGCCACCACTGCGCCCAATGAAGACAGCGGCAACCTGAAGTTCGACGGCGTAAAGGCACCGGGTACCAAAGCGACGCTGGACAGCGATACTCAGTTGGGCCTGACCTTCGCTTACATGCTGACCGACCACGTGGGTCTGGAACTGCTCGCGGCCACGCCTTTTCAACACACGGTCGCCATCAAGGGACTGGGCGCGGGCCTGGACGGCAAACTGGCTGACGTCAAACAACTTCCGCCGACGCTGTCGCTGCAGTACTACCCGATGGAGGCGAACTCAAAGTTTCAGCCCTATGCCGGTCTGGGCGTGAACTACACGTGGTTCTATGACGAAAACCTGAGCAGCGACCGCAAGGGCCAGGGCATGAACAACCTGCACCTCAAGAACTCGTGGGGCTGGGCCGGGCAAGTGGGCATGGACTACATGCTGACCGATCGCATCATGGTCAACGCCGCCGTCTGGTATATCGACATCGACACTCAGGCGACCCTGGACGGTCCGTCAGCACTGTCCATGGGGCGCACCAAGGTCAACGTGGACGTGGACCCCTGGGTTTACATGCTGGGGTTTGGTTACAAGTTTTAAAAATCGCTGCGTCAGGCACAAAAAAGGCACCTCGAAGGTGCCTTTTTGCGTGACGCGGTTCAGTGCCCCATCAAACGCGCCAGCCCGACCTTCAACGGCGTCGGCGTCGGCACCTTGAAGCGCTGCAGCAGACGCTCATTGTTAGCGCGAGAATGTTTGATGTCGCCTGAGCGCGCGGGCAGGTAGGTCACCGGCGGAAGACTGCCCACCACCTGCTCGAACGCCGCCAGCAACTCATTCAGCGAAGTGGTCGCATTCAGGCCAACGTTGACCGCGCCCTCGGCCACTTCAGGCAGCTCGAATCCCTGAACCACGAGGTCGACCAGGTCTTCAACGTAGAAAAAGTCCCGCGTCTGCTCGCCGTCACCAAACACCGAAATCGGCACGCCTTTCTCGGCACGCTCAGCGAAGATGCTGATCACGCCCGAGTACGGCGAGGACGGGTCCTGGCGGGGCCCGAAAATATTGAAGAAGCGAAACACCACGGGTTCCAGACCGTGCTGACGACGGTAAAAGTCGAAATAGTGTTCGCTGGCCAGCTTGTCCGACGCGTACGGCGTCAGCGGGGCTTTTGGCGTGTCTTCGGTGATGGCTTCGCCCTCGCCGTTGTTGCCGTACACCGCCGCGCTCGAGGCAAACACCACACGCTTGATTCCGGCCTGGCGCATGGCCTCGCAGACGTTCAGCGTGCCGATGAAATTGCTCTGGTGGGTTTTTACCGGGTCGTCCACCGACGCCTGCACCGAGGCCACCGCTGCAAGATGCGCAACGGCCTGACAACCTACCGCGACGCGCGCAACCAATGCCGCGTCGGCAACGTCACCTTCGATCAGCTCGACCCGAGGGTTGTCCAGCGGCAGGTTGCTGCGCTTGCCGGTGGACAGATCGTCCAGCACGCGCACCGCGTAACCCTTGGCGAGCAAGGCGTCGACCAGGTGCGAGCCGATGAAACCGGCACCGCCGGTGATGAGGACAGGAGCATCAGACATGACGGTAGTAGCGGTCCAATAAGCTGGGCAAACCGGCACGCCATGCGCGAGGCTTGATACCAAAGGTGTGAAGGATTTTCTTGCAGGCCAGCACGGCGTTCTGCGGCTCTTCGGCGGCATCCGGGCTCGCGGCGTGGGCCTGAGCGGTCGGCGCTTCGATCGCCAATGGACGCATCAGGCGCGCCTCGGTGAGGATGGCCTGCCCCAGCGCCAGCGGCGTGGTCGCCTCGTGGCCTGCGTAGTGATAGGTGCCCCATAGCGGCGCTGCGCAATCCAGTTGCTTGAGCACCGAAATGATCACGCGCGCGGCATCATCGACCGGCGTCGGATTGCCGCGACGGTCATCGGCCAAGAGCAATTCATCAGTCGATTCGGCGCGGGTCAGAAACCGCCCCAGCACGCCGTCGGCACTGTCGTCGAGCAACCAGCCGAAACGCAACAGCACATGTTGCGGGCAAGTGGCACGCACGCTTTGTTCGATGCGCCACAGTGCCTGGCCGCGCGACCCCAGTGGCACGGGCTCGTCTTTCTCGCTGTAGGCGGTCGCCCGCGAGCCGTCGAACACGCGATAACTGGAAGGTTGGACCAGAACGATGTTGTGGTACTGGCACAGCTCGGCAAGACGCCCCACAGAGCGTTCCTGGGTGTTCAGCCTCTCTGCGCTTACGCTCTCCGCCTGAAACCAGTCGAAGTAATAAGCAAGGTTGATCAAGGCATCCGGGCGGGTGTCATCGAGCAGTTGCGTCAGGCTTGCCGCATCCCAACCGTCTTGCGGTGGACGCGGTGCGAGGAATCCAATGTCCTCCTCGGCACCCAGACGAATCAACGCCTGCCCAAGGGCATTCCCGCCGCCCAACAGCATAAGGCGCATTCGCATAGAGTCAGCAGGCTCAGTCTTAGAAAAAATAGGTGAAAAACGCTCGCAAACATAACACGTCGGTGGATAAGTCCCAACAGGTGACCCGGCGATGGTATGACGCAAAACGGTGTTTTACCTGCGAGAGGGAGCTCGCCCATGAAGGCGGGTTGTCAGGCGCTACACCTGTGGCGGCTGCAGGGGCTTCTTCGCGAGCAAGCTCGCTCCCACAGAAACCTCAGCGATCAGCAGGCGCACATCCCGCCGATCACCGGCCCTTGCATCCGCCAGCCCGCGCCCGCATAAATCCACCCATGAATGTATCCCCCGCTTCCGATCCGGTGCTCGACGCCTTTCACCCTGCCGTCAGTGCCTGGTTTCGCACCACGTTCCCGGCGGTTACGACGGCCCAGGCCCAGGCGTGGCCGTTGATAAAACGGCGGCAGTCCACGCTGATTGCCGCGCCAACCGGGTCTGGTAAAACCCTGACGGCATTCCTTGCCGTGATCGACGATCTGGTTCATCAAGGCCTGGAAGCCGGCGGACAGTTGCCGGATCAAACCTTCGTGGTCTACGTTTCGCCCCTCAAAGCGCTGTCCAACGACATCCAGATCAACCTGCAAAACCCGCTGGCCGGCATCACTGAACAGCTCATGCGTCAGGGACTGCCCGAATTGCGCATCAGCACCGCCGTGCGTACCGGCGACACCCAGCAGAAAGAACGCACGGCCATGCGCAAGACCGCGCCGCATATTCTGGTGACCACGCCCGAATCGCTGTACGTGCTGCTGGGCTCGGATTCCGGCCGCCGCATGCTGTCGAACACGCAAACGGTGATCATTGACGAGATTCACGCCATCGCGGCCAGCAAGCGCGGCAGCCACTTGGCGCTTAGCCTCGAACGTTTGCAGGCGCTGTGCGAACAGCCACTGCTGCGCATCGGACTGTCGGCCACGCAGAAACCCATTGATCGTGTGTCGCGCTTTCTGGTCGGCAGCGATCCGGTCACTCGCCCCTGCGCCATCGTCGACATCGGCCACGCGCGCCCTCGCGATCTGGCCATCGAAGTGCCTCCCGTGCCGCTGACTGCCGTGATGGCCAACGATGTCTGGCAGCTGGTTTACGATCGCCTCGCTGACCTGGCGCGCGAGCATCGCACCACATTGATCTTCGTCAATACACGGCGTCTGGCCGAACGCATGGCCCGCCATTTGAGCGATCGGCTTGGCAAAGAAGCCGTCGCTGCGCACCACGGCAGCCTTGCCAAGGAGCAACGCCTGGACGCCGAGCAACGCCTCAAGCGTGGCGATCTGCAGGTGTTGATTGCGACCGCGTCGCTGGAACTGGGGATTGATATCGGCGATGTCGACCTGGTCTGTCAGATCAGTTCGCCACGTTCTATCGCTTCGTTCCTGCAACGCGTCGGACGCTCCGGGCATCAGGTCGGCGGCACGCCAAAAGGCCGGTTGTTTGCCGTTTCCCGCGATGACCTGATCGAGTGCGCCGCCCTGCTCGACTGCGTGCGGCGTGGCGAACTCGACATCCTGCAGATTCCCAAGGCACCTCTGGATGTTCTGGCGCAGCAAATCATCGCCGAAGTCAGTTGCCAGGAATGGGAGGAACACGCGCTGCTGGAGATGTTCCGCAAAGCATCGCCCTACGCAGAGGTCGACGAAAGCCATTATCAGGCGCTCTTGGGGATGCTCGCCGAGGGCTACAGCGGTCGTCAGGGCGTGCGCGCGGCTTACTTGCATCGCGACGCCGTGACCCGCACGTTGCGAGGGCGACGCGGCAGCAAGCTGACGGCGGTCACCAGCGGCGGAACGATTCCGGATAACGCCGACTACAGCGTGATTCTTGAGCCGCAGGCGCTGAACATCGGCACGGTCAACGAGGATTTCGCCGTCGAAAGCATCGCCGGCGACATCTTCCAGCTCGGCAACACGTCTTACCGGATCCTGCGCATCGAAGCCGGTCGGGTGCGGGTCGAAGACGCTCAAGGCGTGCCGCCCAATATTCCGTTCTGGTTGGGTGAGGCGCCCGGCCGCAGCAATGAGCTTTCCTTTGCCGTCGCGCGCTTGCAGGCCGACATCGACCAGCAGCTCACGGCGCATCCGGGAAACCTGAGGCCGTGCATCGACTGGCTGATGGGTACGCTCGGGCTGGACGCTGCCAGCGCCGAACAGATCGTCGATTACCTCGCCCGCGCCCACTCAGCGCTCGGTGCCTTGCCGTCGCAGGATACGCTGGTGATGGAACGTTTCTTCGACGAGTCCGGCGGCACCCAACTGGTCATCCATACGCCCTTCGGCAGCCGGATCAATCGGGCCTGGGGGTTGGCGCTGCGCAAGCGATTCTGCCGCACGTTCAATTTCGAATTACAGGCTGCCGCCAGCGAAGACGCCATCGTGCTGTCGCTGTCCACCACCCACAGCTTTGCGCTGGACGATGTCTGGCGCTACCTCCACTCAAACTCCGCCGAGCACCTGTTGATTCAGGCCGTGCTCGAGGCACCCTTGTTTGGCGTGCGCTGGCGCTGGAACGCCGGGGTCGCGCTGGCATTGCCCCGTTACGCGGGCGGTCGCAAAGTCGCGCCGCAATTGCAGCGCATGAAGAGCGAGGACCTGATCGCCACGGTGTTTCCCGATCAGATCGCCTGCCTGGAAAATCTGGTCGGCGAGCGTGAAGTCCCAGAGCATCCGCTGGTCGAGCAAACCCTCGACGATTGCCTGCACGAAGCCATGGACGCTGAGGGCTGGCTGTCTCTGCTGCGCCGCATGGAGACTGGCGAAGTGCGGCTGATCAGTCGTGATCTCCCCGCCCCCTCGCCGCTCGCAGCCGAGATTCTCAACGCCAAGCCCTACACGTTTCTGGACGACGCACCGCTGGAAGAGCGACGTACCCAGGCCGTTCTCAATCGACGCTGGAGCGACCCGGAGTCTGCCGACGATCTGGGCGCGCTCGACGTCGATGCGATTGTCGCGGTCAGCGAAGAAGCCTGGCCGCAGCCCCAGAACCTGGACGAGATGCACGAAGCCTTGATGAGCCTGGGCTGCGTGAGCGGCGCGGAAGCGCGGGATCAACGCGACTGGATGAAATGGCTGGAGAGCCTGGCCCGTTCTGGTCGCGCGACTCGTCTGCAAGTCACGCCCGATCAAGCGCTGTGGATTCCTCTGGAGCGGCTCACCTGTCTGCAAGCGCTGTATCCCACCGCTGAAATGCACCCGCCGCTGGCGGCGTTGGCGGGATTCGATGAAGCGTGGGGCGAGGACGATGCGCGCGTCGAAATCGTTCGCGCGCGCCTGAGCGGGTTCGGGCCGATGGTGTTGTCGGCCATCGCCGAACCATTGGCCTTGTCGCCGGGCGACGTCACTCACGCGTTGGCGCAACTGGAAAACGAAGGTTATGTGCTGCGTGGACGCTTCAGCCCCGGCGTCGCAGAAGAACAGTGGTGCGAGCGGCATTTGCTGTCGCGTATTCATCGCTACACGGTCAAACGCCTGAGGCGGGAAATCGAGCCCGTTTCGTTGCAGGACTTCATGCGGTTTTTGTTCGACTGGCAGCATCTTTCCACGTCGACCCAGAGCCAGGGCAAAGCTGCGCTGCCCGAAGTGGTCGATCAGCTCGAAGGGTATTCCGCGGCGGCAGGCGCTTGGGACAGCGAGATTCTTCCGGCGCGCTTGAAGGATTATTCCCAGAGCTGGCTGGATGACCTGTGTCGGTCCGGCAAGGTGGTGTGGATGCGTCTGACCAGTCGCAACAAGATCGGAAGCGCTGCATTGCGCAGTACGCCGATTGTGCTGCTACCGCGCCCACAGGTGCGGTTGTGGAGCGGTCTGACCGAGCAGCCCGCGCCGACCGAACTGTCGTTGCGCGCGCAAAGGGTTCATGAAGTGCTGTCGGATCACGGCGCGATGTTCTTCGATGAACTGACTTCAGAAGCGCATCTGTTGCGCACGGAGCTTGAGAACGCGTTGCAGGAACTGGTCGGCGCAGGCCTGGTAAACGCCGACAGTTTTGCCGGACTGCGGGCACTGGTCACGCCCGCCAGCAAGCGCGCGGCGCACACCAGCCGACGCAATCGCGGTGCCTTTATCGGCGGCATGGACGATGCCGGGCGTTGGGCGTTACTGCGGCGTGCGCCCGCCAAGGCACCCACTGCCACACAACAACGACTCGACCATGACACGCTCGAACACATCGCCATGACCTTGTTACGCCGCTATGGCGTGGTTTTCTGGCGATTGCTGGAGCGTGAAGCCGACTGGTTGCCCAGTTGGCGTGAGCTGCTCAGGACATTTCATCGACTGGAAGCACGCGGCGAGATTCGGGGCGGACGCTTCGTTGCAGGTCTGGCCGGTGAGCAATTCGCGCTGCCTGAAGCGATTCCTGTGCTGCGGGACGTGCGCAAGCGCCCTCTGGACGGTAGCCTGATCGGCGTCAGCGGTGTCGATCCGCTGAACCTCGCCGGCACGTTGTTACCTGGCGCGAAAGTGGCGGCGGTGGTTGGCAATCGGTTGGTCTACCGCGACGGCGTCCCTATCGCAGCGATCATCGCCGGCAAACCGCAATATTGGGGCGAGCTGGATGCCGGGATGATGTTGCAGGTGCGGGACCGGTTATTCAGATGAAAGCTCTATCCGCTGCCCCACCGCATTCGTCAGCAAGCTAACTCCCACAGGTTTGATGCACGCCGTCATGCATCAGAACGCTGCGATCCCTGTAGGAGCAGTCCGAGGTTACGAGGGCCGCGAACGCGGTCTGTCATTCACCGACGCTGCTGCTGACCCACCGCATTCTTCAGCAAGCTAACGCCCACAGGTTTGAGCACGCCGCAATGCATCGAAACGCGCGATCCCTGTAGGAGCAGTCCGAGGTTACGAGGGCCGCGAACGCTATCTGTCATTCACCGATGATGCTGCTGACCCACCGCATTCGTCAGCAAGCTAACTCCCACAGGTTTGAGCACGCCGCAATGCATCGAAACGCCGCGATCCCTGTAGGAGCAGTCCGAGGTTACGAGGGCCGCGAATGCGGTCTGTCATTCACCGATGATGCTGCTGACCCACCGCATTCTTCAGCAAGCTAACGCCCACAGGTTTGAGCACGCCGCAATGCATCGAAACGCCGCGACCCCTGTAGGAGCAGTCCGAGGTTACGAGGGCCGCGACTGCGGTGGGTCATTCACCGATGATGCTGCTGACCCACCGCATTCGTCCGAACACGGCCCGCACCAAGCCCGCCACCGCCCGCGTTTCTGCCGCTACGCCGGGCTTTCCGAACCGTCCTTGTTCACCACCGAAGCTTTACCCGGCAACGGCTGCTGCTTATCGCCCTCCTCCATCGGCAGCATTTGCCGGTTATGCGGGCTCCTGACCAGCTGTGGATAGGTTTGCGCGAAACGCACATCCGTCGACTTATCCACAAGCCGCTTGAGTTTGTCGTTGAACGCACGACTCACCGCATACTGCCCGCCCGACGACGTACGGAACTGCGCAGTGATCACGATCCCGTTCATGTCCATGCGATCCAGGCCAAACACTTCCAGCGGTCCCTGCAGCTTGCTCGCCAGCAGGAAGTCATCGCTGATCGCCTGCCCAGCTTCGCGAATCAGCGATGTCGCGGAATCCACGTCTGAATCGTAAGTGAACTGGAACGAGAAGAACGCATACGCAAACTGGCGCGACTGGTTCGTCACCGCCTTGATCTGGCCAAACGGCACCGAATGCACGAAGCCCTTGCCGTCACGCAGACGCAACGTGCGAATGGTCAGACTTTCAACCGTACCGGCGTGACCGGAGTCCAGCACGACCCAGTCCCCAATGGAGATGGTGTCCTCGATGATGATGAACAGGCCAGTGATTACGTCCTGAACCAGTTGCTGGGAACCGAAGCCGATGGCGAGACCGACGACCCCGGCACCCGCTAGCAGAGGCGCGACATTGATGCCCAGATTAGCCATGGTAGTGATGGTGCAGATCACCACGAGGATAATTTTGATCGCGTTGCGCAGCAGTGGAAGGATGGTCTTCACGCGCGTGCTGGGCTGACGCGAAGAGCGGCTGTTGGTCGGTGGCTTGAGGGCCTCCTGAATCGCGGTGTCCATGACCACCCACAACAACCACGTCACCAGGAAAATCAGCCCGATACTGCTGAGCGAGTCACTGATCACCTTGCCAAGCGCATTGCGCTGGGCAAATTCGAACAGTGAAAAACCCCAGATCCTGCCCAGCAGCTCGATGAATCCAATCGCCAGCGCGATGCGCAGCACGGCATGCAGCAGACTCAACAGACGCTCTTTGTACACGCGTCCGGTATGGACTTCGGCAGGTTTGAACATGTGCTGAAACAATGTGCTAAGGAACACCGTGCCGACAAGCAAAACGGTAGTCAGCAAGGCGCAACGGAGCGCTTCCTGACTGTCCTGGCCCGCGCCGATCAGGTTCACGGCCGAGACCAGAATCATCAGCAGAATCGGCAAATGCCAGAGGCTCGAAAAAATCTTCAGCGTCTGTTGCAACGCCGGGCGTGCAAGACGCGCGCTCAGTGGCCGGTTACGAATCAGATGCGCCACGGGCCTGCGCATCTTGATTACCACGATGCAGAACATCACCGACGCCATCAGCCCGGTAAAGGCCGCAACGCTGGTGGTGACATTGCTGCCAAACTGACGGGAAATCTGCGGACTGGTCAGGGCATCACTCAAGGCGGCGAGGAAGCCGATGATGAACAACGGATGCGGGGCGTAGCGTCGTATGACACGGACCGCTGCACGCTTGTGCCCCGAATTGAAAAGCACGATGACGGACATCAGCACTGAGGTGGAAAAGATGCCGCTACTAGTCGAGTACGCCAGACACAATGCCAGCGCGCGACCGATCGAGGGCGAGATGAAATGGCTGACATACAACGTCAGCGGCAGACAGATCAGCGCGGGGATCATGAAGGGCAGAACGTAGCTCAGCACGCCCTTCACCCGTTCGCGATTGATCAGCAAGCGCCGCCGGGAAACGCGGCCGACGATGAAGGTCGCGATGCGATTGAGCAGCAAAAATGCCCCGATCCACACCACTGACAAAATCAGAAAGTCGCCGACGATGCTCCACGGCGAACGCGCCAGCGGCTTATTGACCAGCGTATCGAGTTCATCCGCAGCACGGTCTGCACGCAGGCGCCAGGCATCGAACAGATTTCCGTCCAGATCCAGCTTGTCCTGCACGCGGTCGATGCTGGAGCTGATCACCCCGAGCAATCCTCCCTTCACTAGAATTTCCGGGTTGGCAGGCTCTGCTGCCGGGGCGGGATCGGCGGGTGCCGTGGACTGTGCGGTACTCGCGGCAGGCGCGTCGGCGGCCATTACGTTGAAACTGCCGACGCTAAGCATCAGACACATCAGCAGGACGGATTTGAAGTTCAACAAAACGCAGGTCACTCCTTGGAGTCATGAGGGACGGCGGAATCAAGGCCCACTGAAACTGATCCACATTCGCTCGCCAAGTTCGGCACCAAGGTGAATCGTTCATCTGCGAACAACCACGCCGACCACTGGAATCAGCTCTTTTTAAAAAGCCACTTGACCAAGGAGAACGATCGTTCTACCTTGAGTGACATGAACGCACCCCTGATCGAAACACGCGAAAAGATTCTCGCGACCGCCGAGCAACTGATCTACCAGAATGGCATTCACGCCACCGGCATGGATCTTCTGGTGAAAACGTCTGGCGTCGCGAGAAAAAGTATCTACCGTTACTTTGCAACCAAAGACGAAGTGGCTGCGGCAGCGCTGAATGCGCGCGACGTACGCTGGATGGCGTGGTTCAGGACGGAGTCGGACAAGGCTGAAACTGCCGATGCGCGGATTCTCAACATGTTTGTCGTGCTCAAAGGCTGGTTCGAGTCCGAAGGATTTCATGGCTGTGCCTTTATCAACACCGCCGGCGAGATTGGCGACCCGAACGATCCGATTCGTTTGATCGCCAAACTGCATAAACAGAAGTTGTTCGACTACACGCTTGAGTTGTGCGAGCAGCTGAATATCGAGCAACCGTCAGCGCTGGCCAAACAGCTGCTGATTCTGATGGAAGGCGCCATCACCATGGCCCGTGTTATGGGGGACTTCAGTGCCGCCGACAGCGCAAAGGATGTTGCGCAGCTGTTGCTGAAACAGGCCTCGCCCTAGAGGCCTGAGTTTCAAGAACGCTTTACCCAACGCCGAACTCATCATTGTCTGGAGGCTTCGCTATGTCATCCAATGCCCAAACTCGCCCGCCACTTCCCCCATTCACCCGCGAATCGGCCATCGAAAAGGTCCGCCTAGCTGAAGATGGCTGGAACAGCCGTGATCCGGAAAAAGTGTCGTTGGCCTACACCCTCGACACCAAATGGCGCAACCGCGCCGAATTCGCCACCAACCGTGAAGAAGCCAAAGACTTTCTGACTCGCAAATGGAAGAAAGAGCTGGATTACCGGTTGATCAAAGAACTGTGGGCCTTCACCGACAACCGCATTGCTGTCCGCTACGCCTACGAATGGCATGACGACTCAGGCAACTGGTATCGCTCGTACGGCAACGAAAACTGGGAATTCAACGAAGACGGTCTGATGGCCAACCGTTTTGCCTGCATCAACGACATGCCAATCAAGGAATCCGAGCGCAAATTCCATTGGCCACTGGGTCGTCGTCCAGACGATCATCCTGGGCTGTCGGACCTGGGACTGTAATAGGCTTCGGGTACTTGCACCTGAAACGGACAGGATTCAGACCTAACAAAAAGCCCCCGGCAGCTGAGCTGTCCGGGGGCTTTTTATTCGAAGCGTTGTCGCGCTCGATCCGCTGGGATCAGAACGGGATATCGTCGTCGAAGCTGTCGAAATCAGGTGCTGGCTGTGGCGCCTGTTGCGGAGCTGGACGGGATTCACGCTGAGGCTGAGGAGCCGCTTGCGGACGCGATTGTTGCTGCGGACGCGGGGCGGAGTTCTGATAGCCGCCACCGCCTTGGCCCTGTGGAGCGCCTTCACCTTGCGGCCGGCCGCCCAACAGCTGCATGGTGCCCTGCATGTCGACGATGATTTCAGTGGTGTAGCGCTTGATACCGTCTTTTTCCCACTCGCGGGTTTGCAGCTTGCCTTCGATGTAGACCTGCGAACCTTTACGCAGGTACTCGCCGGCGATCTCTGCGACCTTGCCGAACATCGAAACGCGGTGCCATTCGGTCTTTTCGACTTTCTGACCGGTTTGCTTGTCGGTCCATTGTTCGCTAGTTGCCAGACTCAGGTTGGTCACGGCATTACCGTTAGGCATGTAGCGAACTTCGGGATCCTGGCCGCATGTGCCGACCAATATGACTTTGTTAACCCCACGGGCCATAACGTTCTCCTAGGCTTCACACGTTTCCGACGCTGGATTGACCACTTCGTCGAAAGACGCCCGATCCAACAGTTCTTTGTCAAATTTGATATAGATGGCAGCCTCATCGGCAACCACTACTGCATCTGTTACTCCACGTACGGCCAACACGCGATCGGCCAGGCCTGTGTCGCGTTGAGCCTCGGGCGACAACGGCAAGCGAAGGCTGGTCACGTACGGAGGTTCGCGCATGGTAACAGCAAACGCGAGCCAAATGGCGGCCAGACCGGCACCGCCGAGGAACACCACGCCCAGTCCACCGTGCTGAAACAGCCAGCCGCCGAGGATGCCGCCAGCGGCAGAACCGAGGAACTGACTGGTGGAATAAATCCCCATCGCCGTGCCTTTGCCACCCGCCGGGGACACCTTGCTGATCAACGAAGGCAGCGAAGCTTCCAGCAGGTTGAACGCGGTAAAAAACACCACCGTGCCAATGACCAGCGCCCGAAGCGTGTCGCCGAACTCCCAAAAGAATAGTTCAGTGAGCATCAGAACCAAGACGGCGCCGAGCAAAACCCGCTTCATCTGACGCTTCTTCTCGCCGTAAATGATGAAAGGAATCATGGCGAAGAACGAAATCAACAGGGCGGTCAGATAGACCCACCAGTGCTGCTCCTTGGGCAAACCGGCTTTCTCGACCAGCGCCAGCGGTAATGCGACGAAACTGGACATCAGCATGGCGTGCAACGCGAAGATACCCAAATCCAGACGCAACAAGTCCGGATGGCGGAGGGTCGCGCCCAGCGCCTGCTTTGCAAGACCAGACTCGCGATGCTGAAGCGTCACCGTCGATTTGGGGACCACGAACGCCACGATCACGATACCGACGAGCGCCATCGCGCCTGTGGCCAGGAACAGTCCCGACAGGCCGAACGCGCTGGTCAGGATCGGACCAACCACCATGGCAATGGCGAACGAGACGCCGATGGTCATGCCGATCATCGCCATCGCTTTGGTACGGTGCTGCTCGCGCGTCAGGTCAGACAACAGCGCCATGACTGCGGCGGAAATTGCGCCAGCCCCTTGCAGGATACGGCCGGCGATCACGCCCCAGATCGAGGTCGACTGGGCAGCCAGAACACTCCCGAGGGCAAACACCACCAACCCCAGATAAATGACCGGACGACGACCGATGCGGTCGGAAATGATCCCGAAGGGGATCTGCAGCACTGCTTGCGTCAGGCCGTATGCGCCAATCGCCAGACCAATGAGTGCCGGGCTCGCGCCAGCCAGGTCCATGCCATAGGTCGCGAGGACCGGCAGAACCATGAACATGCCGAGCATACGGAACGCGAACACCAGGGCCAGACCGCCCGCCGCGCGGGTTTCGCTGCCACTCATGCGCTCGCTGTGAGAATCGTGCATGGAAGAACCTCATGTGAACCGGCGGCGATTCTACCAGTCCCATCGATGTACAGCACATACGACGGTTTGCCGCGCATCGCAGGAATTTTCTTTTTTCCATGCCTGGCAGCGTGCATGTCGATAGTGTGCATCCATCCAGTATTTCGCCGTATACTCCTGTGTTTTGACGCCCGCCGTGCGAGGCCACTTTGGACAAGATCCTGATTCGTGGGGCTCGAACCCACAACCTGAAAAACATCGACCTGACCCTGCCACGCGACAAGCTGATCGTGATTACCGGTCTATCCGGTTCGGGCAAGTCATCGCTGGCATTCGACACCCTGTATGCCGAAGGCCAGCGTCGCTACGTCGAATCGCTGTCAGCCTATGCGCGTCAGTTCCTTTCAATGATGGAAAAACCCGACGTCGACACGATCGAAGGTCTTTCGCCTGCCATCTCCATCGAGCAGAAATCGACGTCGCACAACCCGCGTTCGACCGTCGGCACCATCACCGAGATCTACGATTACCTGCGTCTGCTGTACGCGCGGGTCGGACAGCCGCGTTGCCCGGATCATGACATTCCGCTGGAAGCGCAGACAGTCAGCCAGATGGTCGACCTGGTACTCGCCGAGCCTGAAGGCCGCAAACTGATGTTGCTGGCGCCCGTGGTGCGTGAGCGTAAAGGCGAGCACCTTGCCGTGTTCGAAGAACTTCGCGCGCAGGGTTTCGTGCGCGCCAGAGTCAACGGCAAGCTCTGCGAGCTCGACGAGCTGCCGAAACTCGACAAACAGAAGAAGCATTCCATTGACGTGGTCGTCGACCGCTTCAAGGTGCGCGCCGATCTGCAACAGCGCCTGGCCGAATCCTTCGAGACCGCGCTGAAGCTGGCCGACGGCATCGCGCTGGTTGCGCCGATGGACGACGAACCCGGCGAGGAGATGATCTTCTCCGCCCGTTTCGCTTGCCCGATCTGCGGCCATGCGATCAGTGAACTGGAACCCAAGCTCTTCTCGTTCAACAACCCTGCGGGTGCGTGTCCGACCTGTGACGGCCTGGGCGTGAAGCAATTCTTCGACACCAAGCGACTGGTCAATGGCGAACTGACGCTGGCCGAAGGTGCGATTCGTGGCTGGGACCGGCGCAACGTTTATTACTTCCAGATGCTCGGCTCTCTGGCGAAGCACTATGGGTTTAGCCTGGAAGTACCGTTCAAGGCATTGCCTGCAGATCAGCAGAAGGTTCTGCTCAACGGCAGCGGCTCCCAGAACGTCGACTTCCGTTACCTGAATGACCGTGGCGACATCGTTAAGCGCGCGCACCCGTTCGAGGGCATCGTCCCTAACCTTGAGCGCCGCTATCGGGAAACCGAATCTGCAACCGTGCGCGAAGAGCTGGCCAAGTTCCTTAGCACCCAACCCTGCCCGGACTGCCGTGGTACGCGCCTGCGTCGCGAGGCCCGGCATGTCTGGGTCGGTGAGAAAACGCTGCCTGCCGTGACCAACCTCCCCATCGGAGACGCCACCGATTATTTCGGCGGATTGAAGCTCACCGGACGTCGCGGCGAGATCGCCGACAAGATCCTCAAGGAGATCCGCGAACGTTTGCAGTTCCTGGTAAACGTGGGTCTGGATTACCTGACGCTGGATCGCAGTGCTGACACGCTCTCGGGCGGCGAGGCTCAGCGCATCCGTCTTGCCAGTCAGATCGGCGCCGGCCTGGTGGGTGTCATGTACATCCTCGACGAGCCGTCCATCGGGCTGCACCAACGTGACAACGACCGACTGCTGGACACTCTTCGCCACCTGCGCGACATCGGCAACACCGTGATTGTGGTTGAGCATGACGAGGACGCAATCAGACTGGCCGACTACGTGGTGGACATCGGCCCGGGCGCGGGCGTGCACGGTGGTCACATCGTGGCCGAGGGCACGCCGCAGGAAGTCATGGCGCATCCGGACTCCCTGACGGGCAAGTACCTCTCGGGGCGCGTAAAGATCGAAGTGCCTGCCAAGCGGACGCCACGGAACAAAAAGCTGTCGCTTAAACTCAAGGGCGCGCGCGGCAACAACCTGCGCAACGTCGATCTGGAAATTCCGATTGGCCTGCTGACCTGCGTGACCGGCGTTTCGGGTTCAGGCAAATCGACGCTGATCAACAATACGCTGTTCCCGCTCAGCGCCACCGCGCTGAATGGCGCAACAACGCTGGAGGCCGCGGCGCACGACAGCATCGACGGGTTGCAGCATCTGGACAAGGTCGTCGACATCGACCAGAGCCCAATTGGCCGCACGCCGCGCTCGAACCCGGCGACGTACACCGGACTGTTCACGCCAATCCGTGAACTCTTCGCGGGTGTGCCGGAGTCGCGTTCACGCGGTTATGGCCCAGGGCGCTTTTCATTCAACGTCAAAGGCGGCCGCTGTGAAGCGTGTCAGGGCGATGGGCTGATCAAGGTGGAAATGCACTTCCTGCCTGACATCTATGTCCCGTGCGATGTGTGCAAGAGCAAGCGCTACAACCGCGAAACTCTGGAGATCAAATACAAGGGCAAAAGCATCCACGAGGTGCTGGAGATGACCATTGAAGAGGCGCGAGCGTTCTTTGATGCCGTGCCTGCCCTCGCGCGCAAGCTGCAAACCTTGATGGATGTGGGGCTTTCCTACATCAAGCTGGGCCAATCAGCGACCACACTGTCGGGCGGCGAGGCACAACGGGTGAAACTCTCCCGGGAGCTCTCCAAACGCGACACCGGAAAGACCCTGTACATCCTCGATGAGCCGACCACAGGTCTGCACTTCGCCGATATTCAGCAGTTGCTGGACGTATTGCACCGCCTGCGTGATCACGGCAACACCGTGGTTGTGATCGAACACAACCTGGACGTGATCAAGACAGCCGACTGGCTGGTAGACCTTGGTCCTGAAGGCGGCTCCAAAGGTGGCCAGATCATCGCGACAGGTACACCGGAGCAAGTGGCGGGGATGAAACAATCCTACACAGGCCATTACCTGAAGCCGCTGCTGGAACGTGATCGAGCGTAATCACTGACCGCAACACAAACTAAAAAGCCCCTGCCGTGAAGATCACGACAGGGGCTTTTTGTTGGGCCGGAATCAGAACTGCGATTGCAGGTAGTTCTCAAGACCAATGGACTTGATCAACCCCATCTGCTTTTCGAGCCAGTAGGTGTGATCCTCTTCAGTGTCTGCCAGCTGGACACGGAGAATGTCACGGCTGACGTAGTCCTTGTGTTGCTCACAGAGCGCGATGCCCTTGCACAGCGCAGCACGGACCTTGTATTCGAGACGGAGGTCACTGGCGAGCATCTCAGGGACCGTCGTGCCGACGTCGAGATCATCCGGACGCATGCGCGGCGTACCTTCAAGCATCAGAATCCGGCGCATTAACGCATCAGCGTGCTGTGCCTCTTCTTCCATCTCGTGGTTGATACGCTCGTACAGCTTGCTGAAACCCCAATCTTCATACATACGGGAATGAATGAAGTATTGATCGCGCGCAGCCAACTCGCCGGTCAGCAGCGTGTTGAGGTAATCGATGACGTCCGGGTGGCCTTGCATCGCCGTGAATCTCCTTCGTGAAAGTCGATAGTTTGAACCAACATCAGAGACAGGTCACTCGATCAGAAGCAGAAAAATGAAGAAAAGCCGTCAATTTCTGACATTTGGTGCTTAAAACGCGGCTAAATGAGGAGAGTTCCGTTTATCACTTAGACTTAGCGCAATAGTTGCGCAAAGTAACTGATAACGCGTTGTATTTAGTGAATGCCGAAAAACAAAAAACCGGGCACTAGGCCCGGTTCTTTGTAACGACTGACGTCTTATTCAGCAGCTTCTACAGAGCCACCGACAGGACGATCAACCAGCTCGACGTACGCCATTGGCGCGTTGTCGCCAGCGCGGAAACCGCACTTGAGGATGCGCAGGTAGCCACCCTCACGAGTTGCATAACGCTTGCCCAGATCGTTGAACAGCTTACCGACCATTTCTTTCGAACGGGTACGGTCAAATGCCAGACGACGGTTAGCAACGCTATCAACCTTGGCCAGGGTGATCAGCGGCTCGGCAACGCGGCGCAGTTCCTTGGCTTTCGGCAGGGTAGTTTTGATCAGCTCGTGCTCGAACAGCGACACCGCCATGTTTTGGAACATGGCCTTACGGTGAGAGCTGGTACGGCTCAGGTGACGTCCACTTTTACGATGACGCATGGTTCATTCCTTACCAAACAGTACGTTCGGTG
>Ga0213828_1000066_pt1 | contig 161661 bp, 145 predicted proteins | sample MC6MC0897MG_FD_180664 | JGI IMG/M metagenome (GOLD analysis project Ga0213828, IMG submission 180664) | Enriched soil aggregate microbial communities from Iowa State University, Ames, United States - MC6-MC0897-MG | ecosystem: Environmental > Terrestrial > Soil > Unclassified | place: USA...
TCAAAAGTAACGGATTCGCCAGTAGCGACTTCCAGCTTTTCGATCTTCAGGTATTCACCTGGGGCGACTTTGTATTGCTTGCCGCCAGTAACGATTACTGCATAAGACATGGTATTTCTCCGAAAATCCTGCTCACCCAGCTCTTTATAGGAAGAGGTATTGGCTGGCATGGCTGCACGGGGCTGGAAAGGCCCATGTGCAATTGCGTAAGGCAGGTGCTGCCCAGGAAAGTTAGGGTGCGCGATTGTACGCAAGCCGCGAACGCCTTGCAAGCGGCGTTACGTCACGCCTTGACAGGGTGGGGCCTGCAACCTAGCATGCCGCGCAACCCTTCTGGAGCACGTCTCGCTGATGCAACCCCAAGCCTTCTACCGCGCTGTGGCGGACGACTTTACAGCCGTCGACCACATTATCAAGAAGCAGCTGACATCGCGCGTGCCGCTGGTCTCGAAAATCGGCGACTACATTACTTCCGCCGGTGGCAAACGCCTGCGTCCATTGCTGGTGCTCCTGTGCGGCAAGGCACTGGGCAGCGGCGGTGATGACCTGCGTCTGCTGGCCGCCACCATTGAATTCCTGCACACCGCGACCCTGCTGCACGACGACGTGGTCGACATGTCCGGCATGCGCCGTGGCCGCTCGACCGCGAACGCCATGTGGGGCAACGCCCCGAGCGTGCTGGTCGGCGACTTCCTTTATTCGCGCTCGTTCGAAATGATGGTCGAGCTCGGTTCGATGCCGGTCATGCAGATCCTGTCCAAGGCCACCCGCGTCATCGCCGAAGGCGAAGTCCTGCAGTTGTCGAAGATTCGTGACGCCAGCACCACTGAAGAAACCTACATGGAAGTGATTCGCGGCAAGACAGCCATGCTGTTCGAGGCCTCGACGCACAGTGCCGCCGCCCTGGCCAAGGCGAGCCCTGAGCAGAGCGAAGCACTGCGCACCTTTGGCGATCACCTCGGCATCGCATTCCAGTTGGTGGACGATCTGCTCGATTACCGTGGCGACGCGGAAACCATGGGCAAAAACATCGGTGACGACCTTGCTGAAGGCAAACCTACGCTTCCGCTGATCTACACGATGCGCGAAGGCACGCCGGAACAAGCAGCGCTGGTACGTCAGGCCATTCAGAAAGGTGGTCTGGAGGACCTGGCAAGCATCCGCGATGCGGTCGAGAAGTCGGGATCGCTGGACTACACCGCCCAACTGGCACGCGACTATGTGGCACGCGCCATCGCCTGCCTGGACGCCCTGCCCGCCAGCGAATACCGCGACGCACTGGTCGAGCTGAGTGAATTTGCGGTCGCCCGCACGCACTGATCACAGCCTCGTCACACCGAAAGCCCGTCCACATGACGGGCTTTTTATTGCCTGCGTTTTACCCACAGGCGTGTGACTTGCCTGCGTCGACCGCACACAATGAGAATTAATCTCAAATACATCCTTGCTATTCCACAGATAAGAATTATTCTCATTGGAAACCTTCAAGGAGAATGAACATGACCTATCTGATCGACGCCTGGCTGGATCGGCCTCACCCGTACCTCCGCATCCTGCATCGCGAAACGGGCGAAGTGTGCGCGGTGCTGCATGAGGATGCGCTGGATGAGCTGCGGGATCTGGGGGATCTGGATGTGATCAGCCTGAGTTCGTGTGAACCCGGCATTCAGAAGGAGATGGTGCGCAATCTGTTTCTGTTCTGCTACGCACGGGCATTGCGCCCGGCCTGTGAACTGCACTGAGCATGGGACATGAATCATTGTTTACCGAGGGGGCACGAAGGCCCGCCCGGTAAACATCTATCTTGACGCTTGAGGCTTGTCGCTTACAGCTGCGCAGCCTTACAGAACGTCGAGCAGTTCCACATCGAATACCAGAACGCTGTGCGGCGGGATGCTGCCCACGCCTTGCGCGCCGTAAGCCAGTTCGCTAGGAACGTGCAGACGCCATTTGCTGCCGGCCTTCATCAGTTGCAGCGCTTCGGTCCAGCCTGCAATCACGCCACCGACCGGAAACTCGGCAGGCTCGCCACGATCGTAGGAGCTGTCGAACACGGTGCCGTCGATCAGCATGCCGTGGTAGTGGGTGCGCACGTTGCTTTCGCGGGTTGGCTGAGCGCCCTCACCGGCAGTGATCACTTCGAACTGCAAACCCGAGTCCAGCGTGGTCACGCCTTCGCGCTTGGCGTTCTCGGCCAGGTATTCCTTGCCAGCGCCCGCAGCCGCTTCTGCTTTTGCAGCGGCTTCGGCCTGCATGATTTCGCGAATGACTTTGAAGCTCGCGGCCATTTCTTCCTGGCTGACACGGCTTGGCTGGCCACCGAAGGCGTCAGTCAGACCGGCCAGAATAGCGTCCAGATTGACACCCGGTGGCGGATTGTCGCGCAGTTGGTCGCCCAACTGACGGCCGATGCCGTAGCTGACGCGGGTTTCGTCGGTGGACAGATTGACTTCGGACATAACGCTGCTCCGCTGAAGAGCGCCCGCAGGCGCCCTGATCTAAATGGCCGAGCAGCCTAGCACAACAGGGTATATCCAGTAACAAGCTACCATGCCGAACGGATAGAAAGCGGTACGCGCACCGTTTGCTCTTCAGTGTCATGCAAGCCGCACATCTCATCGTGAACCACCGCATGCACCAGGTTGAACGGCATCGGCGTTATCGCGTGCAGCACGTCCCGGGCGTGCTCGACCGAACGCAGATGCAAGGTCTTGCCGCGGGCGTCGTTCAACGGATGAGCAGCGCCATGCATGCGCGCCTCCAGCAAATAGATGCCGCCTTCCATGGAGATGAGGTTGAGTTCGTCGATGCGACCAGCACTGGCGTGGGCAGTCAGTTCCTGCAGATTCATGAGAGGACCCTCGGTGATCTCGGACTTCAGTGAGCGAATCACAAGTCTCGCCCACTCTGGCCGGAGTACAAGGTGCCGGGAGTGCCGCTGGTCATTTTTTGTTCACGCCACAAAAACCACTGTGGGCGCGAATCCATTCGCGAGACGCCAGTACATCCGGTAATCGCTAATCGTCAGTACGCCTTCATGGCGAATGGATTCGCTCCCATAGGGTAGTGCGCATGCACTCGGGCTTAATGCTTGGTCAGCTTGTCCAGGTAGCCCATCGCAAACGCCGACACCACAAAGGTCATGTGGATGATCACGTACCACATCAGGTATTGGGGTTCGATGTTCTTGGCGTCCATGAACACCCGCAGCAGGTGAATGGACGAAATCGCGACGATGGACGCGGCGACTTTCATCTTCAGCGAAGACGAGTCCATTTTGCCCAGCCAGTTGAGCTTTTCCTTGTCTTCGTCGATGTCCAGCTGAGAGACGAAGTTCTCGTAGCCGGAGATCATGACCATCACCAGCAGGCCGCCGACCAGTGCCATGTCGATCAGCGACAGCAGGACCAGAATCAGATCCGACTCGGCGAGCGAAAACACGTTGGGAATGACGTGAAAAATTTCCTGGAAGAACTTGAGCGCCAGCGCCAGCAATCCCAGAGACAAGCCAAAGTAGATCGGCGCCAGCAACCAGCGCGATGCGTACATGGCATTTTCGATAAAACGTTCCATTGAAGCTCACAGATAATTGAAAGCTCGCGAGTATAGGGCGAAGCCGCTGCGGCACAACCCTTTACGACAAGACTTGAAACAATTAACCCGGAAGGAAAACACTCGACGAACCCCGCGCTACAACCCTGGACACCAGGAAAAACAGACGCGGCTTTCGTCGAGAGGTTAGTGCCTGTCAGTTAACAGGGAAAGTTCGCTGACTGTGGGATGAATCACCATTGATCCGTCGTAATTCACCTTGCAGATGAAGGCTCCAGATCGGTATTTCTTCTGCGGTCTGATAGCCATGCAACGCCAGACTCTCGGCAATGGCATCCAGCACCGACTCAGCGGCGACCGGACCATGAAAAGGCCCTTGAGCCTTGAGCGCAGAAGGTTGTTCTCCGGACATCCCGGCAGCGAACAGCAAGGTCCACATACCGTTATCGCCGGACAGCGGGCGAACCACACATTCGATACGGGTCACCAGACCCAGACATTGGCGAGTAAGACAGAGGCTGCGCGGCATGGCGAGCTCCTCATTGAGTGCAGTATTCATTCCCTCGAACCGCTTTCGGAAATGCGTCAGTCCATTTGACAACTGCTGCAACACGACAATATCGAACAAATACCCTGTAGGAAAAGAGTGAAAACAAAAAGGGCGCCGAATGGTCATTTGGCCATCAGACGCCCCGATTAGTTGACGTCAAACCGTCAACTTTTCAGTTCCGGTTGTAATTGTGGCGCCTCTTTTTCGAGCTCTTTGAGGTCCTCTTCGCTGAGCATTTCGGCGATGTCGCGAAGGCGATCCACCACTCGACCGTTGACCGAGTTCTCAGGGAATTGCCCCTCTTCGTCAGCCTCGCCCACCGGCTCGCCCACCAACAGACTCAGCGCCTCATCGACCTGACGCACGGCGTAGACATGGAACTGTCCGGCACGCACGGCCTGCAAGACCTTTTCATCGAGCATCAGCGTGGCGACGTTAGCCTGCGGAATGATCGCGCCCTGATCGCCGGTCAGCCCCCGAGCCTCACACAGCCGGAAGAAGCCTTCGATCTTCTCGTTGACCCCGCCGACTGCCTGAACTTCACCGAACTGGTTGATCGAACCCGTGATCGCGAAGCACTGCTTGAGCGGTGTCTTCGACAACGCGGAAATCAAGGTGCAGACCTCACCCAACGACGCACTGTCGCCGTCCACATAACCGTAAGACTGCTCCAGCGCGATGCTCGCGGAAATCGCCAGCGGGAATTCCTGTGCATACCGACTGCCCAGGTAACCGGTGAGGATCATCACGCCCTTGGAGTGGATCGGCTGACCGAGGTTGACCTCACGCTCGATGTCGACGATACCGCTGCCACCCGGGTATACCGTGGCAGAAATCCGCGCGGGCACCCCAAACGCCGAGTCGCCGACTTCCAGCACCGTCAGGCCGTTGCACTTACCCACCGCCGCGCCTGCGGTGTCGATCAGGATGATCCCGGCGAGCATGTCATCCAGAATGCGGGCCGACACGCGACCGGTGCGCGTGGCCTTGGCTTTCAGCGCCCGTTCGATATGACCGGCGTCGGTCCGCTCGTCGTTGGCCAGGCTGCGAATGAAATCCGCCTCGCTCACCAGTTGGAACAGATCGCCAATACGGGCCGAGAGACGCCCCTGGTGTTCGGCCAGACGCGCGCTGTAGGTCGCCAGACGCGCTACCGCATCGGCGGTCAGCGGCGCCATGCCTTCTTCCGAGGTCCGGGTTTTGAGCAATTGGGCGAACTGCTCCAGACTCTCGTCGACCATCGGGATGTCTTCATCGAAATCCACCAGGACCCGGAACATCTCCTGGAAGTCCGGATCGAGGTCCTGCAACGTGTAGTACAGCGAGCGGGCGCCGATGATGATGACCTTGACCTGCAACGGGATGGTCTGCGGCGTCAGCGTCACCGTGGCAATGCGGCCCAGTTCGCCCAGCGGCGATTCCATCTTCAGCTTGCGCGATTGCAGCGAACGCTTGAGCGCGTCCCATACGAACGGCTCGCTGAGCATTTTTTCAGCTTCCAGAATCAGGAAGCCGCCGTTTGCCCGGTGGAACGCACCCGGACGCAACTGGCGATACGTGGTGTACAGCGCGCCTTGATCGGTGCTGTATTCGATACGGCCGAACAGATTGTCGTAGGTCGGGTGTGGCTCGAAGACCACGGGCGCTCCGCCGCTGGCCGAGTGACCGACGACCAGGCTCGGGCAGTATTGTTCTTCCAGGAGCTTGCGCGCCTGAGCATCGGTCTTGCTGTCATCGACCAGTTGCTCGACCACGGTTTTCAGCAAATTGACCTGCATCGCCTGCAAGTACGCGCAGACGGCGGCGTTTTCCGCGTACTGCTCGGACAACGGCGCCAGCAATGGCTGCAAGGCCAGAATGATGGTCTCTTCATTCAGCTGACGCATCTGGTTGCTGGACTCGCGCTTCCACTGCGGCAGGCTGGCGAGCTCTTCGTTCAGGCGCTCTTCCAGTGCTGAGATATCGGTGTGGAAGCGCTCACGGTCAGCCTCTGGCAACTGCGAGAACTCGGCCTCGTCCAGCGCCTTGCCGTCCAGCATCGGCGTGAAGGCGATGTTGCTGCTGTCGCGGTACAACGCGATGTCTTTTTCCAGGGCAAGGCGCTCGATCACGTCCAGCGCCCGGTCATAACGTTGGTTGAAGGCGCGGTCGATGGCGCTCTTCTTCTGCTGGTAAGACGGATGCTCGAAAACGGCCGGGAACGTCGACAAAAGGTTGTCGATCAGCCCGTTGATGTCGGCGATGAACGAACTGGCACTCCCCGGCGGCAGTTCCAGTGCGCGCGGCTCGCGCGATTCATCGAAATTGTTGACGTAGACCCAGTCGGACGGGGTCTGCATGCGCTTGGCCTCGGCCTTGAGGTAGCGCTTGACGAAGGAGAAGCGACCGGTGCCGGGCTCTCCCATGACGAACACGTTGTAGCCAGGGCGCGGCATGGCGACCCCGAACTGTAGAGCCTCGACAGCTCGTTCCTGGCCGAGCACGCCGCGAAAGGGTTCCAGATCGTTGGTTGTCGTGAAGCTGAACTGTTCAGCGGAAAAGGGACGGGTCAGCGCTTCAGGCGCAAGTCGCAAGCTGGCAGCAACAGGATCGGGCATCGGACATCCTTACATCAGGCGGGGCAGATGGGGGCATTCTGGCGCTCGCCGCACCAGACTGGCAAGGCAAGAACCACCGGAATATTTTCTGCCTGCGAAGCGGCCGCGCGCCGAGAGGGCGGCGGACTATATACAACTAACCGTAATAAACCACGGAACGTTCAGATCGTGCCTAAACTCCAAGCTGCGCGGCCGGTAACAAATTAAATAGCCGGCCCTCCCTGGCGCCAGTACTGGCCAGGATCCGACCCTTGGTTGAAACAACAGAGACTAAAGCTATGAAACGGATTCTTCTTGGTACTCTCTTCGCCGCTGTGTCCATCAACGCCATGGCTCAAGCCCCTGGCGGCCCAGACTGCGGCTGGGGCAACATGCTGTTCGAAGGTCAACGCGGTACCCCCGCCCACTTCCTCGCTTCCACCACCAACGGCACCTCCGGTAACGCCACGTTCGGCATGACCTCAGGCACCAACGGCTGCTCCACTAACAGCGCCCTGACCTACGGCGGTAAATCCTGGATTGCCATGAATGGCATGATGGACGAGCTCTCCAAAGACATGGCGATGGGCCAGGGCGAAGCACTGACGACCTATGCGGTCGTACTGGGCGTTGCACCGCAAGACCGTGCGCATTTCGCCGCAGTCACCCATGACCACTACCAGCAGATCTTCAACAAGGCAGACGCCACCGCTGAAGACGTTCACACCAACACCCTCGACGTACTGAAGAACGATCCGACGTTGGCCAAATACGCAACTCAGGCTTAAATACGATCACCCTGCCTTCTTCGGAAGGCAGGTTTCCAACGCTTTCGTTTAGCTTCCCTCTACCTGATTAGTTGCCAATCTATGCTCAAACGCCTTGCCTGGCTGGCGCTCTGTGTCTGCGCCCCGCTGTATGCCGCGCCTCACGTCGAAGATAATCGTTTGCAGCAATTGGCCGATTCCAGATTCTGGGTCGCCATAGGCCATTATGAAGCCGGGAAACTCGGTGGCTGGCGCAGCTATGTCGACGACCCGAAATTCTTCCTCGCCGTTAACGGCGCCCATGACCCCAAGGCCGAACTGGCCGCCACGCTTGAGGCGATCTATCGCCCTGTCGTTCAGGGCAAGGAAGACTCTCATCCACAGTGCGTCTATCCCTCCCGCACCCGTTTTCTGCGCGACGAGCTGAAGCTGACTGACCTGCCCGCCGTCGACTGCAAAGAATTCAACAAATGGTTCTCTGACGTCGCCCCCGACAGCACGGTGATGATTTTTCCCGCCGCGTACCTCAACAGCCCGTCGTCCATGTTCGGCCACACCTTGCTGCGCATCGATCAGGCAGGCGTAGAGGCGAACAAGACCGCCCTGCTCAGCTATGCGATCAACTTCGGCGCCTACATCGAAGGCTCCGACAACAGCATCCTGTACGCCTGGAAAGGCCTGATGGGTGGCTATCCGGGGCTGTTCGCGCTGGTGCCGTATCAGGAAAAACTCTCTGAGTACCGCAGCCTGGAAAACCGCGATCTGTGGGAATACCGGTTGAACCTGACGCCGGAAGAAACCCGTCGCATGGTCGAGCACGTGTGGGAACTCAAACAGATCCGCTTCGGCTATTTCTTCTTCGACGAAAACTGCTCCTATCGCCTGCTCGAACTGTTGCAGGTCGCGCGCCCCAGCCTGAACCTGACGCCGCAGTTCCGCCTGACCGCGATCCCTACCGATACCGTGCGCGCCGTCAAGGAAGCCGGGCTTGTGGAGAAGATCGACTATCGGCCTTCGAGGGAGCGCGAGCTGCTTAGCCGCGCCGAGCCGCTGAACCATGATGAAAAACAATGGGTGCTGAAAGTCAGCGCTGATCAGCAACAGATGCAGAGCCCTGAATACCTCGCCGTGCCAAAAGAGCGACGCGCGTTGATTCAGGACGCGGCTTATCGGCTGGAGCGCTACCGCGCCAACGGTCTGGAGCGCGACCCGGTGCGTTCGCAGCGCAGCTATGACTTGCTGCGTGCAATCAGCACCAATCCGCCGCCGGCGCTGGACATCGAGCGTCCGGGCTTGCCCGAAGACGGCCATGAATCGCGCACCTGGCAACTGGGCGCCGGCACGCGGGATGACAAGGCGTTCGCCGAATACGGCTTGCGCATGGCGTATCACGACCTCAACGACAATGCGTATGGCTTCCCGCTGGGCGCGCAGATCGAGATTCTTCAGCTCAAGCTGCGTCAGTACGAAGACAGTCGCTGGCAAGTTCAGCAACTGGACCTGGCGACCATTCGCTCGCTGACCCCTCGCAACGAGCTGCTGCAGCCATGGTCGTGGCAAGTGGCGGGCGGGCTGGAACGGGTGCTGGGCAAGCATGGCGACGAGAATCTGGTCAGCCACGTCAACGGAGGCGCAGGCGGAACGTGGAAACTGGGCGACGACCTGTTGGGCTTTGCGCTGGGCACGGTCCGGATCGAGCACAACAATGACTTCGACGCGCTCGTGTCACCTGCCGCCGGTTTCAATACCGGGGTTCTGTGGCGCAATCCGCTGGGCAATTTCAGCCTGGAAACCAAAGGCGACTACTTCACCAACGGCGAAGTCCGCCGCAACATCAGCCTGAACCAGCAGTGGGAGCTGTCGCGTAATCTGGGGCTGCGGCTCAGCGCGCAAAGGGAATTCAGCCAGCTGACGTCGCCGGTGAACGAAGTGATGCTTGAGTTGAAGTGGTATCACTATTAGGAACGCGAATCTGTAGGAGCGCGCTTGGTCTGGGCGGCATTCCGACGAATGCGTCAGGTCATTCACCGATGATGTATCTGGCAAATTGCAATCGCGAGCAAGCTCACTCCTACAGTCAATGCAGCGTGTTCCGTTATCCGCACTCAAACTACCTTCGCGCTGTACCCCTCCTCCTCGATCAGCCCAATCACCTGATCGTTCGCCAACTGGCTCTGCACCCTGACCTCGCCTTTGGCCAGGTCGATCTGCACGTCGGCAGCCGGGTCTTCACCCTTGATCACGTTGGTAATGGCGCGGACGCAATGCCCGCAGGTCATGCCTTGAACGTTGAATACTTGCATGTGATGACTCCTCGGTTGAGTGGCTGCTCACAGGGTGAAACAGCGGGACGTCGCCATGTTCGACCTTCCCACCGTGGCAAGGTCAAGTTTCTCGTGCATCTGCCGGGCTGGTATTCCGCGATTTCCTGAGCCAAAGTGTTTCATCAACGAATATCAGGAGAATCGGCAATGCGCTGGTCAGCCTTTCGCATCGCAGGTTTTATCGGCCTGTTGGCTTCCGCATCCTGGGCTCAGGCCGATCAGGACTACGGCGTACTCATCATTTCCCGCGAGCGGCTGGAAGTGGCCACGTCCTGCGAGATCGGTATCTACATGCAGGATCAACTGGTAGGTCGTCTGTTCCAGGAAGAGTCGCGCTCCTTCAACCTGCCCGCAGGCGATCTGTCACTGCGCCTGCGCGTGTTGCCCGGCCAGATGCCCGGTTGCTCGCCCGGCATCGAAGCGCAGAACAATACCCGCCTGCACATCAATGCCGGCGATGTCCTGAAATACCGGATTGCATCCGGCCCGAACGGCATGTACCTCAAAAAAGCTGACCTGAATTATTGATGCAAATCAGGACTTGACCTTGCCAACGTGGCAAGGTTGATCCTTGCTGGCAATCGCCTTCAAGGAGTACCCAGCCATGCCCAGCCCCAATACGTTCGACCTGCCGATTACCGGCATGACATGCGCCAGTTGCGTGGGTCGCGTCGAACGCGCCTTGCGTAAAGTCCCCGGCGTTACAAACGCCACCGTTAACCTCGCCAATGAACGCGCTCACGTGGAAGTCGCCGAGCCGATCGATCCGGCCAGTTTGATCGCCGCGGTCGACAAAGCCGGTTATGGCGCGAGTCTGGAACAGGACCCTTCCGTTCAGGAGGCCGACCAGCAAAAACGCCATGACAGCGAACGCTGGCACTTGATGCTGGCGATCGTCCTGGCGGTGCCACTGGTGCTGCCCATGCTGCTGCAGCCATTGGGCGTGCACTGGATGCTGCCCGCGTGGGTGCAGTTTCTGCTGGCGACACCGGTGCAGTTTTTCCTGGGTGCGCGCTTCTACGTGGCCGCGTGGAAGGCCGTACGGGCCGGCGCGGGCAACATGGACCTGCTCGTCGCCCTGGGCACCAGCGCGGGCTATGGCCTGAGCGTGTATCAGTGGCTGATGGCAACGCCGGGCAGCATGCCGCACTTGTACTTTGAAGCGTCGGCCGTGGTCATCGCGCTCGTACTCCTTGGGAAATACCTGGAAAGCAGTGCCAAACGCCAGACCGCCAGCGCCATCCGGGCGCTTGAGGCGTTGCGCCCTGAACGCGCGATTCAGGTCATTGATGGGCAGGAACACGACGTCGCCATCAGCGCGCTGAAAGTCGGCGACCTGGTGCTGGTCAAACCCGGCGAACGTTTTCCGGTGGACGGAGAAGTCATCGAAGGCCAGAGCCACGCCGACGAAGCCCTGATCAGTGGCGAGAGCCTGCCGATCCCCAAACGACCGGGCGACAAGGTCACCGGCGGCGCGATCAACGGCGAGGGACGCTTGTTGGTCAGCACTCAGGCCTTGGGCGCCGAAACAGTGCTGGCGCGCATCATCCGCCTCGTTGAGGACGCACAGTCCGCCAAGGCCCCCATCCAGAAGCTGGTGGATAAAGTCAGCCAGGTGTTCGTCCCGGTTGTGTTGCTCCTGGCCGTGGTGACCGTGGTCGGCTGGCTGTTGGCAGGCGCCTCTCTGGAAGCCGCCTTGATCAACGCCGTGGCGGTCCTGGTGATCGCCTGCCCTTGCGCACTGGGTCTGGCGACGCCCACCGCGATCATGGCCGGTACAGGCGTCGCGGCTCGCCATGGCATCCTGATCAAAGACGTTGAAGCGCTGGAGCGCGCGCATGAAGTCACCGCCGTCGTGTTCGACAAGACCGGCACCTTGACTTCCGGCGCACCTCGCATCGCGCACATGGCGGCCTTGAACGGCGACGAAGACGCCCTGCTGCAGATGGCGGGCGCGTTGCAGCGCGGCAGCGAACACCCACTGGCTAAAGCCGTGCTGGACGTGTGCAACGAGCGCGGCTTGATACCGGATGACGTCAGCAATAGCCGGTCGCTCGCCGGGCGTGGGATTGCCGGCACCTGGAAGGGTCGCGATCTGGCGCTCGGCAACCGGCGCCTGCTGGACGAAAGCGACCTGAGCCTGGGTGCGCTCGCCGATCACGCAAAGGCGTGGGAGGCCGAAGGCCGCACGTTGTCGTGGCTGATCGAGTTGAGCCCGCAGCGACAGGTGCTCGGACTGTTCGCGTTTGGCGACACGCTCAAGCCTGGCGCCGCACAAGCGGTCGAACAACTCACCCGACGCAACATCAGCAGTCACCTGCTGACCGGCGACAACTGGGGCAGCGCCAAAGCCGTGGCCGACGCGCTGGGCATTACCGATGTCCACGCCGAAGTCTTGCCGGCCGACAAAACCGCGACCGTGATGAGGCTCAAGAAAACGGGCGTGGTGGCGATGGTCGGCGACGGCATCAACGACGCGCCTGCGCTGGCGGCAGCCGACATCGGCATCGCGATGGGTGGCGGCACCGATGTGGCGATGCACGCCTCGGGCATCACGCTGATGCGCGGCGATCCACGCCTGATTCCCGCAGCACTCGATATCAGCCGCCGGACCTACGCGAAGATTCGCCAGAACCTGTTCTGGGCCTTCGTCTACAACCTGATCGGCATTCCGTTGGCCGCATTCGGCCTGTTGAACCCGGTGCTGGCAGGCGCCGCCATGGCGCTGTCCAGCGTGAGCGTGGTCAGCAACGCCCTGCTGTTGAAAACCTGGAAAATGACCGATCCACAGCAAGATGAAGGAGAGGCGCGATGAACATCGGCCAAGCCGCGAAAAGCAGCGGTCTGAGCGCGAAAATGATTCGGTACTACGAGTCCATCGGCTTGCTGCAGGCCGCGACCCGCACCGACAGCGGCTACCGCGTCTACGGTAGCAACGACCTGCATACTTTGGCGTTCATCAAACGCTCACGGGATCTGGGCTTTTCGCTGGAAGAGGTTGGCAAACTGCTGACCTTGTGGCAAGACCGAGGTCGGGCCAGTGCCGATGTGAAAGCGCTGGCGCACAAACACATCATCGACCTGAATCAGAAGATCGAAGAACTCGCGGGATTGAGAGACACGTTGCAGGATCTGGTCGAGCACTGTAAGGGAAATGATCGACCGGACTGCCCGATCCTGAAGGATCTGGAGTCGGGAGGGTGTTGCCATTAAGCCCTGCGCAAACAACAAAAAACCCGGCCGAAGCCGGGTTTTTCGTTTAACCGATCACTGCATCCAGGGCGGAGGCGGTTCTTCGGTTTTGTTGGGTGGAGCATCGTCGGCCGTGCGTGCGGCCTGACGTCGTGCTTCATCCCGTTGCGCCGCTTCGATCTCGCGCAGCACGCTGTTCACATCGGCAACGTCGTCCGGATCGGCGAATACACCGGTCAAGACCGTGGCAGGCGACAACGTGCCGGCCTCGTAGTACGACCACATCTCCCTCGCGTACCGGGTCTGCTTCAATTCCGGCGCAAAGCGCCCGAAATACGAAGCCATGTTGCCGACGTCACGCTCCAGCATGCTGAACGCGTGGTTGTTACCGGCGGCGTCGACCGCTTGCGGCAAGTCGATGATGACCGGGCCGTCTGGCGACAACAGCACGTTGAACTCGGAAAGGTCACCGTGCACCAGACCGGTACACAACATGAGCACGATTTGTTGAATCAGGAACGCGTGATACTCGCGTGCCTGATCAGGCTCCATCGTGACATCATTCAGACGCGGCGCCGCATCGCCGTACTCATCCGAGACCATCTCCATCAACAGCACGCCTTCAAGGAAGTCGTACGGTTTAGGCACCCTGACACCCGCGTTGGCCAGCCGGAACAAGGCCGCGACTTCGGCGTTCTGCCAGGCGTCCTCGGTTTCCTTGCGACCAAACTTCGAGCCTTTCGCCATGGCGCGGGCCTGGCGACTGTTACGGACCTTACGGCCTTCCTGGTACTCCGCAGCCTGACGGAAACTACGTTTGTTGGCCTCCTTGTAAACCTTCGCGCACCGCAGCTCTTTGCCACAGCGCACCACATAAACAGCTGCCTCTTTGCCGCTCATCAGCGGACGCAGCACCTCGTCTACCAGACCGTCTTCGATCAGGGGTTCAATGCGTTTTGGAGTCTTCATCAGCTTTTATTGTGGGTCCTTCGTTGCCAAACACGCGATTGTTGCTCGTTATACGGCAATCCTCTGCCAGCGAGTAGAGGGAGATGGAATGCAGTCATGGATTCAATTGCAAACCATACGTTCCCTGAATTCATCCAAGCACCTTTCATGCCGGGCTGCAGCATGGCCCCACCGCCCTAAACCGAGGCCTGCGCGCACCGGGCGGACAGATCGACGAACGGCCAATCGGATAAAGTACAGCGCCTTCAGTTTCTGAACAGTTCGCCCGGCGTGAAGCCAAACAGCCCCTTGAATGCAGCAATGAACGCCGACGTGGAGTCATAGCCGCAATTGAGCGCGGTGCTGGTCACGCTTTCGCCCTCTTCCAAGGCATTGAGCGAAGCCAACAGCCTGGCTCGCTGACGCCAACCCCGAAAGCTCAGCCCCGTCTCGCGCTGGAACAAGCGCATCAGCGTTTTTTCCGACATGTTCAGACGTGACGCCCAATCGGTGAGCGTGACGGCCTGCCCAGGGTCGTCTACCAGCTCGTTGCACAGCGCCAGCAATCGGGCATGACGAGGCAAGGGAAGGGAGAAGCCCACTTCCGGCAAACTCGCCAACTGATCGAGCAAGACGTTAACAAGGCGTGATTCGTGGCTGTCGTGCTGAGGGTAATCGGCGGGAAGCAGGCAGAACGCCTTGATCAGCTCACGGGCCAGCGGCGTGACTTCCAGGACCCGGCATCGGTTCGGCGCCCACTGAGAATCCTGCGTGCGCACGTACAGGCTGCGCATTTCCGCACGCGTCGAGGTGACCACCTCATGATCCAGCCCGGCCGGAATCCACACGCCCCACTGCGGTGGTGCGAAGAAGCTGCCCTGCTCAGTGTGTACGCCCAGCACGCCGCTGATCGCGTAGGAAAACTGCACCCAGTCGTGACGGTGAGTCGGGGTCCACGATCCGGCACTCAGGCTTTCGGCGCGGGCATAGAGCGGCGTGGGCAGATCAGCCAGCGCCGGGATGAGGCGCTGGGTGTCGGCGTTGCGAGAGGGGCGGTGTCCGTTGGTCGGCATGAGCAGGCCTTGTGTCGTGAAGCGGCAGTTTACGTTGCAGCGCGGACACCCTCCAGTCGGAGCCGCTTCAATCCCGCCCGGAACAATTCATTGGCGACGGGATGTTTCAAACAACGAATATCAATCGACTGAACCCGCCTCTCGCGAACGAATTCGCTCCCACAGGACGCGGGCAACACTTCACATCATCACCGCTCGATAATGGCCGTGACGCCCTGCCCGCCCGCCGCACAAATCGAGATCAGGCCTCTTCCCTGCCCGGCCACACTCAGCAGCTTCGCCAGGTTGGCGACAATACGTCCGCCGGTGGCGGCAAATGGATGCCCTGCCGCGAGCGAACTGCCTTTGACATTGAGCTTGCTGCGATCAATCGAACCCAATGGCGCATCGAGCCCCAGCCGGGTCTTGCAGTAATCCGCGTCCTCCCAGGCCTTTAAGGTGCACAGCACCTGTGCCGCGAATGCCTCATGGATTTCGTAGTAATCGAAGTCCTGCAAGCTCAGTCCGTTGCGGGCCAGAAGACGCGGCACCGCATACACCGGCGCCATCAACAAGCCCTCTTCACCGCGCACGAAATCCACTGCCGCTGCCTCGCCGTCGCGCCAGTAGGCCAGGACCGGGAGGCCACGTTCACGCGCCCAGTCTTCACTCGCCAGCAGGACCAGCGAGGCGCCATCGGTCAGCGGCGTGGAGTTGCCAGCCGTCAATGTGCCCTTGGCACTGCGTTCGTAGGCTGGCTTGAGCGATGCGAGCTTCTCCAGGCTGGCATCGACCCGCAGGTTGTTGTCGCGGGTCAGTCCCAGAAACGGGGTGATCAGATCGCTGTGCCAGCCTTGCGCATAGGCGGCGGCCATCTTTTGATGACTCTCCAGCGCCAGTTGATCCTGCGCCTCCCGGGGAATCTGCCAGGTCTGCGCCATCAGCTCGCAATGCTGCCCCATCGACAACCCCGTGCGCGGCTCGCCATTGCGCGGCAATTCCGGCTTGAGGTTGTGCGGGCGCAACTGCGTCAACGCCTTGAGCTTGTCGGCCGTGGTTTTGCTGCGATTGACCTGCAGCAGGATCTGCCGCAAGTCTTCGTTGACGCCAATCGGCGCGTCGGAGGTCGTGTCGACGCCGCCTGCGATGCCGCATTCGATCTGCCCCAGCGCAATTTTGTTGGCGACCAGCAATGCCGCCTCAAGTCCGGTCCCGCACGCTTGCTGGATGTCATACGCCGGTGTTTGTGGGGACAGCCGCGAGCCCAGCACGCATTCGCGCGTGAGGTTGAAGTCCCGGGAATGCTTGAGTACCGCGCCGGCCGCCACTTCCCCCACGCGCAGACCATGCAGGTTGTAGCGCTCGATCAGGCCTTCCAGTGCGGCGGTCAGCATGTCCTGATTGCTGGCGGTGGCGTACGCCCCGTTAGAACGGGCGAACGGAATCCGATTCCCTCCGATGATGGCCACGCGGCGTATCTGACTCATTGAAATCTCCCTTTCTCGTGTGGATTGCTTAACTGAAGAGCGTAGGACTTTCTAAAGGCGAGTGTGGTCCACTGCTTTGAACCCCGACTCAAGGAGAGTGTTCCATGGCATCTGATCGCTACATTGACTTCGTCAACTCGGACATCGGCCGCCGACTGGTCGGGGCGGTAGGTCTGCCTGCGCCCGCTCGTCTGGAGCGCTGGCAAGCGGGTCGCCTGCGCCCGGTTGAAGGCGCGCTGTTGTTGAGTGGAGGTCCCCTTGCCGAGCGCGTCAGCGGGTTTGCGCCGCGCATGACTGACCTGTTGTTCAGTTTCGGCAGCGACGTCAGTGGCGCACACCCATGGACCGGCGAACAAGGCTCGAAGATCAAAGCCGTGGTGTTCGACGCCACCGCGCTGTTGCAGACGGACCAACTGGGCCAACTGCGTGAATTCTTTCAGCCTGTGCTGCGTCATCTGGCGCCCAGCGCGCACATCGTGATTCTGGCGCGCGTCCCGAACTCACTGAGCGATCCGCTGGCCGCCAGTACGCAGCAGGCCATCGAAGGGTTCAGCCGCTCACTGGCCAAGGAAATGCGCAACGGAGGTACGGTTCAGCTATTGCAGGTCGAGGACGGTGCCGAGGATCAACTGGAAGGCGCGCTGCGGTTTTTCCTTTCGCCGAAAAGTGCGTTTATTTCCGGGCAAGTGATTCGCCTCAGCGCATGTGAGGCCAAAGTTCAGGACTGGAGTCGTCCGCTGGCCGGACGCAAGGCGCTGGTCACCGGCGCTGCCCGCGGGATTGGTGCCGCCATCGCCGAAACCCTCGCACGGGACGGCGCCGACATCATGCTGCTGGACGTCCCACAGGCCAAGGCCGACCTCGAGGCGCTGGCCGCTCGGTTGGGCGGTCAGGCAGTGGTACTGGATATCTGCGCGCCCGATGCCGCGACACAGTTGATCGAACGGATTCCGGGCGGGCTCGACATCGTGGTCCACAACGCGGGCATCACGCGCGATAAAACCCTGGCCAACATGACCGTAGACTTCTGGGATTCGGTGCTGAACGTCAACCTCAATGCCCCGCAAGTCCTCACTCAGGCCTTGATCGACGCGGGCGCGCTGCACGACAACGGCAGCGTGATCCTGATGGCATCGATCAGCGGCCTGGCCGGCAATCGCGGGCAAACCAACTACACCACCAGCAAGGCTGGCTTGATCGGCCTGGCACGTGCATTGGCGCCGCCGCTGAAGGAACGCGGCATCAGCATCAACGCTGTCGCGCCGGGGTTCATCGAAACCAGCATGACTGCGCATATGCCGTTTGCCCTGCGTGAAGCGGGTCGCCGCATGAGCTCGCTGGGTCAGGGCGGCCTGCCTCAGGATGTCGCCGAGGCGGTGGCGTGGCTGAGCCAGCCGGGCTCAGGCTCGGTCAGCGGTCAGGTATTGCGGGTCTGTGGACAAAGCGTCATCGGTGCGTGAGCCCTCAAAGCTTGGCGGGGTTCAAGAGAATGAACACGGGAGAATTTCGATGAGTGCACATTGGCGTTATCTGGATGCTCCACCGGCGCTGCCCGGTTTGTTCATGCAGGCCGCTTTGCGGCGCAAGGTCAATGGCACGCACCTGCCTGATCAAGGCCTGCGTTGCTGGGTGTCGGTCGATCCCGAGAAGGTCAATGCGTTCTCTAAAGTCTGCGGTTTTGTTCCCAGCAGCCTGTTACCGCCGACTTACCCCCATGTGCTCGCGTTTCCGCTGCAAATGAAGTTGCTGACCGACAAGGATTTCCCCTTCCCGTTGCTGGGACTGGTGCACCTGCAAAACCGCATCAGCATTCGTCGCCCGCTGGGCAGCGTGATCAAGGCCCAGGTGAGCGTGCGGGTCGCCGATCTGAAGCCTCATGCCAAAGGCGCGACGTTCAGCTTGATTACACAGATCGAGGATGCGCTGGGGCTGCTGTGGGAAGAGCACAGCACCATGCTTTGTCGAGGCGTGCAGATAGAGGGCGAAGTGGAAGGCGCGTATGAGCCGGCGCCGTTGCCGATGACCGAACTGGCGACCTGGTATGCGCCATCCGATATCGGTCGGCAGTACGCCAAGGTCAGCGGCGATTACAACCCCATTCACTTGAGCGATGCCAGCGCCAAGCTGTTTGGTTTCCCCACGGCCATCGCCCACGGTCTTTGGATAAAAAGCCGAACGCTGGCGGCACTGGAAGACCATCTGCCCGCGTCGAATGTGGACATCTGCGTGGAATTCCAGAAGCCGGTGCGCTTGCCGAGCGAATTGACGCTATCCGCCAGCGCCGCAGGCTCCCACGGGCAGTTGAAGGTCGAGGGCAAAGAAGGGATCGTGCACATGGTGGGGAGCTGGCAGCCAGCGTCGGAGTAGACGTCCGGGCTTGATTGGCAACTGTAGGAGCGCGCTTGCCCGCGATTGCATTTGGTCAGTCGACATCTCTGTCGCAGATACACCGCAATCGTGGGCAAGCGCGCTCCTACACTGCGTCTGCCATTGAAATCACCAGCACTTGCTTCAATCTCGCATCCCCCTGAAGCTACGCACCTTCAGGAGACCCGCACATGAACCTCGACGAACTCACTCAACGCCTGCATCGCATCCGCGACACCAACGACTGGCGGCAATTTCACAGCCCAAAGAACCTGGCGATGGCGGCCAGCGTGGAAATGGCTGAACTGGTGGAAATCTTCCAGTGGAAAACCGAAGACCAGTCGCGTCAGTTGCCGGCTGACGAACTGGCGCATGCAGGCCAGGAAGTGGGTGACATCGTCTTGTATCTGCTGCTGATGTGCAGCGAACTGGGCCTGGACATGAATGAAGTGGTTCGCGCCAAGCTGGCGGACAGCGAACGGCGGTTCAGCAAATGAGCGATCGGCATTTCGACCAGTTGGCGACGCGCTTCGCCGAGAAAATCTACGGCGGCGCAAAAGGCGCGATTCGTCTGGCGGTGTTGCAGGCGGACCTGAAGGAAAGCCTGCCGGATCGCCCTTTGCGCGTGCTGGACATCGGCGCGGGTCTGGGTCACATGTCGTTGTGGCTGGCCGAGCGTGGCCATGACGTCACGCTGGCTGAACCTGCTGAGCCGATGCTTGAGGGTGCGCGCCAGCGCTTTGACGAAGCGGGTCAATCGGGCACGTTCATTCAAGCGCCATGGCAGGACCTGCCCGGCAAGTTGACCGAGCCCTACGATCTGGTGCTCTGCCATGCGGTGCTGGAGTGGCTGGCCGAGCCGCATACGATCCTGCCTGCGCTGCATCAACTGACCAAAGCCGACGGCTGGTTGTCGCTGGCGTTCTACAACCGCGACGCGCTGATCTACCGCAATCTGCTCAAAGGCCATTTCAAGAAAATGCGCCGAAACACCCTGGCCGGTGAAAAACAGAGCCTGACCCCGCAACAACCTCTTGATCCCCGCGAATTAGCAGCGCAACTTGAAGGTCAGTGGCAGGTCGAAACCCAGAGTGGCGTTCGTGTTTTCCACGATTACATGCCGGTGGAGTTTCAGGCGAAAGCCGAGCTCGCGGATTTACTGGAAATGGAGCTCGCGCATCGACGTCACCCAAGTTTTGCCGGACTGGGACGTTATCTGCACTGGATGTGCCGACCTGTTTGAGGCTATCTGCGGAGACCATCATGAAACGCCGCCTTGCTTTGCTTGCCCTCTGCCTGGGACTCGCCGCGTGCCAGAGCCCCAACCCCTACAACGCCGTGTCCGCCGCGATCCCGCCTGCGCCGCCACACGCGGCCAATGCGATCGACATGAGTGCCTACCCGGCCGCGCCACGTGACTTCGGGCGCTATCGCAACTGGACCTGGCTCAACGGCCAACTGCCGCCTGGCACTCAATGGGCTGACTCCGCACAAGTGGCCGAAGCGGTGAGCAATGGACTGGATCAGCGTGGTCTTCGTCCTTCGCAGAACCCCCAGGCCGCCGACTTGCGCGTGACCGCTGACACCCGGACTGAGACCCGTATCCGGCAAGTCAGGGACGATTATTACGACCCGTATTACGGCGGCGCGGGTGTGGGGTACTACAACGGCTATCGCAACGGTTACGGCGGCTACGCCAGTGTGCCGATTGTCCGCACCTACCAAGAGCAAGTGGTGGTCGTGCGCATCAGTATGTTCGATGCCCGCAGCGGCCAGCCGGTGTGGAGCGCCAGTGCCGAAACCGGCAGTGGCGGTGATCAGTCGGATCGCGCCAAGGCGTTGCGTCAGGCCGTTCAGCGCGCGTTGACGGCGTATCCTCCTACGTAGCGCCCTTGAGTCGTCCTGCTACGCAACCGTTATGTGCATGCTCTGGAGAACCAACATGTTTCGCTGTATCGCTGTTGTGTGTGTTGCCCTGCTGCTCGCCGCGTGCCAGACCGATCGGGTCAATCGTGACTTCGACGCTCAGCGCGACTTCGGCGGGTATCGAACCTGGGCCTGGAAAGAACCCGGCCTGCAATATCAACCCAACGACCCACGCATCAAGAGTGACCTGACCGAACAACGCATTCGACAGTCAGTGAGCGAGCAACTCGATCAACGGGGCCTGCGCATGGCCGCGCCGGGCGCCAAAGCTGACTTGCAGGTGCAAGCCTGGCTGATCGTCGAAAATCGCCAACAGATGGTCACCACCAATTACGGCGGTGGCGGCTATTGGGGCAACCCGTGGGGCGGTTACTGGGGCGGTCCGATCGGCACTGAGACGCGCAACGTCGATTACAAGGTCTCGACCCTGCAGATCGACATGCTCGACGGTAAGGACGGCAAACTGGTGTGGCGCGGCAGCACTGAGCAGGTCGTGAGCGACAGCAACGCCAACCCGGCGGCGCGCGAACTGGCGCTGCGTCAGACCGTGCAGAAAATTCTTCAGCAGTATCCGCCTCATTGATCGATGGGTGACCGCAACCTTGGCGTGCTGGTCCACCTTGTCCCCTGTGGGAGAGAATATATTCGCGAACGATCTTCCAGGCGATACAGAGGTGTCGAATGTACCGACGTCTCGCGAATGAATTCGCTCCCACGGGAGTCCGCACGCGATTCAGCCTTTGCGCCGTCACCGCTGACCAAACGCCACCATTAACACAGCACATTCCCGAAGCGCCAACTACACTCCCTTGCATCTCGGGTGAGTAGCGACGGCGTTGCCGAAGGAGTGCTGATGTCTCCCCTGATGTCCCCGTGCGCACGCCGGGATCGGCAGCGAGGTGCCATAGGATTGCTGGCAGCGCTGACGATGGCCCTGGCCTTGCTTTGCACCCTGGTGGTGGTCGACAGCGGTCGGCTCTACATGGAAAAACGTTCCTTGCAGCGGGTCGCCGACATGGCCGCGCTGGAAGCCGCGAGCCTGAACGGTAGTTGCGCGGGAGCCAGCACCGCCAACAGCTATGCGACGCAAAGCGCCACGCGCAACGGCTTCACCGTCACGGACAGCACCCGCACCCTGACCACACGCTGCGGCCTCCTCTCCACCGGCGCCGACAGCCGCCGCAGTTTTGTGGTGGACGCCACAAAATCCGACGCCATTCAGGTCATCGTCAGCCACTCCGTCGCCCGCAGCATTGCAGCGGGCATTGGCGCGATGTTCGACACCACGCCGACGCCGCCGGATATTCAACTGACCGCGGTCGCTGTGGCGACCCCGCCGCTGCCGCCTTTGGCGCAGTTGACGATCAGGAGCTCGTTGCTCAGCGTCAATATCGACCAGAGCAAAGCCAATTCCTTGAATTCAGCAATCAGCGCATTGTTGGGCGCCCAGATAAACCTGAACGTCGCAAGCTGGCGTGGCTTGGTCGACAGCGATATCAACCTGCTTAAATTTTCCGATCAGTTAGCGATCGCACTTAACTTAAAGGCTGGCGATTACACGCAATTACTGACAACCAATACGACGTTGACTCAGCTACTGGGCGCATCGATCACGGCGTTGCAGCAAAACGCCGCGACCGCCACCGTTACCGCAGCGATTAATGGTCTGTCTGCGGTTCAAACGGCGATTGCAGGTTCACGTGCTGGTTCATCGCTGGTAAAGCTGGGCGATCTGCTCAACATACAGAGTGGAACGCCAAACGCAGGACTGGATACCGGACTTCAGGTGTTCCAGTTAGTGCAAACGCTTGCTCAGCTCGCCAACGGCAAAAACGCTGCCGCCGTCTCGCAGAATCTAAGTATTCCCGGCATTGCGCAGATAACGGCGAAGGTGAAGGTCATCGAACCGCCTCAACTGTCGGCCATCGGTAATCCGTTTTTGGCAAAAGCGGCACCGATGGGCCCCGACCGAATATACGTGCGTACCGCACAGGTCCGTGCCTTAGTGACCGTTGACCTGCCTGCATTGACGGGCGTGATCGGTCTGGCTAACGCGGTGCTCAGTCTTACAGGACCGCTCACATCGACCTTGAACAGCGTGCTAGGCCTGGACCTCAGCGCTGTCAGTTGCTTGCTCGGATCCAAGTGCACTCAGACAGACCCTCAACTTGTGCCTAACGGACTCAAGGTGTCACTGGGTCTGGAGATCGCCGCAGCCAACTCCCATGTCACCGATGTGAACTGCACAACGGACACCTCGAAGACGCTGACCACTCAAACCGATACTGCGCTGGCCACCGTCAAAGTTGGAACGATTGACGAGACCGCTTTCTTCTCCAGCAGTGCGCCGTCAACGGTAGCTCCCATACCGATTGTTGATATCGGGACCAAAGACTGCATCAATCTGCTTCTGATCCCGCTTAGCTGTGATCCTCGCAAGCCCTTCGCCGCCGGAGGCCTGGGGCTCACGCTCAATACCTCATTGGTAGGAAACGCCTTACCGTTCACCTATGTGTTCAATCAGCCCCCAGAGCTTGATCAACCTCCAAAATTACAACCCGCGCCCTCCAACGATATCGTCAACAGCATCAGCAATACCTTGTCAGGCATCACTATCAATCAATTCGGGCCATCTACTGGCGGCGGGGGCCTTGGGGCTTTGCTGAACACGGTCGCGAGCACGTTCACAACCGTTGCGAATCTCGTCGGGGCGCTGGTCAAGACGACCTTGAGTCCGCTCCTCGATCCGTTGATCAATAGCCTTCTGAGCAACCTTGGCGTAGACATCGTCAACGTCAACGTCGGCGCCAACCTGAGCTGCCATCCTGCTCAGGCGGTGTTGGTGATTTGATGATGCACGCAGGACCTCTGTAGGAGTGAGCTTGCTCGCGATTGCGGCCTGCCAGCAGCGCGTGTGTCGTCTGATCCGACGCCTTCGCGAGCAAGCTCACTCCTACAACTGCAGCGCTCGCCGAAGGCGTTCATTCACTCCCGCACAATCGGCAACGCAACCCGGAAGCACGCGCCTTCGCTTGAGTTGCTGACACTCAATCGCCCGCCCATCTGCTCGACGATGCCGTAGCTCACCGACAAGCCGAGCCCGGTGCCGACGCCCACCGGTTTGGTGGTGAAGAACGGTTCGAAGATACGCTCCAGCAGACGCGGATCGATGCCGCCGCCGTTGTCCTCGACGACCAGCCAGATCGTCTGCTCGTCCTGCTCCACATGCAGGGCGATCCAGGGTTCGAAGTCGTGGTTCTTTTCACGTTTGGAGAGCAATGCATCGCGGGCGTTGACCATCAGATTGATCAGCACCTGCTCAAGCTGATCCACATGACCGCGCACCTGAACGCGCGGCCCGGGCTCGTCAATTTTCAGTTCGACGCCCTTGCCCTTCATGCCTTCGCTCAACATGTTCAGGGTGCCGTCCACGGCGTCGATCGGGTCGAAGAGTTGCTGTTCGATTTCCGAACGCCTGCCGAACACGCGCATGTGGTTGACCACCCTCGCGGCGCGCTGCACCTGGGTATCGATACGGTTGAGCTTGTCAGTCAGATAATCGACTTCCACATCACCGTTGCTCAGGCGCTTGAGCACGTTCACCACCGCCATGCGCATGACGTTGAGGGGCTGGTTGATCTCGTGCGCCAAACCCGTCGCCATCTCACCGAGGGTCGCCATTTTCGCGCTCTGGTTGAGCTGCATGCGCGTGCGGCGAATTTCCGTGTTGTCACGGCCGACGGCCTGAATCTCGATCAATTTGCCGCTGTCATCGAACACCCCACGATCCGCCCAGATCCACCAGGCATGTTCGCGTCCCGGCAGTTCCAGGCAGATCTCCGCCGTGGTCGTCGGCGACTCCGGTGTCAGTTCGTCGATGCGCCGCAGGAAGGCTTCTTTCTGCTCCGCCGAAAACCATTCGCCCAGATTGATGCCGGGCAATTCGGCAGGCGTGCACTCCAGATAATCCGCCAACGGCCGGTTGCCGAAATTCAACCTCAGGTCCGGTGTGTAGCGGCAAATCATCGCGGGTGAGTCTTCGACCAGAATCCGGTAACGCTCCTCGCTTTCGCGCACGCGCTCGGTGGCCTGGGTTGCCTCGGTGACATCCAGCCAGAGCCCGACTGCTTCCACCGGCATGCCAAGGTCGTCGCGCAGAAGCCGGGCTTCGTCCAGCAACCAGTGGTATTCGCCCTTTTTGTCCCGCAGCCGATAACGGCAACTGACCACCCCTTCGCGCAACAACTGACGGGTGCGCTGAAACCAGATGTCGCGGTCCTCGGGATGAATGTATTGGGTGAGCTGGCCGTCGCTGCATTCGGCCAGGGTCCAGCCCAGAAGTGGCGTCAGGCTGGCGCTGAAGAACGTCGGTTCCAGGCTGCCTCTGTCGTACTCCAGCACGTAGATCACGGCCGGCGAACTGGCGATCAGGTTATCGAGCCGCGCATGCGCCGCGGCCGCCTGCGTTTCCTGATTCTTGATATCGCTGACGTCGAGCATGAAGCCCAATACGCGACGTGCCTGCCCGCTGACCAGCACTTGACCTTGAATGCGCAACCAGACCGGAGCCTCGCCAGAGTCGTCCTGCCGCAGCCTGACGCACGACAGCATCGGTGTGCCCTGGTCGCGCAACAGGCCCATCCGGCTTTCCAGTTCGTGGCGGTCGGCGGGGTGAATCAGTTGCAGCCACTCGGCAAGCGGCAGCACATCGCTCGTCTCCGGCAAGCCGAGGGTGCGCGCCAGCTGCGGCGCCAGTTGCACCTCCTCGCTGTCGGGCAACAATTCCCACCAACCGGTGCCTAGCAGGTCCTGCAGCACCGCCAGCCGTTCCAGTTGATGCCGGTGGGCCTGGTCGGCGTGCCGATAAAGAATCGGCCCCGCAAGCGCCGAACACAGGTTCATCCACTCCCGCTCACCGAGATCGGGAACCTGCTGCGCCGCGTCATAGAACCCGAACAACAGCCATGCCTTGACCGAGCCTTCCTTGTGGTGCGGCAACAGAAATCCATTGGCGTTGCCGAATGCACTTTGCAGGTGGACCAGAGGGGTTGGCACGCCAAAGTCGATCTGGTGGGTGACCGTGCCGTTCAGCGAATCCAGGTCCGTGCCCAGCCGCTGACTGTCCTGCCACAGCTGCGGCGCGGTGTGCGCGTTGTAATGCGCATAAATGCGCCACCCGACTCCGCCCGGCTCGGCAAGGGCCAACGCCAGGCAGGGCACCCGATAACTCTGGGCGAGCTCTTCCAGTTGATCGGCCGTCACGGATTGCAACCGCTCCACATGGCAACCCCGGACCTTTTCCGCGATCTGCCCGGCAAGCCGCAGGCACTGCTGGCGGCTCTGCGCGACGTTGGCCTCTTCCATGAGGTCGCCGATGTCGAGTAACTGCAACAGCCAAACACCGCCTTGCGCCTGCACCCAGCCACGGGTGTGCAACACGTTGCCGTTGGGCCGCTTGAAATCCAGGTCAAGCATGTGCCCCAGCCATTCTTTGGGCACACCCTCCACCACCAGTGCGCTGCTGGGCATCAGGTAACCGAGTAACCGTTGTGCTGGCGCTATCGCTGCCGCCAGGCCCAACGCCCCGCGCAACGACTTGCTGATGCTCGTGACGCGCCCGTCTTCATCCAGCTGCATGTGCCAGTCGGCACTGGCCTGGGAGGGCTCGATCACGACGGTTTCGCGCTCTGGAGGCGCATCGGCGCGCCCGAGCCAGCGATTGAGGATTTCGTTTTTAAGGGGCAAGTTGCAGGCTCGCTTCAGCAGATAGATAGGTCGGCAGATTCGGCACGTCGCCAATCCCGGGCAGCGTCAGGACCGGCAAGATCTGGGTCAGCTTGGTTTTCGGATAACTGATCAGAACCCGTAGTAACTTGCCGTCGAAAGACACGGTGGCGTCCGAGGCAACGTTGAACGCCGGTATCCAATTCAGTTGAGTGGCCAGCGCGGCTTTGGCCTGATTGGGCACCAGCGTCTGGTAGTTGGCGGCGCTTGGACTGATGGCTACGCTCTGACGGACCGCTTCGGCGGCGGCGTTGTTGAAGGATTGCATCATCAGAAGCGGCAGGCTGTAGGTCACCACACCATAGAAAACGGCGAAAAAAACGACGAACACCAAGGCGAACTCGATGGCCGCAGCGCCTTTTTGTTTAAGGGGGGAAAAATTGCGGGGAATCCTTCGCATGCCGACGTCTGCCCTGACAGTGCTACCTTGCATGGAGCATAGATTCTTTCCGAAAAACAGGACGTTTTTTACCCCATGAATTTACTTGGTCTGCTGCTGTGGTTTGCCGTCTGTGCCGATCAGGACGCCCGAGATAGAACGGTCTCCAACGCATTGACGTTCGGGGGCACGCTGTTTTTTCTGATGTACCTGCTGATAAACGGCAACAGCTGGCTCGGCGCCCCGGCGCCGGATGCGTGGTGGGCGTTACTGTTGGCCCTGGTCATGACCCTGCCGGGTTATGCCTTGAACAGGCTCGGCGCAGGCGATGTGAAACTCTTGGTCGCCTTGGCGCTGGGCAGCGATTACGTGCACCTTTTGGGGACGTTTATCGGGGCCGGGGTGGCCACTGTGATCTGGCTGATCCTGCGTCAAAAACTCTGTTGCCATGTGAGTCAACGGGTTAGAAACCGATACCCCAACCTTGCGCCGCACGCGTCAAACAAACAGCCCTTCGTGCCGTTTTTGTTTGTAGGCTTCGCGGCGACGGCGCTCTCGATCCACTAGTCGAATTGCCATCTCACTCTATGTACATAGTCAGAAAGTGCGACTAGGTTTATCCCTACGTCCGGACAGAGATCGTCCTACAGTGGCATGCCGTGAAGGACCTCCATGGCGCCGGACCCGTTCAAAAGCAGTCGCAGGGAGTCGCGAGTGAACAAGTATTCAGCCGTGAAGGTGTTGGTGGTCGACGATCAGCCCCTTATCGTCGATGAGATCACCGAATTTCTGGAAGGCAGCGGCTACCGCTGCGTGCCCTGTTATTCGAGCCGGGAGGCGCTGGAACGATTCCGCGACGACAGCGCCATTGCCATCGTGCTGTGTGACCTGGACATGCCCGGCATGAACGGCATCGAACTGGTGGAAGCCATGAAGGTGCTGGCCGGGAAGAAACGCATCTTCGAATCCATCATGCTCACCGGTCGCGCCGAGAAGCAGGACGTGATCAAGGCCCTGCGGGCCGGGATCGCCGATTACTATCAGAAACCCGTGGATCTGAACGAGATGCTCGAAGGCGTGCAACGCCAGCAAGCATCACTGGAGGAGCGGGTGAAAAACGTCCAGCACCTGGGCCATCTGAACGACAAGTTGCAGTTTCTGGCGGCGTCCATCGACGACCTTTGCCAGGACCTGGACAAATCACGGCAGCTCGCTCAGCCGGTCATCGGGGACAGCGATGTCGACTTTGAAATGCCCGCCATCTTCGAACAACTCTCCCCGCGCCAGCTGGAGGTCGCCAAGCTGGTGAGCAAAGGCCAGACCAACTACCAGATCGCCTGCGAGCTGGGCATCACGGAAAACACCGTGAAGCTGTATGTGTCTCAAGTCCTGCGGCTGACCCACATGCACAACCGCACCCAACTGGCGCTGGCGTTGTCACCGAACAATGCCGCGGCACGGGGGCGTGTGACGGCGCATTGAGGCCTGGATCCCCAACCCCTCATCGGCGTCAGGTTTTAGCCGAAGGGGTGGGGGTTTAGCTTGCTGACGAATGCGTGGGTCAGCAGCTTCAACGGTGAATGACACACCGCGTTCGCGACCGTCGTAACCTCCGATTGCTCCTACAGGGTCCGCGACGTTCCAAAGAATTGAGAACGACGCTGATACTGTGGGAGCGAGCTTGCTCGCGAATGCGGTGGGTCAGCGGCATCAACGGTGAATGGCACACCGCGTTCGCGACCGTCGTAACCTCCGATTGCTCCTACAGGGTCCGCGTTGCTCCGAAGACTTGAGAACGACGCTGATACTGTGGGAGCGAGCTTGCTCGCGAATGCGGTGGGTCAGCGGCATCAACGGTGAATGGCACACCGCGTTCGCGACCGTCGTAACCTCCGATTGCTCCTACAGGGTCCGCGTTGCTCCGAAGAGTTGAGCACGACGCTGATACTGTGGGAGCGAGCTTGCTCGCGAATGCGGTGGGTCAGCAGCTTCAACGGTGAATGACACACCGCGTTCGCGACCGTCGTAACCTCCGATTGCTCCTACAGGGTCCGCGTTGCTCCGAAGAGTTGAGCACGACGCTGATACTGTGGGAGCGAGCTTGCTCGCGAATGCGGTGGGTCAGCAGCATTAGTGCTGAATGACACACCGCATTTCGTCCGATTGCGCTTCAGTTACTCCCTGAGCCGCCCCCCGACACGGTGCCGCCCTTTTTCTGCTCGTAAAAGTCCGGGATGGGATGCTGATAGCTGTTCAACCAGCGCTGCATGCTCAGGTCGCGTTCGATGGGGCTTGAGGGTTGCGGCACCGACGATGCGGCCTTGCCGCTGGCTTGCAGTTGCAGCCAGGCGTCGGTCTGTTTCTGGTCTGGCGAGGAAGGTCCTGGCTCAATCGCTGCGGCAGTTCCAGCGACGAATGCCAGACTGATGCCGATCAGCATACGGATGCTCATGGCTGTCTCCCTGCAATCACGGCGGGATCGGTGACGGCGGCGACCTTGTCGGTTTTGATGGGCGAACCGCCCGAGGCGCCCTTGAGTTTTTCGGCGCGGGCTTGCGCATCGTTGACCTGATCCGGTGTCAGCCCCGTCCGCGACACCAGCTCCGCAGCCTGAGTCCAGTCGTCCTGATAGATCAACAACGTCACCATGTTCAGCGCGGCCAGCGTGTCGGACTGCTTGAGTTCGATTGCCGTCAGAAACTGGAACCGCGCCTGGTCGAGCTTCCGCTGATTGAGATACACCACACCGAGGTCATTGCGGATTTTCTCGTCGGTGGGCGACAGCTTCACGGCGGCCTGCAAATGCATCAACGCCCGACCATTGTCCCCGCGCGCTGCTGCCAGCTGACCCAGACCGTGCTCGCCTTCGGCTGCCCGACAGGTGCCAAGCAAACTCTTGTACAGCGGCTCGGCCTCATTGCTGCCCAACAGGCGCAACACCCGCGCCTTGCGCAGCCGAACCTCCGGCAGCGTGGACGGCAGGCTTTCCAGGTTGGCCAGGCTGGCGTGCAGGCGACCTTCGTCGGCCATGTCCTGCGCCATGTTCAACGCCAGCTCCTGATCCGAGGTTGGCTTGGCGCAACTGCGGCTGGTGGCCTGAGCGAGCCAAGGCGCGCTGCCATCCGTGGCACACCCGCTGAGCAGGACCAGTCCCAATGCGGCGATGACTGCTTTCATGCGATCTCCCTAATGCGAACCCAATGCCTTGCCGATGGCGATAAAACCCGGCCCGGCCAATACGATCAGTAATGCCGGAAACAGGAACACCATCATCACCACCGACATCTTTGCCGAGAGCTTGGAGATGTATTCCTGCAGGCGTGTCAGGCGACGATCATCGATCAGTTGCTTGAGCGTGAGCAGTGACTTCATCGCCCCGCCGCCCTGATGAATCAACTGATTGAGAATGACGCAGGTGTCACTGAACTCATCGACGGCCAGCACTGACGCGACCTTGTTCAGTTCATCACCCAGTTCGAGCCCGGAATCGACCCGCACCAGCATCACCCGCAGCTCCGAAGACAGAACCGGCAACAGCTTGCTGCCCTCGGAACTCAGCACGCGCAGTGCCTGCTCAACGGCCATGCCTGACTCGAACAGGATCCGTAGCAGCGGGATGAAAGTACCGATCTCGGCGACCGTCCGCTTTTGCCGACGGGCAGCCGCAGCCGCGAGTACTCGTTTAGGTGCGAGGTAACCAAGACCGACCGCAAACAGGGGCGCCATGACCGGGTATTGCACGTCGCTGAAAAACAGCGCCTGAATCAGCATGACCACGCACACCGCGACGATGGGGACACCCACCTGACAGGCGGCGAACAGTGAGCGCTGTCGCGCCCGGCGCCAGCCGATACGGTTGAGCAGGATCTGCGTTTCGCTGTCCAGGCTGACGGAGCGCTGACCGAATCGGCTGTCACCCAATAGGCGAAGAAGGCTGCCGACCCGACTGTCACGCGCGATCTCACCATGCAGCCGAGACATGATCTGGCGCGCGTTACGACGCTGACGCGCCACGGACAGCATCAGAAAGAATCCAGCCGCTGCGAACAGGAGAGCACTGAGCATCAAAACCATCTCAAATACTCCTCAGCATGCGCCACAACACCAGACAGCCCAATGTCTGCATCGCGAACGCGACCATCAGCATTGTTTGCCCGGAGTCGTCAGCCCACATGTGCAGCAGGTAGGCCGGGTTCACAATCAAAAAATAAGCAACCATGCCCAACGGCAGCAGGGCCAGAACGACTGCAGTCAGGCGCGTTTCGCCGGTCAGCGCACGTAGTTGACGAGCGCCCTGCTCCCGCTCCCGGATCACGCGGATCAGGTTCTCCAGCAGTTCGCTCGCGTTGCCGCCATAGCGGTGGTTGACCCGGAGCCCCAACGCAAACAACCGGAACTCGTCGCGCTCATACAGCTCGGCAAAATCCTGTACTGCATCCGGCAGCGTCACCCCCAGCTGGACATTGCGTTTGATCCGGGACATGGCTTCGTTCAACGGAGAGACCGCTGCATCAATGCTGTTCAGCACGGCGTCGCCCAGGGTCCGCCCGGACTTCAAGCTGCGCACCGTGTGGTCAAGCAGTTGCGGCAATTGCTCGATCATGCGACTCACGCGCCGCCGGTAGCGAAAGCTCACGTAGAACCGCAGCACGATCACCGGGAGCAGGATCCCAAGCACCAGCCCGAACCCGTTGTACGCCAGGTATCCCACGAGCATCGACAGTCCCCAGACCGTGATCGCCAACGGTAACCGCTCGGTTGGTTTTCCAAGACCTGCCCGCAAGAACGCCCGCTCAATGCGGTCCGCTCCCGGCTTGGCGGTCGCAGCCACAGGTTGGTCAACCGCAAGCCTCGCCATGATGCGTTCATTGGCGCCCTTGTTCAGCCCGCGATAGAACAGGTACAGCGAGGCCGCCATCAACAGCATGAAAATCAGTCCGAGGACGATGGCTCCTTTCACCTTGAATCTCCCTGTTTCATGGGCTGACACTATCCGTGGCCTAGTAATCGAGCTGGCGCAGCTTGTCGCCGGCCGGATTGATTGCCTCGCGTAGAAAACCGAAACCGGTGCGCCGATCCAGGCGGAACAGCGTGTTGGTGACGTACACGTCATCGCGCGTGCCTACCACTTCCACCACCTCGCTGACACAGCGTCGACCATCGGGCATGCGCGTCAGCTGAATGATCACGTCCAGCGCAGCGCAGATCATCTGGCGCAGCGTTTTTTCGGCGATCTGCCGACCGGTCAGGCCCACCAGCGTTTCCAGCCGCAGCAACGCGTCTTGAGCGTTGTTGGCGTGGACGGTGCTCATGGAGCCGTCGTGCCCGGTGTTCATGGCGGTCATGACGTCGAGCACTTCAACGCCCCGGATCTCACCCAGAATGATCCTGTCCGGGCGCATCCGCAGCGCGTTGCGAATCAGGTCACTGGCACGGACTTCGCCGTGACCTTCGGCGTTGGGCGGACGGGTCTCCAGCCGCACCACGTGCGGGTGACCGAGTTGCAGTTCAGCGACGTCCTCGATGGTGACCAACCGCTGCTGGGTCTGGATCATCTGGCTCAGAACGTTGAGCATGGTGGTCTTGCCGGTGCCGGTGCCGCCGCTGATCAGGATGTTGCAGCGCTTGCTCACCGCGTTTTCCAGAAAGTCGTAAATCGACTGATCAATGGTCTGCATCGCGACCAGGTCCGAGCTTTTGAGCATGTCCTTGCGAAACTTCCGGATCGACAGGCAAGGGCCGTCCAGGGCAATCGGCGGGATGATCGCGTTGACCCGGCTGCCATCGGGCAACCGTGCATCAACCATCGGCGAAGACTCGTCCAGACGCCGCCCCAATGGCGCAAGAATCCGCTGAATCACGCGCTCCACATGATGGGCGTCGATGAAACGCAGGTCCGAGTGATGCAACACACCTTCGCGCTCGATAAAGACCTTGTTCGGACCGTTCACCAGGATTTCCGTGACCGAATTGTCGCGCAGCAGCACCTCGAGCGGCCCGAACCCGGTCAGTTCGTCGACCAGCTCTTCGGCCAGACGCTCCATCTCGTAGCGGGAAATCGCCAGGCGCAACCGGGCCACATACTCGGCGACCTTGTCGGTGACAAACTGCGCCAGCGCAGGGCGTGTGCCTTCCAGCAGGTTGCGTCCACTCTCCTCGATGGCGTCGATGATGTAGCGATGCAAGACCAGCTTCAGGCCTTGGCCGTCCCCGCCGCTGTCGGCAGGACGGGCTGACACGCCAAAGAGCTTTTCGCCTTTCATTTATGTGTCCTCAACAGGCGACCCAGCCAACCGTCGCGGGCCTTGCCTGGTGCGTCGGATTGGCTCGCCAGGCGTTCTCCCAGACCGCGTAAACCACTGGTGAGGGACTCCCGTGGTGACAGCTCGAATAACGACAGGCCTTGATTTTTGGCGTTCAACCGCAACTCCGGACTCAACGGCAGCACGCCCAGCGCGGGCAGGCCGAAGGTCTTTTCCAGCGTCTCGGAATTGGGCGTGACCTGGCGCAGGTATTTGTCCACCAACAAGCCGGCTTGCTGGAGTTTCAGGCCCTTCTCGCGCCAGAGATTGAGGATCGCCAGATTGCGCCGGCACTCGATGACGTTCTGGTCGACGTACCACAGCAACTGATCACAATGCGCCACAAAGGTACGCAACGACTCACTGTCCGGCTGCCCCACCAGATTCACCACCACACGCTGAAAATGCTGACGCAAAGCGCTGAGCAACATGTACAACTCGGCTGCGCTGGTGTGCTCGAGCGACATATCGTCGTGGGCGTAGGCGAGGATGCGCAATTGACTGGCGTGAACGGTGAACGCGCTGTCGATCAGCGTCGAGTCGAGCCTGCGCAGGTGCCGCAGGGCATCGCCGAAATTGAACGACGATTCGAGGCTCAGCATCGCCAGGCTGTCGCCGCGCGGCATGCCGAGGTCCAGCAGCAAGGTGCGCTGTCCTTTTTGCTGAGCGACCAGCGCCAGATGCGCCGACACCAGCGCGCCGTCACCGTCGCACTGGGCACCGTAAATCACGGTCAGGCCGCCCATGTTAGGGTTCGGCGCCACGGCTGGCAGGCGTTTGCTGAGACGCCGCACCAGCCCGGCCACTTCACTGGAACGCGAGCCATAGGCGACGAAATCCCGCGCACCGGCCCGCATCGCGTTGAGCACCAACTGGTTGTCCATGCCGTCGCCCAAGGCAACGATGGCCAGCATCGGTTTGGCCTCCAGCGCACCTTCGATCAACGCGCTCTGGTTCATCAAATGCTCACGATCAAGCCCCACGAACACCACGCTGGCGAAGGTCACGTCCACCAGGGCGAGCAGTTCGTCGAGGCTACCGGTTCCTGCGCTCACCACTTGGCCCAGGGGCGCCAGCGCGCCTTGCAGCCATTCGAGGTCGGTGGTGTTGCGCGTGATGGCCAGAAAGGTCTGGCTGAGGTTGGGTCCCTGGCTCATTGCGATAACCCGCTACGGCGGTCGAAACTGCCGTTCTCGAGGAAGTACATTTTCAGGAAGTTCGGATCGTAGTTACGCAACCCTTCACCGGGCAGCGAAGGCAACGGCGCATTGGCCGCCAGCGGCTGGACCAGGTGTGGGGTGACGATCATCAACAGCTCGCGCTCGTCCCGATTGATCTGGGAACTGCGAAACAACGCACCGAGAATCGGGATGTCGCCCAGACCGGGAAACTTGTCCACCGAGGCAATGTTGCTGGTGTTGATCAGACCGCTGATCACGAAACTCTCGCCATCGGCCAGCGAGACGCTGGTATCGGTGCGACGTACGTTCAGCGCGGGTACCGTGGTGCCGGCAATGGTCACGCCTGCGGTGAAGTCCAGCTCACTGACCTCGGGGGCGACCTTCAAGGCGATACGATTGCGACCCACCACGGTCGGCGTCAGGGTCAGGCGGACACCGTATTCCTTGTATTCGATGGAAATGCCGTTGCCTTCACCGTTGGGCACCGGCACCGGAAACTCACCCCCGGCCAGAAAACTCGCACTCTGCCCGCTCAGCGCCACCAGGCTTGGACGCGCCAGGGTATACGCGAAGCCGCTGCTTTCCATGGCGTTGAGCAAGCCCAGCACCTTGCTGCTGCCGCCGCCCCAGACAATATTGAAATTGTTGTTGTTCAGCGGAATCGCCGGCCGCGTGCCGCCCACGGTGCCCGGCGTGACCGTGACGCCCGGAACCGTGCCGGGAGAGCCGAACAGGAAATTGCTGGAGCCTCTGCCGAAGATCGATGTGCTGGCTTCTTTGAGCTTGGTGCGGCTGACTTCGACGAAACGAATGTCGGTCTGCACCTGACTGGGCAACAGCGGGTCTTCAGACGGCGGAATCAGCGCGTCGGTCATCGCTGTTTTTGCCGTGCCCCGCACGAACACCATGCTTTGCCGAGGCGACGAAGAGCAGGCGGTCCAGACCATCAGGCTGGTGGTGCCAGGCCCGACGCCGGTCAACAGATACCCGCTGCTGTCGCCGTCATTGACATGCACGTCGGCGATTTTTGGGTCCCCGACTGCAAGCCGCGTGATCGCGACCGGCGAGCGAATGTCCTGCTGCACGCCCTGGCCAATCTCCATGGCCGCAGGCATCGCTGGCAACCCAGCGCAACCTGCCGGCGCTGCGACCACGCCCCCCTGATACAGACACCCTGCTGAAAAAGCCAATACGGCACGGTTCAACATCGGCCTAAAACACTTGCTCATGAATGTGCAGTCCTTGCTCGATCAGGGGGTTTGCTGCGCCGTCTGATTGCCACGAATGACTTCGATTGACCGCGGCTTGCGAGGCTCGCCGCTGCCAATCTGGACGCTGCGCGCAGCGCCCATGCTCAGTTGATTGAAGTGAGTGATGTTGCGACTTGCGGTGTCTTGCTGAAGGGCGATGTCGCTGTCGCCGGCCCAGTAACGTTCCAGGTTCTTTTCTTCGGCGCTGCGCACGGCGAGCCTGAGCGGTCCGGCCTGAGACGCCAGCATCAGGCGGTTGAGCAGTTTTTCCGGAACCGCCACGACCACGCTGCGCGCGTTTGCCTTGAGTTTCTGTTGTTGCGCACGCTCGTCGCGGCTGATGCCCTGTTCTTCCTGTCCTTGATTGACCGGCCCCATGAGCGCCCCGACACTGAGCACCCGTAACGCAGGCACAACGGTTTGTGCAGTGCGATCGGTATTGGTTTGATCGGACGGCAAATAAAGGAGTACATCGACGTAGTCACCGGGGCTCAACTGCCCGCCTGCGCCGATGATCTCGTCGATGGACAAGGCCAGTGCCCGCTCGCCAGGGCGGATCATGCGCGCCAGGGTGCCACCTGCTTCGAAGATACTATCTGTCAGCCAGGTGCCAGCCGCCAATGGACGCCAGGACATTCGACCGATGGCCTCTTCAGGCTTACTGAAGCTTCCGGCAGGCGCGACTTTCAGACGCTCGACGATCAGGTCGTCAGCCTTGATGGGTGCATAGGCGGGAATGTCTTTGGCGAGCACCAGCACCGGCTGGCGGGTGGGATCTTCCATCGGTTTTTCAGCGACGGGAGGCGCTGCAACGACGGTGTCAGTTTGCACAACGGGCACTTGAGGCACCGGCGCTGGCTGGCGACTCAGCACCAATCCCCAATACCCGGCAAACAGCGCCCCCAGCAAAAACAGCACAGCGAGCCCCATTGTGACGCGACTGCTCATGACGGCCCTCCCTTGCCCGATCACACCTTCGAAACGTTACGAGACAACCTGTGATTCAGTTAACTGCGAACATTCATCCTTTCGCCCTTTGAAGGTAGTCGAGGTCATCCAAAACGCCATCAGTTGTGGGAAATTTCACCTCATGGCATCCGTTCGGGGGACAAGCGAAGCCGGGAGTAATACTTTCTGATTAATGCTTTCTTGTGATTGTGGAGTCGGGAATTGGGGACAATGCTGTGGGTACGAAGGATTGATAACGCTGTATGCGTGCAGTAGCGCCGCGAAGCGCTGAGGAGAAGTCAGATGTTCCTTAACTTTGTATCGGCATTGATTCGACGTTTTGTGAAAGACGAAGAGGCGGCTTCCGCCATCGAATACGCCATCATCGCGTCGATGATCTCACTGGTGGCGATTCTGTTCCTGACCAACATCGGTGCTCGGATCAGGATCATCTTCAACAACATACTTACAGGGCTAGGCGGCACGGCTGTCTGACGAGATCAGGACCAAATGCTTGTCTCTCGGATGAACCCAGCAAGGTAGCTAACATGCCCTTTCACCCCACACGCCAACAACTTCTACTCGTTGACGACGAAGAGGACGCCAACGAAGAGCTCGCCGAGTTGCTCGAAGGCGAGGGTTTCTGCTGCTTCACAGCGCCGTCCGTGAGGGCGGCATTGAAGCTGCTGACCGAGCATCCCGACATCGCGTTGGTGATCACTGATCTGCGCATGCCCGAAGAAAGCGGCATCTCGCTGATCAAGCGTCTTCGCGAGCACACGTCACGCCAGCACCTGCCGGTGATCGTCACCTCGGGCCACGCCGACATGGAGGATGTCAGCGATTTGCTTCGCCTGCAGGTGCTGGACCTTTTCCGCAAACCCATCTATCACGTCCGCCTCCTGGAAACCCTCAACAACCTGTTTCCAGAGCCCAAGGTGTATCAGGTCGGGAACTGACCCTGAATCACTCAAATCCCTGCAAGAGCCCGATTGTTGGCAAACGCGCTGTGTCAGTCGCCTATCTACTGCCTGACACTGCGCGTTCGCTGCCGTCGTAACCTCCGACGTCTCCCACAAAGAAAACGCCGCATGACGAAGGGGTGTGCCTAGGCTCGATGCACCTCCCTCCTCCATCCGCCCCTCTCAAAGTTGATAGCTGAAACTCAAGGTAAATCTCGGGTTGCGGTTGAAACTGTCCAGCCCAACATCGGACATGGGCTTGGCGGCCTCCAGTGCGATGTTGTAGTAACGGGCATCACCAAAGCGCAAACCTGTCGCCGCCGAAGACAACCTCGACGTCTTGATCGGCAACTCGTTGAACCAGGTCCTCGCGGTGTCGAGCACCACGTACGGTTGCAGCACTTTGACCCAGTTGCCGTCGCGCCTGAAGCTGTAGTTGACCTCATACGCCACACCCCAACCCTTGTCCCCCGAGGCCTGGTCGGTCGGGTAGCCACGACCGAAATTCTGGCCGCCAAACTGTGCCCGTTCACTGTCCGGCAAGGTGTCGTCACTCCAGTAAAGCGCTGCCGACAACACGCCCTGCCAGTGCTCGAGAAACGTATCGCTCTGCACGCCCGACAACCGCGCGCGGAAGAAGTCGAGGTCGTAGGTGTTGTCGTCCGTTTTGGCACCCATGCCATCGATCCCCTGATACACACCGGCGCTGAGGATGCGCAGCTGGCGATCCGTAGACTTGCGCCAGTCCCCTTCGATCGCCAGCGCCCGAATGTCGGTTTTGCTCTCCACGCTCAGCGGAAAGCCAATCACGTCGTAGCGGGTCTTGTCGTTCACGGCATACAGGCGCGAACCGACACTGAGCCACTCACTTTGCGCCGCGATCAACGGATGGGTGAAGCCGATGGAAAAGCGGTCGTTGTCGCGTCGTTGCTTGAGCTCCAGGCCGTTGTCTAGCGCGACGTTGGTGCCGGGCTCACTGCGATAATGTGAGGCCGACAGGTTCAGCTGCGTCCCTTCGGTATTGAGGTACTGGCTGTAATCGAGCCGGTAGTAATGCTCGTTGTCGTCACCCGGCGGAAACAGCCCGCTGACCGTGAGTTGTTCGGCCATGGAGGTCTGCGCATTGCTGTTCAGGCCGAGCAGCGCCTGCAGGCCGTCGCGGTTGTCATCGGTGGTGCTCAGCGTGCTGGTGAAAGGCTTGCGCGACGCTTGGGCGATCAGCGTCGTCGCGCCGTCGGTGGTGCCGGGTGGCGGCACCTGAGCCTGCAACGTCACGCCAGGGACGCGGCTCATCAATGAGGTGTAGCGCTCGAACGTCTTGCGGGTCAGCGGGCGCTCCTGCTTGATCTTGTCGACCAGTTTTTGCAAATAGGCCGACACGTTGCCGATGTCGCCCTCCAACCGGTAATCGCGCACGTACCCTTCAACCAGCACGACTCGCACCAGCCCCTGATCAAAGCTTTGCGGCGGCAAAAAGGCGTAGGACAACAAGTAGCCGTCATCCTGGTACCGCTTGGTCACGCGTCGGGTGGCGTCGATCAATTCAGCCAGCGTGGCATCACGCCCGATCAGCGACTCATAGGCCGCGCCCAGCTCTTCGAGCGGGTAAACCGTCCCGCCCTCGATGCGGATTTTGCGCACACCGACCTTGGTACTCATCATCAATGGCGTGGCATCGGCCGGAGGCGCGGGCACTTGCAAGGCGGGCGTAGTGGGGCGATAGGCGTCGGCGGGGAGGTTGGGCACCGGCAGGGTGCGTTCGCGGTCGTTGCTGTTCAAAAAACTGGGAAGCGGTTCAGCGTTTGCGAAAAAAGGAGACACAGAAACACCCAGCACCAGGACAGGGACACAAGCACGCATAAGGACACTCCATTGGCCAACAGCAGCGGCGTTGCACAGGCATAAAAAAGACAGGGGATCATCCGACTCCCCTGTCTGAAACAAGCGTAGGCGTTGTATGGAAAGTCGCTACCAAAGTTAGCCGGAGAAAGAACACTTCATTACGGAAAACAAACTCGCAATAGTTCTCACACTGCCCAGCACTGTTTACTTACGGTTAGCCAACGCTCCACCCAAACCACCGCCTAAAGCGCCTGTTACCCCGTTGAGCAGCCCGCCGATACCACCGGCCGATGCGCCGCCGCCATTGACCACACCGCCGGTGTGCACCACCGTGTTGCCCACACTTGAAACCGTTGCACCTGCTGTCGCCGCGACCGGATTGGCGCTCGCGTTTGCGATCTGGTTACCCACGCCGCTCACTGCATTACCGACCTGCCCGAGCAGACCGCTGACAGGCCCACCGAGCCCCGTCGATGCACCGATGTTCTGAGTCACGCTGGTGACGTTGTTGATCACCGGGCCCACCGCAGCCGACACGTTCGTGGTCAGCGCTGCGATTGGTGCACCAAGTGCGGTATTGGGCACCCCGTTGCCGCCAAGGATCGGACCAAGAGAGGCTATCGTCGCCCCGCCATTACTGGCATTCAGACCTAGTAGACCGACCACGGTGTTGCCGGAACCTCCAGTCAGACCTGTGCCAGCAGCGACCACGACACCACCGACGTTTTCCAGCAATCCGCCGCCAAGCCCGGGTACACCCGGCAGCCCCGGTACACCCGGCAACCCTGGCAACCCGGCGCTGCCACCGGTGCCCGCACCGGCCTGCAGATAGCCCGCGGCCGTGCCTGCCACATCGCCCAACCCGCCCAGCGATCCGCCAAGCCCAGCGGTGACCGGGTTATTCGCAGCGCCGTTTTGCAGCGTACTGCCGAGATTGTTGAGCGTGCCTTTGGCGTTTTGCAGCAAGCCATTGACAGGCGCGCCTAACCCTGTGGCATCGCCCACTTTGTCAGTGGTCGATTCCAGCATCGCCACGACTGGCACCAGCTTGTCGCCGATCGCTTTCGTCGCAGATCCGATTGGACCGCTGGTGGTCGCGGCGCTCAGGGTGTCGCCCAACATGGTGACTTTTTGCCCGACGCCATCAACCAGGCCACCAGCCCCTGCGACCACCGTACCCACCAGCGGCACCTGTTCAATCGTTGAGGATCTGGAAAATTTCGTCACGCCGGTACCGAGGGAAGAAACGCCGCCGCCCAGGTCGCCTGTCGCGGTGCCGACGCTGGAGAGTGTCACGCCCAGGGAGTTGCGGTCGGTGCCCAATGTTCCGAGACCATCCACCAGTCCGCCCCCAAGGCTGTTGACAGCCGTGCCAGCCGAGGACACCAGACCACCTGCGCCAGACGTCAGATCCGTGTTGCCCGCCAGTGGCACCGAAGACACGGCATCTCCGACGCCGACCACCGCATCGCCGACCTGGCCGAGCACATTCCCCAGATTGATGCTGGTCTGGGCGGTGGTCGAACGCACCACCGGGGTCGTCACCCCGCCGCCACCCGTTCCACCGCCGCCAGTTCCGCCAGTACCACCGCCTGTGCCCCCTGTGCCGCCCGTGCCACCGGTTCCACCCGTACCGCCATCGGCAACGCCGCCTGTCCCGCCTGTACTGCCAGTACCACCTGTGCCGCTGCCATCGGTACTTCCGTCACTGGCGGAGCCTCCCGATGTACCCGCTGATGACGAACCATCGACATGACTTTTCGAACCACCACCGCCACTGCTGCAACCGCCCAGGCTGACTGCCAGAACAAGTGCCAATGCGGATGTCGCGAAAAACATTTGGGTTTTCATGGGGAGAATCCTTCCAAAACGCGATTGTTTTTTTAGGCTTTGCGGCATGACCCGCAAAGCCGTGTCCATGGCGTCATAACAAGCGTTGGGAAGGATTCGAGCAATTCACAACTTGGTATTAACAACTTATATACACACAGGCACGCCTGCACCCGCCCGAATAAATAGCCCTGTAAATCAATGATATGGTCAGGTTAAAAGCAGGACAGACCGGTCTGCAGACGAAAGTTATATAGTCGTAATTGAATAGGTTTGATGGCTAAAAAAATCGCACTCGGTGCCGAGGTGCGCCGGCACTCAGTGCAGCCATGGAAGTACAACCGGTGAACAGTCCTCGACCGGAATACCGATTCGCGAATGAATTCGCTCCCACAGGGGTCTGCGCGCCGCCCTCAATCCACCACACTGAACTCGACCCGCGCGGTCTGGCCGCTTTCGTCCAGCACGCTCAGTTGATAGCGACCCAGCCGGGTGAACGTGTGGTTGTAGCTGCCCTGATTCGCGGTGTCGCCCACCGGCGCTCCGTCGATGAACCACCACCGTCGACCACTGCCTCCCAGCGCCGACAGGTTCAGACGCAGCAGCTGCTGACTGCCTGCCGGCAAACGCAGTTGATCGCCCTCGCGAACCCCCACAATCGTCAGCGGCGCTACCAGGCCTAGCGCTTCGGGCGGACAGGCCGGATCGACCGCCGGCAAGCGTGCCTCTCTGCGCTCGCTTTTCGCCAGCCAGGGCTCCAGCGGCGCGGGCCACAGCGCAATGTCCCGAGCCTGAGCCTGAGGACAACTCGCACCGACACGCAACCCCTTGTCGTTGACCCAGACCTTCTCCAGCAGGCCCAGCCCCAGCGGTTGATCGGTGGCTTGCAGGGTCGGCGGCGTGGTGCCGTCCAGCGTCCAGGCAAAACGCTGACGCCGACAGTTGGGGTCGCTCTTGCTCATCGGTTGCCCCAGCGGCCAGCAGATGGCAGCCACACCCACGTTGAGCGGCACCGGCAGTATCGGCGGCACGATGTTGCGCTGAGCGTCACGGTTCACCAGCAGATCGTGAACCTGCAACATCAGAGGCGCCGCCGACGCCAGTCCGAATTGCCCGGGCACCGGTGTGCCGTCTGGCCGACCGATCCACACGCCGATCAAAAACCTCGGCCCGACCCCGATGGACCAGGCATCCCGGAAGCCATAACTGGTGCCGGTTTTCCAGGCCAACTGCGGACGCTGAACCAGTTCGGCATGCGGGTCCAGATCGGGCCGCGACTGGCCGCTGAGGATGCGCCGGATAATCCACGCGGCCCCCGGCGACATCATCGGCCGGTCACGCAGACGGTCGTCCGGTTGCAAGCGGATGTCGGCACTGCGACCGCCCCGCGCGAACGCGCTGTAGCCGCCCACCAGATCCTCCAGCCGACTGCCCGCGCCGCCGAGAATCAACGCCAGGTTCGGTTCGGCCAGCGGCGGCAAGGTCAGCGGCACACCGCCGTTGCGCAACTCGGCAGCAAAGCGTTTGGGACCATAGGCTTCGAGCAGTTGCACGGCAGGCAGATTGAGCGACATCGAGAGGGCAGAACTTGCCGCCACCGCGCCGTTGAAACCTGACGAGAAGTTACCCGGCCGGTAATCGCCGTAACGTCGCGGCACGTCCTGCAACAGTGACTCGGAATGAATCAGCCCGGCGTCCATCGCTTTGCCGTACAGAAAAGGTTTGAGCGTCGAGCCTGGTGATCGCAGCGCGCTGACCATGTCGACATGACCGAAGCGTTTGGCATCGCCGATGTCCACAGAGCCGACGTAAGCGCGCACCGCCATGCTCTCGGCTTCCACCACCAGAATCGCTGCCGAGGTGCGTTCCGGGAGCCGCGCACGCCAACCCAGCAGCAGGTCTTCGAGACGACGCTGCAATCCTGCATCCAGTGTCGTACGGATCAAGGGCGGACTGTCCGGACGATTGAGTCGTCGGGCGAGCAGCGGTGCGAGACTCGGTTCCTGTCGCGGCGCAAGTAACAGCGGTTCTTCCAGGGCTTCGTCGACGGCTTGTTGAGGCCACACGTCGAACTCGGCCAGACGCCTCAGCACTTTGTCGCGCGCGGCCTGGGCACGCTGAGGATGCCGATCCGGGCGCAAGCGACTGGGCGCCTGCGGCAGGACGGCGAGCAGCGCGGCGTCGGCGCGTGTCAGCTGTTGTGGCGACTTGCCGAGGTACGCCCAACTGGCCGCCGCGACGCCTTGCAAGGTGCCACCGAACGGCGCGCGATTGAGGTAGAGGCCGAGGATCTCCTGCTTGGACAAATGCCATTCGAGCTGCGCCGTGCGCCACAACTGGCGGAGCTTGCCTGGCAGTGTGCGCGAATGGGGGTCGAGCAGGCGTGCGACCTGCATCGATAACGTGCTGCCGCCTGACACCACATGGCCGCCACTGAGGTTCTGCCAGGTCGCTCGCACCAGCGCCATCGGGTTCACGCCGGGGTGCTGATAGAACCAGCGGTCTTCGTAGGTGAGCAGCGCTTCGAGGTAGTAGGGCGATACCTGATTGACCGTCACCGGGTAACGCCACACGCCGTTGGCATCGGCGAAACGCCACAGCGGCGTACCGTCTTCAGCGAGCACCACCCGCGCCAGATCATCCTTGGGCAGCGGCAATGGCCAGATCCGGTCCGCGAGCCAGAGCAGCAGGCATACCAGCAGCAGGCTACCCATGACCCAGCGCCCTGCCCGTCTCGCCCGTTGCCATCCACTGGGCGGCAAACCGCGATCCTGTGGGAGCGAGCTTGCTCGCGAAGGCGGCATATCAGTCGACCCGGCATTGAGTGAGAGGCCCATTCGCGAGCAAGCTCGCTCCCACAGGGCTCTGCAGACGCTCACAAGAAATCTGCCCGTCATGCCAAACAGCCTTTATGCTTCAGGGAACTCGTCTCGCCCATCGACAGCCAAAGCGAACAGTCTTTATTGTGTTCCACCCCTTTCATCAGGAAGCAGACATGCAGGTAGAAAGCGTTTTCGAATGGCTTGGCCAGGTAATCGGGGCCGTGATTCGCTTCGTGGTCGACGGGTTAAGCTGGTTATTCAACATGTTCACTCATGCCGGTGGCAATTTCGTCGACGGCTTGTCACGCACGCTGGGCATGGACACCTCGCTGATCAGCATCGTCGCCCTGATCATCGGCCTGATGCTGCTGTACTCGGCCATCCGCGCCTTCATGCGCGCCTCGATCATCATGGGGATCATCTGGCTGTTTCTGGGGTTGTGGTTGTTGAGCTGGATTATTCATTAAGTACACGAAACACCGATTTTGTAGGAGCGCGCTTGCCCGCGAATTCGGTTTGTCTGTGACGTAGATGTCAGCTGACGTACCGCAATCGCGGGCAAGCGCGCTCCTACAGTCAGTGACCGCGTTCCGACAGCGAAACGCGATCCCTTCTTCACTTCTTCCCTTTCACCACCAACTGCGCAGGCGCTTCGCCCAGTGCCTGCCAGTTCGGTCGGTACATCGACTCCACTTGCGGCGGCGGCACGCGGTAGATACCCGGTGTCACAGCGCGGGCCAGGTACAGCAGGTGCACGGTGTTGAACCCCTGAAGATCCATGGCTGCAACATAGCGGTCGCCGCGGAATTCCTGGTGTTTCACCCCGGCGTTTTCCATCGACTCGCGCCACTGCTTCACCGACTCGCTGGCGTCTTCCAGGCTGGCCGCACTTTGCGCCAGGTTCTGGTTTTCGATCTCAAGACCGGCGGGCAGCAAGTCCACCACCAGCGCGTCCGGCACCCGTTCCTTGGCTTTGACCTCCAGGTGCACCAGCACCAGTTCGCCGCTCTTCAGGGCGTTGAGGTTCAGCGCCTCGCCATCCATCCCGAGGTACTCACGGCGAATGGCCAGGTTCTCACCACCGGCCGCAGGCGGTTGCGATGGATAACCGGAGATCGTCATCTGTTGATACAGCGTGTCGCCGCCCCTGTTCTGCACGGTCAACGGCGACGCCAACACAGAACTGTCCAGCTTCACGCCCGGCTGGTCATTGCTCAGTTCACGATTGTTGCTGCCGCTGTTCAGAGTCGCCGCCCATTTGGCTTCCGGCTTGCCGAGCAGATCACGCCCGGCCAGGAACAGTGAGTTACGCTCCTGCGTTGACAGATACCGACTGGCGGCCACCTGATCGGACAGCGCAAACAAGCGCTCTTCGACCTTGTCCGCCGCCAGCTTGTTCTCTTCCAGCAGGGACAGAATCAACGCCTGATCGCGCAACGGACTGCCGTAATCGGCGAGCCAGTCGTTGGCTTTGCGGCCCGCCGCCAACCCGGCCAGCAAGGCCTGATCGGCCCGAGGCTTGTCGCCCATTTTTTCCAACGCGATGGACAGTTGCACCAACGGCAATCCGGACCGGGCGTCCGTGCGACGGTCGAACAGGCTGCGCAACGCGCCCAACGGCGCCTGCTGACTGCGCGACAACACAAGCCCCGCATAGGCCTGCACGGCAAAGCGCGTGTGGTCGGCGTTCTCGCTGTAGTTGACCTCGATCTGATTGCGTTCCTGCAAGTAGCGCAGCAGACGCTCGTTGGCTTTTTTCAACGCATCCGGTGGCACGGCATAGCCCTGATCACGGGCGCGCAGCAGGAAGTCGGTGACGTACGCCGTCAACCAGTATTCCTCTTCACCGTCGGCGCCCCACAGGCCGAAACTGCCGTTGTATCGCTGCATCCCGATCAACCGCTCGATGCCCAGTTCGATCTTGCGTTTGCGCACCGCGTCCGGTTCGCCTTCCAGGCCCAGACGCTTGAGGGTTGCAGCATCGGCATACAACGACGGATACAGGCCGCTGGTGGTTTGCTCCAGGCAGCCGTAGGGGTAAGCCTTCAGCGCGCGAATCTGCTCGCCGAGGTTCAGCGGCGGACGGCTGGACACCGACAGCAATGCCTCTCTGCCTGCCGGCTCGAACGCCTCAAGCGCACCCTCTGGCAGACTCCATGCCTGATCCTTCAGCACGGCCCGGTATTGCCGCAGCATGGCGGGATACGCCGGGCGCACGCCGATCGTCCACTCACGACTGAAGGCAGGCAGGTTCTCGCCCGGCAGGTCCAGGCCATTGACCGTGACCTTGATCACGCCCTGGCCGAATCCGCCCTGCGCTTTGACCGGAATCTGCAAGGTCGTGCGCTGGCCCTGGGTCAGACTCACGGATTTGCTTGCGTCACCTTCACCCAGGCTCAGCTGCCCTTCGGCAGTGACCTGCACGTTGAGTTTCTGCGCTTTGCCGGACAGGTTCGAAAGGTCCAGCGCCACTTTGGTCTGGTCGCCACCGGCCAGGAAGCGCGGTGCCGACAGCTCGGCAATCAACGGCGCGGCGACAACGGTTTTCGCTTCGGCCATGCCATAGCGCTCGTCGGTCCAGGCCTGCGCCATGATGCGCAGCTCGCCGTTGAAATCCGGGATGTCGACGCTGACTTCGGCATCGCCCTGCTCATTCAATGTCACCGGCGCGCTCTGCAGGGCAACGATGGTCACGCTGGTTTCAGGCCGTTTTCCGCCCTTGGCCAGCGCGGCGTCACCACCGAACGCCAGACTGGCAAGGCGGTTGCGTCCGGCCTCGATCAACTGCCCATAGATATCGAGTTGGTCAGCGCCATATTCTTTGCGCCCGAACAGGCTGGCGAATGGATCCGGCGTGGCGTACTCGGTGATGTTGAGAATGCCGACATCGACCGCCGCGACCAGCACGTGTACGTCCTTGGGGATCGATCCGTCGGCATTCTTCGCGTTGACCTTGAGCGTGAGCGGTTGCTTGGGTCGCATCTTTTCCGGCGCCGTCACAGTCAACGCCAACTTGCGTTGCGAGCGATCCAGCGGCAAGTGCAGCACGCCCACCGCGCGTTTAGGCGTGACGTTGGCCTTGCGCTCGCCCGGACGGATCACCAGCGCACTGACGTACAAATCGTGACGCGCCCATTGCTTGTCCATCGGGATATCGAAGGTTTTGCCTTCGGCCGGGACGTCGATCTCCTGCCACCACAGTGGACCGTCGCTGGACTCTACCAGCAGATAGCCTTTACCGGCGCTCGGTGGCGTCACCGTGACTTTGGCCGTGTCGCCGTCGGCGTAGGCGGGTTTGTCCAGCGCCAGCTTGACCTGATCAGGCCGCACGGCGCCGCCTTCGGCGTTGTCCTGCCAGCGATAACCGGCCCAGAAACGCACGCTGCTGATCAATCCGGTGGCAGGGTCTTCGACCTCGACGCGGTACGGGCCCCACTCGACCGGGAAGCTGATCTTCGCCGTGGCGTCTTTTTTCACGCTGACCGTTTCTTCGGACAGGTTGAGGAATTTCTCGTTGTAGTGATAGCTCCAGCCATCGCTGTCGGAGTAGTTCCAGTAGTAGTCACGACGCTCGCGAATCAGCCGCACTTTAAGGTTGTCGGCCGCCAGCTTGTGGCCTTCGGCGTCCGCCATCAGCACTTCGAATTCAACCGGGCCGTCGCCATCGGTGGCCTCGCCGTCGAACAGGCCGCGCAAGCCCGGCAGTGTGTCGGCGGGCCAGACCGGCTGCGTCAGGCGACGTGTGATGGGCCGACCACCTGATTCCTGCAAGCTGGCCTGCAGCACCAGTTCCAGTGGCGAGCGCGCCTTGGCCCACTGACTGTCGATGCTCAGGTCCAGCTCGCCATTGGCATCCAGTGTGCTGTCTTCAACCTCAAGGTCCTGCTTGAGGTCTTCCTCGGTCACCGAGCCGAACTGATAACCCGGCAGCGCGGGAACCGCCTCTCGCAAAGGCCTCACATACAACTGCCCGGTCAGGCGGTTGCCCGACGCCGGCGCGCCGTAGAGATAACGGCCGTTGATGGCGATATCGAAAGGCGCATCGGGTGCCAGCGGTGTGTCACTGCCTTTGAGTTCGAGGGCCATCCGCTCAGGAAGGAAATCCTCGACCTGAAACTCGTACAGCTGCGGCTTGCCGTCGCCGAGGTCGAACACCAGTTGCCAACGCCCTGTGGGCGCCTCATCCGACAATTGCAGCTGATATTGGTACAGGCCCGTGGCGTCAGCGTCCCACACGAATTTGCGGCTGACCTGCTCGTCCGGTCGGCGCACTTCCACGGTGATTGGCTGTGGTTTCACACGCTTGCCGTCGTTGTCGCGCAACAGGCCGTTGAGCAACACCGTTTCACCCGGGCGGTACAGATCACGCGGGCCAAAAATAAAGAACTGCAACGGGTGCGCTTGCGGCCCGGTGATGTCGAACTCGGCCAGGTCCAGCGCGGCGCTGTTCAGGCGCAGAAGGCTGGTCTGTTCGCCCTGATGCGCAAGCAGCACCTCTGCCTTGGCGGGCAAGGGCAGTTCGGCGTGGCCGGCATTGTCGGTTTTGCCCTGGCCGATCACTCGGCCCTTGTCGTCATACAGTTCGAGGTCCACACCGCTCAGTGCTTTGCCGCCTTCCAGCGCCTGGGTGAACACATCCAGCCGGTTGCTGTAACGGTGCGCGGACAGCCCGATGTCACTGAGGGTGAACAGCGTCGCGGGCTGCGAATAGTTGTAGGTGCCAGAGGCGCGCATCACGGCCAGGTAAACGCCCGGTTGTTGCAGTGGCTTGAGCCCTGCAATCGGCAGCAACACGGTTTCACGGGTGTTGCGCGCAGGGTTCAGGTCGAAACGTCCGCCATAGACCAGATCGGCCATGGGCAGCAGTTCCTTGGATTCGTAACTCTGCAGACTGGACGAACCTTCCCACGAACTGAGAAACGCGGGCAAAGAATCAGGCTTGATGCGGAAAAATTCGACATCGACCTTGTCGACGTTCAGCGCAATGACCGGCAGGCCTTCGGCCAGGCGAGTCGGCAACAGACTGCCGCGACTGGCGAAGCCGACCGTGGCCTGCAGATCGGAGGTTTCCAGGCGCGCGGAATATTCAGCCGCCAGGGTGTTGTTGTTCACGGCCGCCAGGCCAGGGTCAATCGTCAGGACCAGTTTGCGCTTGGGCTCCAGATGGCGCAGTCGTAGCTCCATCAGGTTGTCTGAAAGCTCCCAGGCACCGTCGACCTTGCCGTCCTTGCTGTCGACCAGATGCACCTTTTCCGCGAACTTCTGATCCGGGCTCAGCGGCACCGAAAAACTCAACGACAGCGTACTCGCGCCGTCGAGCTGGATTTCCGAGACATCGACCACCGTCAGCTCACGGCCGGCGTAGCGTTTGCTCAGCGCAGGAATGTCGACAGCGGGCTTGGGCTTGGCAGCCTCTGCGGCGGCAGGCTGCGTCGCGGGCGCCGCCGGGGTTGCCGGGGCAGGCGCAGGTTTATCGGACGTGGAGGAATCGCAGGCACTGAGCAGTACCAGCGCGCAGGCCAGAAACAATCCTTTGTTAAGCATGAGGCACTCATTGGCGGCAGTTGTGATGAGGAGCAGCAGTTATAGCACCGCAATCCAGATCATGGCGCGCGGCGCGGGAATAGACCGTGGGTTTGTGTGTTTGTTCGCACTGCCAGCCGACCCGATCAATCCCCCCGACATACCCGAATCGGCAGGAGCCGGCTTGCTGGCGAACGCGGTCTGTCAGCCGATGTTTTCGTCACCGATCTACCGCATTCGCCAGCAAGCCGGCTCCTACAGTCGACCTGCGCTGAAGCCGGTATCCCGCTACAATGCCGCCCTTCCATGCCCTCCATTCCCCAGAGTGTTCATGTCCAATTTCTTCACTGACTGGCGTCAGCGTGCCACTCACCGGCAGGTGTGGGCGCTGGCGGCGCCGATGATTCTGTCGAACATTTCCGTGCCGCTGGTTTCGCTGGTGGACAGTACGGTCATCGGTCACCTCCCACACGCTCATCAGTTGGGCGCGGTCGCGGTGGGCGGCACGCTCTATAGCTTTCTGGCATGGGCCATGAGTTTTCTGCGCATGGGCACGACGGGCTTTGCCGCTCAAGCAGCAGGACGTAACGACGGTGCGGCGTTGCGCCAGGTACTGTTACAGGGACTACTGCTCGCCATGGGTTTTGCCGTGCTGCTGGGGTTGATCGGCCTGCCGTTCCAGCACCTGGCGCTGCAAATGATGCAGCCTTCGCCCGACCTCAACGACCTGACCCGCGATTTCTTCCACACCCGGCTGTTCGGTCTTCCGGCGGCGCTGGCCAGCTATGCGCTGGTCGGCTGGTTCCTGGGGCTGCAAAACGCGCGCGCACCGCTGGCCATTTTGCTGACGACCAACCTGGTGAACATCGCGCTGAATCTGTGGTTTGTGATCGGACTGGACTGGGGCGTTGTCGGCAGTGCGCGGGCTTCCGTCCTGGCCGAATGGATCGGTGCGCTGTTGGGTCTCGCGCTGACCCACAAGGGCCTGCGCGATTATCCGGGCCATCTGGCCTTGGGGCTGCTTAAACGCTGGCAGAGCTGGCGACCCTTGCTGGCCGTCAATCGAGACATTTTCATACGCAGCCTGGTGCTGCAATCGGTGTTCTTCCTGATCACCGTGCAAGGCGCGCGACTGGGCGATGCCACAGTGGCGGCCAACGCCTTGCTGCTGAACGGCCTGTTGCTCACGGCCAACGCGCTCGATGGGCTGGCGCATGCCGTGGAAGCGCTGTGCGGACATGCGATCGGCGCCCGCGACCGAGATGCCTTGCGTCGTTCGCTTAACGTCGCCGGTGGCTGGTCATTGATCTGCAGCGCGGCGTTTGCCGTGCTATTCCTGTTCGCAGGGCATCTGTTCGTCGAGATGCAGACCAACATCCAACCGGTCCGCGACATTGCCTTTATCTATCTGCCGTATCTGGCGGTGCTGCCGCTGGTCGCGGTCTGGAGTTACCTGCTCGACGGCCTGTTCATCGGCGCCACCCGCGCCCGCGAAATGCGTAATGCCATGGTGATGACTGCCCTTCTCACGGCGCCTTTCGCATGGCTGGCCAGCAGCTTCGGTAACCATGGACTTTGGGTGGTTTTCCTCTTGTTCATGGCACTGCGTGCCGTGACGCTGGGCCACATCGCTCGACGGTTGAATCGTACAGGTGGGTGGTTCGACAGCGCGAACGAACATTGAACCCTGTGGGAGCGAATTCATTCGCGACAGGATTTTCCGGCCAATACGCCCCATTGCCCGTAACATTTTTCGCGAATGAATTCGCTCCCACAGGCCATGGGCCGCCAGTCAGATCAAGGTCACGGCCTGCGGTCATCATCAGCAATCTGACTCACTTCGCCGACGTAGCCACCCGCGCCTGATCCTGCGCATGAATGAAACTCACCACTTCATCCAGCACCGGTGCCAGGCTGCGCATCGGCCGGGACAGCGAGGCGACCAGCGTGGCGTGACCGGGTTTCGAAAAGTACAGTTCCCGCACTGACACACCTTGCTCACGCAGGCGTCGGGCCATGCCGCCCGTGTTGCGCTGCGGGTTGACCAGGGTGTCATCTGTGGCCGCGATCAACAGCGCGGGTGGCGAGGCGGCACTGACGTGGTTGATCGGTTGCGAATCAGGCGGTGAGTTCGGAAAGAAAAACACCGGCTTCACCTCCGGGTTTTCGATGGGCAGAAAATCGTACGGACCGGCCAGGCCGATCCAGCCACGCAGCATCGAGGGTTTCATGCCCACACTGGCCAGCCACTTGGGATCGAGCGCCAGCATCGCGGCGTTGTACCCGCCCGCGCTGTGCCCCATCACATAAAGCCGCGAAACGTCGCCACCGTATTGGCCGATGTGATCACGGGTCCAACCCACCGCTCGCGCACAGTCCTCCAGAAACCCCTGGTAATGCACCTGCGGATAAAGCCGGTAATCGGCCAGCACCGCAACGATCCCACGGGAAGCCAGCGCTTCGCCGACGAAGCGGTAATCGCCACGCGAACCGCTGTTCCAGCTGCCGCCATAGAAGAAGACCACCACGGGCGCATCCTTTGCCGGGTGCGTCGGGGTGTAGACGTCCAGCTTGTTGCGCGGATCGCTGCCGTAACTGATGTCTGCCGTCCTGCTGAAGGTGCTCTCCGGCGTCAAGGCATTGAGCACTTTCAACGGCGAACACCCCATCAACAGGCCCAGCAGGCCACCGACAAAAACCCATTTCAGTGCCGCTCTGATCATCGCGCGTCCTCTTGGCAACGGTCAGGACAGTCATGGCCGCATAGCGTTACGACTCCCCGGCAGCAGAATAGTTGAGTGCGCGTTCAAGCGCCCTTCCCTGCTCCGTCACTCTCAGGGTCGGAGAGAGACGACAAGGCAACCCGCGAGCCACTCAGCGTGAGGGTGTCGTTATCGAGGGTGACCTGGCTCGACCCCACCCTGAACTGCAATTCGTTGTTCTCGGCCATCTGCACCGTCAACTCATCGTCGATCGAGAACTGCTGTGAGTCGCCCAGAAACGCACATCGGTCAACGCGTGCCGTGATTCCTCTGGAAGGCGCGCTGACGGGCGCTCCGTGCACGAGAGGATTGATGTCGGGGTCCCACAGTCTGTGAGTGATAAACGGATCCTCCGGGTTGTCGTCCCGAAAACTCACCATGACTTCCATGCCGCCCCACCATGGGTGATCGACGCTCTTGAGGGCCGGGTCTACCGGAATCCAGCACTCGTTGAAGCGCGCACCCTCGCCCTGATTACCCCATTCGAACCGGACCTTGAGTCGTCCCCTCGCATCCAGGCTAGCCGGTTCGAACAACCTGCCGACGACACACGCCCGCTGCACGCTCGAACGCTGAGGCATCGTCCTTGGCAGGTCACCCTGAGTGTCGTCGGCAGCCCCGTCGGCAGGGGGCAGCGAGACGCCGGAGGTGGCGATGTCAGGCGTGTCGGTAAACACCACCACGTGCCGGTTGCGTGTGTGCTCGAAGTGATAGTGCACCTTCTCCTCGTCGCACAACCGTTGCACCAGCTGCAAATCGCTCTCGCTGTACTGAGCGCAATAGTCGCGGACCTGACACGGTTGTTTGCGCTGCCACAGGTAAGCGGTGTCATCGATGCCGTGCTCGCTCAACACTTGCGTGATGATCTGCTGGGCAGTCATGTCCTGAAAGATGCGTCGGTTATGCCGATACGCCATGAGCCCCAAGCGTGGCCCCAGGGTGATCAGGTAATGCCTGGGCCGCACCCGCGACAAGTCGCCGAAGACAAACTCCGTCGTACTGCGCACGATGCTCTGGATATGCCCATGAATGCCCGACGGGGCGTTTTTCAAGTGCAGAAAAGCCGGACTGAACAACAACTCATGGGCGTCCAGCGTGGCACCGAGCGGGACGACGACCTCCAGCTGGAAGCTGTACGGCCGGTTATAGGTTTCGCCCCCCTTGCAGGTCAGTACATCAAGCATCCGCTTGGGACGATTGAGCTCCAGAAGCAGATGGGGGGCATTGACGAACGGGTGCATGCGGCGGACGACCTCGACAGACAGATTCAGACGGGGCGGCGATTCTGGAGGAGAAGACGCGTCAAGTAGAGGGGGTAAATGCAGAACAGGAAATGACCTACAGAAGCGGACAGCAGGCCGCGGTCAATCTGTAGGAGAAATAAAAAACGGGCCCGTCAGGGGCCCGTTCTTTAAGCGTTGGCGTTGATCAGGACGACAGGTAGGAAGACCGCGTCAGACCCAGGCGCAGGGCGTCCAGGTATTGCGTACGTTCACGCGGGCTGATCTTGGCGCTGGCAACCTTGTCCCGGTAGTGGGTCATCAGTTCTTCCGGCGACAAGTGCACGTAACGCAGCATGTCTTCGATGGTGTCGTGGGTTTCGATCCCTGCCGAATAGGCGCTACCGTCGGCGTTCTGGTAGATGTTCACCGAGTCGGTGTCACCGAACAGGTTGTGCATGTCGCCCAGGATTTCCTGATACGCGCCGACCAGAAAGACGCCCAGCAGGTAGTCTTCGCCTTCGTTCAGGGCGTGGACCGGCAGGCTGGTTTCGATGCTCTGCTCGTCGACGTACTGGTTGATCTTGCCGTCGGAGTCGCAGGTCAGGTCTTGCAGCACGGCACGACGCAGCGGCTCTTCGTCCAGACGGTGCAACGGGATGATTGGCAGTACCTGATCGATCGCCCAGGTGTCCGGCAGGCTCTGGAACACCGAGAAGTTGCAGATGTACTTGTCGGCCAGCTTGTCGTTGAGTTCGTCCAGCACCTGACGGTGCGAGCGCTGACGCGCCTTCAACGAGTTGTGCAGGCGGCGGCAGACCGCGAAATAGCACTGCTCGCCCAAGGCTTTCTGCGCCAGCGTGATCTTGCCATCCGAGTACTGCGACGCGATGTCACTCATGTAGTGCGTGGCACGCCAGTAGGTTTCGGTGACCATCTCAATATCCGTCGGGCCCAGCAGATCGATCAGCCACTGCAGGGTTTCCGGCAGGTTTTCCTTGTCGGTGATCTCTGGCACTTCATCGTTGTGACGCTCGACGTCGGTGACCTGAATCACCAGCATTGCGTGGTGCGCGGTCAGCGAGCGCCCGCTTTCCGAGAAAATGTGCGGATGCGGCAGGCTCTGCGCATCGCAGAACTCTTTGAGCATGCCGACCACGACACCGGCGTAGTCGTCCATGTCGTAGTTGATGGAGCTGGCGTTACGCGAGTGCGTGCCGTCGTAGTCGACCCCCAGGCCACCACCGACGTCGATGTGATCGACCGGCAGGCCCAGATTGCGCAGCTCGCCGTAATAACGAATCGCTTCCCTGAAACCGTGCTGATAGTCCGCCAGGTTGGCGATCTGCGAGCCCATGTGGAAGTGCAGCAAACGAATGCCCTGATCCAGGCCCGCCTTGGTGAAACGCTCGACCACCGACAACAGCTGCGCGGCGGACAGACCGAACTTGGACTTTTCGCCACCGGTATCAGCCCACTTGCTCGACGCCAGCGACGACAGGCGCACGCGCAGGCCGACCTGTGGCGCGACCTTGAGCTCGGCAGCTTCTTCGATCACCAGTTCGACTTCGGACTCTTTCTCGATGACGATGAAGACGTTGTGGCCCAGCTTCTGGCCCATCAGTGCCAGACGAATGAATTCGCGGTCCTTGTAACCATTGCAGACGATGGTGCCGCCCTTCGGCGCCAGGGCCAGCACGGCCATCAGCTCAGGCTTGGAACCGGCTTCCAGACCGATGGAAACGTCCTGCGTGGCAATGATGTTTTCAACCACCGCTTCCTGCTGGTTGACCTTGATCGGGTACAGCGCGGTGTACTTGCTCTGGTATTCCAGGCGCTCGATATTTTCGTCGAACGCACCGGTCAGCTGACGTACGCGGTCTTGCAGGATGTCCGGGAAGCGCACCAGCAGTGGCAAGGACAAACCGCTCTTGCGCAGCTCGTCTACCTGCTCGTAAAGGTCGATGGGCGAGCTGCCCGGACCATTGGGACGAACTTCAACGCGACCGGCTTCGTTGATTGCAAAATAACCAGCCCCCCAATGACGAATCCCATAGACACTGCGGCTGTCTGCCACGGTCCATTGGCTGCCATCGTCTTTGCGTGTGCGTCGTACGGACATCGAAGTCCCCTATATAGAAGTCATAAAGCCCCGGCCTGACCGGCTGGGCGCAGTGTATAGAGTGGAAATGACGGTTTGGCGCCAGCTCGCTGTGCGGCAGTAGACCCGCAACGCACAGCAGAGTTTGCTTTCGCAGACCAGTGCCAGACCGACAACGAAACCCAAGGCGGGTTGAACAGGACGGTTCAACCGCCCGACTTTTTCGCCTTGAAGCCCTGCTTGACCAGTTCCGCCAGCAGCGTCTCGACATGATCACCTTGAATCTCGATCACGCCGTCCTTGAGTGCACCACCGGTTCCGCAACGACGTTTGAGCGTAGTCGCCAGTTCCTTGAGTGCATCTTCGGCCAGCGGCACGCCGGTGATAGTGGTCACCGTCTTGCCACCGCGACCTTTGCTTTCGCGACGAACTCGGGCAATGCCATCACCTTCGGGGATAACGGATTTCTTGCAGATACAGGCATCGACGGGCTGACGGCATTCGGGACAGTGCCGTCCAGCGTCGGTTGAAAATACCAGGCCACCGAGGGCGGCGAAGGATGCGGCTTTTTTGGCCACCGGCAATCCTCTTCTTGAGGACCAAAGTCTGGTCGGGCAGAGCGTCAGAAACTACTCTGCGGAGCCGACCGCGAAGCCCCACTCAGGCAGGGGCAGCGCTACTGGAGGGCAAGGCCGTCCAGCGTGAAAAAGGTCGCGCAGTGTAACGGCAAAAAGCGTCGATGCTAAGTGCAAATATGCGCCAATTTACGGGACATTTGCGACGTTGCCCAAATAGCGCTTCAACGCGGCCAGAGAGTCGGGGCAATAAGGCTTTTCGGCGGTTTCGCGCAGCACCTGATCGACTGCGATGAAGCGCGCTTCAATCACCTCTTCAGGCTGGAGTTTCAAGGGTCCGTCCCAGACCGCGGAAAACACCGCGCACCACAACCGGTTGTCCGGCTGATCGAAAAAGAACTGCTCGTGGGCGGTCAGCTCGACTCCCGCCACGCCCAGTTCCTCTTCCAGTTCCCGCGCAGCCGATTCGACGTAACTCTCATCGGCCTGGACCATGCCGCCCGCGGCGACATCCCAGTAACCGGGATAGATCGCCTTGCTGAGCGTGCGCCGGTGCACACACAACTCGCCTGCTGAATTGAACAAAAGAATGTACGTGCCACGGCCAATCAGCCCGCGCTCGCGCAGCTGGGCGCGAGGCAGTGAGCCGAGCAGTTGATCCTGACGATCAACCCAGGCAATCAGTTCGGCATCGGAAGCCGCGCGGTGCGCGACTTCATTCTCAGAGACGGACATCGATCAACCCTGGGACAACAGTTGACGCAAGTCGATCACCGCCGCGTTGGCGCGCGACAGATAGTTGGCCATGACCAGCGAATGGTTGGCGAACACACCGAACGGGCTGCCGTTGAGAATCACCGGGCTCCACATAGGCTCTTGCGACGCTTCCAGCTCACGAATGATCTGGCGCACACTCACGGTGGCGTTCTTTTTCGCCAGCACGTCGGCGAAGTCGACCTCAATGGCACGCAGCAAATGCGACAACGCCCACGCCTGACCACGTGCCTCGTAGAACACGTTGTCGATCTGCATCCATGGGGTTTCAACGATTTCTTCATCGACCTGCGGCACTTCGCCCGGCTTCACGGTCACCGTGGACTGCGCTTCGGTTTTCAGCGTGCTGTTGAGCTTGACGCGACCTACGCTGGCAGACAGCCGCTGGGACAGCGAACCCAGACGGGTGCCAACATCGCCCAGCCAGTTGTTCAGGTTGTCGGCGCGGGTGTAGAACAACGCCCCTTTCTGGTTCGGATCAGACAAGCGCGCCTGATAACGGCTCAGCGCAGCGATGCCATCGCGATACTGGGACTCGCTTGAAGGCAGCACCCAGCTCTTGTTGTCGAAGTTGAACAACGGCTCGGCGCGCGCCAGATCGCCGTCTTCAGCCGACTGCGATTGCGAACGGGCAAAGTCCTTGCGCAGGGCGCGGCTCAGATCACGGACCTGGACCAGCACGCCATACTCCCAGCTCGGCATGTTGTCCATCCACAAGCCAGGCGGGAAACGGTCGTTGGAAATGTAACCGCCGGGCTTGTCGAGCAGGGTCGATGCGACGGTCTTGAGCGTCTCGACGGTGGTGTAGCCGATCACCATCTGCTTGCCTTCACGCTCGGCGGCGGCCTGAGCCTGTTGCTGGACCGCAAACATAGGCGGCTCGCTGCTCCACCAGACGCCCAGCACCACGGTGACGACCAGATAGAGACCGACCACGGCCCCCACGGCACGGCTGAAAAACAAACCGCCCCAATAACCCCGAGGCGCCTTGCCTACCGGCTTCTCTTCAACACGCTCACCCCCGCCCGCAGTGCCCGAGCGCTTCTTCCAATCCAGCATGGCCTTGTCCTTTCAATCGCGGAATTCAGTGCTTAGGACCGCAACCTTACAGCAAGGTGCGTTTGGCAGGAACGCGGGGGAAGGTCCATTTGCGTAATCGACAGGCCTAGCTAAGGCGCATTGGGAGCTTCCTATATGATGTCAATAGCTGACGACCCCGAATAGAAATCTCTCTGGTAAGACCCGCCTAGGTAGCCCGTAGATAGGCACCGGGCCGTAGAAATGACGCACTAGACACATATAAAGAAATCAACAGAGAACTCAAAAAATTTAATATTTACGCTTGCGTGCTACATCCCCGACTTACACCCCAAGGCATCCGATTTCTCCCAATAGTCTGCTCCAACTTCCCCATGTGGCGAAGTAGAAGCATCCTCAAATAAGCTCCTACAGGTTATTTCGACTTTTATTGGAGGAGGCGCTGGGACCGCCCCTCTCCCACAATTCCATTCAGCAGTTGCTATTGTTGCCGCAATACAACTTAGAGAACTAAAAAAATCATTACCACCCCCTGTAGACCAATCGTTATATTGCCCAGCCGATCTCCCACTGGCCCCCATCGTAAAATGTTTCGCGTTACTGTCCACCGCAATCACAAGCAGCAGCACTGACAACCCTATCTTTTTTATAAGCAACCTCATGATCCATCTCCCGCAGAGAAAAACCTTAAGAAAAGTTAGCAGCTGACGGCTTGTAATTAGGGAATTGTCATAAACACCGCATCATGTACGTGGGCGCTATTCCGAGCCGAACCCGCCACATATTTCCCGTTCTCGGAAATTGCATTCAATTCACTATCAGGCCCACCGCCCTCAAACCCGGCGCTCACAGTTCCGCCGCTGGGCGTCCAGTAAAATCCCGCATGATTTCCGTCGCCCAAGTCACTGACCCCTATGACTGTATCGTCATCGGCGAGAACTGTGCCCACGGAGTAGGCGCCTCCCGGCAGTGAGGGAATCAGCGTAAGCGCCCCTGTCAAAGGCTTCCAGAATGCAGACCTGATACGTCCATCAGCGCCGTCTTTATACGCAACCAACACACTACCTGAATTATTAAGCGCGACAGATCCATTACGAAACGTCCCGGTTGTCTGCGCCGGGCCAGTATCCGTCATGGATCGCCAAAAAGTGGCTCTTGGAAGATCGGGAGCTAAGGTATGACAGGTACCGGCGATTTGCTGAGCATTATTGATACTCACGGCAGAACAATACGAGTAGCCAGCCGGTACTGGCCGCGCATTAGTAACGTAAGCGTTCAATAAGCCGGTTGCCGTGGCAACTTTCGCTGTCACCGTGCCATTCGCATTCGGACAGGCCAGCAATACGTTGGGACGCCCACCATTAGCGATAGAGTCATCAACGTCGACGGCGCCGCAATTTGCCAAGGTAGACAAGAGACTGAGGGCAGCCAACTGTGTTGCCGTGTTGCTTCCAGGCAGCCAAATCACGGGGGTGGACGTCTCGTCAGCACTTATGCTGTCTCCGATGACAGCACCGTTTTGGTTGTACATTCTTGCGCTACTACGGGTCTGGATGATCAGGCCCAGAAGTGATAACGGCTGCAACACTACAGGTGAGATGGTTGGCGTACTGGCATTCCACTTGACTCCCATCTGCTTGTCATTACCGTCCATGCACTGCCCGAGAATCGTACCGTCATTCGCAATGCCACCAGTGCCACAAGATTGGCCCGATACCAGTGGTAGCAGAGGAACTTCGGTGCCGGGCGATACGGACAACCAGGCGACTGTCGGCCCCGACCCAACTGTTAGACAATTGCCCACTTCGTAACCACTATTATTGACATCGGCGCCGCCACACTGGGCTCCAGCTGCGTGCCCCTCGCTGACAAGCGCTGCCTGTGCCACTGGTATGATGAGTCCAATGGGCAATATAAAGCCAACTTTTAAAAACTGTCTCATTATATTTATCATTTTCTACACACTCCATTACTGAACTTCCAATAATACTTTCACCCATACCATCTAGAAGCAGCGCCTACATAAATCAGAGATACACGACAACCTCAAAAACAAGGTAGCAGTAAACCCTGCACCTCCACAGACTTATTACACCTTAAATTAGATCGTTTCGGAGTTTGCAAGCTACCAAATCGCGATATGCAAATTGCTTATTCCTTTTCGCGATGACGCCAATTTCAATTCACACTATAGAATTCACCCCTAAAAAAAGACATCCGAGCCGTGTCGAACTATCATTCGTATACCCCTCAATCAACGTATCCAACCGGGCATCAAAGCCTTTTCGGAAAACTATCTCACACCTAATGAGTCGGTGCGGCGCATGGTGGACAACTCTATAAATTCAGCAATAGCACGATCTGGATCTACCGAAATCTTGGAGTGGTTACAGGTGAATGGCTGTCTGCAAAAAAAAGATGTTGAGCAGTTGTCCTCCCTGCAACTAAGCCAACCATTGCGGGCCCCACATGAAATTCTTCTAAGTCTGGGCGTCGTATCAGAGCAGGACATGGCGAGCGCATGGGCGGCCGTGTACGACTTGCCTTTGGCAATGGACGTCAAGATGCAACCTGCGACAGACGAGAACATTGATGTGCCCGTCAGGTTTTTAAGAGCCCACGCTTTGATACCGCTGAAAGTGCATGAAGATGGCGTCGATGTGCTCGTCTCCAATCCATCGGACAGATTTGCAATCCGCGCCATCGCTTATGCCATTCAGCGCCCCGTCCGGGTATTCATTGGGCTGCCGAGCGAAATCGCGCAACTAATCGAAGCACGCTATGGCGAAGGCCGCTCGGTCATGGGCACGCTGACGGAAAACCTGGACAACCCTGGTGACGACACCGAGGACGTCGAGCATCTGAAGGACCTTGCTTCCGAAGCGCCGGTCATCCGATTGGTCAATCTGCTCATCCAACGTGCTGTGGAATGGCGAGCCTCGGATATTCATATCGAGCCGTTCGAGCAGCAACTGAAAGTACGGTATCGCGTGGACGGTGTCTTGCAGGAAGCCGAGGCGCCGCCCGCCCGTTCGTCGGCGGCGATCATTTCACGGATCAAGATCATGGCTCGCATGGATATCGCCGAACGCCGGCTGCCGCAGGACGGGCGCATGATGCTGCGCATCCAGGGTAAAGAACTGGACCTGCGGGTGTCGTCCATCCCGACCAGTTTTGGCGAGTCAGTCGTGTTGCGGCTGCTTGACCGGCGCGCCGTGACATTTGATTTTGCGGGCCTTGGCTTCGACGGTGATCGCCTGTCACGTTTTTTGGACGTCCTGGAGCGGCCCAATGGCATCGTGCTGGTCACCGGCCCAACGGGGTCAGGGAAAACCACGACGCTATACACCGCGCTGTCACGCCTGAACACCCCGGCGCGAAAAATAATCACGGTAGAAGACCCCGTCGAATACCAATTGGCCGGCATCAATCAAATCCAGGTCAAGCCCGCCATCGGCCTTAACTTCGCCGAAGCACTGCGCTCTATCGTTCGCCAAGACCCGGACGTGATCATGATTGGCGAGATGCGCGACCTTGAAACCTGTCGTATTGCCATTCAATCATCGCTGACCGGGCATCTGGTGCTATCGACGCTGCACACCAATAGCGCTGCTGCGAGCATCACTCGCTTGCTGGACATGGGTGTAGAGCCTTACCTGATCGCATCGACCGTCAACGCCATCCTCGCGCAACGCCTTGTGCGGCGGTTGGTACCGCACTACAGCGAGGCGTACTCCCCCAGCGCCGAGGTTGTCAGTCAATACCAACTGGATCGATACACGACCCAGCGCCCGGTACAACTCTGGCGACCTCAAGAAGGCTTTGCCGACACGCTGGCGTATCAGGGGCGTAGTGCACTGACCGAACTGCTGGTCATCAGCGATCAGCTGCGCGAACTCCTGATGCAACGAGCGACGGCGCCCATGCTGGAACAGGCTGCGAGGGCAGAAGGCTTACGAACCCTGCATGAAGACGGTTTACGTCAGGCGTTGAGCGGCGTCACCAGTCTGGACGAAGTCCTGAGGGTCACAGGGAGTGAATCAGGATGAGCCACTACCGTTATCGCGCTTTAGACACTGACGGAACACTGTTGCGCGGCCAGTTGGAAACCCTCACTCGAGAGGCCGCCATTAGCCAGTTACAGGGTCAGGGACTGACGCTTCTCATGGTTGAAGACACGCAGTCGATTTCCTCGCCCCATGGCTGGAGACGACGCAGCAGCGTCTCGCGCTCCGAACTGACGCGAGTGACACAGCAGCTCGCCACATTGATGAACGCCGGCCAGCCTCTGGAGCGAGCATTGAGCATTTTGTTGCGTCAACCGGGCCCTGCTGGTTCCAACCAACTGCTGGCCCGCATTGTTGATCGCGTCAAGACAGGCTTGCCGCTGTCGACCGCAATGGCTCAGGAGCCCGGGCAGTTCTCTTCGCTGTACCTGAGTTTGGTGACAGCGGGCGAGGCCAGCGGCGCGCTGGGCGAAACGCTAGCGCAGCTCGCCACGTATCTTGAGCGCGTGCAGATCGTGCGTGGCGAGGTGATCAACGCGCTTATTTATCCGGCCTTCCTGGTCGCGGGCGTCCTCGGCTCACTGGTGCTATTGCTCACCTATGTCGTGCCGCAATTCGTGCCCGTGTTCGAAGGTCTTGGTGTCCCCATTCCGTGGATTACCCAAATCGTTCTCGACATCGGCCTTTTCCTGGGGGCCTACGGAATTTACCTGCTGTCCACAGTCATCGTCATCAGCTTCTGGTTGTTCCGCCGCCTGCGCCAACCCGCATGGCGCTTGTGGATGGACAGCCGACTACTGAAGGTGAAGGTGCTGGGACCGCTTTACCAGAGGCTGGAAACCGCGCGACTGACCCGCACGCTCGGCACACTGCTGACGCAGGGGGTGCCTTTACTCAGAGCGCTAATCATCAGCCAGGGCGTTTGCGGTAATCATGCGATTCGTGCGGCGCTCATCGCTACCTGCGCAGAGGTCAAGGAAGGTGGCGTGTTGTCTGGCACGCTGGCTGCGCACAACGTGCTGCCTGACCTGGCGCTGCAAATGATTCATGTCGGTGAGGAGTCTGGCCAACTGAATCCCATGCTGCTCCAAGTAGCCGATGTCTTCGACCGTGAAGCCCGCCGGAGCATTGATGCACTACTCGCGGCGCTGGTGCCGACCTTGACCCTGGTCATGACCGCTCTGGTGGCGACGATCATGCTCGCGATCATGCTGCCGTTGATGAGCCTGACCAGTAACCTGTAAACGGAGAAGCACTCATGGACGATGCGAGACCTCATCTGCAAAGCGGCTTTACGCTACTGGAAATGCTTGCAGTGATTGTGCTGCTGGGAATCGTCGCCAGCATCGTGGTGCGGCAAGTTGGCGACAATGTCGACAAGGGAAAATACGGCGCAGGAAAGGCGCAATTGGCGAGTTTGTCCATGAAGATCGAAAGTTATTCACTGGATTTCGGGGCGCCGCCAAAAAAACTTGAAGACCTGACGGCCCGGCCCAACACCCGCCTCAACTGGAACGGTCCATACGCCAGGCAGGGGGATCTGCGCGACCCGTTCGGTCACGCATTCGGCTACCTCGTTCCCGGCCAGCACGGCCCGTTCGACCTCATTTTCTATGGCAAGGACGGGCAGCCCGGGGGCGAAGATATGAACGCCGATCGAGGTAATTGGGAATGAACCGGACTGGCGTTCGTCTTTGCCCCAAGGACAGGCAACGTGCATTCACCCTGCTGGAAATGCTGGCCGTGATGCTGCTGATGGTCGTTGCCTTTGGCGTGGTGGCCAACGGAATCGGTCATCACCTGCGCAACGATACGGCGCGACAGCAAGCCGGCGCATTGATGCTCGCGCTTCGCGGCGCCCGCAACGATGCAATTATCAGCGGCCGAGGGCAGGCAGTGACGTTTCAACTGTCAGCTCCGGGCTGGCAGCGGCCAAGCAAACCCGCTCAAGTGCTCCCCGACGAACTGGAATTGAAGTTAACGAGTGCAATGCAGGCTTCGGGACAACCGAGCATCGTCTTCAACCCAGACGGCAGCTCCAGCGGCGGGCATGTGCTCCTGCAAAAGAATGGTCACGGCTGGCGCATCGATGTCCAATGGTTGACCGGGCTGGCGACCCTGCAGGAGCTGGCGACCAGATGAGACATTCACGCGCACGCGCTTTCACGTTGCTGGAAGTGTTAGCGGCGTTGGCTCTGGCCGCTGTCGGCTTCTTCATTACGATGAGCGCCATTGGGCAGGCCAGCCGCCTGCTGATTCAGGATCAGCTGATGACGCAAATGGCCCTGACCGCGCAAAGCCTGCTCGACGAGCGCACGAGAGGCGTCCTCACAGCTGGCACCTATCAAGGTATCGAGGGAGATATCCAGTGGACGTTACTGGTCAAGTTGGCTTCCGCCACGCTTGTGGGGGAGCTTTATAGCATTGACCTGCAACTGGTCAGCCACGGCCAGCAGCAGCACTTCACCTCCCTGCGGCTGCAAGGGCGTGCGCCAGGACCGACGCCATGAAGCACCTGCTCCGAGGGTTCACGCTGCTAGAGGTTTTGATCGCCCTTAGCCTCACCGGCTTGCTCGTGGCGTTTTTGGGATCATCACTCGTTGGCACACGCACCACACTGAACATGAGCGAGAACCTCAGCGCACGCCTGGATGAAGTTCGTACGGCTCAGGTTTTCCTGCGACAGGCGCTGCAACAGTCGCTGCCTCTGCCAGTCACTGACACTCATCGGTACACAGGATGGACTTTCAAAGGGCAGGCCCAACAGCTCAGCTTCGTAGCCGCAATGCCGTTGGGTCTCAATGGTGGAGTAAAAATTCACACGCTGGCGCTGACGCGCGCATCCAGCCAGTTCTCTGATTTGCAGATCAGCTTTCACGCCTATAACGATCCGGACGATCGCCCATGGGGCGAACCCCAGCGACTCTTGCGTGAGGTGAGCAACCTCAAAATCAGTTACCGCGGAAAGGATGAGCATCAGCAAGAAAGTAAGTGGCTAATGGTATGGCCATGGCCGCATCGGCTTCCTCATTACGTTCGCATCGACCTGGATGCTCACGGTCCTGTGCGCTGGCACCCGCTCATTGTGGCGCTTCGCAACAATCTCGAAGTCGGAGAGGTAGCGCCGTGAATACCGCAAAAGGTGCAGCGTTATTGCTGGTTCTTTGGACACTTGTGTTGCTCAGTGCCTTGATGCTCAGCATCGTCAGGACCGTGCAAGTGGAGAGTTCGCAGGCACGCCGTCTACTGGATCGTACTCAGGCGCTGGCATGTGCAGAGGCCGGGTTGATCTTGGCAATCAACGGACTGCTCAACGGCTCGCCCAGCGGTTGGGATGTCGACGGGCAGCCTCACACAGTTTCGTTCAGTGACGCCACCTTGAACGTGATCGTAGAAAGCGAGCGCGCGAAAGTCGACTTCAACAACGCAAGCCCTCAAATACTGAGGCGACTGCTTGTCTCAAGCCACGCGGCGGTCGGGCAAGCACAACAATTGGCCACTCTGCAACAACAGCGCCAGCCACCTCAATTTCCAATGCATTCGCTGGAGACACTTTTGACTCTGCCAGGCATGGACGCGGACCTCTATCAGCGCCTGCTACCCCACCTGACACTCTGGTCATACATGGGCGCTCCCGATCCAGCTATAGCATCACCGGCCTTACGAAAGCTATTGGGAATTGCCGCCAAAAATACGGTAATCGCCGCCACTAACACGGCCTTGAATATTCGGTCGCGAGCAACATTGAGCAACCGCTCTACAGCCGAAATTCAGGCAGTGGTGCAGCTCACGAACTCGAATGGCCGCCCCCCCGCTGTATCACGTTTTGCGGTGGGCCGAATGAAATTGGGCAACGTCTGGCTTCGATCAGCGAACGATGCCTTCCGCGCGCAGTGGGCCAGCTCGTCGCTACCGGGATTTCTGCACTGGTGGAAACTGCAGCTGATAGAGCTGATGCCGCCGATGCTTCGCGCCTTTCTCATACCGAACACGCAGGTTCGGCTGGCCCGTTGGCAGGGCAATGCGTTGCTTGATGAAGCAGGCATGCCATGGGAGGAAAATGTCCAGGATGAGCGCGACTGCGTGCTCGTCATCGGACTTGATCAAGTGTTGCTCAGACACCTGCGCTTGCCGGTGGCCGCCGCTGGCGACCTCCCGGCCGTACTGGAATTTGAAATAGACAAATACATGCCTTTGCGCAGCGAGCAGGTGTACTGGGCCAGCAAGCGCGTGGACAGCGGATCTGCAACCGAGCTGGAGCTGATATGGATCGTCGTTATGCGCGAACATTTCGACGCATTAATGCAGCAAGCGTGTGGCAGCGCACGGCTATTCGATTCAGTGGATGTCGCAACCGAGGACGGTGGCCGGCTTCATGTCAACCTGGCGCCAGCGCGCTATCTGCGGGCCAAGCGCTCCTTGCGGCGCAACGTCAATCGTGGACTGACCCTGCTCGCCGTCGGCCTGATGCTGACCGCAATGTTTTTATGGCTCGACGGTCGTCAATCCACTTTAAACAACATGACCTCGCAACTGGTCCAGTTGCGCCAGCAGGTCCAAGAGATCGAAACCCAAAACGCCAAAACGCTGAGCCAGCAACAGTCAGGCGAATCGCTCGACACTCGTAAACTGCATGGCCTCGTCATGGGGGCAATCCTGAACGACCTTTCCAGCTGCATCCCGCAAGACACCTGGCTGGTCCAAATGGAAATCAACGCTGAGGGTTATGTCAGCTTTAACGGTTTAAGCGCGCAGGCCAGTGAATTGATCAAGCAGCTGCAAGCCTGCAAGCACATCACTTCGCCCCAGTTTCAGGGCCCCATCCAACCTGATCCGGCCACCGGCAGCGAAGCATTCACCCTGACCGCGACGCTGAGCGAGACCGACAATGCGCATGTTCAAACGCCTTGACCCAAAGCTGGCCGCGATCACGCTGACTGCCGTGACGATCACGTTCGTCTACCTGCTCACCATCCATATCTGGTTTGTCCGGCCACTGTTAAACATCGGCAACGAGATCGACACGTTACACCAGGCTCATCAGCAGTATCAGACCCGATTGGACCGAGCAATCGCCCTTCAATCCCGCCTTGCACAACGCGCCACCACTCAAACACCTGATGCGCTGCTAACCGGGACTGATACCGGCGTCGCCACAGGACAACTTATGCAACTGATCGCCACCCATGTTCAGAGTATTACAGCGCAGGGTTTCGTCTGCAGCGTCACTAACAGGACGCCTGGCACACCTAGAGAACAAGGTGAGTACTGGCAAGTGGAGGTGGCGGTCAGTCTGAACTGCCCAATTGATTCGCTAGGCAGGCTGATATACGCACTTGAAAACAAATACCCCTACCTGTTTATTGACTCGCTGAGTCTAAGGCGCACTCAGTCGATCAACGGCGGCACAATGTTGAACGGCCAGCTGACTATCAGCGGTTTTCTGCGGCATGGCGAAATTGCGGTGCAAGTGCCATGAGCGTTTCACGGGCGGGAACCAGAACGAAGTGGCTCATCGCCCTGTGCCTGTCGCTCACAGCAGCCAACATTGTTTTGCTGACCTGCGTGGGCGGAGACGCACAGTGGGATGCCGAACCGGCAGCAGATACGTTCAATGAGCCTGAGACCAAAGCTCCCGTCGAAGCGTTTGCTGACATGCAAACCTACTCGGCGATATGGCTCAAACCACTGTTCAACCCGAGCCGCGCGCCTGAAAGGGGAGCCACGGTCTCGGTCAAATCCAGCGGGCTGGCCGAATGGGTGCTTACCGGTACTGTGATCACACCCACCTTTCGAGTAGCGCTATTCAAATCCAGCGGCAAGACCTTGGCCGCCCACGAGGGCCAGACCCTCTCACAAGACTGGCAAGTGTCGAGCATAGAGCCTCGCAAAGTGACGGTGACCAAAGGCGCCACTGAGCAAACCTTCCAGCTCCCGGTGGCACGTAGCCAACCTCCACCCCCCTGACGTTAGCCTCACCGACAAGGAGTCTTTTCACAGAACATGCAGCACAGGAGCCTCATCGATGAACCCTCGCGCTTGCCTGATCGTCCTGTGTTTATTGCACGGATGCACGACCTCCTCTGATGACAATCGGCCAAATGATGCAATGATCCGTCAGGGGTTAGCCGGGACAGGTCGGCAACGTCCAGAACCAAGGCCCGAGACGCAAGATACGACCATGGCCATGGCCACCACACCGCCTCTAACCAACAGTCATCGCATCATTAAAGGTACGGGCCAGTTCATTACTTCCGGCTCCATGCCTTCAACTGCTCGGCAAAAGAGCGCGAACGATCCAGGCGTAACGTTCAATTTCACCAATCAACCTATTCAGAACATCGTGGAAGTCATTCTTGGCAACGTACTGCACGAACCGTACAGCATCGGTCAAGGCGTCACCGGTGACGTAAGCTTCTCCACCTCCAAACCCGTCAGTCGTGATCAGGCGCTGTCCATTCTGCAAACACTGCTTTCATGGACCAACAACGCCATGATCCGGAAAGGGGACGGTTATCTTGTCCTGCCCGCTAATCAGGCCATCGCGGGCCAACTCGTACCGCAAATGCCGATCAGCCAGCCCGCTTCTGGACTCACCGCACGTTTCTTCGCGCTGGACTACCTGTCAGCGACCGAGATGCAAAAGCTGATCAAGCCTTTCGCCCGCGAAAACGCGTTCCTGGTAGTCGACCCATCGCGCAATATTCTGGTGATGGCGGGCACTCCTGATGAACTGAGAAATTATCAGGACACCATCAATACGTTCGATGTGAACTGGCTCAAGGGAATGTCTATCGGGGTATTCAATCTCAAGCAAGCCAATGTGACTGAATTGCTGCCTCAATTGAATACCCTCTTCGGACCTCAAAGCGGCACGCCGCTTGCGGGCATGCTGCGTTTCCTCCCCATCGAGCGGACCAACGCTATTGTCGTCATTTCGCCTCAGGTGCAATACCTCAACGAGGTTGCCCGGTGGATCGACACTATTGATGAGGGGGGTGGCAACGAACCGGCGATGTACGTGTATGACGCACGCAACCTGAAGGCGACCGATCTGGCCCGTTACCTGCGGCAGATCTACAGCAATGCACCACAGAACGAAGCACCAGAAGCTCAAGTCGCGCCGGGCTTGCGAACCGTGACCTTGTCCAGCAACGGTATGGGAAACGGTCTTGGCAATGGCCGAGAAGCGAGACCTGCATCGGGTAATAGTTTCGGCGCAGGTAACCCGGCAATGAATGGTTATGCGGGTGGCGCAGAGTCAGGAACGCAGCCTTACGCCGCAAATTCGGAAGATCAGCTTAACAACGCACCGGCCCCGTCAAGTACCGACAGCGTGCGCATCACTGCGCAGAAGAGCAGTAACCAATTGCTGATCAGATGCAGACCCAGCGAATGGGCGGAAATTCAGGACGCCATTCAGAAGCTCGATATCCCTCCGCTGCAAGTACAGATCGAGACCCGAATTCTGGAGGTGAGTCTGGTCGGCGACCTGAACCTCGGCGTGCAGTGGTATCTGGGGCGTCTGGCCGGGAATTCCACTACGCCAGGCATCGCTAATGCTCCAGGCAGTCAAGGCGCCCTTGGCGGTGGGGGTGCGGCGCTGGGGGCGACCGATTCTCTGTTCTATTCGTTTGTCAGCAACAACCTGCAAGTCGCTCTCCATGCGTTGGAGAGCAATGGCACTACCCGCGTGTTATCCGCACCCTCGCTCGTGGTGATGAACAATCAGCAGGCTCAGATTCAGGTTGGCGACAATATTCCTATCAACCAGACGAGCATCAACACCAACAACACACTGGTCACCACCAGTTCAGTGCAATACGTGCAAACCGGCGTAATTCTCGATGTAGTGCCCCGCATCAACCCGGGCGGGTTGATCTACATGGATATCCAGCAGCAGGTCAGCGATGCCAGTAAAACCACCGATGCTCAGGGCAACCCGACTATCTCAACACGCTCCGTTTCGACTCAGGTCGCGGTGCAAAGCGGCGACACGGTATTGCTCGGCGGGCTGATTCAAGAGGACCGCTCCGAAGCGAGCAGTGCAGTCCCTTACTTAGGGCGCATCCCAGGCCTCGGTTGGCTGTTCAGCAACAAGCAGAGCAGCCGGGGTAGATCTGAATTGATCGTGCTGATTACGCCACGAGTGATTAACAGCCAGCGCCAGGCGCGTGAGATCACCGACGAATATCGGAACCAGATGCAATTATTGAAGGAAGGAGAAGCGATGGAGCGCAACCCATAATCTGCTCTGCGGTTGAGTAAGGTCACAACCACAGGGTCATTAAGCAGCGCACCACAAGCGTCGTGCCCGAGCGCCGCCCGAGGCATCAGGCATTACCTGACTGATCGGTCACGCACACTCTCATCGGTTTTCTGTCGAGTATTGCTGCCTATCGCGTTGAAAAGATGGAAATTTGACGCGTAAATCCTGGAAAAAATGACAACAAAATGACTTGCGATGCACTTGTTCAGTAAAACTAGTGCTAGCATAGAGCCAGCATTTGTATCAGGGTTTCCCCTATAAGTAGTCAGGACATGACCGAAGCAGAAGATCCGAGCCGCGACCGCCTCAAGCACCATTTCGCCCAGCGCGTCATTCACCAGGCACGTCAGATCCTGGAGGTATGGCAGCGCCTGCAGCAGAGCGAATGGTCGGTGGCCGACATGGAGGAACTCAGTGAGGCAAACCAGCGGTTGCTGCGTTTCGCCGAGCGCTTCGAACAGGCCGAGCACGCTCAACTGGCGCGCGGCATCAGTCAGTCCCTGCAGGAGGTGGAAGCCAACCGGGGTCGCTTGAGCAGCGCGTTGATCACTGATCTCAACCGCCTGATGCAGCGCCTGTCACGCACCGGCCTGCGTCATGGCGACCGCCTGGAACACACGGCGCTTCCACCACTGCGCAAGCCCATTTACGTGATGCTTCAGGATCATGAACGTGGCGAGCGACTGGCCAAACAGCTGGAATTCTTCGGACTGAGTGCGCAGTCGCTCGACAGCATCCAGGCGTTTCACGCGACGCTGGCCGAGCGTTTGCCGGCCGCTGTGGTGATGGACGTGGATTTTGGCGGCGTCGGCGAAGGCCTGAAACTGGCGGCCAAGATGCAGGAAGGCCTTGAGCAGAAACTGCCGTTGCTGTTCTTCAGCCATCACGAAACCGATACGCCCACGCGACTGGCGGCCGTGCGCGCTGGCGGCGAAGAATTTCTGACCGGCACGCTGGAAGCCTCCAGCCTGCTGGAGAAGATCGAGATTCTGACGCGGGTCGCGCAGTACGAACCTTATAAAGTGCTGATCATCGATGACTCGCGCGCGCAGGCCACGCACACCGAGCGTTTGCTCAACAGCGCAGGCATCGTCACGCGCACGCTGTTCGATCCGATCAAGACCATGGCCGAGCTGGCGGAATTTCAGCCGGACCTGATCATCCTCGACATGTACATGCCCGGCTGCACTGGCACTGAGCTAGCGAAGGTGATTCGCCACAACGACCGTTATGTCAGCGTGCCGATCATCTACCTCTCGGCCGAAGACGATCTGGATAAACAGCTGGACGCGATGAGCGAAGGTGGTGACGACTTCCTCACCAAGCCGATCAAGCCACGGCACTTGATCACCACCGTGCGCAACCGCGCGGCGCGGGCGCGCAACCTCAAGGCGCGCATGGTCCGCGACAGCCTCACCGGGCTTTATAACCACACGCACATTCTGCAACTGCTTGAGGATTGTAGTTTCCGCGCACGCCGCGAGAACAAACCGCTGAGCTTTGCGATGCTGGACATCGACCACTTCAAGAAGGTCAATGACGGCCACGGCCACCCCATGGGTGACCGGGTGATCAAAAGCCTGGCGTTGTTCCTGAAACAGCGCCTGCGCAAGACCGACTACATCGGTCGTTACGGCGGCGAAGAGTTCGCAGTGGTCATGCCCGACACCGACCTGAAGGCCGCCTACGGCGTGCTCGACGAAATCCGCCGGCGCTTCGCCGAGATCCATTACCCGGCACAACCGACCGATCTGTTCTGCACATTCAGCGCCGGTGTGGTCGAGCTGGGCGAACACGACGATGCGTTGATGATGGCGTCACAGGCAGACGACGCGCTATACCGCGCGAAGAAGGCCGGGCGCAATCAGGTGCATGGGTTGCGAGACGAGTTAACGCCGCAGAAGAAGCATCCGACGGTAGACGTCACTTAGTCCGCACCTGTGCTCAACCTGACACTACTGCGGTGACTGATTGATCGCTTTCGCGGGCAAGCGCGGTCCTACAATGGACTGCGTGTGCTGCTGGATAGAACCATCGCACCACCCTGCACCTGCGCAAACACTCCGCTATCATGCGCGGACCTTTGTGATGCGAGACCGCCATGCGCCGCCTGCTTTGTCTGTTACTGCTGACCTTCGCCCTGCCCGCCTTCAGCGCGAGCCTGCTGGACAGTCGGCCCGCTTCCACGCTGGGCGGCGCAGCCATCGACAACAGCAAGGACTTCCTGCCGGTCCGCCAGGCCTTTCAACTGAACCTGATCGACACCTCGCCTGAGTCGATCAAATTGCAGTTCGTCGCCACCGAAGGCTATTACCTGTACCGCCATCGCTTCCAGTTTCGGACCGAGCCAGCGGATATCGGCCTGGGCGCTGCGCAACTGCCCGATGGCGAAAAGAAGCACGACGAGTACTTCGGCGACGTAGAGGTCTATCACGGCATTCTCGACATCAGCCTTCCCCGCAAAGCCGGTGATACCCGCCCCTTCACCTTGGTCGTGACCTATCAGGGCTGCGCTGACAAGGGCCTGTGCTATCCACCGGAAACCGAGCGATTGAGCATAACCGGTGCCGCACCTTCGACGGCGGATGCAGGCCCCACAACAGACCAAGGCAAAACACCGCTCAGCTGGAAACAACTGGCGCTGTTCTTCCTCGCAGGCGTCGGACTTACTTTCACGCCTTGCGTACTGCCCATGCTGCCGATCCTTTCCGGTGTGGCGCTGCGAGGGCAGATTGGCGGGTTGCGCGGCTTCTCGTTATCGCTCGCGTATGTGCTGCCGATGGCGATCTGCTTTGCGCTTCTCGGTGCGCTGATGGGCCTGTTCGGCGCCAGCCTCAACCTGCAGGCGCGCCTCCAGTCGGCGTGGGTGCTGGTTCCGTTTTCACTGTTCTTCGTGGTGTTCGCCATCGCCATGTTCGGCGCCTTCGAACTGCGCTTGCCCCGCGCACTGAACGACCGACTCGACCGCATCGCGGGCAATACCCAAGGCGGCTCGCTGTGGGGTGCCGCGGTGCTGGGCGTGGTTTCGAGCCTGCTGGTTTCACCTTGCGTTTCTGCGCCACTGGCCGGTGCGCTGCTTTATATCAGCGCCAGCGGTGACGCACTGGGCGGCGCGCTGAAATTGTTTGCCCTGGGCCTGGGCATGGGCGCGCCACTGGTTGTCGTGGCCACGGGCGGTGCCGCCTGGTTGCCGAAGAGCGGCCCTTGGTTGGTGACGGTCAAGAACGCCATTGGCGTCTTGCTACTGGCGCTGGCGATCGGGCTACTCAGCCGGGTCATTCCGGGCCAAGCCACATTGGTGCTGATCGGCCTGCTGTGGGCCGGCGTCGCGCTGTTTCTTGGCGCGCTGGAATTCAACGAGAAGACCCCTCGTGGTCGCCTGTCCCAACTGCTCGGCTTGTTCCTATTGGTCTACGCTCTCTCCTGCTGGTATGGCGCACTAAGCGGGCAGACCGACCCGTTACGACCGTTGGGCCGCCCACAGGTCGCGCAGATCGCCGGTGAAAATACTGGAAAAACGGCAGAGCAATGGCAGACCGTGACACAGGTGAACGATCTGAACCGGATCCTCGATGAGTCGAAAAACGCCGAAAAACCGGTGTTGGTCGACTGGTACGCGGACTGGTGCATCAGCTGCAAGGTCATCGAGCATGAAGTGCTGCCCGATCCGAAAATTGTCAGCCAGCTCAAGGGGTTTCGTTTGATCCGCTTCGACATGACCGACAGCAGTCCTGAGCAGCGTGCGTTGCTGGATCGTTACAAATTGTTTGGCCCCCCAGCTTTGCTTTTTTTCGGAAAAGACGGGAACGAGCTGACAAATGCGCGCGTCGTCGGCGAAATCGACGTTGAGGGCTTCTCCGAGCACCTTTCTAGAGCAAATGACCAAATTTAGCCTCTTAGTCACAAACTTTGCGCGAACATCGGACATCGTGCTGAGTATTGTCGGTAACTGGACAGTCCAATACGGTTTCCGGCATAGTCGCTGCGCTTCAACGGTTTGCACCTGCAATCTGCCTCGCACTCGCGGCGAGCGTCGACAACGCATAGAACAAGGAACACACGATGGCGACTTTTCTGGTTCTTCACGGACCTAACCTGAACCTGCTGGGCACCCGTGAACCGGGGATCTATGGCTCGATCACGTTGGCCGATATCAACCAGGATCTGGAGAAGCGTGCGCGCGAAGCCGGCCACCATCTGATGTACCTGCAAAGCAACGCCGAGTACGAATTGATCGATCGCATCCACGCTGCGCGCGATGAAGGTGTGGACTTCATTCTGATCAATCCGGCTGCTTTTACTCACACAAGTGTCGCAATACGTGACGCATTGCTGGGAGTGAGCATCCCATTCATCGAAGTGCACCTCTCGAACGTTCACAAGCGCGAACCTTTCCGCCATCACTCCTACTTTTCAGATGTCGCTGTAGGCGTGATCTGCGGCCTTGGCGCCAGCGGTTACCGACTGGCCCTGGAGGCTGCCCTGGAACAACTGGCCACCCGTTCGAAGGCGTGAACGGCGCAGTTTCGCACTGAGCCACACAGCCTGAACCGGCTACCGAATACCCCTGACCGTCCCTTGGGAGTTGATGATTAATGGATATCCGTAAAGTCAAGAAACTGATCGAACTGCTGGAAGAATCTGGCATCGACGAACTGGAAATCCGTGAAGGCGAAGAGTCCGTACGAATCAGCCGTCACAGCAAGACTCCAGCGCAGCAGTACTACGCGCCAGCCCCGGTTGCCGCACCTGCAGCACCCGCTCCAGCCGCCGCGCCCGTCGCTGCCGCCGCAGCCGAAGCGCCAGCCGCCGCAAAACTGAACGGCACCGTTGCCCGTTCGCCAATGGTCGGCACCTTCTACCGCAAAGCGTCGCCAACCTCGCCAGCCTTCGCTGAAGTCGGCCAGACCGTGAAGAAAGGCGACACCCTCTGCATCGTCGAAGCGATGAAAATGATGAACCACATCGAAGCCGAAACCAGCGGCGTGATCGAGTCCATCCTCGTCGAAGACGGCCAGCCGGTTGAGTATGACCAGCCGCTGTTCACCATCGTTTGAACCGCGGAGAGCCAACGATGTTGAAACCTGCGAAGTTGGAAAAAGTTCTGATCGCCAACCGCGGTGAAATTGCCCTGCGGATCCTGCGTGCCTGCAAAGAGCTGGGCATCAAGACCGTCGCCGTTTACTCCAAGGCTGACAAGGACCTGATGCACCTGGGTCTGGCAGACGAATCCGTCTGCATTGGTCCGGCATCGGCTGCTCAGTCCTACCTGCACATCCCGGCGATCATCGCGGCCGCCGAAGTCACCGGCGCCACGGCGATCCACCCTGGCTACGGGTTTCTGGCGGAAAACGCCGATTTCGCCGAGCAGGTCGAGAAGTCCGGTTTTGCCTTTATCGGTCCCAAAGCTGACACCATTCGCCTGATGGGCGACAAGGTGTCGGCCAAGGACGCCATGATCAAGGCGAACGTTCCGACCGTTCCAGGCTCCGACGGCCCGCTGCCGGAAGACGAAGCAGAAGCGCTGCGTATCGGCCGTGAGGTCGGTTACCCGGTGATCATCAAAGCCGCTGGCGGCGGCGGCGGTCGTGGGATGCGCGTGGTTCACAAGGAAGAGGACCTGATCTCCTCGGCCAAACTGACCCGTAGCGAAGCTGGCGCAGCCTTCGGCAACCCGATGGTCTATCTGGAGAAGTTCCTGACCAACCCACGTCACGTGGAAGTGCAGGTACTGTCCGACGGCCAGGGTCACGCCATCCACCTGGGCGACCGTGACTGCTCGCTGCAACGCCGCCACCAGAAGGTGCTTGAAGAAGCGCCGGCACCGGGTATCGACGAAAAAGCCCGCGCTGAAGTGCTGGCTCGTTGCGTCAAGGCGTGCATCGACATCGGTTACCGCGGTGCCGGTACGTTCGAATTCCTGTACGAGAACGGCGCGTTCTATTTCATCGAAATGAATACCCGCGTTCAGGTAGAGCACCCGGTTTCGGAAATGGTCACCGGCATCGACATCGTCAAGGAAATGCTGAGCATCGCTGCTGGCAATGTGTTGTCGTACACCCAGGATGACGTGAAAATCCACGGTCACGCCCTTGAGTGCCGGATCAACGCCGAAGACCCGAAAACCTTCATGCCGAGCCCAGGCACGGTCAAGCATTTCCACGCACCAGGCGGCAACGGCGTTCGCGTCGATTCGCACCTGTACAGCGGTTATGCGGTTCCACCGAACTACGACTCACTGATCGGCAAGCTGATCACTTGGGGCAAGGACCGCGACGAAGCCATGGCTCGCATGCGCAATGCCCTGGACGAAATCGTGGTTGACGGGATCAAGACCAACATCCCGCTGCACCGTGATCTGACCCGCGATGAAGGCTTCTGCAAAGGCGGCGTCAACATTCACTACCTGGAACACAAACTGGCCGGTGAGAAACACTGATCCGCCCATAGAGTGCTACAGACCCGCAAAGCCGCTTTCGAGCGGCTTTGTTGTTTCTCCCCGAACCCCGTAAACTTGCGGGTCTTTCGTGGCTCCACGCCGCCTGTCCTTTTTTCAATTCGAAGGTAATCCGCCATGCCTTGGCTGCAAGTCCGTCTCGCCATCAGCCCAGAACAAGCCGAAACCTACGAAGACGCGCTGCTTGAAGTCGGTGCCGTGTCCGTGACGTTCATGGATGCTGAAGACCAGCCGATCTTCGAACCTGAACTCAACACCACGCCGCTGTGGTCGCACACTCACCTGCTGGCCCTGTTCGAAGCCGACACCAACGCCGATCACGTGCTCGCGCACCTCAAGCTGCTGACCGGCGCCGATCTGCCGGAACACATGCACGAAGTGATCGAAGACCAGGACTGGGAACGCAGCTGGATGGACAACTTCCAGCCCATGCGCTTCGGCCAGCGCCTGTGGATCGTGCCAAGCTGGCACGCAGCCCCGGAGCCCAATGCAGTCAATCTGCTGCTCGATCCGGGCCTGGCCTTCGGCACCGGCACCCACCCGACCACCGCCCTGTGCCTGGAATGGCTGGACGGTCAGGACCTGAGCGACTGCAACGTACTCGACTTCGGCTGCGGCTCGGGCATCCTCGCCATCGCCGCACTGCTGCTGGGCGCAAAACACGCAGTTGGCACTGATATCGACGTGCAGGCACTGGAAGCTTCTCGCGACAATGCGGGGCGCAACAACGTACCGGCGGACAAATTTCCGCTCTATCTGCCCGAAGACCTGCCCAAAGAGCCGGCTGACGTATTGGTCGCTAATATCCTCGCAGGACCTCTGGTTTCTCTGGCACCTCAGCTGGCCAGCCTGGTCAAACCCGGTGGGCGTCTTGCACTGTCCGGCATTCTTGCCGAACAAGGCGATGAAGTCGCTGCTGCCTACGCCGACGCATTTGACCTGGACCCGATCGCCAACCGTGACGGCTGGGTGCGGATTACCGGTCGTCGTCGTTGATCCACTGACCCCACACCTTCAGGCGCTCGCTAACCCCCGGATACCCGCATGACCGACAGCTTCGTCACCCAGTGCCCGCACTGCCAGACCAGTTTCCGCGTCAGCCACGCCCAGTTGAGCGTTGCTCGAGGCATGGTGCGCTGCGGCTCTTGCCTGCAAGTGTTCAACGCCGCGAAACAACTGTTGGAGCAACGGATCGGGGCCGCGAACGCCAGCGCGGAACCGTCAGCGCCCGCCGTGTCCGCGGTCCCGACACCCGGACCGGTGGAAACGCCTGCCGTCCTCGCGAGCCACTCCGTAACGGTGCCCGAGCCGGCCCCGCTGCCGGTCAAGCGCGAAACCCGTAACGTCGACGTGGACAGCCTGGATCTGGACGACCTCGATGTGGAGCTCGCCCGCCTTGAACAGCGCGAGATTCAGTTGCCCGAATCCTTCGGCCGCGCCAGCCACGCCCGTGACCACGACGAGGTCGAGTCATTCAGCGCTCGCCGCGACGAGCCTGAAGTCAGCACAGAACACTGGGACCACGGGCTGAGCCACGACGACGTCAACCACCTGCCGGAATTGCGCGCTGAAGTCATCGTCGAACGCGACGACCACGACCCTCTCGACGAACCGCAGGTGGGCGAGGATATCGACCGGGACGACGACCAACGCACCGAGCCCTCGCTCTCACTGAACACCGACGACATCGACGATGAACCGACACATGCTCGTCTGCGCCATGTCGATACCGAAATTGATGAGCCACACGCGTCCGAACGCTTTTCGGCACTGGATGGCGACGACGCGCGCAATCCCGCTCACCGTCACGAAGACGACGATGAGGACGAGCGGCCGCAGGCCCATGGCAAACGCGAGCGCAGTGAACCGGCCTTGCGCGACCGGGCATTGCTGGACCTGACAGACGACCCGCTGCAACTGGCCTGGCAAAAGCCCAAACCGCGCACGGGTCGCCGCGTGCTCTGGCTGCTGCTGGTGCTGATTGCGCTGGGCGCGCTGGCGGGCCAGTACATCTGGTATCACTTCGACGAGCTCGCCCGTCAGGATCAATACCGTCCCTGGTTCCAGGAGATCTGCCCGCAGGTCGGCTGCAAGGTGCCTTCCAAGGTCGACATCAAGCTGCTCAAAAGCAGCAATCTGGTGGTCCGCAGTCATCCCGAGTTTCAGGGCGCGCTGGTGGTCGATGCGATCATTTACAACCGCGCCTCCTTCTCTCAGCCGTTTCCGCTGCTGGAGCTGCGCTTCGCCGATACCAGCGGTCAGTTGATTGCCAGTCGTCGGTTCAAGCCCGGCGAATATTTGAGCGGCGAGCTGGCTGGCAAGGACGAAATGCCGCCGCAGACGCCTATTCACATTGCTCTGGACATTCTCGACCCTGGTCCGAAAGCGGTGAATTACAGTTTGAGTTTTCGCTCGCCGGAGTAAACTCCGAGACCGGCCTTGACTGAATGGCGAGCGCAGCGACCGCGTGGAAATGCGGCGCAGAGCGGCTGAAAAACCGACGACAGTTTTATGACAGCGCGATCCCGAACCTAACCGTTCGCAATAAGAAAGCAACTGTTCAGATTTTATCCAATTCAGCCTTTATCCAGTCATCGAGAGCGGGTATCATGCCCACCCTTTTTCATACTCTGGGTCCTGTCTGAACCGTCGCGCCGACTTTGATTGGTGGCACTTTTCGGACCAGACCTCGTGATTCGGCCCCACAACAGGTCACCCTATGTCGGCGGTACGCATCGGCCCATATACATTGCAGAACGGCTTGATTCTCGCCCCCATGGCGGGCGTCACCGACCAGCCCTTCCGGCAGCTCTGTCGCCAACTCGGCGCAGGCCTGGTGGTGTCGGAAATGGTCACCAGTGACATGAGCCTGTGGAACAGCCGCAAATCGCGGTTACGCATGATTCACGAAGGTGATCCCGAACCCCGTTCGGTACAGATCGCCGGTGGAGATCCGCAGATGCTTGCGGATGCAGCACGCGCCAACGTCGAACTTGGCGCACAGATCATCGATATCAACATGGGCTGTCCGGCGAAAAAGGTCTGCAACAAGGCCGCTGGTTCCGCACTGTTGAAAGATGAGCAGTTGGTGACCGAAATCCTGCACGCGGTGGTCGCGGCAGTCGACGTGCCGGTCACCCTGAAGATTCGTACCGGCTGGGACCGGGCGAACAAAAATGGTCTGACGGTCGCAAGAATCGCCGAACAAGCCGGAATCCAGGCCTTGGCGGTGCATGGTCGAACCCGCGCGGATCTCTACACCGGTGAAGCCGAGTACGACACCATCGCTGCAATCAAGCAGGCGGTGTCGATTCCGGTGTTCGCCAACGGCGACATCGATTCACCGGAAAAAGCCCGGCACGTCTTGCACGCGACCGGTGCCGATGGACTGTTGATTGGCCGGGCCGCCCAAGGGCGCCCATGGATTTTTCGCGAGATAGAACACTACTTGCGCACCGGGGAAAAACTCCCTGCGCTGGCGTTGAGTGAAGTGGAACGCATTCTGCTAGAGCATCTGGCCGCGCTTCACACGTTCTATGGCGACGTTATGGGCGTGCGGATCGCCCGTAAACACGTCGGCTGGTATCTCGCAACCTTGCCGGGCGCCAGGGAGTTTCGCGCCCATTTCAATCGTTTGGAAGGTACGGAAGCACAGTGCGCCAACGTTCGGGAATTCTTTGCCGAACGCTATAAAAGCCCGGAAGCAGGGAACGAACAAGAGGTGGCCGCATGACGATGATGACAGAGACTTTAGTGAGTGGAACAACACCCGTGAGCGACAACGTCAATTTGAAACAGCACCTCAACACGCCAAGCGAAGAAGGTCAGACCCTTCGTGGAAGCGTCGAAAAGGCGCTGCACAATTATTTCGCTCACCTTGAAGGTGCTGCCGTCACTGATGTTTACAATCTCGTGCTCTCGGAAGTCGAAGCGCCTTTGCTCGAGTGCGTGATGAATTACGTCAAGGGCAACCAGACGAAGGCGTCCGAACTGCTCGGTCTGAACCGTGGCACCTTGCGCAAGAAACTCAAGCAGTACGACCTGCTGTAAGCATCCAGAACACAAAAAGCGACCTCACTTCAATGCGGTCGCTTTTTTTGTAGAACTCATTTGCTTTTGATGGAAGTTGAGATGACCGACCAGACTACCCGCCTGCCGATCCGCCGCGCCTTGATCAGCGTTTCCGACAAGACCGGGATCCTTGAATTCGCCCGTGAACTCGAAGCCCTCGGCGTCGAGATCCTCTCCACTGGCGGCACCTTCAAGCTGCTCAAGGACAACGGCGTCGCAGCGGTAGAAGTCGCGGACTACACCGGCTTTGCAGAAATGATGGACGGTCGCGTCAAGACCCTTCACCCGAAAATCCACGGGGGCATTCTGGGACGTCGCGGCACCGACGACGCCATCATGGCCGAACACGGCATCAAGCCGATCGACCTGGTGGCCGTGAACCTGTATCCGTTCGAAGCCACGGTTTCCAAGCCAGGCTGCGACCTGCCGACCGCTATCGAAAACATCGACATCGGCGGCCCTACCATGGTCCGTTCGGCCGCGAAAAACCATAAAGACGTCGCCATCGTGGTCAACGCGAGCGATTACAGCCAAGTGCTGGAAAGCCTCAAGGCCGGTGGTCTGACCTACGCACAGCGTTTCGACCTGATGCTCAAGGCGTTCGAACACACCGCCGCCTACGACGGCATGATCGCCAACTACCTGGGCAGCGTCGACCAGAGCGCCGAAACCCTGTCGACCGAAGGCCGCAGCGAATTCCCGCGCACCTTCAATACACAGTTCATCAAGGCTCAGGAAATGCGCTACGGCGAGAACCCGCATCAGAGCGCGGCGTTCTACGTTGAAGCCAAACCCGCCGAAGTCGGCATTGCCACCGCAACCCAGTTGCAGGGCAAAGAACTCTCCTACAACAACGTCGCCGATACCGACGCTGCACTGGAATGCGTGAAGAGCTTCGTCAAGCCGGCCTGCGTCATCGTCAAGCACGCCAACCCGTGCGGCGTAGCGGTCAGCCCGGACGCCGAAGGCGGCATTCGTCAGGCGTACGAGCTGGCTTATGCCACCGACAGCGAGTCGGCCTTCGGCGGCATCATCGCCTTTAACCGTGAACTGGACGCCGAGACCGCCAAGGCCATCGTCGAGCGCCAGTTCGTCGAAGTGATCATCGCGCCAAGCGTCAGCGCCGAAGCCCAGGCCATCGTTGCCAGCAAAGCCAACGTTCGTCTGTTGACCAGCGGCCAGTGGGACAGCGAACGCGCTCCGGCGTGGGACTACAAACGCGTCAATGGCGGCCTGCTGGTGCAGAGCCGTGACATCGGCATGATCACTGCCGACGATCTGAAAGTCGTGACCAAGCGTGCGCCGAGCGAGCAGGAAATCCACGACCTGATCTTCGCCTGGAAAGTCGCCAAGTACGTCAAATCCAACGCCATCGTCTACGCCAAGAACCGTCAGACCATCGGTGTCGGTGCCGGCCAGATGAGCCGTGTGAACTCCGCACGCATCGCGGCCATCAAGGCCGAGCACGCAGGCCTGCAGGTTCAGGGCGCGGTCATGGCGTCGGACGCTTTCTTCCCGTTCCGTGACGGCATCGACAACGCCGCCAAGGTCGGCATCACTGCGGTGATCCAGCCGGGCGGCTCGATGCGCGACAACGAAGTGATTGCAGCGGCCGACGAAGCCGGAATCGCCATGGTCTTCACGGGCATGCGCCATTTCCGTCACTGATACACCGATTAACTGTGGGAGCGAGCTTGCTCGCGAATGCAATCTGCCAGAGACATTAACGTCGACTGACACACCGCTTTCGCGAGCAAGCTCGCTCCCACAGGGTTGGTATTCGGCGCACAGACCGCCGACCTGCCAGCGAAACCCACAGAATTAGCGTCATCGAGGTTTAAAAAATGAACGTACTCATCATCGGTAGCGGTGGCCGCGAACACGCTCTGGCCTGGAAGGTCGCGCAGGATCCGCGCGTCCAGAAGGTCTTCGTTGCGCCGGGCAACGCGGGTACGGCCATCGAAGCCAAGTGCGAGAACGTCGCCATCGACGTCCTGGCGCTTGAGCAACTGGCTGACTTCGCCGAGAAGAACGTTTCGCTCACCATCGTCGGCCCGGAAGTGCCGCTGGTCGCCGGCGTGGTTGATCTGTTCCGTTCCCGTGGCCTGGACTGCTTCGGTCCGACCAAGGGCGCTGCACAGCTGGAAGGTTCGAAAGCCTTCACCAAGGACTTCTTGGCGCGTCACAAGATCCCGACTGCCGATTACCAGAACTTCACCGAGATCGAACCCGCGCTGGCCTACCTGCGCGAAAAAGGCGCACCGATCGTGATCAAGGCCGATGGTCTGGCAGCCGGTAAAGGCGTGATCGTCGCCATGACCCTGGAAGAAGCCGAAGAAGCCGTGCGCGACATGCTCGCAGGCAACACCTTCGGCGACGCCGGTTCCCGTGTCGTCATCGAAGAGTTCCTCGACGGCGAAGAAGCCAGCTTCATCGTCATGGTCGACGGCAAGAACGTGCTGCCAATGGCCACCAGCCAGGACCACAAACGCGTGGGCGATGGCGACAGCGGCCCGAACACGGGCGGCATGGGTGCTTACTCCCCTGCCCCGGTGGTCACCGCCGACGTCCACCAGCGCGTGATGGATCAGGTGATCTGGCCGACCGTCAGAGGCATGGCAGACGAAGGTAACGTTTACACCGGCTTCCTCTATGCTGGTCTCATGATCGACAAGGCCGGAAACCCGAAGGTCATCGAGTTCAACTGCCGCTTCGGCGACCCGGAGACCCAGCCGGTCATGCTGCGTCTGCAATCGAGTCTGGTCTTGCTGGTCGAGGCCGCATTGGCGCAAGCTCTGGACAAAGTCGAGGCTCAATGGGACCCACGTCCGAGCCTGGGTATCGTGTTGGCGGCAGGCGGTTATCCTGCCGATTACGCCAAAGGCGACGCGATCAACGGCCTGGACGCCGCTGCCGCATTGCCGGGCAAGGTGTTCCACGCCGGTACGGCGCTCAAGGACGGCCACGTGGTGACCTCCGGTGGTCGCGTTCTGTGTGCAACCGCGCTGGGTGACAGCGTAGGCGATGCCCAGAAGCAGGCGTACGAACTGGCTGCAAAGATTGACTGGAAAGGCTGTTTTTACCGCAAGGACATTGGCTACCGCGCCATTGCCCGGGAACGCGGCGAACATCTGGAGTAAGTCTGGAACCAGCCGGTTTTCCGTTCGGAGAACCGGCTGATCATCCAGTGTCGCTCCAGAGTCAACTGGCTTCATTCACGAAGGGATTTCGCCGTGCGCTGGCTCAGGATTGCCACTTGTTTGATCATCGCCATGATGGCCCAGCTCTGCGTCCCTACGGCATCCGCCGAGGTCAGCGCAGGATGGTCGACCCTTGTCGACGATCAGGCCAACCTGCAACTCAGCGACATTCGCTCCGCGCATTACGACTCCCAATTCAGCCCGGTCGAACTCGACCAGGTCCGCGCCACCAGCCGTGACTCTGCGCTGTGGCTGCACTATCTGCTGCCCCCTACCGACCACGAACAACTGGTGCGTATCTTCGCCCCGGACCTCGCGACCGTTGACATGTACGTGCTCGACGGCGAGACCCTGATCGATCACTCACGCTCCGGTAACAAGGTCCCCCGCTCCGCTCAACCGCTGCCCTCCATCGACTTTCTGTTGCCGGTTCCGCGCAGCGACAAGCCGCTGGATCTCTACCTGCGCCTGAAGTCCGAACAGGAACTGCGGCCCAACATTTCGCTGGAATCCGCGGTCGCAAGCGCTGCGGATGAGCGCCGTCCACTGTTACTCGGGCTGTTCTTCGGCTCGCTGATCATGTTGATCGTGCAGAACATCACGCGCTTCGCCCAATCGCGCTCGGTCAGCAGTTTATGGCTGGCGGCCTGCGAAGGCTTTCTGGGCCTGAGCGCCCTGTTGCTGCTCAACCTGCAGGCGCCCTGGTTGCCGCACTGGCATCTGGCGCAAACCCCCAGCGCTCACCTCGCCCTGCTGCTCGCAGCCGCCACGGGCCTGATGTACGCCTACTGCTTCTTCGTCCAGCGCGGCGTCGAAGTGTTGAACCGGTTACTGATGAGCGTGTTGCTGATCGTCGGCTTCGGCGGTTTGCTGGTGTTGTTCGTCGACACGTTGCCGCTGAACCTTCTGACCTTCCTGCTGGTGGCCCTCACTACGCTCACGATCACGCTGGTGTCGATCTATCACCTGCAAAAAGGGTATGCGCCCGCACGCCCTTTCGTCATCGCGATGATTGTGTTCAACCTGGGCAATCTGGTGATCCTGCCGGCGATGCTCTGGTTGACGACCATCGCTGCGCAGACCCTGATCATTGCGGTGATGGGCATGTTCTGCCTCTGTGGTCTGCTGATGAGCATCGCGCTGAGCGAGCGCCATCGCAGCATCACCGAAGACAACTTCAGCATCAGCCGGGAGCTCGCGGCCAGCACTGCCGAGATCAATGCCAAAGCCGAATTCCTGGCGAAGATCAGCCACGAGATCCGTACGCCCATGAACGGCGTACTCGGCATGACCGAGTTATTGCTGGGCACACCGTTGTCGGTCAAACAACGCGACTACGTGCAGACGATTCATAGCGCCGGCAACGAGCTGCTGACATTGATCAACGAAATCCTCGACATCACCAAGCTGGAGTCCGGGCAGATCGAACTGGATGACGTTCAGTTCGACCTCAGCGCGATGATCGAAGACTGCCTCAGCATTTTCCGTGCGAAGGCCGAACAGCAGAGCGTGGAGTTGATCAGCTTCATTCAGCCGCAAGTCCCGCGGGTCATCAGTGGCGATCCGACCCGCTTGCGACAGACGTTGCTCAGCCTGCTGGAAAACGCGTTAAAAAAGACCGACGAGGGCGAGATCTTGCTGGTGGTCGCCCTCGACTCCCGCGGAGGAAAACCGCGTTTGCGCATCGCCGTCCAGGACAGCGGCACACCGCTCACGCCCAAAGAGCGTGATGCCTTGCTCCACGCGGAACTGCACAGCAAGAACTTCCTGGCGGCGAGCAAGGTCGGCGGCCACCTGGGTCTGGTCATCGCACGCCAGTTGATCCTGTTGATGAACGGGGAATTTGGCATCCAGAGCGGCAGCAACCAGGGCAGTACCCTGTGGTTGAGCCTGCCGCTGGACGCAGAGCGGCTTGAACAACCCCCTGCCGACCTCGACAGCCCGCTCAAAGGCGCGCGCGTGCTCGTGGTGGACGACAACGACACCTGCCGCAAGGTGCTTGTCCAGCAATGCAGCGCCTGGGGCTTGAACGTCAGCGCGGTGCCGTCAGGCAAAGAAGCCTTGGCCCTGCTGCGCACCAAGGCGCATCTGCGTGATTACTTCGACATCGTGTTGCTCGACCAGAACATGCCCGGCATGACCGGCATGCAACTGGCCGCCAAGATCAAGGAAGACCCGAGCCTTAACCACGACATTCTGCTGATCATGCTCACCGGCATCAGCAATGCACCGAGCAAGGTCATCGCACGCAATGCCGGCGTCAAACGCATCCTCGCCAAACCGGTGGCCGGTTACACCCTGAAAACCACGCTGGCCGACGAACTCAATCAGCGCAATAAAGGCCAGGCGCCGTTTCCACCCTCGCCCGTGGTCAACCTTGAGGTCGATGTGCCCACCGACTTCCGCATCCTGGTCGCAGAAGACAACAGCATCTCCACCAAGGTGATCCGCGGCATGCTGGGCAAACTCAATCTTCAGCCCGATACCGCCAGCAATGGCGAAGAGGCGTTGAGGGCGATGAAAGCCCAGCGCTACGACCTGGTGCTGATGGATTGCGAAATGCCGATTCTCGACGGCTTCTCGGCCACACAGCAATTGCGCGCCTGGGAAGTGGGTAATCAACGCAAACGCACCCCCGTGGTCGCGCTGACCGCCCACATTCTGGCCGAACACAAGGACCGCGCCCGCCAGTCAGGCATGGACGGGCATATGTCCAAACCCGTCGAGCTGTCTCAACTGCGCGAGCTGGTGGAGTATTGGGTGGAGCAACGGGCGCGTAATCAAGCGGGCGCAGAAGCCGGCGACCCGGAACGCTATCAGCAAAACTGAACCTCCGGCGTGCGCGGCGCCTGATAGACTTGCCCCGTCCAAATCTGCCGCCACGAGCTCAAGCCATGCTGCATGTGTTGTTCAGCGTTTACCTGAAGATGCTGGTGCTCTATAGCCCGTTCTTCGTCCTGTCCTGCTTTATCAGCCTGAGCCGAGGCTATTCGCGCAAAGAGCGCCGCTACCTGGCGTGGAAGGTTGCCTTCGCAACATTGGTATCGAGCGTGTTGCTGTACCTGTTCGGGCGCGTGATTTTCACCGTCTTCGGCATCACCGCCGACGCCTTCCGGATCGGCGCCGGGAGCGTGCTGTTCATCTCTGCGCTGGGCATGGCGCAGGGCAAATCCGGCGTTCAGACGGACAACGTGCAGCAAGACGTCACCATCGTTCCACTGACCATCCCGATTACCGTCGGCCCCGGCACCATCGGCGCGCTGTTGGTGATGGGCGTCAGCCAGCCCCATTGGGACGACAAGCTGACCGCCATCGTCAGCATTGCGTTGGCGAGTTTCACCGTGGGTGTGGTGCTTTACCTGTCCAACAGCATCGAACGCGTGCTGGGCGATCAAGGCCTTCAAATTGTCAGCCGCCTGATGGGACTGTTCGTCTGTGCACTGGCCGCGCAGATCATCTTCACCGGCATCAAGGGTTATCTGGTTCCGTAGGTCAGATCAAGACGCGGGTAAGCAGATGATCCATCCGATTGTCGAGATAAAGGCAGACAGCCTCACGGCGCTTCGCGTAGGCCGTTCTGTCGAACACGTATCGTCCACCCTTGACGAACAGAATCACACGCTTGCCGCCATCGTGCAGAGCGTCGCCGTTGAAACTCACATTGATGCCACACAGCAAAATGACGATGTCCCCAGCGGGCGTTTTCTCGCAAGGGACTAACTGAAGGAAACGTCCCTTACCGGCCACGGTGGAGTGATCGAAAAAGGCTTTCACGCTTCGATTGACGCGGGCGGCGGTGAAACACTGCTTGACCATGTCAACCAGGTTACGTGATCCATGTGTGCCCACTATCTGGAAGAGCTGACTGGTCCACTCATCCGGGTGCCCCAACACTCTTGAATCAGGGGTGATAAAGCTGGTGCGCTTGAATCCGCTGATCACTAAACGCTGGGTGTAATCGAACATCCAGCTCGACCACAATTCGGTCTTGTCAAACTTTACGCTGGACGTAAGGTCCGCATACGTGACCAATTCCTGAACATCACTTTTCTCTTCCGCTGTCATCCCTGGAAAAAAAGTAAAAAGATTATTGCCTACAAATGCCGCCTCTATGTTTCTCGATCCCATGACACACCCGCTTTGGTAATTTCCAATCAATAACGCATGAGCCCGAAGAACGAGCCCATGCGCCAAGTGTTGATTAACGGCCCAGCGGTAGGTCGAGAATAGTGTCAAACATGTAGTCATCCAGCCGGTCTGCCAGTTTGTCTTTACCTCTTTGAAAGCGTCGCTCATTCAAGACCATTCGGTTCCCGGCCGATGCGACGTCAACGTCGGTGGACTGCCATTCCCAGAACAATACGTTCGTAACCGATTGAGAAGCGACGAAGTAAATGTTGGTGCTCACCAGTACGACGTCGCCGGCGGGCGACTCCATGCAGACGGCAATGTTGAATTTACCGTCTTGATGAGCCCGGTATTCTTTCTGGAACAGCCGAAGAGGTTCGCCACCCTTGCCGATGACCTTGACGGCTTCCGACGCCAGACTCATCAGCGCGGCTGCGGAGATGCCTGGCACCGCCGCAGCGGCAAGCGCCTTGCTCAGTATTTCGAGTCCGACCTGATCCATGGTGAATTTCCGCGAGCGCGCCGAGTGCTCACGTAACGTCTCAGTGAATCCTGCCCAGCCCAGCCCTTTCATGATGAAAGTTTTTTCGTCGTACCACGCCTTGCGACGTTGCGCGACATTGGCAATCTGCTTGGTCTTGTAGACGGCGGCCAAATCCGAGTACAGCAGGGAGTTGGTCACGTAATCCTTATGTTCGGCGGACATGTTCCCGCTGAATATAATCAGGTGCTCAGGTGCCACCACAGCGCTTTGCGCATCCGTGTTGGTTTCCGAATTAAAAGCGGCGGTCATCGGCACATTGTTTGAGGCACCGACTGGCATGGCGTTAATGGCGTCAGTGGCAAACGTGGTTTGATCTTTACCTGCAGCGACAGATGGCAGTTCCAGCAATGTATGAATCATATCAATAGTCCTTTATTTAATAGGCCCATCCTGGGCCCGATCCAAATTAGCAAAACCTGCTATTGCCTTCTACCCCGCCTCTAAACCAATACGTTCGCGATTAACGTCAGGCACCTCTAATAAAACCGGGAGCAAAACAAATATCTTGGGCAGCCAGAGGAAAAACCGGTCAAAAACTAACCGGATTCTCCCTGTTCCAGATGAGAACTCCCACACCTTTTGAAGATGTCGCGAAGCTTACTTGTCAGGCTTATCGCCGTACCAGCGCGGTGTATACGTCCAGGCTTTACCGTCCGCACGAGGGAAGCTGCGGGTCAGCGACGAGCCGATCAACACCATCGTGCGCATGTCGACCTGCTCCGGCGTCAGTTCGCCCAACGTGATCACGCGCAGGGTTTGCCCCGGACGGCCGATGTCGCGGCCCAGCGTGACCGGTGTCTCAGGCGCGCGATGCACACGCACGATCTCCAGTGCACGCCCCAGTTGCCAGGGACGGGATCGCGAAATCGGGTTGTAGAACGCCAGCGCCAGATCGGCCTGGCATGCCAGGTCCAGCCGCTTTTCGATGATGTCCCAAGGCTTGAGGTTGTCGGACAGGGACATGACACAGAAGTCATGCCCCAGCGGCGCGCCTGCTTGAGCGGCTGTCGCAAGGGAGGCTGAAACGCCGGGCAGGATTTCCAGGTCGACCGCGTGCCACTGAGCGTTGTCGGATTCATGCAGCGCTTCCAGCACCGCCGATGCCATGGCGAACACACCCGGGTCACCCGAGGACACCACCACCACCGAACGCCCTTGGGCGGCGAGTTCAAACGCGTGACGCGCGCGCTGCATTTCTTCACGGTTATCCGTGCAATGCAGGACCTGATCGGCACGGAAAGGCCCCGCCATGCGTACATAGGTCTCGTAACCCAATACGTCGTTGGCGCGGGCGAGTTCGGCTTTCACCGCCGGAATCATGAACTCGGCAGCGCCCGGTCCAAGACCGATCACCGCCAACCGTCCACGGCCGCGACCGATACGTTGGACATCCAACGGTTCAGCCGCCACGGCGATAGCGATACCGTGCCGTGGACTGAGCGGTGGCAGCAGTTGCGGCAGTGCTTGTCGCGCCATGTCGCTTGCCGGTGCCTGCGCCGTGAAGCGCAACGGCACACCCAACGTGTCGGCAGCCGCATGCAACGTAGGGTTGGCCATGTCGGTTTCGCTGGCCAGCAGGCACGCGAGCGCCTGGATGGCAATGCGCGAGTCATGCAGTGCGCCGCGCACCGTTTCAGCGAGATCAGGGACCGTGGCCTCGACCGCCACCAGCACATTGCGCGGGTAGATCAGCAACTCGTTGGCGCAAGGCTCGCGCTCGGCGTACCCGACATGAATCGCCAGCTGCGCGTGATCATCTTCCGGCAGTTGCGCTTGCGCCAGCCACGGTGCGGCGCCCTCAATGCGCACGCTTTCGCCTGACAAGAGATCGGAAACGAAACGCTTGCCAAGCTCCAGGTCGCCCAGCGCATAACCGGACGGAGGATTGAGCAGGCAAGTGCCAAAGCGCAGTTCGCCGCTGGTAGTGATTGCCGCCGCCGTGTTCAAGCCCGCAGCAATCTTCCGGGCCATGACATTGACGCCACCCAGTCCGCCCAGCAGCGGCACGACCGCACTGCCATCCTCGGCGACCGCCAGCACAGGCGGCTCGGCGCCTTTTTCGAGCAACAGCGGCGCCAGCGTCCGAATCACGATACCCGCCGCGCATAGGGCGATGATCGGCGTGTCCTGCTGATACAGATGGCGCAGTGTCGCGCCGAATTCGGAATACGTACGGTCCGCACCTTCCACACGTTCAGCCAGGCCATGAACGAGGGCGTCGGGATACAGCTGCTGGATGCGACGGGCCGTGTTCAGCGCACCCTTGCCCAGAATGACGATGGCCGGTGCCTTGTTGTTCGACGCCCCCATCAGCCCTGCCACCTTTCACCCGGAACGATGATCAGCGAGAAGTACGGCGACGACATCGGATCGACCTCGGCCAGTGGCACGATTTTCTGGTTACTCATGGTCGCGCGCTCGACGTAGAGCGCACGCTCGGCGAGGCCCGTCTCGACCAGCACTTGACGTACCTTCGGCAAATTACGCCCCAACTTCATGATGACCGCCGCATCGGCATCGACCAATTTGCGCTTGAGCTCGTCGGCCGAGAGCACGCCCGACAACACCGACAGGCTCTGATTGCGATACACCAGCGGCGCGCCCAGCACCGAAGCGCCTCCGAGCATGGAGCAGACACCCGGTACGACTTCGGCCTCGTAGCGCTCAGCGAGGCGATCGTGCAGGTACATGTAGGAACCGTAGAAGAAAGGGTCGCCTTCGCAGATCACGGCGACATCGCGACCTGCATCCAGATGTGCAGCCACGTCAAGACTGGCGGTGTCGTAAAAGTCGCTGATGATCTGCTCGTAGGACATCGGCGCAGGCAGGGCCTCGGTGGTCACCGGGTACACCAGCGGCATCAGCGTTTGAGCGGCTTGCAGGTGCGCTTCGATGATGCCGAATGCGTTGCCCTTCTTGCCCTTGGCCACGAAGTAGGCCACCACCGGCGACTCGCGCAGCAGACGCAGGGCTTTGACGGTGATGAGTTCAGGATCCCCTGGGCCGACACCCAGGCCAATCAAACGACCGCGTGCCTGCATCATTCGATCTCCGTGGCGAGCGCGTTGACCGCAGCAGCCGCCATAGCGCTGCCACCGCGACGTCCCTGCATGATCACGTAGGGCACGCCGCGACTGTCAGCAGCGAGCATGTCCTTGGATTCGGCGGCACCGACGAAGCCCACGGGAAAGCCGAGTATCAGCGCGGGTTTCGGCGCACCGGCGTCGATCATCTCCAGCAGATAGAACAGCGCGGTCGGCGCGTTGCCGATCACGACGACAGCGCCTTCCAGGTGCGGGCGCCACAGTTCAAGCGCGGCGGCGGACCGAGTATTACCCAGCTCGCGAGCAAGCTCTGGAACACCGTCCTGTTTGAGCGTGCAGATCACTTGATTATTCGCCGGCAAACGCGCACGGGTCACGCCTTCGGCCACCATGTGCGCATCGCACAGAATCGGCGCGCCAGCGGCCAGCGCCTGACGCCCTGCCGTGCCTGCGCCCGGAGAGAAGCGCAGCCCGTCGACCGCATCGACCATGCCGCAGGCGTGAATCACGCGCACTGCCAGCTTTTCCAGGTCGGCCGGGATCTTGTCGAGGTTGGCCTCGGCGCGAATGATCGCGAAGGAGTTGCGGTAAATCTCCTGGCCGTCGCGGATGTAATCAATCATCGGTGTTGCTCCGTGAGTCGGCGGTCAACAACGCACCGACTGCTTCAATAGTGAGGTCACGCCCACGCAACTCGCCGAAACCCGGCTGATCTGCGTGACGAAAATAGAGGTCGTAATGGCCCGTGGAAACCGCCAGCAAGGTGATCGGCGCGGCATGGGCCGCTGCGCAGGATCGGCTGCAACCCGACAAATGTACGCCCGGACTGACGCCCTGCACTTGCAGGTACTTTGCCAGTTGCCGCGCGTCGGCCTTGGTGTCGGCCAGCCCTTTGCCGCAGGCGGCAGCGCCGGTGCAGGCAATCATTTGAGACAGCGCCTTGTCGGCCTCGCACAACACGCCCGCAGCGCGCAACCTGTCGAGAGCAAGCGTGGCTTGATCATCGCGAACATTGCGCAGCATCAGGCCTTGCCAAGGGGTCATGGTCAGCGTTCCGTCACCGAGTTCGACGGCCAAGGTCGCCGCCTCGCGCAACATGGACGGCGTCAGACGCCCCAAAGGCACGACGCCGCCCACACACGTCAGACCGGGCTGCTTCTGTGGATAGAGACCGATATGGGAATTTACCTGAGCCGACGCTCGTCGCCATGAGGTGATGGCTTGATCTGTTCTCAATGTCGTCGTCAAACGTTCGGACAGCTGCCCCAGAAAACCGGGCACCGGCAGGTCCTCAAGCAGATGACGCATGCGGGTCTGCTCGGGACGAGCGCGCTCCAGAAACAGTTCAAGCACCGCGACCACAAGCTCAAGGCCGGCGCCCAAGGGTACGGCGGCCACGGGAAAATCATTCGCCGGACATCCCGCCAGACCGAACCCCAGCAGGGTTTCACCGTCCACGCTCAGCGCAGACAGCCACAGATCATGGGGGTGTTCCAGCATGGTCAGCCCTTCACCGGCGTCCAGCGACAACGCAAATTTGGGCGAAAGCTCATGAAAGCGCGGATGGTTTTCCAGCGTGAGCAGAATCTCTTCGGCCAGAGGTCGCGCGTCGAACAGCTGCTGCGGATCGACACCCGCCGACGGGCTGAGCATCAGGTTACGGACGTCGTCGCTCGCGGGATTCTTCGGCCCCAATCCAGCGTTCAGCAGTGAGGCAATCAGCCCGTCGTGGTCCGCTCCAATCCCGCGAATCTGCAGGTTGCCGCGATTGGTCGCCTCGATCACACCGCCCGCAAAACGCTCTGCCGCATCGGCCACCGCAAACGCTTGCGGCGCCGAGATCACGCCACCGGGCAGCTTGATCCGGCAGATTCCGCCGTCCAGCGCCGGGACGATACGCAACAACCCCGGACAGGCCGAGGGGCGCAAAGGCGCAGCGTGCGGGCGAGCGGACAGCGGCTCGGTCAAAGGTTCACCTGACGTGATCGGGCTGGAAGGAGCAGAGATGGGCGTCTGCAGGGGCCGTATTATGCCTGCTTTGGGTGCTGGCATGAAAAGACGGTCTGTCGGATGGGGGAAAGCGGACGGCTAGAAAGGCATTTCGAGTCTGGTTCAGTGCGTTACCAGAGTCTGCCCAGTAGGGCCATGGCGCCGAGCATTGTGAAGAGGCCAAATCCCCCGAGCCGCGACGGAACGCGTATCCATCGCTTCAGCCGTGTAGGGAGATTGCTTACCTGATCGAGATCGATCAAGCCATGCTTGTCCAGAAGACGAGGAGAGGTCAGTACCAAGCTGGTCATCGAATACCGATACATTTTTCCAGGATGACTGAACTCGCCCCAAAACTTCTTGGCATCTGTGATGAGCTTGCAGTTAGACAAATGCTCCTCAATTCGGGTAGGACGAAATAGGCCGCGTAAAGACCCAAGAGGTAACCGATAAGCAAGAGACCCGCCGATACGACAGCCACCCACAGCAAGATAAGATCATTCATCGCCCAAGCTCTCGTAAACCATCGTGGCCAAGGACTCTCCAACTGCAGAACCGCCTGCACCGGCGCCCCATCCCGCAGTAGCGCCTGCTGCGATGCCACATGCGATGATACTTGCACCTCGCGTGGGGCCCGCCATTCTTAGGCACAACCTCGATGCAGCGGGGCCGGCAAGGCCTCCAGCCCATCCAGCAGCGGGTATCCCCACCATCATCTTTCCCGCTTCAATGAACTTGGCCTTCGTACACTCCTGCTCGCGCCCCGTCGAGCACGCCTCCCGGATTTCAAACGCGCCCGCGCCGACATCCAGCGCAACGCCCACCATCGTTCCCGCGCTCAAGTTGCGCGCTATGGCGTTAATGCGTTTTACGTTCTTCACGTAGTCGGGAATTTCACCCGTGCGCATGTAGCGCTTGCTGGAAATCCCCAGCATTTTCTTGATCGACGAGTTGTTCTTGAGCCCCGTTCCCCATCGCCCGATACCCCGAAGCTGGCCGTCCAGGATGCCGAACAGTTTCTGCCGCTGGGCGACGAACTGATCCTTGGTAAACGTCCCGCTGCGCCACTTCTGATACGTCGTGTTGACACTGCTCAACGTGTCCTGCACACGGTTCAGATGCGTGCTCCACGCAGATGTCGCACTCCCCACACCGATGGAGCCGTACGTCATGACGTCCTGCAAAAGGTCGTAGTTCTCGGTTTGCAGATGGGCGCTGGCTTCGTTGCTGGCGAACATTGTCTGACTGACTTCCCGAGCGTAGGCCATCAGCATTTGCTCCTCCATCGTGCACATCATGGTGGAACTGTCGCCCACGATGATCAGTTCTCCCGGCATCAAAGCCAGCCCGGAGCGCAGATGTGCATTCACCGTGTCGAACTTCGCGCGGGTATTTGCACCCACCAGGCTGTCTCGATACCAGGACAAGCTCTGCTTTCCGGCGTTGATAAACGCGTAAGGCGCTGACATGGATGAATCGTCCTGACCACCTGAACAAGGCCCGACGATAGGGTTGCGCTTCGGGGCATGTCATCAGATGCAGCGGCAAATCCGGCGTGATTACGGCATTTTCAGAAAAGCCCCACAGCGGCGCTCATCATCTCTTACAAAACTTTGCGTTGAGCGCCCTCCGCACGACGCCGCGCCATGGGCGCTGTATCATGCCGACCTTATCCACAGGCCGATCCGGTCAGCCTGTCGCATGCATCGGGTTTGAGGGCAATACATGTCACCCTGGCTAACCGTCGTGGGAATCGGTGAAGACGGCTACAAAGGTCTGGGCAAGAATGCCCGGCATGCGCTGCTGGGCGCACGCCAGGTATTTGGCAGCTCGCGCCAGCTCGACCTGCTGCCGCCCTGCATCCAGGCAGAACGGCGTCAGTGGTCGAGCCCGTTCTCGCTGCAGCCGGTTCTGGAACAGCACGGAGAGCCGGTCTGCGTGATCGCCAGCGGCGACCCGATGCTGTTTGGCGTCGGCGTCAGTCTGTCGCGTCATGTGCCCATCGATCAGATGCGAGTGATTCCCGCGCCCTCCTCGTATTCGCTGGCCGCTGCACGCCTGGGCTGGGCGTTGCAGGACGTAGTGACCTTGTCGGTCGTCGCCCGTCCGCTGGCGGCACTGAATGCGCAACTGCACAACGGGTTGCGGCTGTTGGTGCTGAGCAACGACGGCAGCAGCCCCGCCGCCATCGCCGCGTTGTTGCGAGCGCGCGGATTCGGCCCCAGCCACATGACCGTCCTCGAACACCTGGGCGGCGCATCAGAGCGGCGTATCGACGGCGTGGCCAACGAATGGTCGAACCCCGAAATCGCCGCGTTGAATCTGGTTGCCATCGATTGTCGTGCGGAACCGAACACACTGCGCCTGTCACCCTTGGGCGGCTTGCCGGACGATGCGTTCCGACATGACGGCCAACTGACCAAACGCGATGTGCGCGCGATCACGCTGGCGCGCCTTGCCCCGGTTCCCGGCGAGCTGCTGTGGGACGTCGGTGCGGGGTGTGGCTCCATCGGCATCGAATGGATGCGCGCGCACCCGACGTGCCGCGCCGTGGCGATCGAGTCCAACGAAGATCGCCAGCAACTGATCGAATTCAACCGCGACGCGCTCGGCGTGCCGGGTCTGCAATTGGTGCGTGGCCGAGCGCCAGACGCGCTCGAAGGACTGGAGCCGCCGGATGCGATTTTCATTGGCGGCGGCGTCACGCGCGCAGGCGTGCTGGACAGTTGCTGGCAACAGTTGCGCTCGGGTGGTCGGCTCATTGCCAATGCGGTCACCCTGCAAAGCGAGGCGATGCTGGTGAACTGGCGCGAGCAACATGGCGGGGACCTGACCCGTATTCACTTGGCGCACGCCAAGCCGCTCGGCGAGTTCGACACCTGGCGTCAGGCGCTGCCCATCACCTTGCTTGAAGCGATCAAGCCCTGATGCGCGAAGAAACCGCCGAGCAACCTGCGCCCCTTCGCAGCGGCCTGACGACGGGCAGCTGCGCCACGGCAACGTCGCTGGCTGCGGCGCGTTTCCTGCTGGCGGGTGAAGTCAACGATGCAATCGACATCACGCTGCCCAAGGGCAAGCAGGTGCAAATGCGCCTGGAGTTCTGTCGCGCGACGGACACCGGCGCTGAAGCCGGCACGATCAAGGATGCGGGTGACGACCCAGACGTGACCCACGGCGCGCTGTTGTATTCGCAGGTGCGTCTGATCGCTGAACCCGGCGTGCGCTTTTTGGCGGGCCCCGGTGTTGGCACAGTGACCCGACCTGGCCTGGTCCTTGGCGTCGGCGAGCCCGCCATCAACCCGGTTCCGCGCAAGATGATGGCCGAACATCTGACCCGCCTGGCCGATGAGTTTGGCTACACCGGTGGATTCGAAGTCACGATCTGCGTGGAAAACGGCGGGGAGCTTGCGCTCAAAACCATGAACCCGCGACTGGGCATCCTGGGCGGGCTGTCGATCCTCGGCACCAGCGGCATCGTCCGACCGTTTTCCTGCGCGGCCTACATTGCCTCGATTCACCAAGGCATCGACGTCGCCAGAACCAACGGCTATCAGCACATCGCGGCCTGCACCGGCAACGCCAGTGAAGACACCATGCGCCGCGTCTACGAACTGCCCGACATCGCGCTGATCGAAATGGGCGACTTTGTGGGGGCCGTGCTCAAACACCTGCGCAAAGTGCCTGTGGATAAACTCAGCCTGTGTGGCGGTTTCGGCAAGATCAGCAAACTGGCCGCCGGTCATATGGACCTGCACAGCCGCCACTCCAGCATCAATCTGGAGCAACTGGCGCAATGGGCCGCGGCGATCGGCGCCGATGCCGAGCTACAGAAGAGCATCCGAGCCGCCAACACCAGTCAGCAAGCGCTGGCCATGGCATCGGCCGTTGGCGTGGCGCTGGGTGACGCGGTCTGCCAGCACGCGCTGGACTTCGCGCGAAGCGTGGTGCCCGCGCAGGTTCAGGTGGAAGTGTTCGCGATCGACCGTCAAGGCGGGATCGTCGGCCATGCGGGGGCGTTCCTTTGACTGCCCACGCAGGGAAACGCGTCCTGCTGCTGGGGGGGGTGACCGAGGCGCTGGCGATTGCCCGAACCCTGGGGCCGCAGCATGTCTACAGCCTCGCGGGTGTCGGCCGCGTACCCAACGACCTGCAATGCCAGGTGCGCGTTGGCGGTTACGGTGGCGCTGAGGGGCTTGCACAGTTCGTGCGTGAAGAAGGCATCTCTCTGATTCTCGACGCGACTCACCCGTATGCCGCGCAGATCAGCCACAACGCTGCCGCCGCAGCACGACTCGTCCATGTGCCCTGCTGGGCGTTGCGTCGTCCGTCATGGCAACCAGGTCAGGGCGATGACTGGCGCGACGTCGACGACTGGCCAGGGCTGATCACCGCCCTCGCCCCTTTCAAGCGTCCACTGTTCACCCTCGGCCGCGAGCCGTTGCAGCATCTCCATGAAATCCCCGAGCACCAGTTCTGGACGCTCCGCGCGCTGGACGTGTATCCCGGCAACGAACGCTGCGAAGTGATCGGCGCGCGCGGGCCCTTTCATCTTGAAGATGAACGCGAACTGTTCGAGCGCCGCAACATCGACGTGTTGATCAGCAAAAACAGCGGCAGCAGCGCAACCGAGCCCAAGCTTGAAGTGGCCAGGGAACGAGGGTTACCGGTGTTGGTGTTGAAGCGGCCGGTGTTGGCGGCGGTGGACAGGGAGTTCTGGCGCGTTGGGGAGTTGTTGGCTGCATTGCAGGACGTTTCCACATACACGTCCGCTTCGAAATGAAATCCCTGGCCCCCTGAAGAAAAGTCCGCGTGTCCCAATCTGCGCTGGCTGACTTCGGAAAAGTATCCTGCGGGATACCTTTCCCGTATGATTTTTTTCGAACGATCTACCTCTTTTTCAAAATGGTTAAAGTCCTTGAAGGACAAGACCGGACAGCAACGGATCTTTGCGCGACTGGACTCCGCGGAAGAGGGTAACTTTGGAGATTGCCAACCGGTAGGCGAGGGTGTCTTCGAAATGCGCATACATTACGGACCGGGGTATCGACTTTATCTGACCCGCCGTAACGATGTTGTTTACCTGCTTCTGATCGGAGGCGACAAGTCGACACAGACTCGAGATATCAATCAAGCCAGGGAAATGGCGAAGAACCTCGGCAAGAGGAGATGAACATGAAAGTAGAAGAAGAATTCAGACCCTACAACGTCGTAGAGTTTCTTGAGACGCCTGAGGATATGGCGGGTTATCTGGATGCATGCCTGAAAGAAGACACTGGCGATGGCGTTCTCGTCCGTAAAGCGCTTGGCAATATTGCGCGTGCCTATGGAATGACTCAGATAGCCAAAGACACAGGCCTGGGTCGAGAGAGTCTCTACAAGGCTCTGGGTAACGGAGGCAACCCCGAGTTCGCAACGATCATGAAGGTGATCAAGGCTCTCGGCCTTAAACTGCACGCCTCCACAACCTGAACCTCCCCTGAACCATACCCACCCGCGACATAACGTCGCGGCTGCGCTTTTTACATCTCACGGCCATTCAGGCTAAATGGCCGACATGAAAGAACAACAAGATCGACTCATCCGCCTCAAACGGCGCCGGGCCTTTGCCTGGGTGGCGTGTTTCGCGCTGCTGTTCGGCATGCTCGCGATGCCGATGACGCCAACCATGCCGCGCACCCAAGGCGAGCAGGTGGTGTGGGGCAGTTTCTGCACCGGCAACGGTACGCAACGGGTCGCTACGCCACTGGGCCTGGTCGGCAAAGTCAGCCAGCGCGCGCCTGACGGCGGTGAACATTCCTCGATGCAGCATTGCCCGTGCTGTTCCGGATCGCTGTCGCTGGTGGCACTTCCTGGCGGTCAGACATTCGGCGTGTTCACGATCTTCGAGCCGGTTCGTTTCCCCTCGGCGATTCTGGTTTTTCACGCCCCACCGCGCCAGCAGTGGCCTAGCCTCAATCCACGCGCCTCCCCTCGCGTCTGATCGTTCGTTCACGCAGCACGTCGCGTTTCTGAATGATTGGAGGCTCGTTGCCATGTTGAAAACCGTCACGCTAAAAAAAGTCCTGTTACTGGCGGCGTTGCTGTTGCCTGCCTGCTATGTTGAAGCTCATGAGTATGCAAAAGGCCATCTAGCAATCGCCCACCCGTGGTCGATGGAGCTGCCGCCGAATGCGCCCACCGTTGCGGCGTATTTCGTGATCAGCAACGCGGGCCCGGACGCCGATCGTCTGACCGGTGTCGACAGCCCCGTCGCAGGCGCCGCTCAATTGCACGAGCATGTGAACAAAGACGGCCTGATGAAGATGCAGCAGGTGCAGACGGTGGACATTCCGGCCGGTGGCCAGGTGAAATTCGCGCCCATGGCTTACCACGTCATGCTGCTGGATCTGAAAGACCGCTCGAAGCTGACAGACGGCCAGTCCTTCCCGCTGACCCTTCATTTCGAGAAAACCGGCGACGTGACGATTGACGTCAAGGTGCAGAAACAGGCACCCGATGACGCGCCTGCTGTTCACGTCCACTGACAGCCCTGACCGTCGAAGCTGAACCCATTGAGCCGCCTGTCCGCGATACGCGCCCGCTCCACGCCTGCACCCCGCAAGACATCGGGTGCATGGCTGAGCCTGTTCGCCATGCTGATGATCTTCATCGGCCCGCTGATCTCGCAGTCGATGCCGATGGAGCATCACGCGGGCATGTCGATGTCCGCGTCGATGTCGGCGGACATGGACATGTCTACGCCGATGAACATGGCGGCAGACGAACACGGCGGGCATCACGCGGACACCGGCGACGTTGCTGGCATGGATCATGTGATCTGGGCCAAGTGCGGCTATTGCACGCTGCTGTTCAGTTGCCCGGCGCTCACCCAGCCCCTCGCCGTCGTCGCGCCAGTTCCGCCAAAACCTGCAGACTTCTACAACGCTGCTCCCCAGCAGGGGCATGCCCAGCGTAGCGTCTTCCCCAACGCCCGCAGCCGTGCCCCGCCCCTCTCGTCAGTCGCCTGATCCCTAAAAAAATTTCGTATCCGTGGGCCGCGTTCAAGCCGCCCGCGCGCTGCGCCGTGTTCATCCCTGACGGGAGCGTTCCACCATGTCCAAACCAAACGTGTCGTTCTATAACCTGGCGTGGCGCTGGCATTTCTATGCCGGCCTGTTCGTTGCGCCCTTCATGATCATGCTGTCATTGACCGGCATGGTTTACCTGTTCAAACCGCAGCTCGATTCGCTGATGTACCACGACCTGCTGACGGTCAAACCTGCGCATCACCTGCTCACCGCCGACGAGCAGCAACAGCGCGTGATCGAGGCGTATCCGCACGTCTCGATCAGCAAGTACCTGCCACCCGCCAACGCCGAGAGCAGCGCGCAGTTCGTCATCAAGCAGGAAGGCCGGGAGATGAACCTGTTCATCGACCCGTACAGCGGCAAGGTGCTCGGCACACAGGACGCCAAAAACAACCTGCAAGCGATGGCCCGTGCGATACACGGCGAGCTGCTGATCGGCACCGTCGGTGATCGACTGGTGGAAATGGCCGCGGGCTGGGGCATTGTCCTTGTCGTGTCCGGCGTTTACCTGTGGTGGCCTCGGGGTCGCTCGCCAGCAGGCGTGCTATGGCCGCGCGTCACCGCCCGTGGTCGCGTGCTGTGGCGCGACCTGCACGCCGTGACCGGATTCTGGGGCTCGGTGGCGCTGTTGTTCATGCTGCTGAGCGGCATGACCTGGACCGGCATGTGGGGCAAGGTGTACGCCGATGTGTGGAACACCTTCCCGGCCGCGATGTGGAACGATGTGCCCAAGTCTGAAAAACAAGCCGGCGACCTGAACAATGCCAGTGTGCAGACCGTGCCGTGGGCGATGGAAAATACCCCGATGCCTGTTTCCGGCGGCGACCATGCCGAGCACATAAACCATGGTGGCATGTCCAGCGCACCGGCTTCTCCGACAATTACCCTGCAGCGGGTCGTCGACATTGCCAACGAGCGCAAGATCGAACCCGGATACAGCATCACGCCACCGAAAACCGCCGATGGCGTGTTCACGGTTTCAGTGTTTGCGGACGACCCGCGCAACGACGCGACCCTGCATGTCGATCAGTACAGCGGCAAGGTGCTTGCAGACGTGCGATACACGGATTACAGCGCGGTGTCCAAAGCGACCGAGCTGGGCGTGATGCTGCATGAAGGCAAGATGTTTGGCTGGGTGAATCAGTTGCTGATCCTGTTCATCTGCCTGATGGTCTTGCTCAGTTCGGTCAGCGGGATCGTCATCTGGTGGAAGCGCCGTCCGCAAAACGGTTTCGGTGTTCCACCCCTGCGCCACGACCTGCCGCGCTGGAAAGTCGCGACGGTGGTGATGATCGCGCTCGGCGCGGCCTTCCCGCTCGTCGGGATTTCGATGCTGGCAGTATGGTTGCTCGATCGGATAGCACGTTCGCGCTTTGCCAAATCCGCAGCAACAGCTTAGATTGCGTCCTGCGGGGCCTGGAACCTCTTGGGTGGTTTAGTGATGAATTCCTCCTCATTTCGGGTTTCAGGCCCCGTCCTTCGCTTTCCCACATGATCGACGCGCCCCTCGTGTGAAGATCACTGTAAAAAACCTGTCGACCCCGACAACTTCCCCGCACCACATCAGCGCAGCCAGCGCACCCTCTTACCGGCCCGGCCCCACAATGGCGCACCTTCGCCTGACCTAGCGACGTTTTCATTCCATTTTGCGACGTTTCTCGCCTTGGCCCAGCGTTTGCTAAAGCCTAAGCAGACTCAACCTCTGCACCGCCAACAGCAGTCATTACTAAAAAAATCGAAGAATGGAGCTAGCCAATGAAGCGTCGTAGTTTGCTAAAAGCGTTCACCTTGTCCGCATCGATCGCCGCTATGGGTATGACCTGGACCGTCCAGGCCGCTGAGACCATCAAGGTCGGCATTCTGCATTCTTTGTCTGGCACCATGGCCATCTCTGAGACTTCGCTCAAAGACATGGCGTTGATGACCATCGACGAAATCAACGCCAAAGGCGGCGTCAATGGCAAGAAGCTGGAGGCCGTAGTGGTCGACCCCGCGTCCAACTGGCCGCTGTTCGCGGAAAAAGCCCGTCAGCTGATCACTCAGGACAAAGTGGCCGTTGTCTTCGGTTGCTGGACCTCGGTGTCGCGTAAGTCGGTACTGCCGGTGTTCGAAGAGCTGAACGGCCTGCTGTTCTACCCGGTGCAGTACGAAGGTGAAGAGATGTCGCCGAACGTGTTCTACACCGGCGCCGCGCCGAACCAGCAAGCCATCCCTGCGGTTGAGTACCTGATGAGCGAAGACGGCGGCGCCGCCAAACGCTTCTTCCTGCTGGGCACCGACTACGTCTACCCGCGCACCACCAACAAGATTCTGCGTTCGTTCCTGCACTCCAAAGGCGTGAAGGACAGCGACATCGAAGAGGTCTACACCCCGTTCGGCCACAGCGATTACCAGACCATCGTGGCCAACATCAAGAAGTTCTCGGCAGGCGGCAAGACCGCTGTGATCTCCACCGTCAACGGCGACTCCAACGTGCCGTTCTACAAGGAACTGGGCAACCAGGGCCTGAAAGCTACCGACGTTCCGGTCGTGGCGTTCTCGGTGGGCGAAGAAGAACTGCGCGGCGTCGACACCAAACCGCTGGTGGGCAACCTGGCGGCCTGGAACTATTTCGAGTCGGTGAAGAACCCGGTCAACACCAAGTTCGTCGCCGACTGGAAAGCCTACGCCAAGGCGCACAACCTGCCGAACGCGGATAAAGCCGTCACCAACGACCCGATGGAAGCCACGTACGTGGGCATCCACATGTGGGCTCAGGCAGCCGAAAAGGCCAAGTCGACTGACGTGGACAAAGTCCGTGAAGCCATGGCCGGCCAGACCTTCGCCGCGCCGTCGGGCTTCACCCTGGAAATGGACAAGACCAACCATCACCTGCACAAGCCGGTCATGATCGGCGAGATCAAGGCAGACGGTCAGTTCAACGTCGTGTGGAAAACCAAGGAGCCTATCCGCGCCCAACCTTGGAGCCCGTTCATTCCGGGCAACGACAAGAAGCCTGACTATGCGGTGAAGAGTAACTAAGCGACGCGTTGTCGGGCTGGCGCTGATCTTCAGCCCGACACAATTCCCTTGTAGGAGCGCGCTTGCCCGCGATTGCGGTTTGTCTGTGACGTAGACGTTGTCTGACACACCGATATCGCGGGCAAGCGCGCTCCTACAGGTTCCTCGCACGATGCCATGTCATGCGGGTGCTTTCAGGACACCGATATGCCCAGATCTTTCTACCGCCTCATTCTCGCCCTGAGCCTGTTGCTGCCCTTCGCAGCGCATGCCAGCGATGCCGGCGACTTTGTCGCGGCCGAATCCTCCGAGCGCGCTGAACTGCTGGAAGCCTGGGCTGCCAAGCCCGTTCCCGCGCGCGTTGATTTATTGATTGCCCTGCAGGAAGGCCGCGTGGCCGTCGACAGCAGCAACCGCGCCTTCATCCAGAATGGCGACAGCTTCACCGCTGTCGACCCGAGTGCTCCGGCGCTGGCCGATGCTCCCAATCCCGATGAGCCTCAAGCGATCAGCCTGAACAACCGCCTGCGCGGTCTGGTGGACACGGCGCTGGCGAGCCATCAATTACTCGCTGCCGACGCCAAGCTTCGTCTGGCCGCAGCGTTGACCCTGCAAAAAAGTGCGCGTCCTGCGCAGCTGCAACTGCTCATGCAACAGGTCGCCAGCGAAAAAGACGATGCCGTGCACTCGGCGCTGAGCCTGGCGCTGGCCAATCTGCAACTGGTCGACACCAGCCCGACAGTGCGTCTGGCCGCCGTCCGCCTGCTGGGCGAAACCGGCGATCCGCTGGCCCGTACCCGCCTGGAAAACCTGCTCGAACCTGACGTCGAAACCGACCCGAGTGTGCGCCTGGCCGCTGAAACCAGTCTGGCTCAGGTCAAACGCAAGCTGATGATCGGGGAAGTGATCGGTCAGGTGTTCAGCGGCATCTCACTGGGCTCGATCCTGCTGCTTGCGGCACTCGGTCTGGCGATCACCTTCGGCCTGCTGGGCGTGATCAACATGGCCCACGGCGAGATGCTGATGCTGGGCGCCTACGCCACTTACGTTGTGCAGATCATGCTCCAGCGTTACGCGCCGGGCGCGATCGAGTTTTATCCATTGGTGGCATTGCCCGTCGCGTTCTTCGTGACGGCCTGTATCGGCATGGCGTTGGAACGCACCGTGATTCGTCACCTCTACGGCCGTCCTCTGGAAACCCTGCTGGCCACCTGGGGCATCAGCCTGATGCTGATCCAGTTGATTCGCGTGGTGTTCGGTGCGCAGAACGTCGAAGTCGCCAACCCGGAATGGCTGTCCGGCGGCATTCAAGTGCTGCCTAATCTGGTGCTGCCGTACAACCGGATCATCATCATTGGCTTCGCGCTGTTCGTCGTAGTGCTGACCTGGCTGTTGCTGAACAAGACCCGCCTGGGTCTGAACGTACGAGCCGTGACCCAGAACCGCAACATGGCGGCCTGCTGCGGCGTGCCGACCGGTCGCATCGACATGATGGCCTTCGGGCTGGGTTCGGGCATCGCAGGGCTCGGCGGTGTGGCGTTGAGTCAGATCGGCAACGTCGGACCCGACCTGGGCCAGAGCTACATCATCGACTCCTTCCTGGTGGTGGTGCTCGGCGGCGTCGGCCAGCTGGCAGGCAGCGTGATGGCCGCCTTCGGCCTGGGCATCGCCAACAAGATTCTCGAACCGCAAATCGGCGCAGTGCTGGGCAAGATCCTGATCCTGGCGCTGATCATTCTGTTTATACAGAAACGTCCGCAAGGTCTCTTCGCACTCAAAGGACGGGTGATCGACTGATGAATCAGCCACTGATGGTTACCGCCGCGCAACGCGCTGGCACCAAAGTCACGATCTGCGTGGGCGTGGTCATCCTCGCCGTGTTGATCGCCCTGCCGCTCATGTCGTTGTTGCCCGAGAGCAACAGCCTGCAGGTCTCGGCCTACACCCTGACGCTGGTCGGCAAGATTCTCTGCTACGCCATCGTCGCGCTGGCGCTGGATCTGGTCTGGGGATACGCAGGCCTGTTGTCGCTGGGCCACGGCCTGTTCTTCGCGCTGGGCGGTTATGCCATGGGCATGTACCTGATGCGTGAGGCGTCGGGCGACAGCTTGCCCGCCTTCATGACCTTCCTGTCGTGGACCGAGCTGCCGTGGTACTGGGTCGGCACCGAACATTTTCTATGGGCCATGTGCCTGGTGGTGTTGGCGCCGGGCTTGCTCGCGCTGGTGTTCGGCTTCTTCGCCTTCCGCTCGCGGATCAAAGGCGTGTATTTCTCGATCATGACCCAAGCGCTCACCTTCGCCGGCATGTTGCTGTTTTTCCGCAACGAGACGGGCTTTGGCGGCAATAACGGCTTCACCAATTTCCGCAGCATTCTGGGGTTCAGCATCACCTCCCAAGGCACTCGCGCCGTGTTGTTTTTACTGACCGTCGTGTTGCTGGTCGGCAGCCTGTTCGTGGGTTGGCGTCTGGCCCGCAGTAAGTTCGGCCGCGTGCTGACGGCCGTGCGTGACGCGGAAAACCGCCTGATGTTCTGCGGCTACGATCCACGCGGTTTCAAGCTGTTCGTCTGGGTGCTCAGCGCCGTGTTGTGCGGCCTGGCAGGCGCGCTATACGTGCCACAAGTCGGGATCATCAACCCAAGCGAAATGTCGCCGACCAACTCCATCGAAGCCGCTGTGTGGGTGGCGCTGGGTGGTCGCGGCACGTTGATCGGCCCGCTGCTCGGTGCCGGTCTGGTCAACGGCATGAAGAGCTGGTTCACCGTAGCCTTCCCTGAATACTGGCTATTCTTCCTCGGCGCGCTGTTCATTGTGGTGACGCTGTACCTGCCCAAAGGCGTGATTGGCCTGATCAAGAAAAGGGGCGAGCAATGAAAAGCACTCCGACTCCCGCTTTCGACCCTGTGCTGGACTCGACTCCCCACCCAAACAGCGACATCGGCACCAGCCGTGACGCGATCGGCTTGGGGCAGGTCGTCGGCGAAGGCCTGAACACGCTGCACGGCACCATCCTGAGCCTTGAGCACATCAGCGTGAGCTTCGACGGCTTCAAGGCACTCAATGACCTGCACCTCTACATTGGCGTGGGTGAGTTGCGCTGCATCATCGGTCCCAATGGCGCGGGCAAGACCACGCTGATGGACGTCATCACCGGCAAGACACGTCCCAGCCACGGCACCGCCTGGTTTGGCGAAACCCTGGACCTGACCAAGATGAGCGAAGTTCAGATCGCTCAGGCCGGGATTGGCCGCAAGTTTCAGAAGCCCACGGTGTTCGAAGCCCTGAGCGTGTTCGAGAACCTGGAGCTGGCGCAAAAGACCGACAAGTCAGTGTGGGCCAGCCTGCGGGCGAAGCTCAACGGCGAGCAGCGCGACCGCATCGACGAGGTGCTGGAAACCATCCGCCTGACGTCGTCGATGTCGCGTCCGGCCGGTTTGCTGTCCCACGGTCAGAAGCAGTTTCTGGAGATCGGCATGTTGCTGGTTCAAGACCCGCAACTGCTGCTGCTCGATGAGCCTGTCGCGGGCATGACCGACGCTGAAACCGAATTCACCGCCGAGCTGTTCAAGAGCCTCGCGGGCAAGCACTCGCTGATGGTGGTTGAGCACGACATGGGCTTCGTCGGCACCATCGCCGACCACGTCACCGTGCTGCACCAAGGCAGTGTGCTGGCCGAGGGCTCGCTTGAGGAAGTGCAGGCGGATGAGCGAGTGATCGAGGTGTATCTGGGGCGGTGATGCAGACTTTGATCGTTCCCGCGCTCTGCGTGGGAATGCATCCCGTGACGCTGTGCGTCACATAGCGGACGCAGAGCGTCCATCGCGGCATTCCCACGCGGAGCGTGGGAACGATCACCGGGAGAGTTCGAACATGTTGCAAGTAGAAAAGCTTCATCAGTACTACGGCGGCAGCCACATCCTGCGCGGTCTGTCCTTCGACGTGAAGGTCGGCGAAGTCACCTGCCTGTTGGGCCGCAACGGCGTGGGCAAGACCACGTTGCTCAAGGTGTTGATGGGCCTGCTGCCGGCCAAAGAGGGCGTCGTGCAGTGGGAAGGCAAGCCGATCACCGGCTTCAAGCCCCATCAACGCGTGCACGCCGGCATCGCTTACGTACCTCAGGGCCGCGAGATTTTCGGGCGCCTGACCGTGGAAGAAAACCTGCTGATGGGCCTGTCTCGCTTCCCCGGGTCCGAAGCCAAGGAAGTACCGACGTTCATTTACGAGCTGTTCCCGGTGCTGCTGCAGATGAAGCAACGTCGAGGCGGCGACCTGTCCGGTGGCCAGCAGCAACAGCTGGCGATTGGTCGCGCCCTGGCGAGCCGCCCACGGCTGCTGATCCTCGATGAACCGACCGAGGGCATCCAGCCATCGGTGATCAAGGAAATCGGCGCGGTGATCAAGAAACTCGCCGCCCGTGGCGACATGGCCATTCTCTTGGTGGAGCAGTTCTACGACTTCGCCGCCGAACTGGCGGACCAGTACATCGTCATGTCCCGTGGCGAAATCATTCAGCAAGGTCGCGGCGAACAGATGGAGGCCGAAGGCGTGCGTGGTCTGGTCACCATTTGACGCGCCGATCGGCTAAGGTAGACGCCTTCGAAACACGATAACGAGCCCTATGAATCTTCCTGCCCACACCGCCCTGTTCACGCCCAGCTGGCATGCCGAGCTGGAGCTGGGCTATGGGCGTTTCGGCGACAGCACGCGCCCTGTTCAGCGTCGCCACAAAGGCCCGCTGCGGGTGCAAAAACACCTGTACGCCGAAGGCCCCGAAGTCTGCCAGCACATCATCGTTCACCCGCCGGGCGGCATCGCCGGGGGTGATCGGCTGGACATCCATGCCAGCGTCGGCCCCGATGCCTGGGCGCAACTGACCAGCCCCGGCGCCGCGAAGTGGTATCGCGCGGCGGGCCCGGCGTATCAGCAGCTTGAGTTGGAAATCGCCGCTGGCGGAACGCTGGAGTGGCTGCCGCAGGAAACGATTGTGTTCAGCCAGGCCAAGGCCGAGCTCACGACGCGCATCGAGCTTGAAGGCGATGCACGCCTGTTCTATTGGGATGTGGTGGCGTTGGGTCGCCCCGCCAGCGGTGAGCGCTTTGATGAAGGCCATTTCCAGGCGCATCTGGACATTCGCCGTGACGGCAAGCTGCTGTGGCACGAACGTCAGCGCATCACGGGGAACGACGGTTTGCTGGATTCACCCGTCGGCTTGGGCGGCAAACCGGTGTTCGCGACGCTGATCGTCACCGGGGAAATAGACGCAGAATTGATGGAACGCTGCCGCGCACTGGCTGAACAGTCGCCGGTGCGAGGTGACCTGAGCCAGGTGCCGGGGCTGATCATCGCCCGCTGCCTGGCCGATGAAGCCCTGCATGCACGGGCCTGGTTGATCGAATTATGGAAAGTGCTGCGCCCTGCCCTGTTGGGCCGCGACGCGGTGGCGCCGAGGATTTGGAGTACGTAGCGATACCGACCACCTGTAGGAGCGCGCTTGCCCGCGATAAAAGTGTGTCAGTCGACACAGAGGTTGCCTGACACAGCGCAATCGCGGGCAAGCGCGCTCCTACATGAACGGTATCGGCTCATCTTATTCAGTTATTTGAAACGGAAAAAAACATGGATCTGACTCCACGCGAAAAAGACAAGATGCTGATCTTCACTGCAGGCCTGGTGGCCGAGCGGCGGCTGGCTCGGGGCCTCAAGCTCAACTACCCGGAAGCGATGGCGTTCATTTCGGCCGCGCTGCTGGAAGGCGCCCGCGATGGGCAGACGGTCGCTGAGCTGATGCATTACGGCACCACCCTGTTGACCCGCGAACAAGTGATGGAAGGCATTGCGGAAATGATCCCTGAAATCCAGGTCGAGGCCACCTTTCCGGATGGCACCAAGCTGGTGACCGTGCATCAGCCGATTGCCTGAAACACCCTTTGCACAAGTGAAAACGAACATGACGTATACGATTCGTGACGCACTGCTGACTGACATGCCTGCCGTGCTGGACATCTACAACGACGCCGTCCTCAACACCACGGCGATCTGGAACGAACAACCCGTGGACCTCGCCAACCGAGAGGCCTGGTTCGCCGCGCGCCAGACGCAGGCGTACCCGATTCTGGTGGTCGTGGATGACACCCATCAGGTGCTGGGCTACTCCTCGTTCGGTGACTGGCGCCCGTTCGAAGGTTTTCGCCACACCGTCGAGCACTCGGTTTACGTGCGTGCCGACCAGCGCGGCAACGGCTTGGGTCCATTGCTGATGAAGGCGTTGATCGAACGCGCCAGGGCCTGCGACAAGCACATGATGGTCGCCGCCATCGAAAGCGGAAACGCTGCGTCGATCCACCTGCATGAAAGGCAGGGTTTCATCACCACCGGACAGATGCCGCAGGTCGGCACCAAGTTCGGCCGCTGGCTGGACCTGACATTCATGCAGCTGGACCTGACACCGGGTGCCTCGGCGCCGCCGTCTCAGGCACCCGCAACAAAAAACGCCTAGCAACCCTGTGTGCCCTGATTGCTCTCTCTTGAAGGAAGCCGACTCATGAATGCCGCTCAGTTACGACGTGTCACCCGCGAAAGCTTTGCGCATTACCGCCACGGTCTGGTCGCGTTGCTGCTGGACGCGGTGCATCGAGGCGCATCGGTGGGGTTCATGGCCGACCTGAGCGCCGACGAGGCTTACAGCTGGTGGGAAAGCGTCAAGACGGAAGTCGAGCAGGGCAAGGTGTTGCTGTGGGTCGTTGTGCAGGAAGACCAGGTGTTGGCCACAGTGCAACTGGCGCTGTGCCAGAAGGCCAATGGGCTTAATCGCGCGGAGGTGCAGAAACTGCTGGTGCTGCATCACGCCCGTCGTCGCGGACTCGCGACGCAATTGATGAACGCCGTGGAACAGGCCGCGCAGCAGCACAATCGCGGGTTGCTGTTCCTCGACACGCTGGCGGGTTCGCCTGCCGAAGATTTCTACCGCGCGCTGGGCTACCAGCTCTCCGGCACGCTGCCGGACTACGCCTGCAACCCGGACGGCGAGTACCACGCCACTGCCATTTACTACAAGTTACTGTCGAGGAAGAGCGCATGATTCCTGGTGAATACCAGATCCAGCCTGGTGAGATCGAGCTCAATGCCGATCGCCGGACGATCACCCTCAGCGTCGCCAACAGCGGCGACCGTCCGATTCAGGTCGGCTCGCATTTTCATTTTTTCGAGACCAACGACGCGCTCACCTTCGACCGCCCCGCCAGCCGGGGCATGCGCCTGAACATCCCGGCCGGCACCGCCGTGCGCTTCGAACCGGGGCAGGCTCGGGAGGTTGAGCTGGTGGACCTGGCCGGCCATCGTCGGGTGTTCGGTTTTGCCGCACGCGTGATGGGCGATTTGTAATCGGCCCCCTTTCGAAAACGTATTGATCGTTCCCACGCTCCGCGTGGTAACGCCAGACTGGACGCTCGGCGTCCGTTTTGCGACGCAGAGCGTCAACAGATGCGTTCCCACGCAGAGCGTGGGAACGATCATTGAATCAAGGCGAACACATGAAAATTTCCAGACAAGCCTACGCCGACATGTTCGGCCCCACCGTCGGCGACCGTGTGCGCCTGGCGGACACCGAGTTGTGGATCGAGGTCGAAAAAGACTTCACCACCTACGGCGAAGAAGTGAAGTTCGGTGGCGGTAAGGTCATTCGTGACGGCATGGGCCAGGGCCAGTTGCTGGCAGCGGAAGTCGTCGACACGCTGATCACCAACGCATTGATCGTCGATCACTGGGGGATCGTCAAGGCCGACGTCGGCATCAAGGACGGTCGTATTGCCGCGATTGGCAAAGCCGGCAACCCGGACATCCAGCCAAACGTGACCATTGCCATCGGCGCTGCCACTGAAATCATCGCTGGTGAAGGCATGATCCTCACCGCAGGCGGCGTCGACACGCACATTCACTTCATCTGCCCGCAGCAGATCGAAGAAGCCCTGATGAGCGGCGTCACCACCATGATCGGCGGCGGTACAGGCCCGGCGACCGGCACTAACGCAACGACCGTCACCCCCGGCCCCTGGCACATGAAGCGCATGCTGCAGGCGGCCGAAGCGTTCCCCATGAACATCGGTTTCACCGGTAAAGGCAACGTCAGCCTGCCTGAACCGCTGATCGAGCAAGTCAAGGCCGGCGCCATTGGCCTGAAGCTTCACGAAGACTGGGGCACCACGCCCGCCGCCATCGACAACTGCCTGAGCGTGGCCGATCAATACGACGTTCAGGTGGCGATCCACACCGACACGCTGAACGAGTCCGGCTTCGTCGAAACCACGCTGGGCGCGTTCAAGAATCGCACCATCCACACCTATCACACTGAAGGTGCCGGTGGTGGCCATGCGCCGGACATCATCAAGGCCTGCGGCTTCCCCAACGTGCTGCCGAGCTCGACCAACCCGACCCGGCCGTTCACCCGCAACACGATCGACGAGCACCTGGACATGTTGATGGTCTGCCATCACCTGGACCCGAGCATCGCCGAAGACGTCGCGTTCGCCGAAAGCCGTATCCGGCGCGAAACCATCGCCGCGGAAGACATCCTTCATGACCTCGGCGCGTTCTCCATGCTCAGCTCCGACAGCCAGGCCATGGGCCGCGTGGGCGAAGTGATCATGCGCACCTGGCAGACCGCCGACAAAATGAAGCGCCAGCGCGGTCCATTGCCGGGCGATGGCGAAGGCAACGACAACTTCCGCGCCAAGCGCTACATCGCCAAGTACACCATCAACCCGGCGATCACCCACGGCATCAGCCACGAAGTCGGGTCGGTCGAAATCGGTAAATGGGCGGACCTGGTGCTGTGGCGCCCGGCGTTTTTCGGGGTGAAACCGACGCTGATCCTCAAAGGCGGCTCCATCGCAGCAAGCCTGATGGGCGACGCGAACGCCTCGATCCCCACCCCGCAGCCCGTGCATTACCGCCCGATGTTCGCCAGCTACGGCAGCTCGCTGCACGCCAGCAGCATCACCTTCATCAGCCAGGCCGCGATGGACGCCGGCGTTCCCGAGCAACTGGGCCTGAAGAAACAGATCGGTGTCGTGAAAGGCTGCCGCAGCGTGACCAAGGCAGACCTGATCCACAACGACTACTTGCCCCACATCGACGTCGACCCGCAGACCTATCAGGTCAAGGCCGACGGCGTGTTGCTGTGGTGTGAACCGGCGGAAGTGCTGCCGATGGCGCAGCGGTATTTCCTGTTCTAGCGGGTAATAGCGCGGGCTTCTGTGGGAGCGAATTCATTCGCGATGCAAGGGTACAGCCGATAAATAAGTATCGACTTTGCCGGCCTCTCGCGAATGAATTCGCTCCTACAGGTTGGACTGCCAATTTGAGTGCTCAAATTCCTTGTTCTTCCCGTCACGACATGGCGCTAAGATGGCCCCACTTCATTCAGCGCCATGCCAGCAAGGTAGTAACCCATGCGTCTTTCCGACTTCATCGCGCAGAACGTGGACCGCATCGTCGATGAATGGGAGAAGTTCGCCGCGACGCTGACCCCGGCCGCGGAGTCGATGAACAGCCTCGAGCTGCGCGATCACGCGAAGGCGATTCTGCTGGCGGCCGCGCGGGACATGAACACGGCTCAGACCAAAGCGGAGCAGATCGCCAAGGCGCAGGGCGAGGACGTGGGCAAGACGCCAACGCTGGACCAGGCCGCCGCCAGCCATGGCGAGCTGAGACACACCGTGGGGTTCGACCTGGTGCAGATGACCTCTGAGTTTCGTCATTTGCGCGCAACGGTCATCCGGTTTTGGGCCGAAAGCCTGACTTCCCCGGAGATCGCCCACTTTACCGACATGATTCGCTTCAACGAAGCCATCGACGAAGCTCTGGCCGAATCCACCGCCGCGTACGCCGAACGCGTCACGCGCTCGCGGGATATCTTCCTCGCCATCCTGGGCCATGACCTGCGTGCGCCGCTGCAGGCTATCAGCATGTCGTCCGAAGTGCTGATGCGCAAAGCCGGGCTGGGCGACGCCGAAATGGCGTATATCAAGCGCATCAAAAGCAGCACCAAACACATGGCGACCATGGTGAGCGACCTGCTGGAGTTCGTGCGCAGCCGTCTGGGCGTGACGCTGCCCATCGAGCGTAAACCCATGGAAATGACCGTCGCTTGCCGTGATGCCATCGATGGAGCCATCGCCGGGCACCCGGATTGCGATCCGAAATTCACCACGACCGGTGACACACAGGGCGAATGGGACCGTTCGCGAATCGATCAGATGCTGCAGAACCTGATCGGCAACGCCCTGCAACACGGTGCCGCGACGCACAAGATCAGTGTTTCGCTGGTGGGCAGCGAGAGCCATGTCAGCCTGTCGGTGCATAACAACGGCGAGCCCATTGCTGAGGAAGCGATAGGCAGCATCTTCGACCCGCTGGTGCGCTCGCTCAATGAAGAAGCCGGCACGCACAACCCGTCAACCAGCTTGGGGTTGGGGTTGTTCATCGTCAAAGAAGTGGTCAATGCGCACAAAGGTAGCATCACCGTGACGTCGAATTTCGGCGACGGGACCACGTTTACCGTGGTGTTGCCGAAGAAAGGCTGAGGATCACCGCCGCTGCGGCTGTTGATTCTGGCCGGAGGCCGTAGGAGTGCAGCTTGCTGACGATCTGCTGCGAAGCAGCAGTAAAGCCTGAGCATGCGGAGTGTCAGGTAAGTCGGATCGTCAGTTGTTGCTACTGCTTCGCAGCAGATCGTCAGCAAGCCGGACTCCTACGCCCTCCGGGCAGAAGCCAGATTGCACCCACCGCTCAATCGTGTAGAAACCTGCCCAACCGCTGCTTGAGCATGCGGTTCTCAGCCCGCACCTGCTCAAGCTCGTCCAGCAGGTTCAGCGCCAGGGCGACGCCGTCCCACTCCATTTCAAGATCGTGATGCAATTTGGCCGCACGCTTGGCCACCGACAACGAAGACGTGTCGAACAGCCACTCGTCCGGCCTCTGCCCCTGGGGTTCGACGATGCCGTGCTCGACGATCTCTATGACATAGGCGACCGGCATGTCGACCACCTGACAGAATTCCTGCATGTCTACGACCAGGGTATTGCTCATGATCAGCTACTCCATTGGGCCCTCGGGTCGAACGCGGCCTTTTCAGCCAGCTTCTCCCACAGCGCCTTGGTGGCGTCATCGGTGGACTTGGGCATGACGATCTTCAACTGCGCATACAGATCACCACGCTCGCCCTGCTTGTTTAACAGACCATTACCTTTGACCCGCAATCGCTGACCACTCTGGCTGTCCGGACGAATGGTCAGGTTGATCTTGCCGGTTAGCGTCGGTACGGCGACCTTGGTGCCCAATGCGGCTTCCCAGGGTGCCAGCGGCACGGTGATGATCAGATCGTGGCCCTCAACGTCGAACTTGGGGTGAGGCGCCAGACGAATGGTCAAGAACAGATCACCGTTTTCACCCCCGGCCACGCCCGGAGCGCCCTGACCTTTGAGACGAATGCGCTCACCGTCAGTAACGCCCGCCGGAATCTTCACGTTCAAGGTTTTCGTGATGTCGGCCATCCGCTGACCATTGGCGCTGTGTTGCGGCACCTTGAAGCTGATCTTCTTGGATTCGGTCGAGAGGGTTTCCTCAAGGAAAATCGCCAGTTCCATTTCCACGTCTTGTCCTCGACGACCCGCGCTGCGCGGTCGACCGCCTTGCTGGCCGCCACGATTACCGAAGATTGAGCTGAAGAAGTCGGAGAAGTCCCCGCCTTCGAAACCGCCGCCGCCACCAAATCCCGGACCTGCGCCCGCGCCACCACGCCCCTGCCAACCCGGAGGCGGCTGGAAACGGCCTTGCTGGCCGTATTTGCGGATGTCGTCGTACTCGGCGCGCTTCTCGGGATCGCTCAGCGCTTCATAGGCCTCGGACGCCTCTTTGAATTTGTCTTCCGCGCCCGCTTCTTTGCTGACGTCGGGGTGATACTTGCGCGCGAGTTTGCGATAGGCGGTCTTAATCGTCTTCTCGTCCGCCGTCGGCTCTACGCCAAGAATCTTGTAATAGTCTTTGAAGTCCATCTAACGGTCACCCATTCCGGATAATCCAGCACAGTTCCGTATCGCGTTATCAGATGAGAACGTTGGCCGCGCTGAATGTTGCAAGGTTATCGGCACACGGCCTCGCGAGCTTGAAACGTCGTTCAGACCGGCCATGTGCAATAAAGAGTTGCCTTGAAGATTGGGGGTCTGAGGCCCCAGTTCAAGCCGTCGACGTGAAATAGACACCGATAGATTGAAAAACCGACATTGAGCGCTACGAAACGCCCGCGTACTCGCATACACTGCGCGGCCGTTTTTTGACTGGAACGTTAAGAACATGAGCACCCCATCCCCAGCCCGTGCCGTTGGCATCGACTTCGGCACCTCCAACTCCACGGTCGGCTGGCTGCGCCCCGGAGCGGAAACGCTGATCGCGCTGGAGGACGACAAGATCACCCTGCCATCGGTGGTCTTCTTCAATATGGAGGAGCGCCGTCCGGTTTATGGCCGTCTGGCCTTGCACGAATACCTGGAAGGCTATGAAGGCCGCCTGATGCGCTCGCTCAAGAGTTTGTTGGGCTCAAAGCTGATCAAGCACGACACCAGTGTGCTGGGCACGGCCATGCCGTTCAAGGACTTGCTCGGGCTGTTCATCGGCGAGCTGAAAAAGCGCGCCGAAACCGCGGCCGGCCATTCATTCGAGCAAGTGGTGCTGGGCCGCCCGGTGCATTTCGTCGATGACGACGCCGCCGCCGACCAGGAAGCCGAGGACACGCTGGCTGAAGTGGCGCGCAAAATCGGCTTCAAGGACGTTTCGTTCCAGTTCGAACCCATTGCGGCGGCCTTCGACTACGAGTCGACGCTTGCGCATGAAGAACTGGTATTGATCGTCGACATCGGCGGAGGTACGTCGGACTTCTCCCTGGTGCGCCTGTCGCCTGAGCGCCGCCTGGTCGATGACCGTCAGAGCGACATTCTGGCCACCGGCGGCGTTCACATCGGCGGGACTGACTTCGACAAGCAGTTGAGCCTGCAAGGCGTGATGCCTTTGTTTGGCTATGGCAGCCGCATGAAAAGCGGTGCCTACATGCCGACCAGCACGCACATGAACCTGGCCACGTGGCACACCATCAACTCGGTGTACTCGCAGAAATCACAGCTGGCGCTGGGCAGCATGCGCTACGACATCGAAGACACGCTGGGCATCGACCGCCTGTTCAAGCTGATCGAACAACGTGCCGGGCACTGGCTGGCGATGGAAGTCGAAGAAACCAAGATCCAGCTGACCCACGCCGAAAACCGTGTGGTGCCGATGGATCGTGTCGAGTCCGGCCTGACCGTCGACCTGACCCGCGAGCTGTTCGAATCGTCCATCGAATCGCTGCTGGAACGTGTCCGTGAAAGCGTGACCCGCCTGTTGAACGATGCAGGCGTTGGCGTAGCCGATGTCGACACCGTGTTCTTCACCGGCGGTTCGAGCGGCATCCCGGCGCTGCGCAACAGCGTGGCCGCCATGCTGCCAAAGGCGCGGCATGTGGAAGGGAATATCTTCGGCAGTATCGGAAGTGGTCTGGCGATCGAGGCCAAGAAGCGGTACGGCTAACAACGCCAGCTCCTAACGGTTTGCGCCCCCCTGTAGGAGCGTGGCTTGTCCCGCGACCGGCGGGGAACCCGTCGTAAAGCCAGCGCAGCAGTGCAACTGTGACACCGCGTTCTCAGGGTTTGCTGCCGGTTACCGGCAGGTCGCGGGACAAGCCGCGCTCCTACGGGGATCGGCGAAGGGCGTTACACCAACTCCGCCCTGCGCAGCTCGCTTTTGAGATACGCATAGTAGATCGGCCCTGCCACCACGCCGGGCAATCCGAACGCCGCTTCGAAAATCAGCATCGCCAGCAGCAACTCCCACGATTTCGCACTGATCTGCCCGCCTACAATTCGCGCGTTGAGGAAGTACTCGACCTTGTGAATGATGATCAGGTAACCCAGCGCTGCCATTGCCACCCAGATCGACAGCGACATGCCGACAATGAAAATCAGCGTGTTGGACATCAGGTTACCCACCACGGGCAACAAGCCCAGCAGGAAGGTCAACACGATCAGGGTCTTGGTCAGCGGCAGGTGTACGCCGCACAGCGGCAGGATGACGGCCAGGAAAATCGAGGTGAACGCGGTGTTCAGCAGGGAAATCTTGATCTGCGCGAAAACGATATTGCGAAACGCCTGACTCAACAGATGCAGACGCTCGAACAGCGCCGCCGCCAGTGGTTTGCGCTTGGTGACATCGGGAATGCGTTGCAACGCGATGATGGCGCCCAGGACCATGCCGATCAGCAGGGTCACGAACATATGCGCCGCGCCCTTGCCCAACAGCTGCAACTCGCCGATGTGCTTGGTCAGCCAGGCGCTGAGCGACACCTGAAACTCGGTCGCACTGGCGGGCAGGTAGTTATCGATCAGAGGCGGTAACTGGCCGCGAGCGCGCTCGACCAGAATCATGAACTTGTCCAGCGAAGCACCCGGGTTTTCCGCCTCATGCAGCAGAAAGCTGATGGCCCCGGCGAACAGCAGCGACAGCACGGTGACCACAATCGTGCCAAGCAGGGCGACCGCCAGCCAACGCGCGCGCTCACCGGCAATCAGCCGTTGCAACTGCGGGGTCAGCATGTCCACGAGTTCATAGACCAGCAAGCCAGCCAGCAGGCTGGGCAACAGATTGAGCGGTAGCACGAGCAGCAGACCACCGAACACAAGGATACAACTGGCCAGATACACTTGACGCGGCGAAAACGTTGACATACAGCCTCAAACGAGCGGCTTGAAAAGATGGGCAGTCTGCCAGCGTTCCCCGTTGAGGACCAGCGCCGGAAGTGTCGTTAGTCGCTTGATCGGGGGCCCTGAACAACTGTGGGAGCGAATTCATTCGCGATTGACCCGTGCAGCCGACACATATTGATCGGCTGCCAGATTTTTCGCGAATAAATTCGCTCCCACAGACCCGCGTTACCTGAAAATATCAGTAACAAATAACCTACTTTTTCTTCAAGCAATCACTCATGAAGGCTTTGCGCGCATCGCCTTTCAACGCCTGCGTCGTGGCCGTCGCGTTGCAGGTTTTCATTTTTTCCTGCTGGGTCGCCGCCGGAGCGGGCGCAGCCTTCAGACAGGTGCTCATGAACGCCTTACGTTCATCGCCCTTCAGCGACTTGGCCGTGGCGTCGGCATTGCAGGTGGTCATCTTGTTTTGCTGCGCGGTGGCGGCAAACCCTTGAGCACACATCAACAAGCCCATGACCAGCAGAGGAACACGCAGCATTTTCATCGACATTCTCCAGGAGCGCCGCGCACCCGCGCAGCTTTCGGAGCAGTGTAGTCAAAGAATGTTGCGACATATTTCAGCGAAATCTACCTGTGAGGTAGACGCAAACGCTGACAAGCCGATAATGGCGCCTCACTCTGCTGCCGGTTTCTTCATGCAATACCTTTATCCACTGCTCACCGTCATGATCTGGGCGGGCAACAACGTCATCACAAAAGCGGCCGCAGGCCGCATCTTTCCGGCTGAGATCGGCTTTTACCGCTGGCTGCTCGCGGGCCTGCTGTTCACCCCCTTCCTGCTTGGCCCCGTGCTGCGCAACCGTGCCGCGATCAAGCCGATCATGGGCAAAGTGGTCGTGCTGGGTGTTCTGGGCATGGCGATTTATCAGAGCCTGGCCTATTACGCAGCGAACATCACCACGGCCACCAACATGGGCATCATCCTGTCACTGGTGCCGGTCATGACGCTGGGCATGTCGATTGCCAGCCTCGGCACGACGTTGACCGCGGGCGCGCTGGTCGGCGCACTGGTGTCGTTTGCGGGTGTTCTGCTGGTAGTGTCGCAGGGCAGCTGGGCTGTATTGATCGCACATGGCGTCAATATGGGTGACCTGATGATGCTGGTGGCCACATTGGCCTACGCGACCTACAGCACACTGCTGAAGAAATGGCAGCTGCGCATGCCACCTTTGCAACTGCTTTATCTGCAGATTCTGGTGGCGATCGTCGCGCTGTTTCCGCTTTTCCTGATTTCGCCGAAGACCGGTTTGAGCGCGAGCAACATTCCCTTGGTGCTCTACGCATGCATCCCGACGTCGATGATCGCGCCGCTGTTGTGGATGAAAGCCATCGGCATTCTCGGCCCGAGCCGCACAACGCTGTTCTTCAACCTTGTGCCGATTCTCACGGCACTGGTTGCAGCGCTGGCACTGGGTGAGCAACTGGCCGCCTATCACTTCATCGGCGGTGCGATGACGCTGGCTGGCGTGATCCTGGCCGAACGCTGGACCACGCCGCTGCGCCAGAAGACGATCAAGCGCGCGACCTGACTCAGGCTTTTTCAACGCTCTCGGTGCTGTGAATCGACACGTCGGTGATGCCCGCGACATGGGGCAGATCAACGTGAGGGTTACCGGCATCGAGCGGATCGTCGTCCAACGCCACGTGGTGCTTCAATGCCAGTTCGTGAACGACTTCAATAATCGGCACGTCCAGGTCCTCGATCACATCGACATGGTGTTCACCGGCCAGCGTGTACTCGATCTCATACAGTTCTTTATCGCTCATCGCATCACTTCCTTAGCGACCCGTTCGGGCCTACTGATTACGAACTACGTCTCATAAAGTCAAAGACCGGCAGCTTTCAAGCGGCTGGCGTGCTCGAGAAACAACCCCACAGGATTGGCCCCCTTGCCCACCAGACCGAGGTGCTGGTTGACGATGTCAAAATGGTCGAGCGGAAAGTCGTCACCGATGACTGTGCCCAGATGCGAACTGAATCGCCCGACCATGCCATCAGATTGACCCCGCTCTTTCTTGAACGTGCGAGCGAATATTCGGCACGTGAGATTGGTGGTATCGAACAGGTTCTTTCCTCGGTCAGTACGACCGGGCTGCAGCGTCCCGGACCAGGAGTAATAGCGCACCCCGTTGACCAGTTCGTCACCCTGCCCGCCCCAGGTGTTGGGCAGACCCTGCGGGAACAACTTATTGAAGCGAGCGACGCCGCTGGTGGTCAGCGAATGGTGCGCCGCATCGACGTCGGTGGGCAGACGGGTGCCGCGATACCCGGTGTCCAGCGCCGCCAGCACCAGTGTGGTCAGGCGAATCGCGGCATTGACCAGCCGTCCGCGCACGGTGCTCTGAGGGAAATGCTCTTCGAGGTAGTCGGCCAGTTCCGAGCCGTGGTTAGGCCCGGCAACCGATGTCACCGAGGCCACCAGATCTGGACGCACACCTGCCACATAGCGAATGGTCAATGCGCCCTGGCTGTGGCCGATCAGATTCACCTTGGTCGCGCCGGTTTCCCGCAGGATGTCTTCGATTCGAGCCAGTAACTGCTCGCCACGAATTTCGGTGGAATTGACGGCAGACACCATCACCGGAATGACGGTCGCCCCACCGCGCCGCAAGGCGGTCACGATGCCAAACCAATACGGATAGACCACCAGTTTCACGAATCCCAACAACCCGGGTACCAGCACGATGGGATACCGCGTGGCCTGTTCTTGCGTCATGAGCGATTGAGTCCTTATGTCGAGTTCAGATCACCCTGTGGGAGCGAATTCATTCGCGCTGAGGTGGGTCAGGCGACGAACCTCTATCGGCTGATCCGGCCAATTGTCGGAATGCTGCCCGGATTAAATTCACTCCCACAGGTACAGCGTTCGGCCACCGACCTCGATCGCCGGATGGACAAACGTTAGCCGCAAACCATTCATCCATCATGACAAGCACAGTAATGCCCCATCGCCATCTTTCAATCGAACTCTTTCCTTCGACCGACGCTCATAAGTGCAACGGGCCAATGAGGGCCTTTCTGTGGAGTGACTGGTTATGTACAAGCAATCTCTGGCAGTCGTATTTGCAATGGCCGCGTTGGCTGGCTGTACATCGACAACCCTGCAAAACCCCGTGGACTTCGCGACTTATCGCAACGAGCCGCTGGTCAAGCAGGTAGAAGACGGCATGACCGAGCAGCAGGTGCTGACCATCGGCGGCGAGCCTTCTACCCGCGTGCATCGCAAGGTTCATCCAGGCACCTGCAACAACTACATCCTCAATAAGGATGGTCATCAACAGGCCTACTACGTGACGTTCGGCGCCAACGACCGCGTAGACAGCAAGGGTTTCATGACCTGCGAACAGCGTGAGGCCAACGAGCGCGCGATGTAAGTCGGTAAACAAAATCAAACTTTTCCCGCCGCGCACCACTCACACCTTAAGACCCGATCTTGCCAGGCGTCGGTCCACGCGACCGACGCATCAAGAGCGAGACGGCTAAAACCGGATCAGCACCTGGAGAAAAATGATGAGCGATGTGCATTTAACTGACGTCAGCACCCTGCGCGAGCGCGCGCGTCACAACGTTGAAAACGGTGCCGTGACCGAAGGCTACGATGGCGACCGCGAAGAAATCATTCGCCTGCTCAACGCGTCGTTGGCAACCGAATGGGTCTGCGTGCTGCGCTACAAGCGCCACTATTACATGGCCAAAGGCGTGAAAGCCCAGGTCGCCGCTGCCGAGTTCCTGGAACACGCCGAGCAGGAAGCACAGCACGCCGACAAGCTTGCCGAGCGCATCGTGCAATTGGGCGGCGAACCTGAACTCAATCCCGACCTGCTGTCCAAGAACTCCCACGCGCAGTACGTGGCGGGCAACACGCTGAAAGAAATGGTCACCGAAGACCTGATCGCCGAGCGCATCGCTATCGACAGCTATCGCGAGATCATTCAGTACATCGGCGACAAGGATCCGACCACGCGTCGCATCTTCGAAGAGATTCTGGCTCAGGAAGAAGAACACGCCGACGACATGGCGGACATTCTCGACGGGCTTTGATGCCTGAACGGCAACGGAAAAGCCAGGACAGATGTCCTGGCTTTTTTGTGGGTGAGGGGCTGGAAACAAATCCCTGTAGGAGCGCGCTTGCCCGCGATTGCGATCTGTCTATGACAAAACTGTGTCTGACACGCCGACGTCTTCCGCATGCGGCCCAGACTAAGCGCGCTCCTACAGTATCGGCGCAAGCATTCCGGGTTTCACTTCACCGTCTTCGGCGCCTTGCCTGCGCGCATCTGCTCCAGCAATGGCGCGCATTGGTTGGGCTCACCACCACTCGGGGCGACCAACGCCAGCAGACCTGCCGCAGGCCCGACTGCAGCACCCAACAACACCATGCCAGCACCACGCAAAAGCAACGGGCCTGACTCCACACCCGCATTGGGCTTGATGAAAGGCCCGCGTACGTAGAGCGGCGAACGCAGGGAGAAGACACGGAAACCCTTCGACTCCGGCGTGATCTTCATGTCCAGTTGCTCGGTTTTCATATTCGCGGTGCCATCGACATAAATGATCGCGTTCTCGGTGTCGAAGACAAACAGGTTGGTCTTCGCCAGACCGTCCTTGATGCCCAGATGTGACGCCGCGCAATTGATCTTCACGTCCTTATCTCCGAACAGCTTGCCCACCACGTAGTTGCCCACGTTAAGCCCGGCGATCTCCATGAGCCCACGGCTAACGGCACCGTCGTTGACGACCATTTTCATCTCGCCGTTCGCCGTACCCAGCAACGCAGCAACGGAATTACCCTTGCCGTTGATGTCGGCGTCGCCGTTCAACTCACCGAAACTGGTCTTCATCGGCTCAAAGGTCGGGAACAGTTGCTTGAGCTTGAAGTTGCGCGCAGAGAGCTTCGCGCGCCCTTCCAGCGGCTGACTATGGCCATTGAGCTTGATGTCGGCGTCCAGCTTGCCGCCCGCCACACCGAAGCGCAGAGGTTCCATGCTCAGCTGGCCATCGTTGAGGACAACGTGGGTATAAAGGTCTGTGAAGGGCAACTCGGCACTCTGCACGATCTTCTTGCCAGTGAACTCGACGTCGGCATCCATTGCGCTCCAGCGGTCGGTTTTGAACTCTTCGACCGGCAGCACTTTGTCAGTCGGTTGCTTGCTCGCGCCGCCACGGTTTTTCTGCTCCGCATTGGAGTCAGCGCCGATCAGCGGTTTCAGGTCAGCCATCAACAGTTGATTGGACACCAGCGCGCCGGTCAGCTTGGGCCGTGGCTGGCTGGCCACGAAGCCAAGATCGCCATGGATATCGCTGTTACCGATCTTGCCGTTGAATTCTTTGTACTGAAAGGACGCCCCAGCCGGGTCGTGCAGCCTTGCGATCAAACGCCCGTCGGTGGAATACGGCGGCGAGTCGGGCAGCGTTACGCCGGTCAGCGGATACAGATTGCCCAAGCTGTCGCCCGAGAGTTTCAAGCGCAGGTCCAGCTCGCCCAGATTCTGGGGATCCGTCACGGTGCCGGCGACCGCCACCCGCGTGTTGCCAGCGCTCACGTCCGCCTGCACCGGAAACGGCAGGGCCGCGTCCTTCAGTGCCAGCAAACCGCCAACTTTACCGCTGCCGTTGAGCTTCTGGCCGTGGTACTGACCTTTCGCGGTGAAACCGAAGGCATAGTCCTGAGCCGAAGCGCCCTTGTCCGACACCTTCTTCGCTTCGCCGCTGCCAACGATGTCGCTGAACGGGATGGGTTTACCTAACGGGTCAATGACCACGTCGACCGAGGTATTGATCATCTGATCGTTGTAACTGACCAGGCCCTTGTCGAACCCAATGGAGCCAATATCCACGACCCAGCTGGAAGGTTTGGCATTCGGGTCGCTTTTTGGCAGATCAAATACCCAATTCGCACGACCGTCCGCCAGACGCTCGATCCTGGCGTTCGGTTCGGTCAGGTCGATGCGAGGGATCACAACACGCTGCGCCAGCAACGGTAGCGGCGCCAAACGCATCTCTACGCGTTTGAGGGTCACCATTTGAGGGTTTTTCGACCATTCGGGGTTACCCAATGCGATGTCTTCCGCCGACATGTGCGGCCAAGGGATCCAGGCGCGCCAACCGCCTTCATCCGGCTCTCGGCGCCACAGCACGGCCAGATTGCCGTTGATGGCAAACGGTCGGTGCAACTCGGCAGACACCTTTTCGTTGATGGTCGGCTTGAGCCGGTTCCAGTCGAACGTCGCGATAACAATGATCAGAACGGCCAGTAACAGCAGCAGAATGCCGACTGTCCAGGCGAATATCTTGCGGCCTCGCGTCATTGCGTTTTCTCCCCAAATACCGACGCCCCTTCCTGGGCGCGTCTCATACGTCTTAGCCCTTCGACTGACAAAAGCCCCGTGGGTTTGATGAAATCCGGAAATCCATGGCCATAAAGTTCCCTGACCGCCCGTTTGCGGGTATGAAAATAACCGCAAGCGCGGGCTGCAACGACGCGCAAAGCCCCGGATTAGAAGGCTTTGCCGGCTGAATCAATTCTGTCGATGGTCACCATCAGCCCTTTGAACTTCTTTAAATCCGGTACACCCGTAAAATTGGCTCCATGTTCACTTACCCGCCCTTTCGAGAGGCACCGTCCATGAAACGCCAACTGATCGCACTGACTCTTTCCCTCCTCGCCTCGAGCGCGTTCGCCATGCCTGCCAGCGAACAGCCTGTACTCGGCGAAGTGAAAGCTGCCCAGCAAGTGGGTCTGCCTACCTTGGCGCAAGACGGTCCAGATCGCCTGATCAACCAGTACCAGCGCGTCGCTGCAGAGGAAAACTGCAACAGCCTGGCGCACCGTTATCAGCGTGTTGCCGACAACGGCCCGGACCGTCTGGTGCAGCAATACCAGCGCGTTTCCTGATTCGCCCGTCGCTGCGAACGAGCCCGGCCATGATGCCGGGCTTTTTCATGTCCTGGGTCATACGCATCGAAACCCGGTTCGACGCAACGCAAACGCATTTGTTAGAGTGCTGACCATTCTTTCTTCAGATACCCGTCATCCAATGCTCCCCCGCGCCGAACAGAAACAGCAGACCCGCCACGCCCTGCTCGACGCAGCACGGGGACTGATGGAGAGCGGTCGTGGATTTGGCAGCCTGAGTCTGCGCGAAGTGGCCAAGACCGCCGGCATCGTGCCGACCGGTTTCTATCGTCACTTCGACGACATGGACCACCTCGGATTGGCACTGGTGAGCGAGGTCGGGCAGACCTTCCGCGAAACCATTCGCCTGGTGCGGCACAACGAGAACATCAACAGCGGCATCATCGATGCCTCGGTTCGGATCTTCCTCGATGTCGTCGCCGCCAATCGCTCGCAGTTCCTGTTTCTGGCGCGCGAACAATATGGTGGCTCCTTGAAAGTCCGCCAGGCGCTCGGCGCGTTGCGTGAGGCGATCATCGCCGACCTGGCGACCGACTTGGCGTCGATGGCCAAATTCCAGCACCTGAACACCGACGACCTTTCGGTCATGGCGGACCTTGTGGTCAAAAGCGTGTTTGCGATGCTGCCCGAGCTCATTGACCCGCCGCCCATCACCCTCGCCAAACACCTGACCCCGCGCGCGAAAATCACCCAGCAATTGCGCTTCATCTTTATCGGCGCCAAACGCTGGCAGGGGCTTGGCAGCACCGAGTAAGGCCTCGCGCTGCATCGCACGTATGGATGAGCCAGCTTGGGATGGCAGCGAATCAGCGGCTGCGGTGGTCGGATAATCAATCGAGTCGCGGGCAAGCGCGCTCCTACATGACGGTGCCGCCACTCCTAATGGCGCGCCTGCCCGCGAACGCTTTTACCTGCAAATGCACGCTATTGGTGCTGAATTCAGTCATGCGCACCAATACACGCCGTCTTGCCGCCCCATTCTCAATCACTCCCGCATTGTATGTAGGCAATTTCTGACCGCTCCGTCAGTTGGCAAGCCACTTGCTCTGAACATTGCATCGCACATTGCTGGAAGTTTTCCGATGCTGGTGATTCATCAACGAATCGAACCCCAAACTGAGTGGGCCGCCGAGCTGCATTTGAATTTCGAAGCGCGGAGCAAAAGCCGTCTGCGCTGTTTCAGTGCCGAGGGCGAAGACGTCGGTCTTTTCCTTGAACGTGGCCAGCCACCGTTGCGTGACGGCGACTTCCTGAAGGCCGAAGACGGTCGTGTGGTGAAAGTCTGCGCGCGCCCAGAGCAGCTCATGCACGTGACCTGCAGCAGCGCCTTCGAACTGACCCGCGCGGCTTATCACTTGGGTAACCGCCACGTCGCGTTGCAAGTGGGCGACGGCTGGCTACGTCTGCTCGACGACTACGTGCTCAAGGCCATGCTCGACCAGCTTGGCGCGACCACCGAGTCCATCGAAGCCCCCTTCCAGCCGGAACACGGCGCCTACGGCGGCGGTCATCACCATTCACGCGCGGGTGAAGAAGACTTCAACTACGCGCCTCGCATCCACCAATTCGGCGTGCGCAAATGAACAAGGCCTGGGCGCTGCTGCGTCTGGCCAGCCCGCAACTGCCGATTGGTGGCTACAGCTACTCGCAGGGGCTGGAGATGGCGGTGGAACACGCCATCGTCACCGACCCGGCCAGCGCGGGTCGCTGGATCGGCGACCAGTTGCTGCTTAACCTGGCGCGCTTCGAAGCGCCGCTGTTACTGGCGCATTGCACGGCCGCCGCTGAGGAAAACTGGGCGATGCTGCTGCAACTGAGCGAGCAGCATCGCGCCAGCCGTGAAACCCGCGAACTGCACCTGGAAAGCCGGCAGATGGGTTACTCGTTGCAGCAACTGCTCAGCGGCCTGCCTGAGCTGGATCAGCCCGCCCGTGACTTCCTTCAACAGATTGAAGAGCCGCACCTGGCGCTTGGCTGGGCGCTTGCCGCCCGTGCCTGGCAGATCCATCCACAGGATGCGCTGGCGGCGTGGCTGTGGAGCTGGCTGGAAAACCAGCTCGCTGTATTGATGAAGACACTACCGCTGGGGCAACAGGCCGCGCAACGCCTGACCAGTGAATTGCTTCCACTGCTGCAACACGCTCAGCAACACGCGACGGAACTCGACCCTGAACACATCGGCAGCGCCGCGTTCGGCCTGTCGCTGGCGAGCATGGCGCATGAACGCCAGTACAGCCGCCTGTTTCGATCCTGATTTTTTATGGCAGCGGCCACACCACGAAACGCACAAGAAGATTAACGGAGAGCATTTGATGAACAGCCAACCCCTGCGTGTCGGTATCGGCGGTCCGGTCGGTTCCGGCAAGACGGCCCTGACCCTCGCCCTGTGCCTGGCCCTGCGCGAGCGCTACAACCTTGCCGTGGTCACCAACGACATTTATACCCGCGAAGATGCCGACTTTTTGGTGCGCAACGAGGCGCTGGCGCCCGAACGCATCATTGGTGTGGAAACCGGCGGTTGCCCACACACGGCGATTCGCGAAGACGCGTCCATCAATCTGGAGGCCGTCGATCAATTGAATCGACGCTTCGAAGGCCTGGACCTGATCATCGTCGAGTCCGGTGGCGACAACCTGTCGGCAACCTTCAGCCCTGAACTGTCGGACCTGACCATCTACGTGATCGACGTGTCGGCCGGCGACAAGCTGCCGCGCAAAGGCGGCCCGGGCATCTGCAAATCGGATCTGCTGGTGATCAACAAGATCGACCTCGCGCCGCTGGTGGGTGCATCGCTGGAGATGATGGACCGCGACACCAAAAAGATGCGTGGCGACAAGCCGTTTGTGTTCAGCAACCAGAAAACCGGTCACGGCCTGGAGGACATCATCGCCTTCATCGAACGCCAGGGCCTGCTGACAGCCGCCTGATTCTTTCCCCCAAATCATTAAGGACAATCATTGATGAACGGCAAAAAAATCCTGAGCACCCTCGCGCTGTTGCTGGCCCCGGCATTGGCCTTTGCGCACCCGGGCCACGACGAAAGCGGGCTTGTGGCGGGCATCAGCCACCCCTTGGGCGGTGTCGATCACCTGCTGGCGATGATTGCGGTAGGCCTGTGGGCGGCCCAACAGAAAGGCGCCGCTCGCTGGGCGCTGCCGTGCACCTTCGTCGGCACCATGCTGATAGGTGGTTTGCTGGGCTTCGAAGGTCTGGAACTGCCAGCGCTGGAAAGCGGTATCGCGGCCTCGGTGTTTGCACTGGGCCTGGCCGTGGCACTGGCCGTGCGTCCTCCGCTGTTCATGGCCGTGACCGCAACTGCCCTGTTCGCAATGTTCCACGGCGTGGCGCATGGTCTTGAGCTGCCCGAAATGTCCAGCCCGTGGGGTTATGCGATGGGCTTCGTCGGCGCAACGGCTGCTTTGCATGCCGCTGGCTATGCGGTGGTGCGCTTCCTGCCAGCAGCGGCTGCGCCGATCGTGCGTATCGCCGGTGCACTGTCGGCCGCGACCGGCGTCTGGTTGTTTGCAGGTTAAGTCCGACGGGAGACTTTACGCCTGACCTTTAACCTCCGTGGGAGCGAATTCATTCGCGAGACCGTGGTACAGCCGATGTGAATGTGTCGGATGCTCCACTGCATCGCGAATGAATTCGCTCCCACAGGCATTGAGGTTGTCCACAGTCCGATCCCTCTCCCAAGCCTCAGCCGTCGTTCACATTGGCGGTAAATCCTGAACCTGTAGGAACACGCTTCTACAATTGATCCGCTTCTGACTCAAAATCCCCGTCCCCTGCTACCATGTCGCGCAATTTGCCCCTGCCGTGACGCCATCCGATGCCTGACGTTTCTCTTCCTCGCGCCAAGTCTGAACTGTCCGCTGTGTTTTCCACCGTGCAGCAACACTTCATGGATGTGATCGTGCCGCTCTGGCAGGGACCGGGCTGGAACGCCGAGATGGCGCTGCCGTTCGAGGCGCTGGATGCGCAGCATCAGCCGCTTCCTCCCCAGCGTTATCGCGCCATGGCGTGTGCGCGCCAGTTGTTTTTGTTCTCCAGCTTCATCGGCAACCCGCAGGTGCCGGAGGCAGACGTCCGGGCCGCAGCGCTGTTTCGTTCCCTGCAACGGCATTTCCACGACGCTGAGCACGGCGGCTGGTTCTACAGCATCGATCCACAGGGCGCTCCACTGGACCGCCGCAAGGACCTGTACACCCACGCCTTCATTATTTTCGCGTGTGCGCATTACTGGGCGAAAGTCCGCGAGCCGTTGGTGGAGTCGGTGCTCAACGCCGCGCTCAACGTCGTTGCCCAGCGTTTCGCCGACGGTGACGGCCTGTATGAATCGGTACTGGCCGAAGACTGGTCGTCGCTGGAAGCAGGTCCCCTGCAAAACCCGCTGATGCATCTGGCGGAAGCCTTTCTCGCCACGCTGGACGTGCGCGAAGACGCTGACACCCTGGCCGCGCTGGACAGCCTTGCCGAAGCGATGCAACGCCGCTTTGTGGATATCGAGCACGGGGTGATGCTGGAGAAACCGCTGGACGCTGTGGATAACTGGTCCGAGCCGGGTCATCAGTTCGAGTGGTTTTATCTGCTGGAGTCGTCCGAGCACCTGCGCGGCACGCCGCTGCATCGCTCACTGACCACGGCCTTTGCTCATGCGCAGGCACAAGGTGTGGACCCAACCACCGGCGCTGTCGCTGCGATGCTGGACGTGGACGGGTCGGTGAAAGACGGCACCCAGCGCATCTGGGCGCAAGCCGAATACCTGAGAGCGTTGACCCTGCGCCCTGACAGTGAAGAACTGCTGGCGCGCCAGCTGAATGCTTTACAGCAACGCTTTCTGCACCCGACCGGCTGGAACGAATGCCTGGATGTTCAAGGCCGGATCAGCCGCAGCGACATGCCGTCGACCACGCCTTATCACCTGGCGACCTGCTATATCGGTCTGGCTGAATATTTCAAAGCCTGATCAATATTGGCGCTTTTGATTCTGCCCGGAGGGCGGAGCGCAGCTTGCTACGCCCTCCGGGCAGAAGCGCGTCCTTACTTCGTCTCACCCCGACTGCGATCAATCGCAAAACCCGCCCAGGTCTGGCTCACCGGCATCAGCTCCAGGTTGTTCACGTTAACGTGCGCCGGGGTTTTCATGATCCAGAAGATCGTGTCGGCAATGTCCTGCGGCTGGATCGGCTCGGCGCCCGCGTAGGTGGCGTCGTACTTGGCCTGGTCACCGCCAAAACGCACCAGCGAGAACTCGCTTTCACACAGGCCGGGCTCAAGGTTGGTCACGCGCACGCCAGTCCCGATCAGATCGTTGCGCAGGTTCAGCGAGAACTGACCGACAAACGCCTTGGTGCCGCCATACACGTTACCGCCCGGATACGGATAGTTGCCCGCGACCGAACCCAGGTTGACGATGCTGGCGCCACGGCCGTAGGCAATCAGGCGCGAGAGCAGCAAACGCGTGGTGTAAACCAGCCCTTTGACGTTGGTGTCGATCATGGTGTCCCAGTCGTCCAGATCGCACTTGGGTGCCGGATCGATCCCCAGCGCCAGGCCGGCGTTGTTGATCAAACCGCGAATCTTGGCGAACTCTGCCGGCAGACCGTCGATAGCCTTCTCCATGGCCGCGCGATCACGCACGTCCAGCGTGAGGGTGTGAACCTTGGTCTGCTTCGACAATTCGGCGCTCAGCGCCTGCAGGCGGTCTTCACGGCGACCGGTCAGCACCAGCGACCAACCCGCCTCCGCGAAACGTCTTGCACAGGCTTCGCCAAACCCGGAAGTGGCACCGGTAATGAACACGGTAGATGTCATGTCGTTCTCCTGACTAAAGGTTGCGGGCTTATCAGATAAGCATCGAGTGAACGCAACCTGCGTTGCGTGTAGGAAAGCTCTGGAGAATGCCCGCGCAGATGGGTCGGGATCAAGCCTGCAGTGAAGATCGTCATACAACCTCCACGCTGTACAAAAAACGACCAAAAGCAGCAAGGCCTTGTGCTATCTGGCCTGCAAGCAGTTTTGCCCACGTTATCCACAGCCAGACCCACAATCTCTGGGGGCAACTCAAATACGCGCAACCCGCGCCATACGGGGCCTGTGGGTATGCGAGCCGGCATTTTTACTTGACCCGCTGAAACGTATCTGCAACGCAATTCACTCAGGACCCGCACAGTTGGACAGGATCCCGCTCTACACCCTAGGGATTGCGCTATCTGCGGAGGTCTTTCCAATGGTTGCACACAGAGTTATCCACAGGCCTGGACACTGCAAAAACTGTATAAAAAACCAGGCCGAAGATCGTTGACAAAACACTCGAAAATAACAGCTGAACTCACTGATCAAATAATGAACAGCGCGCCACAGGCCACGTAAACAAAGGCCTCCAGCCAGCTACTACCAACTTATTCACAGCCAGACCCACAGTAAAACTGAACAAGTCAAAACCGTGACAAAACAACCATTTGCAGCGGCTAACTGTCGCGCTTTGGCAGCTCTTCAAAATTGTTTTCCACAATTGGCGTTTTCATCTATAGCAGCACGGCTCTTGCTTTGGCTTTTGATCTTCGAACGCGACGGATCAGGCGACACAAATCGCGACTTGGGTGCAGGCCGAACGCAGGCGGTGCTTCGTGGGCCGAGCGGCATGGATGCCGCGAGAGCCGCCCCCCGCCATGGATGGCGGATGGCGGCGGGCCCACGGAGCATCGCCGGAGCTGAGGGAACCCGACGAAGTCGGGCCAAGCCAGGAGCAAGAGCGCTTTGCTTACTTTCGCGCTTTTCGAAAGTGAGTCGCCGAGGGGCGAAAAGGTGAATTCGCGCCACCCGAGACAATGGATATACATCCGAAATCAGCGCCCAACCGAGACCCAAACAAAAACGCCCGAGATGTCTCCATCCAGGGCGTCTGCTGCTACAAGACCACGAAAGAACTCAATGCCCGCCCAGATACGCGTTCCTGACTTCCTCGTTGGTCAGCAGCTCTTTACCCGTACCCGTCAGACGAATCTCTCCGTTCACCATCACGTAGGCGCGGTCAGACAGCTTCAGGGCATGGTTCGCGTTCTGCTCGACCAGGAAGATCGTCATCCCGGTCTGCGCCAGCTCACGCAGCGTTGAGAAAATCTGCTTCACGATGATCGGCGCTAGGCCAAGGCTCGGCTCGTCCAGCAGCAGCAACTTCGGACGGCTCATCAGCGCGCGCGCGATGGCCAGCATCTGCTGCTCGCCGCCGGACATCGTCATTGCGCGCTGATTGCGACGCTCCTTGAGGCGCGGAAACAGCTCGAACATGCGTTGCATGTCCTCGCTCGCGTACTTATCCCCAATCGGGATCGTGCCCATCATCAGGTTTTCTTCCACCGACATGTCGGGGAACACACGACGACCTTCCGGCGACTGCGCAATGCCGTTGGACGCAATGTAGTGCGAGGATTTGTGCGTGATGTCAGTGCCCTGATAAATGATCTGGCCGCTGGCAGCGCGCGGCTGACCGAAGATCGACATCAGCAGCGTGGACTTGCCCGCGCCGTTGGAGCCGATCAGGCTGACGGTTTCGCCTTCATCAATGTGCATCGAGACTTTTTTCAGGGCCTGAATCGGCCCGTAGTACACGTCGATCTCTTTCAGTTCGAGGATCGGCTTACTCATACCAACTCCTCTTCATCAGCACCCAGATACGCCGCGATCACCTTCGGATCGTTGCGGATCTGCTCCGGCTTGCCCTTGGCGATCACGTTGCCGTGGTCGAGCACGACGATATCGTCGGAAATGCCCATGACCATGCCCATGTCGTGCTCGATCAGCACGATCGTCATGTCGTGGTCGTCACGCAGGTGGCGAATCATGCCGCTCAGCGCTTCGGTTTCCTGTGGGTTGAGGCCTGCGGCCGGTTCGTCCAGGCAGATCACCTGTGGACGCGTGCACATGGCGCGGGCGATTTCCAGACGGCGCTGCTGGCCGTAGGAAAGCTCACCCGCCAGACGGTTGGCGCAGTCCACCAGATCGACCACTTCCAGCCAGTAGAAGGCCGTGTTCATGGCATCTTCTTCGGCCTTGCGATACCCCTTGGTGTTGAGGATGCCGGCGATCATGTTGCGGTTGACCCACATGTGCTGGGCCACGAGCAGGTTCTCGACGACCGACATTTCCTTGAACAGGCGAATGTTCTGGAACGTACGCGCCAGACCCGCGCGGTTCACCAAGTGCGTGCCGCCGAACATTTTGTAGAACAGGCGGCTGCCGAAACGCTTGGGCGACACGAAGTCGCTGGCGCGAAATTGCTCGCCGAGCAACTGGATGACGTTGGTCTTCTTGCCGCGTGCATTGAGTTCGATACGCCCGCCTGTGGCTTTGTAGAAGCCGGTCAGGCAGTTGAACACGGTGGTCTTGCCGGCGCCGTTGGGGCCGATCAGGGCGAAGATCGAGTTGCGGCGCACCTCCAGGCTCACGTCGCTGAGGGCCTTGATGCCACCAAAGTGCATCATCAGGTTCTCGACGGAAAGAACGATTTCGTCGCTCATCACGCGCCCTCCACTTTAGCCAGCACGCCTTTGCGTGGTTGTACGCCGGTACGGCTGATGCGGATCAGGCCACGTGGGCGCCAGATCATCATCAGCACCATCAGGATGCCGAACAGCAACACGCGGTACTCGGCGAAGCTGCGCAGCATCTCGGGCGCAACGGTCAACACGAACGCGGCGATTACCACACCGACGGTCGAGCCCATGCCGCCGAGCACGACGATCGCCAGGATCAGCGCCGACTCGAAGAAGGTGAACGAGGTCGGGTTGACGAAGCCTTGATAGCTGGCGAAGAACACACCGGCCAGACCTGCGGTCGAGGCACCGATGGTGAACGCCGAGAGCTTGACCAGCACGTGGTTCAGGCCCATGGAACGGCAGGCGATCTCGTCTTCACGCAGGGCTTCCCACGCGCGGCCGACCGGCATGCGGGTCAAGCGGTGCTTGACGTACAGCACGGCCAGCACGACCAGGAACAGCACGGCGTAGATGAAGATGAATTTCAGGTCCGGGTTGTATTCGAAGCCGAAGTACTCATGGATCGGAATGCCGCCATCTTTGGCCCGACGCCCGAACTCCAGGCCGAAGAACGTTGGCGAAGGCACCGGCACGCCGTTCGGCCCGCCGGTGAAGGACAGCCAGTTGTTCAACACCAGACGAATGATTTCACCGAAACCCAAGGTCACGATGGCCAGATAGTCGCCGTGCATGCGCAGGACCGGGAAGCCGAGGATGCAACCGGCGAACGCCGCCGCAATGGCCGCCAGCGGCAATGCCGACCAGAAGCCCAGCCCCAGATACTGATAACCCAGCGCCAGACCGTATGCGCCGATGGCGTAGAACGCCACGTAACCCAGGTCGAGCAGACCGGCCAGGCCGACCACGATGTTCAGGCCCAGGCCCAGTAACACGTAGATCAGGCCGAGGATGACCACGGTCAGCACGTACTTGTCGGCGAACACCGGGAAGATCAGGGCGATCAGGATCATCAGCGGAATGACGAAACGCAGTCGGGTCTTGTAACCCGGTGGCAGTACATGCACGCCGGAACCCGTGCTTTCGAAACTCTGCGCGATGGCCAGACCTTTTGGCGTCTGCAGAAACAGGCTCATGAAAAAGCGCCCGACGACGACGACGCCGACCAGTGCGGCAACACGACCCGGTTGCATGTTGAAGCCGTAGCCGTCGAGCACGATGCCGACGATCGGGCCAAACACGATGAGCGCCAGGAGGCCGGCAACGACCGCGTCGATCAGGCTTTGTTTGATATCGATGGGTTTGACAGGAGCAGACATGGTTATACCTTCGCCACGAGTGGGCGACCCAGCAGGCCTTGAGGACGGAAGATCAGAATCACTACCAGCAGGCCGAAACTGAACACGTCTTTGTAGTCGGAGTTGATCAGACCGGAGAATTGCGACTCGGCAACCCCCAGGATCAATCCACCGAGCATCGCGCCCGGCAACGAGCCGATACCACCGAGCACCGCTGCGGTGAAGGCCTTGATACCGATGACGAACCCGGCGAAGAAGTCGAAGGTGCCGTAGTTCATGGTGATCAGCACGCCGGCCAAAGCCGCCATGGCTGCACCGATGACGAATACGTAGGAGATGATCCGGTCGGTGTTGATACCCAGGATCGACGCCATCTTGCGGTCCTGTTGGGTGGCGCGGCACATGCGACCCAGCTTGGTGTACTTGATGATGTAGGTCAGCACGCCCATGCCGATGAACGCGGCAATCAGGATGAAAATCTTGGTGTACGTGATCTGTACGAAACCGCTGCCGACCTCGAAGCGCATGGCGCCTTCGAGCAGGGTCGGAACGCCTTGTTGGCGTGGGCCCTGGGCGATCTGTGCGTAGTTCTGCAAGATCAGGGAAATACCGATGGCGCTGATCAGCGGCGCCAGGCGGGTCGAGTTACGCAGCGGCTTGTAAGCCACGCGCTCGATGACGAAACCGTACACACCGGTCACCACAATGGTGAAGATCAGCGTGCCGAGAATCAGGAAAGGGAACGACTCGATACCGAAGAAGGACAGCACGGCAAGGCCGATGGCTGCAAGGTAGGCGGAGATCATGTACACGTCGCCGTGGGCGAAGTTGATCATGCCGATGATGCCGTAAACCATCGTGTAACCGATGGCGATCAGGCCGTAGACCGAACCGAGGGTCAGGCCGTTGACCATTTGCTGCAGGAAAATACCATCCATCACGCACGCTCACGAACTTGAAAGGCCAACCTGGCGCGTACCGGGTATCTCCTCGTGAGAGATAGCGGGACGGGCACGATGGCAACAGAAGAAATCCGGTGCTGCCTAAAGGCAGCACCGATTACCGGACAGCGTCGTGTCGAGGTTCCAAGCCCGCGACACGACGCTTCCGACTAAGCGCTCAACTCACTTCTGCTTTTCGAGCTGGTGATATTTGCCGTCTTTGTCCCACTGGTAAACCACGTAGTCGGACACCTTCAGGTCGCCTTTGGTGGTGAACTCTTTCTTACCCATCACCGTTTCCACGGGATGAGCCTTCAGCCACTTGGCGGCATCCTCACCCTTGGTAGACTTGGCGCCCGCGAATGCAGCCGCCAGGGTCTGTACAGAAGCGTAGGAGTAGAGGGTGTAGCCTTCAGGCTCGTAGCCTTTCTTACGGAATTCTTCAACCACGGCCTTGCTGTCAGGCAGCAGACGCGGGTCCGCGCCGAACGTCATGTAGACGCCATCAACATACTGGGCACCGCCAGCAGTGGTGACCAGTTCGTCGGTGACAACACCGTCATCGGAGACAAACTTGACATCTTTCAGGCCCTGTTCACGCATTTGGCGGACCAGAGGACCGGCTTCCGGGTGCAGGCCGCCGAAGTAAACGACGTCGGCACCCGTGCCGCGGATCTTGGTGACCAGGGCGCTGAAGTCTTTCTCGCCACGGGTCAGACCTTCTTCCAGGACAGGCTTCACGCCGCGAGCGGTCAGTTGCTTGGCGGTAGCGTCTGCCAGGCCTTTGCCATAAGTGTCTTTGTCATTGATGACCGCGACTTTCTTGCCCTTGAGCACGTCGACGATGTAGTCGCCGGCAACGATGCCTTGCTGATCGTCACGACCGCACATACGGAACATAGCGCTCAAACCGCGCTCGGTAACGTTCGGGTTGGTGGACGCAGGGGTGATCGCGATGATGCCGGCTTCGTCATAGACTTCCGAAGCAGGAATGGTCGAAGAAGAGCAGAAGTGACCCACGATGCCGACCATTTTGTCAGCGGCCGCTTTGTTCGCGACAGCGACGGCCTGCTTTGGCTCACAGGCGTCGTCGTACTGAGTCAGGGCGATCTTCTCACCATTGACGCCGCCCTTGGCGTTGATGGCTGCAGCCGCAGCTTGCGCGCCCTCCCAGAACTGTTTGCCAAACGAAGCGTTGGCACCGGTCATTGGACCGGAAACGCCGATCTTGATGTCAGCCTGCGCAAAAGTAGCCGCACCCATTGCAGTAGCGACTGCGAGTGCCAGAAAGCCTTTCCTGTAAAACGTCTGCGACATGAGTTGGTGCTCCTAGGTTTTTTAATTAGCACTGCGACCACAGAGTTGCTGTGAGCAAGTGGCGTGCCATCGGTTTTTTATTCTGAAAAAAGTCGTCGTTTTGTTGTTATTCGACTGTTTCTGGCCCTTTTTAATCAGGCGTGCAACCGTCTAAACCGCGCAAGGTGCAACCTTGCGACTTTTAAAGAGCAACCCTCCACATTTAACCGCGCAACCACGCCAGCCTGACCTGTACAACCCTGTTGTTACAGCCTGCGTCACCGAACTGCACACCGTCGGTGCGGGACCGCTACGGGACGCACCATTTCAGGTTAGTGGATGCGCGAAAAAGCGTCGTTTTACCACAGATATTTCGCCTCAGATGACAATTCTGAGGCATTGCCCTGCATGGTATAGCGAAAAGCCAGCCTCATATAAAGAGCTTCTTAAACCGATGGCCGAGAGCGGCTGCATGCTGGCGAAGGGAATCGGCAGAACAGACGCATCGCCGCTGCACAGGTAATCCGCAAACGCTTTACCGACCACCGTGCCGGTGGTGTTGCCACGGCCGTTGTAACCGGTGACCGCGACCAAACCCGGTGCAGGCTCGAACATGCGCAGCAGATGATCGGGCGTAAACGCGATGCAACCGGTCCAGGTGCATTCCCAGTCGACCTTTTTCAGGTACGGAAAATAGTGCTGCTGAACACGGTCGGCCCACGCTTTGAGGAACCATGTCGGCTTTTGGTTACCGTTACCCAGACTGCCCAGTAACAAGCGGCCATCGGCATCTCGACGAATGCTGCTCAGCACCTGACGGGTGTCCCACGAGCCTTGGCCGCCGGGCAAAATTTGCTGCGCAGCGTCTTCGGTCAGTGGCGCCGAGGCGACCTGGTAGTAATAACCGGGGAAGAAGTTGCGACGCAGGTCAGTCCACTCACCTTCGGTGTAGGCGTTGGAGGCAATCACCACTTGATCAGCGATGACCGATCCGTTTTCGGTGATCACACACCAGCGCTGGCCCTGACGCTCCAGGCGCTTGACCGGCGAATGGTCGAAACGTTGACCGCCCAGACGGGAGACAGCTTCCGCGAGGCCGCTGGTGTAGGCCATCGGGTTGATGGTCCCGGCACGATGGTCGAGCAAGGCGGCAGTGATTTCCTTCGTGCCGGTCGCTTCCTGGCAGGCCTTGCCGGTGAGCAACTCAATCGGAGCGCCGCGACGTTTCCATTGTTCTTCACGGCTGCGCAGGTCGATTTCGCCCTTGGCGTTATGTGCCATGTGCAGCGTGCCCTTGCGGGTCGCCTGGCAATCGATGCCGTACTTTTCGATCAGGCTGAACACCAGCGAAGGCGCGTTGCCAAGCATGGTGTTGAGCTGACTGCCGACTTTTTCGCCGAACCCGGCCTCGATCTCGTCAGGCGGAATCCACAGCCCGGCGTTGACCAGACCCACGTTCCGTCCCGAGCCGCCCTGCCCGGTGCGATGAGCTTCGACGATGGCGACTGTCTTGCCTTGTTCAAGCAGATGAATTGCCGCCGACAACCCCGTGATGCCTGCGCCGATCACGCACACATCGACGGTCACTTCCCCTTTCAACGCTGGCGCCTCGGGCCTCTGCGGCGTCAGCGTTTCCCACAGACATTCTTCGCGTAGCGGCATCGCAAAACCTCGGAAAGAGACACGTCTACCGATCGTTCCCATGCTCCGCGTGGGAACGCAGTTCATGACGCTCTGCGTCATACAAAAACGGACGCAGAGCGTCCATCAAGGCGTGCCCACGCAGAGCGTGGGCACGATCATCAAAATCCAGATACCGATGTCGTTCGTTCTGACGCCTTCGCGAGCAAGCTCGCTCCCACAGGATAAACACGCCAAAAAGTGTTCACAGCTCCCGTGGGGGCGAGCTTGCTCCCACAGGGCGGACACGTCCGGAAGGTATTCACAGCCCTGTGGGAGCAGCTTGCTCCCACGGGGTGGACACGTCCGGAAGGTATTCACAGCCCTGTGGGAGCGAGCAAGCTCGCGAATAGTGTCAACGCGGTACGTTTACTTACCGCGATTCAATCAATCAAACGTGATCCCTTGCGCCAGCGGCAACTCGCGGGAGTAGTTCACGGTTGCGGTCTGGCGACGCATGTAGCCTTTCCACGAATCCGAACCGGACTCACGACCGCCACCGGTTTCCTTCTCGCCACCGAACGCGCCGCCGATCTCTGCACCACTCGGGCCAATGTTGACGTTGGCGATGCCACAGTCACTGCCCAGCGCGGAGATGAACTGCTCGGCCTCACGCACGTCGGTGGTGAAGATGCACGAAGACAGGCCTTGTGGCACGTCATTGTTCAGGCGCACGGCTTCGTTGAAGTCTTCATAACCGACCACGTACAGGATCGGCGCGAAGGTTTCGCTGCGCACCACGTCGCTCTGCTCAGGCATCTCAACGATGGCAGGCGAAACGTAATACGCGTTCGGGAATTTGTCCGCCAATTGACGCTTGCCGCCGAAGACCTTGCCGCCTTCGCTCAAGGCTTGCTCCAGCGCTTCCTGCATGTTTTCGAAGCTTTGCTTGTCGATCAGCGGACCGACCAGATTGCCTTCCAGCGGATGACCAATGCGGACCTTGGCGTACGCCGCTTTCAGGCGCTCGACGAACTCGGCCTTGACCGACTTGTGGGCGATCAGACGACGCAGCGTGGTGCAACGCTGACCCGCCGTGCCGACGGCGCTGAACAGGACGGCGCGAACGGCCAGGTCCAGGTCGGCGCTCGGGGTCAGGATCATGGCGTTGTTGCCGCCCAGTTCCAGGATGCTGCGGGCAAAACGGGCAGCAATCTTCGGTGCGACTTCACGGCCCATGCGCGTGCTGCCGGTGGCGCTGATCAGCGCAACACGGGTGTCGTCCACCAGCGCTTCGCCGGCTTCACGACCACCGACGATGCACTGCGCCAGGAACTGCGGCGCATCAGGGAATTCAGCCGCAACGCGATCGAACAACGCCTGACAGGCCAGTGCGGTCAGCGGGGTCTTTTCGGACGGTTTCCAGATCACGGAGTTACCGCACACCAGCGCCAGCGCGGTGTTCCACGACCAGACAGCGACCGGGAAGTTGAACGCGCTGATCACACCGACCACGCCCAGCGGGTGCCAGGTTTCACGCATGTGGTGACCCGGACGCTCGGAGGCGATGGTCAGGCCATACATCTGACGGGACAGGCCGACCGCGAAGTCGCAGATGTCGATCATTTCCTGCACTTCACCCAAACCTTCCTGGGTGATCTTGCCGGCTTCCCAGGAAACCAGTTCGCCCAGATCGGCCTTGTGCTTGCGCAGGGCTTCACCGAACAGGCGAATCAGCTCACCGCGACGGGGCGCAGGCACCTTGCGCCAGGCATCGAACGCGTGCTCGGCGCGGGTGATGCGCTGCTCGACTTCGGCGGCACCTTCCCAACTCACCGAAGCGACCTGGCTGCCGTCGATCGGCGTATGAACAGGCTTGTCGCCTTTCTGATAAAGGGCAGGGTCGACACCGAGGCGGGATAGCAGATCGTTAAGCATGATTTCTCCTGAGTACTGGTGAACCGTAAACGCGAATGCGGAATACTGGAATTCGGTGCTGGCGGATGGGGATAGCTTCAGCGTGTAGTAATAGCTGGCCTTACGCAGCGCAACAAACGACGTTTAAGCGAGATATCATTCCGTTTTTTCATGCTGACGCTTAACAGGCCTGAATATGCTGAACAAACGCCACTTGCCCTCCGTCACGGCGCTGCAATGTTTCGAAGCGGTGACCCGGCACCTGAGTTTTACCCGAGCCGCCGAAGAGCTGAACCTCACGCAAAGTGCGGTCAGCAAACAAGTGGCGCAGCTCGAAGAACTGGTCCAGCACCTGTTGTTCAGACGCGTGCGCCGACGCCTGCAACTGACGCCCGCCGGTGCGTTGTATCTGGCCGAAGTACGCAAAGTGCTCACGCAGATGGAGATGTCCACGCACTTCCTGCGCTCCTACGGCGGCGAAACCGAAGTCCTGCGTGTGTCCACACCTTCGACCTTCGGCGCACGCTGGCTGGTCCCACGCCTCAAAGGCTGGCGCCTGCGTCATCCGCACATACACCTGGACCTCGTCAACGAACAGGAAAGCGACGATCTGGCGCAGAACCGCTGCGACATGTCGTTCTACTTCGGCCAGGGCGCGCGACCGGGCGCCGAAAGCGTAAAGCTGTTCAGTGAGGAACTGGTCCCGGTTTGCGCCCCGGGCAGTCTGCCCGACGAGCCCTTCACCGACCCGACTCAACTGGCCGACCTCGTCTTGCTGCAGAACGCCCATCGCCCGCAGGCCTGGCACGAATGGTTCGAGGATCAGGGTTATCAGACCGAACACAGCTACCACGGCCCGCGCTTCGAGACCTTCTACATGTGCATCCGCGCGGCGCAGGTTGGCTGCGGCGTCGCGCTGTTGCCACGGTTTCTGGTTGAAGAAGAACTGGCAGACGGCAAGCTGATCATTCCCTGGCCACACGCGCTCCCCAGCCGCGACGCGTACTACCTGGCGTACCCGGAGCATGCGGCCGAAGTGCCGAAGATTCGTGTGTTCGTGGAGTGGATGCTGGAGCAATTGGACCAGCCTACGCCGCAGTGAGGCCCGTTCACCTGATACCTGTAGGAGCGCGCTTGCCCGCGATTGCGGTGTTCCAGTTGACTAATATGTTGCAGACACTCCGCAATCGCGGGCAAGCGCGCTCCTACAGGCGATCGGGCCCCGCTGAAACATTTCTGCCCCAAGCCGCTCTGCGCTGGCATTATGTCCGTCATCGTCAATAACAGACCGGACGTAGTGGCCTGGAGCCAACACCAGGCGTTGCCACAAGGTTGTATGCGACACCGACTTGAATTCCACGGGCCGCACCCTGGCGGCCGCTGCTGGCTGGAGCGACACAATGAGTGAGAGCGCTTTCGCGGATCGCATCGTGCAGAACCTGCTCGATACCGACCTCTACAAGCTGAGCATGATGCAGGCTGTGCTGCACAACTACCCCAACGTCGACGTTGAATGGGAGTTTCGCTGCCGTAACAGTGAAGATCTGCGGCCTTATCTGAAGGAAATTCGCCACCAGATCGAACAGCTCTGCGATCTGTCCCTGAGCGTTGAGGAAACCGGCTTTCTGGAACGCATCAACTTCATGAAGCCGGATTTCCTGCGCTTCCTCGGCCTGTTCCGCTTCAACCTCCGGTACGTGCACACCAGCATCGAGAACGATGAACTGACCATCCGCCTCGCCGGCCCATGGCTGCACGTGATCCTGTTCGAGGTGCCGATCCTCGCCATCGTCAGCGAAGTGCGCAATCGCTACCGCAACCCCAATACCCTGCTGGTTCAGGCGCGCGATCAGCTATACCGCAAGTTTGACTGGCTGACCGCCTCGGCCACGCCCGATGAGCTGGCCGAACTCAAGGTGGCTGATTTCGGCACCCGCCGGCGCTTTTCCTTCGCCGTGCAGGAAGATGTGGTCTCGGTGCTGAAGAAAGACTTTCCCGGTCAGTTCGTCGGCACCAGTAACGTGCACCTGGCCCGCAAATTCGACCTCAAGCCGCTTGGCACCATGGCTCACGAATGGATCATGGCGCATCAGCAACTGGGCCCGCGTCTGATCGACAGCCAGATCGCCGCGCTCGATTGCTGGGTGCGTGAATACCGCGGTCTGCTCGGCATCGCGTTGACCGACTGCATCACCACCGATGCATTCCTCGGCGACTTCGACCTGTTCTTCGCCAAGCTCTTCGACGGTCTGCGCCACGACTCAGGCGATCCTGTGCAGTGGGCCGAGAAGTGCATCAGGCATTACCAGAAGCTTGGGATCGATCCGATGACCAAAACCCTGGTGTTCTCCGACGGCCTGAACCTGCCCAAAGCACTGGAAATATTTCGCGCACTGCGCGGTCGGATCAACGTCAGCTTCGGCATCGGGACCAACCTGACCGCCGATGTGCCAGGCATTGAGCCCATGAGCATCGTGCTTAAAATGACCGCCTGTGCCGGCCAGCCTGTGGCGAAGATTTCCGACGAACCGGGCAAGACGCAGTGCAAGGATCCCGAATTCGTGTCTTACCTGCGTCACGTATTCAAGGTGCCAGCCTGACTCGAGCACCCATCACACACTATTTCATGCCTATTTTTCTTCTTCTGCATAAGGAGTAAATCATGCAAGCCGTACAGCTCGAGATCGCCAAGGAGCTCAAGGTCCAGGCTCCGTTCGCCAACCAGGGTGAACTGGAAGCCGAAGTCGCGCGCCGTGTCCAGTTCATCAAGGACTGCCTGCAGAACGCCCGCCTGAAAGTGCTGGTGCTGGGCATCAGTGGTGGCGTCGACTCGTTGACCGCGGGCCTGATGGCTCAGCGCGCCGTCAAAGAACTGCGTGAAAGCACCGGTGACAACACCTATCAGTTCATCGCCGTGCGCCTGCCGTATCACATTCAGCACGACGAGCACGAAGCCACCGCCTCGGTTGATTTCATCAACCCGGACGAGCGTCACACGGTGGACATCGCGCCCTCCGTCAAGGCGCTGGTCGAGCAGGTGAAGGCCTTCGAAGGCCAGCCCGAGGCGGCCGTGGATTTCGTCAAAGGCAACGTCAAAGCGCGCACTCGCATGGTCGCGCAGTACACCATCGCCGGCGTTCGCGGCGGCCTGGTGATCGGCACCGACCACGCAGCGGAAGCGGTCATGGGCTTTTTCACCAAGTTCGGTGACGGCGCCTGCGACCTGGCGCCGCTGAGCGGTCTGGTCAAAAATCAGGTGCGCGCCATTGCCCGCCACTTCGGCGCGCCGGAGAACCTGGTCGAGAAAATTCCGACTGCTGACCTCGAAGATTTGATGCCGGGCAAACCGGACGAAGCGTCCCACGGCGTGACCTACGCCGAGATCGATGCCTTCCTGCATGGCGAGCCGCTGCGTCAGGAGGCGTTCGACATCATCGTCAACACTTACCGCAAGACCCAACACAAGCGCGATTTGCCGTACGCGCCCTAAAAGCAGCGTCGAGCGGCAAGCTTCAAGCAGCAAGGTGCGCAAGGCTTAGGACCTGCGGCCTGCCGCTTGAAGCTTGCGCGCAGCGGATCATTCGAAAAAGGAATGATCCCGTCGTTTTTTTTCGCTTGATGGCACTCGCCATCAAGGCTTACATAGGGTCCTGACTTTCTCGCTCAGAGCCGCTATCCATGACTGCTTTCCAAGGCCTCTTCTCTCTCGTCGCTTCCACGGTCGGACAACCCGCTGCTGACTGGCTCGAACACCGTGTGGAAGTCCCTCAGGCACTGCACGACTTTTCCTGGAGCGACGACGCGATTCATCGTGTGTGGCTCGCCGAGGCGCTGAACCTGTGCCTGTTCCACAAGCTGGTCGAAGCAGTGCCCGACGGGCTTCGCTACGTGGATGAGCAATATGAAAGCGGTCGTAAAGTGGTGTTCGATCACGGCGCAATCCGCACGGTGGACTGGGTACAGAACGGCGAGCTGCCAAGGGGTCGTCTGGCGTTTTCCCGACTGTTGGAGCCGCTGGGCTTCACGGATGTACGCACGTATCCGCTGACCAAACTGAACATGACCGGTTGGGGCTATCGCCAGATGGACCTGCCGGAAGACATCGCCCAGTTTTTTGTGTCTGAACTGCACCCCGGTCGCCTGAGCGAAGCATTTCAGAACGCTGTCAGCCGTGTCGTTGGTTCAAGCCGCGATCCGCTGAGCCACGAAGACATGAGCATTCTCAAGCGCCTGCAGTCGACCCGTCATTGCAGCCTCGAAGAAGCCACTCGGCTGTTGCCGGGCCTGTATCGTGCCTTCGGCCGCCAGCACGGTGCCGTGCGGGAAGACGATTACCGTCAGTTGCTCAGCGAAAGCGCGGAAATGGCGTGGATCTCGACCGAGGGCAACAGCTTCAATCATCTGACCGACCGGGTCGAAGACCTGGAAGCCACGGTTGAGGAGCAGATTCGGCGCGAGCGTCCGATGAAAGACAGCATTGAGGTTTCAGGCTCTGGACGCGTCATGCAGACGGCCTACAAAGCCTGCACCGTGAACCGCGAACTGCTGGATGCCGAAGGTGTGGTTAGAACGCACAAGGTGCCGGGCTCGTTCGTCGAGTTCATTCAGCGCAAGATCGACCCGGACAACGGCAAGATCGACCTGAACTTCGACAGCAGCAACGCGCAGGGGATTTTCAAGATGACGGCGTCGTAAGGACGCCAGTAAGACGGTAGGAGCGCGTTTGCCGCGATGCGTCGTTGAATCCGACGGCTCTACGTCGCCGAATGCATCTATCGCGGGCAAGCGCGCTCCTACAGGTGTCAGTCAGCACAAGGCCTGCATCACTTCAGCGTGATCGCGCCTTTCATCATGCTGATGTGGCCCGGGAACGAGCAGAAGAAACCGTACTTCTCTGCCGGATCCAGCTTCGACACGTCGATCTTCAGCGAATCGGTTTCACCGGCGCCGATGATCTTGGTGTGAGCGATGATGCGCGCATCACCCTCTTTCAAATACTGCTTGTCGATACCGGCGCTCAGGCCGTCGGTGGCGATTGGCTGCATATCAGCTTCTTTGCTGATCACCAGGTTATGGCCCATGACGTTCTTCGGCAGGCTGCCGGAGTGCTTCAGGTTGACCGTGAACTCCTTGCAGCTCTTGTCGATCTCAATCGCTTTGGTGCTGAACGTCATCTGGTCGGTTGAATCGACCTCGACCGAGCATTCAGCCGCCAACAAATGCCCACTGACCAGCGTCAGCAGGGATGCAACAACAAGCTTGCGAATCATGATGAGTCTCCTGAATGGGGTTGCTCTTGGTGTTTTTGTATACAAAGAGTGCCCTAACTTTAAACAATTTATCAACCGCTTATTATGAAACATGTCTGGGTCGGCTCTATCAGGGCCATCGAGACAATCAAGCAGCGGACAATACAGTGTCCTCCTAAGATGGCGTTGTCACTCATCAATCAGGACGATATTCATGCAACTCAATAGCCTTTTTCGCAGTTTGCTCGCCGCTTACGCCTGCGGTTCCAGCGGCAATTACCACAGCGCCGCCCAAGACTATAGCGACTACCGTCGGGCCTGACGCGGAGCGTTAACGCCTCGATTTCTGTCTTTGCGCTCGAACGGACGATCGGCGCGCGAAAAATACAACGCCGGGTCAGCGTCGTTCTGAGGCAGAATGACCAGACTTATCGTCTGCCTCGAGGACTGCCCATGGCCAAACCCAACTATTCCTTCGCCAAACGTCAACGCGATCTGGCTAAAGAGCAGAAGAAAGAAGAGAAAGCACAGCGCAAACAGGCTGAAAAGGCTGAAGCACTGGCTGGAGAAGGTGAGGCTGTAGAAGGCGAGACTGCCGAGCAGCAGAGCGAAGAAAAACCGGCTGAATGACCCGAATTGCGGTTCCCTGACCCGCACAGTCTGTCCGGGCGGGGCAACATCCTGTAGGACCGCGCTTGCCCGCGATGCGTATTCAAATCCGACACATCTACGTTGCCGGATGTATCTATCGCGGGCAAGCGGGCTCCTACACTGCGGACGACACCCGCCTATCCCGCAATCGGCATCACGGTCACCCGCACTTCGGGATCATGATTGCCGCCGCCCAGAATCACACCGCGTAGCGGAGAAACATCGGAAAAGTCCCTCCCCCACGCCAGGCTGATGTGCTCAAGCGCCGGCTGGATGTTGTTGGTCGGATCGAAATCCACCCAGCCCAGCACCGGGCAAAACACCGATATCCACGCATGCGACGCATCCGCCCCAATCAGCCGGGGTTGGCCCGGCGGCGGCTGGGTCAGCAGATAACCGCTCACATACCGCGCCGCCAGTCCACGTGATCGCAGGCACGCGAGCATCAAGTGCGCGAAGTCCTGACACACCCCACGCCGTGTCTCCAGCACTTCCACCAACGGCGTCGCCACTTGAGTCGCTTCGCTATCGAACGTGAATTCGTCGAAAATCTTTTCCATCAACGCCTGAGCACACAGCAGCATCGGCCTTCCCGCCGGGAAGCAGCTGGCCGAAAAGTCGACAAACGACTGCTTCAGATGCACGTACGGCGATTCAAAGCGATAGCGGCAAGCATCGAGAATGTCCGCAGACATCTTCGAAGCGCTGTAAGTGAGCGTGCTGCGGGCATGATCCCACGCATCCGACTGCTGGAAATCCAGCACAGGACGCTCCAGCACTTCGATGCGTAAACGCGCATTGACCTGTAATTCGTCATGCGGGCGTTCGAATGCCAGGCGTGTCAGCGGATTGCCGAACACGTCCAGTTCGTCGCGGCGCGTAGTGGGCGTCGGGCTGATCACCAGATGCTGTTCCAGGCAACGTTGCCACGGACTGCGTCGCGGCCACAGATGCGCGAGTTGCTGCGCCAGCGAAACCGGGCTGTCGTATTTGTAATGGGTGTCATGAAGGATCTGGTAATGAGCGCTGTTCATCAGACGGACACCGTACGCTGGCTGACATCATCGACATGGGCGAAATGGCGCAAGGCCAGGCGGTCAGACACCTGACCGCTGACCTCGCCGATTGCTTGCAGCAAATCCGCCAGCCCATGCAGCGCAGCCTTGATGCTGCTTTCTCCGAACAGACCTTCCTCCAGGCACCCCAGATCAAAGGTGGCCAAGCGTTGGGTCAACACTGCCAGACTCCGGTCTTGCGGTGCGCCGAAATCTTCGTTCAGACGCTTCACCGAACGCGTCACCAGCTTGAGCTGGAACAGCACCGCGTGTGGGTTCTGGTCATCCAGCAGCAGCAAATCAAGCACCGGGATCAACTGTGGCAAGGCCAGATAGCGCGAACGGTAGGTAATGCTGCTGTTGCCCAGTTCCAGCAGCCAGTCCAGCGCGTCCTGATCGAACACCGCATCGCTGCGCAGGAACGCTGCAAGACTCGTGCTGAGGAACTGAAGGCGTTCGATACGCCGACCGATCATCAGGAAACGCCAACCTTCGTCACGCGTCATGTCGTCGAGAGCAAAACCTGACAGCGCCGCCAGCGACATCACCAGTCGGTTGAGGAAATCCAGCAGTTCGCCGAAGTCAGGTTCATCGGTCTCCAGGTTCGTGGCTTCGCGCTGCAATTCCACCAGCGCCTGCCAGTTCTCGCGGGACAGCTTGCCGCGCACTTGGGAGGCCGCCCACTGCAAGCGCTGCAGGTTGGAACGCAGGCTGAACGGCCAATCGTCACCGAGCAGGGCCGCGAGCAAGCGTTTATGCAGCGCAGAGCCTTCCTCGTCCTCTTCATCTACCCGGGGAACCAGATTCAAGCGTTCGCCCAGTTCGATAGCGGCCTGCAGCGCCAGCGGATCATCGCCATCGACATAGCGCGCCAGCATGATCCGCAGCAATCGCGCGCTGTCGTCGCAACGTTCGCAGTAACGACCGAACCAGAACAGGTTTTCCACCACGCGCGACGGCAGGTACGGGTCGCGGCGAATCAGATCGTGCACGCCCAGCGAACGACGGCCTTTCCACGGCTCACTGCCCAGCGTGCGTTCGCCGAGAATCCAGGTGTCCTTGCTCGCACCGCCGCGCTGCATCGACACCACGTCGGCGTCGGCATCGGCGGCCACTCGGGTCAGGCCACCCGGCAGGACGCGATAGCCATCGTCGGTCGCGACGGCGTAGACGCGCATGCCGATCGCCCGAGGCTGCAACTGCCCTTCCTCGCCCTGCCACACCGGCGCGTGGGACAGCTGCGCCAGCTCTTGAGCCACGTACGCATAGGGTCGGGCCTGCATACGCGCGGCCAGCGCCTGGCGCTGCTCTTCAGTGAGATCGCGGCCGAACACAGGCGCGAAACTCTGGGACGGGAACGCCGGCTTGATCAGCAGCTCAGGCATCTTCTCCAGTGCCTGGGCCAAGACAGGCGGCTCGCCGCACCACCAGGTCGCCACAGACGGGAGGATCAATTCTTCGCCAAACAGGTGCTGGTTGATCTTCGGCAAAAAGCCCAGTAACCCAGGTGATTCCAGCACGCCACTGCCCAGCGCGTTGGCCACTAGAACCCGACCTTGGCGGACGGCTTCCAGCAAGCCCGGCACGCCCAGCGCGGAATCGGTGCGCAATTCCAGCGGGTCACAAAAATCATCATCCAGCCGACGCATGATTGCGTGAACACGGCGCAGGCCGCTGAGTGTTTTCAGGTACACCGTGGCATCGCGCACGGTCAGATCGCTGCCTTCGACCAGTGGATAACCCAACTGGCCCGCGAGGTAGAGGTGTTCGAAATAACTCTCGTTGAAGCGTCCCGGCGTCAGCAGTACCACCAGTGGCACTTCGTTACTGCTGGGGGCCTGACGCGCCAGGGTTTCCTGCAGTGAACGGAAAAAACCGGACAGGTGCTGCACCTCCAGATCGCGGTACAGCTCCGGGAATGCCCGGGACACGATCAAGCGGTTTTCCAGCGCGTAACCGGCACCTGACGGCGCCTGAGTCCGGTCTGCCGTGACCCACCAGCGACCGTCTGGCGTGCGCGCCAGATCCACCGCGTAGACATGCAGAAAGGTGCCTTCCGGCGGCGTGACGCCTTGGCACGGCCAGAGAAAGTTGTTGTGACCAAAGACCAGTTCGGCCGGCAGCAGCCCCTCGGCGATCAGGTTCTGCGGGCCATAAAGGTCAGCCAGCACCGCATTGAGCAGACGGGCGCGCTGAGCGATGCCGGCGGCAACCTGCTGCCATTCCTCGACGGGGATCAAATGCGGCAGCAAGTCCAGCTCCCACGGGCGATCCGCGCCCTTGGGGTCGGCATAGACGTTGTAGGTGACACCGTTTTCCTGAATCTGCCGGGCCAGCAGTGCTTGACGCTGAATCAGTTGCGCGGGCGTACTGCGCTGCAGATGCTCGTAAAAGCGCAGCCAATGCGGCCGGACCTCGCCGCTGGCGTCGAGCATCTCGTGATAAGTCGCCGCACTCAGCGGATATTGGTCAAGCAGGTCGGGCATGGAAGGCTCGGCAGACAGCTATAGGGCTTGATTTCGCAGGGGTTAGAGTAGCGCAGACAACATGACACGCAGTGGCTTGCTTCCCTGCGGCCGCTTTCTGGGTCGTATTGCCTGACGCATGACGTCAGGCAATGTGTCCGGGCCTTACCGATGCAGACGCATGTCCAGCGTCATCGGCATTTCATCGTTGATGGTCAATGCGGGAACGGCCAGTTTGCCCGGGCTGTGGCCGAGGCGGAAAAACCGCGACAGGCGCCGGCTTTCGGCTTCGTTGGCGTTCACCGGCAGGGTTTCATAGTTGCGACCACCAGGATGCGCGACATGATACTCGCAGCCACCCAATGAGCGCTGCATCCAGGTATCAAGGATGTCGAACACCAGCGGCGCGTGAACCGGTATGGTCGGTTGCAACGCGTTGAACGGCTGCCAGGCGCGATAACGAACGCCTGCGACGAACTCGCCAATGCGCCCCGTCGGTTGCAGCGGCACGGGGATGCCGTTGCACGTCAGCATGTAGCGTTGAGGCGGCAACCCGGTGACCTTGAGCTGCAGACGCTCCAGCGACGAATCCACGTAACGGACCGCGCCACCCGCGGCACCTTCTTCACCCAGCACATGCCAAGGCTCCAGCGCCTGACGCAATTCCAGCTCGATGCCGCTGACCGCGTAATCGCCGACCTTCGGAAAGCGAAACTCCAGATGCGCCGCGAACCACTCGGCACGCACCGGATAACCCGCAGCGTTGAGCTCGACGATGACGTCGGCGAAATCCTGCTCGATGAAGTGCGGGAGCATGAAACGGTCATGCAGTTCGGTGCCCCAACGGGCGAGTTTTGGCGGTGCATACGGCTCCCGCCAGAATCGCGCGACCAACGCACGGAGCAACAATTGCTGCGCCAGGCTCATGCGTGCATGTGGAGGCATTTCGAACGCGCGCAGCTCCAGCAGACCCAGCCGACCGGTCGCGCCATCGGGTGAGTACAGTTTGTCGATGCAGAACTCGGCGCGGTGGGTATTGCCCGTGACGTCGATCAGCAGGTTACGCAGCAAACGGTCCACCAGCCACGGCGCGCACGCCTCACCGGGTGCAGGCATTTGCGAGAAGGCGATTTCCAGCTCGTACAACGAGTCGTTGCGGGCTTCATCAACGCGAGGCGCCTGCGACGTAGGCCCGATGAACAGCCCGGAAAAGAGGTACGACAGCGATGGGTGGTTATGCCAGTAACTGAGCAGACTGCGCAGCAGATCGGGCCGACGCAGGAACGGAGAGTCGCCCGGCGTGGCGCCGCCGAGCACGAAGTGGTTGCCACCTCCGGTCCCTGTATGGCGTCCATCGATCATGAATTTTTCAGTGGTCAACCGGGTCAGGCGCGCCTGCTCGTAGAGAAACTCGGTGCGTTCGACCAGCTCGTCCCAGCTGGAGGACGGCTGCACGTTGACTTCGATCACACCTGGGTCCGGCGTGATGCGGAAGTTGGCCAGACGGGGATCGCTTGGCGGCTCGTAGCCCTCCAACAAGACCGGACAGTGCAGTTCTTCAGCGGTCGACTCGATCGCGGCCACCAGTTCAAGGTAAGCCTCCAGCGACTGCAACGGTGGCATGAACAGGTACAACCTGCCGCCGCGCACTTCGGCACCCAGCGCGGTGCGCGTCAGCCAATCGGCCGATTCGTCGATGGCAGGCGCTCGCTCAGCACCCGCATTTTCCTGTTCGGTCAAACCGTCCAGCTTGGCCTGAACCTCATCACGATCCGGCAGATCGGGGAAATTCTGGTTGTGGTCGGTCGGGTGGATGTACGGATATTCGGCAGCTTTGACCCACGGCTGCGACGCCAGCGGCAATCGATAACCGAGCGGGGAATCACCTGGCACCAGGCGGCAGTGCTCGTCACGCAGGTACCAGCGCCCGCTCTGCCAACGATCATCGGCCGCAGTACGCGCCAATGGCAGAACATGGCCGATGACCGTGTCCAACCCTTGTGAGAACACTTTGCTCAGCCGTGCCCGCTCAAGCTCGTCACCCAGGCGCGAGTCTTTGGCCGTAACGTTCTTGGGCAGCGCACCTTCGCGCCACAAGTAATAGAAATTGTCTTCGTAGGCGGGAAACACGTAGCGCGCCGGCAGCTTCAGTCGCTCGGCGACACTGCGCAGGAAACGACCTGCCGTTTCGCTGTCGGTGCCGTAATCTTCGTTTTCATCAGCGATCAGCGCATTGTTGCGCCATACCGGTTCGCCATCGCGAGGCCAGAAGCAGTTGAGCGACCAGCGCGGCAACTGCTCGCCCGGGTACCACTTGCCCTGACCGAAATGCACGATGCCATGTGGCGCGTAATGCGAACGCATGCGCTGGAAAAGCTCGGCGGAGAGCTTGCGCTTCTTCGGCCCCAACGCGGCCGTGTTCCACTCATCGCCGTCACGATCATCGATGGACACGAACGTCGGCTCGCCCCCCATGGTCAGGCGCACATCATGGGCAATCAGGTCGGTGTCGATCTGTCGGCCCAAAGCCTGAATCTCAAGCCACTGTGCTTCGGTATACGGTTTAGTGACGCGTGGCGCCTCCCAGATCCGTTCCACCGACATTTCGTGGCTGAACTCTGTTTCGCACGGCTCGACCAGGCCACTGATCGGCGCTGCAGAGGACGGCTCCGGGCTGCACGCAAGGGGAATGTGCCCTTCACCGGCAAACAGCCCGGACGTGGCGTCCAGACCCACCCAACCCGCGCCCGGCAGATACACCTCGCACCACGCGTGAAGGTCGGTGAAGTCAACGTCCGTACCGGACGGGCCGTCGAGGGCCTCGACATCGGCCTTGAGCTGAATCAGGTAGCCGGACACGAATCGCGCCGCCAAGCCCAGATGACGCAGCAGCTGCACCAGCAGCCAGGCCGAGTCGCGGCAGGAACCCGAGGCGTTTTCAAGGGTGAATTCCGGCGTCTGGATGCCCGGTTCCATGCGGATCAGGTAACCGATGTCGTTGGCCAGACGCTGGTTGAGGTTGACCAGAAAGTCGATGGCCGGGATCGGCGTGCGGTCGATGCTGTCCAGATACGCTTGAAACCTGGGCGTCAGCGGCAGCTTCTCCAGATAAGGCAGCAGCTCGTGGTGTTCTTCCTTCGCGTACGTGAAAGGAATCTTCTCGGCGTACGGCTCGAGGAAAAAGTCGAACGGGTTGAACACCGCCATTTCGGCGACCAGATCGACTTCGATACGCAGCTCATCGGTCTTTTCCGGAAACACCAACCGCGCCAGGTAATTACCCTGCGGGTCCTGTTGCCAGTTGATGAAGTGATTCTCAGGCAGGACCTTCAGCGAGTAAGACAACACACGCGTGCGGCTGTGAGCCGCCGGACGCAAGCGCACAATCTGCGGACCCAGTTCTACCGCGCGTTCATAGCGATAATGAGTGACGTGGTGCAAGGCAATGTGAATCGACACGGCGTGCCTCCTGCGAGCCTGGACGGTAGCGGAACCGCGCAAGACTTATGCCATCCAGGCAAGTCAGGCGCCTTCGGCGTTGAGGGTGCTCGCTCAGCTAAGCACAGCACCAAAATTGCGCCAGCTTCGGCGGATGGTGCAAGGGTCGCACGGAAATGAGGCGGGTGGGGTTATTTGCACTGTTCGGCATTCAATCGGCGTAGACGGGCTCTGCGAATCCCCAGAAAACGATTCCTCTTGTAGCGAGTAAGAAGCAGGATTTTTCTCATTTCTCGATGACGATCTGAATTGAGAACTGACAAACCGATCAGTGGGACGAGCACCCCAAGAAAATAGATAACCTTGTTCGGACGATGTTCGATCATTGGCAACACCAGAGACAGACACGCAAAAAACAGCGCGACGACGCCCCACACCCATTTCGGCCTTCCCCAAACCAACAAGAAGTGGCACATACACATCAGCACCGTTGCGCCCACCATCACTGCAAAACCATATATCACGCTGTTTTCGAATGTGGCGTCCTTATGGAACACTTCAAAATACAACACTGACGTGATGGCAAATGAACAGATCGCTGCAAGTATTCCTCCGATAAAAACAGGGAAATAACGCCTCATAAATATTAAAGACTCAAAAGGCCTCATGGCTCCGTGACCTCCTCATATAGGGCGACTGCAATGGTGCGAATATTCCCCGACAACGCACTCCCGCCAATCGCCAGACTTCGCGCCACTGAAAAACCATCCCGCAGCAGTGATAACCCACCCATTCCTTCTTCCCTTTGTTTTGGCTGAGAGAGGGCGAGGTTAGGCGGCCAATGACCCTCACGCTGTAGGAAGACTTTCTTTGTTTCGTATGAACAGTCTTAATCTGTCGCTAACGTATTGCGATCGACCTCCCGGTGAGAAAAGGTGCGCGACGACAACTCGTCGACGACTATTTTTCAGGGAGTGTTCATGGCTATCGATATGTTTTTGAAGTTGGGCGACGTCAAGGGTGAGTCGATGGACAGCGTCCACAAGGATGAAATCGACATTCAAACGATGCAGTGGGGTATGGCGCAGTCTGGCTCGATGCATCAAGGCGGCGGCGGTGGTGCAGGCAAGGTGAGCATGCAGAACTTGAGTTTGAGGAAGTCTCTGGACAAGGCTTCGCCTAATTTGATGATGGCCTGCTCGAGCGGAAAACATTATCCAGAAGCCACTCTGACAGTGCGCAAGGCCGGGGGTAGCGCCCCTGTCGAATACATGATCATCACCCTCAAGGAAGTGATGGTGGCCTCCTACCAAACGGATGCGGGAAACAGTGACGAAACACTCAAAGAGGACATCACGCTCAATTTTGGCAAGGTCGAAGTCGCCTATCAGCCACAGAAAGCCGACGGCAGCAAGGACGGCGGGCCGGTCAAGTTCGGCTGGAACATCCGCGAAAACGTGAAGATGTAAAAACAAAAACGCCAGCTCGAAAGCTGGCGTTTTGTTGTGCAGGAAGGCTTAGCGCGGGAACACCGGCTGACGCGAAGGTTTCTTGCCGCCTTTGCCGCCCTTGGCAGCATCGGCGCGTTCCTTCGCGGCCTGTTTGTTGCGGGCCGCTGCGGCGGCCTTCGCCTCTTCACGTTTGTCCCACGGCTTGCTCCCGTCGGTCGCGCGGGGTGGCAAGCCTGTGTGCTGGGTCAGGATCTTCGTGGTCTTGGCCACCTTATGACTGCCAGCCGGCGTCGAATTCTTGCGACGTGCGCTCTGGTAGCTGTCTGTTTCCGGCTGATGCAGCGGAATCAGCTGGTTCTTACCCGGACCGATCAGATCGGAACGGCCCATGCGCTCCAGGGCTTCACGCAGCATCGGCCAGCCCTTCGGATCGTGATAGCGCAGGAACGCCTTATGCAGACGGCGCTGCTCCTCGCTCTTGACGATGGTCACCGAGTCGCTCTTGTAGGTGACCTTGCGCAGCGGGTTCTTGCCGGAGTGATACATGGCAGTTGCACTGGCCATTGGCGACGGATAGAACGCCTGCACCTGATCCGCCCGGAAGCCATTGCCTTTGAGCCACAGCGCCAGGTTCATCATGTCTTCATCGGTGGTGCCGGGGTGAGCGGCGATGAAGTAAGGAATCAGGTACTGCTCTTTACCGGCCTCTTTCGAATACTTCTCGAACATGCGCTTGAACTTGTCATAGCTGCCAATGCCCGGCTTCATCATCTGATTGAGCGGACCTTCCTCGGTGTGTTCCGGGGCGATCTTCAGGTAACCACCGACGTGGTGCGTCACCAGCTCTTTCACGTACTCAGGCGACTCGACCGCGAGGTCGTAACGCAGGCCGGAGGCGATCAGGATTTTCTTCACACCCGGCAGTTCGCGTGCGCTGCGGTACAGCTGAATCAGCGCCGAGTGATCGGTGTTCAGGTTCGGGCAAATGCCCGGGAACACGCAGGATGGCTTGCGGCACGCGGACTCGATTTCCGGGCTCTTACAGGCGATGCGATACATGTTCGCGGTCGGCCCGCCGAGGTCGGAAATCACGCCGGTGAAGCCTGGGACCTTGTCACGAATCTCTTCGATTTCGCGGATGATCGAATCGTGGGAACGGTTCTGGATGATCCGGCCTTCGTGCTCGGTGATCGAGCAGAAGGTACAGCCGCCAAAGCAGCCACGCATGATGTTCACCGAGAAACGAATCATATCGTAGGCCGGAATCTTCTCCTTGCCGTACACCGGATGCGGGACACGCGCGTACGGCATGCCGAACACGTAGTCCATTTCTTCAGTGGTCATCGGAATGGGCGGCGGATTGAACCAGACATCGACTTCGCCATGCTTCTGAACCAGCGCACGAGCGTTGCCCGGGTTGGTTTCCAGGTGCAGCACGCGGTTGGCGTGGGCATACAGCACGGGGTCGTTGCGCACCTTTTCCATGGACGGCAGGCGGATCACGGTCTTGTCCCGAGTCATGCGCGGGCTCGCCAGAATCTGCACGACCTTGGGTTCGTTCGGGTCTTCGACCGGGCCTTTTTCCTGCTCGATAGCGCAGGCTTCAGTGTCCTGAGTGTTGACGTACGGGTTGATGATCTTGTCGACCTTGCCCGGACGATCGATACGCGTGGAATCGACTTCGTACCAACCCTCCGGCGTGTCACGACGAATGAAAGCCGTGCCACGCACATCGGTGATGCTTTCGATCGTCTCGCCACAGGACAAGCGGTTGGCCACTTCGACGATCGCGCGTTCGGCGTTGCCGTAAAGCAGGATATCGGCGCTGGCGTCGATCAGAATCGAATTACGAACCTTGTCCTGCCAATAGTCGTAGTGCGCGATACGGCGCAGCGACGCTTCGATGCCACCCAGAACGATCGGCACGTGCTTGTAGGCTTCCTTGCAGCGCTGGCTGTAGACCAGGCTCGCACGATCCGGACGCTTGCCCGCCATGCCGCCTGGCGTATACGCATCGTCGGAGCGGATTTTCTTGTCCGCGGTGTAGCGGTTGATCATCGAGTCCATGTTGCCCGCCGCGACGCCGAAGAACAGATTCGGCTCACCGAGCTTCATGAAGTCGTCTTTGGATCTCCAGTCTGGCTGGGCAATGATCCCGACGCGGAAGCCTTGCGACTCCAGCAGCCGGCCAATGATCGCCATACCGAAAGACGGGTGATCGACGTACGCATCTCCGGTCACGATGATGATGTCGCAGGAATCCCAGCCAAGCTGATCCATTTCTTCCCGGCTCATCGGCAGGAAAGGCGCTGGCCCGAAACATTCGGCCCAGTACTTCGGATAGTCAAATAACGGCTTGGCTGCTTGCATGTCAGGACCTACGTGTTTGCACGTTGGAAAAATCGCGGGCGCGGAATATAGCACAAATTTTGATCAATTCCGACTGCGGGAGTGGGTTTTGTCGGGAAGGTTTTTTTGAGTATTCCGAGAGGGTGAGTTTGATGCCGGGCCCCATATGGGAGATTGTGACCTTGATGCCCTTCGGGCCTATTCGCGAGCAAGCTCGCTCCCACATCTGTTTAAACGTGCCATGACCTGATGGACCGAGTCGGCAGCCTTTGAGCCAGCTGCACGATCGAGTTGAACACACAAGGCGGATAACGGGGTCTGTCAGACCGCGGCACGTTTAAGAAAATGTGGGAGCGAGCTCGCTCGCGAATGGCCCGAAGGGCATCAAAGTCGCGGTCTGTTACTCATCATCATCAAAGTTGTAACTGCCCGGCGCGAGGTTCTCGAAGCGGGTGTATTTACCGATGAACGCCAGACGAATGAAACCGATCGGGCCGTTACGCTGCTTACCGATGATGATTTCCGCGATGCCCTTGTGTTCGGTTTCCGGGTGATACACCTCGTCCCGGTACACGAACATGATGACGTCGGCGTCCTGCTCGATGGCTCCGGATTCCCGCAAGTCGGAGTTGACCGGACGCTTGTTGGGGCGTTGCTCCAGGGAACGGTTGAGCTGCGACAACGCGACCACAGGGCAGTTGAATTCCTTGGCCAGCGCTTTCAGGGATCGGGAAATCTCGGAAATTTCGTTGGTCCGGTTGTCACCGCTTGAGCCAGGAATCTGCATCAACTGCAGGTAGTCGATCATGATCAGGCCGATCTCGCCGTGCTCACGCACCAGACGACGGGTCCGCGCGCGCATTTCAGAAGGGCTGATGCCGGCCGTGTCATCAATGAACAGCTTGCGGTCGTTGAGCAGGTTGACCGCCGAGGTCAGGCGCGGCCAGTCATCATCGTCCAGCTGACCAGAACGGACCTTGGTCTGGTCGATACGACCGAGCGAAGACAGCATACGCATGATCAGCGATTCGCCTGGCATCTCGAGGGAGAACACCAACACCGCCTTCTCGCTGCGCAGTACCGCGTTCTCGACCAGGTTCATCGCGAAGGTGGTCTTACCCATCGACGGACGACCCGCGACGATGATCAAATCGGAGGGCTGCAGACCGCTGGTCTTTTCGTCCAGGTCGGTATAACCGGTGGAAAGACCGGTGATCCCCTCGCCGAGATTGAAGAGCGTGTCGATGCGGTCGATGGCCTTGGTCAGCAGGTCGTTGACGCCGACCGGCCCACCGGTCTTCGGGCGCGCTTCCGCAATCTGGAAGATCTGCCGTTCGGCTTCGTCGAGGATCTCTTCGGCGGTTCGTCCTTCAGGATTGAACGCGCTGTCGGCAATTTCGTTACTGATGCCGATCAGCTGCCGCAGGGTCGCGCGCTGGCGCACGATCTGGGCGTAGGCCTTGATGTTGGCCACCGACGGGATATTTTTCGCCAGCTCCGACAGATAGCCCAGGCCGCCCACTTGAGAGGTCTGACCCTCCTTGTCCAGTTGCTCGGACAGGGTCACGACGTCGATGGGCAGGTTCTGATCGGCCAGTTTGGCAATGGCGCGGAAGATCAGTCGGTGGTCATGACGATAGAAATCACCGTCCGAAACCTGATCCAGCACACGCTCCCAGGCGTTGTTGTCCAGCATCAAACCACCGAGTACGGCCTGCTCGGCCTCGATGGAGTGCGGCGGCACCTTCAGGGCGGCGGTTTGCAGGTCGTATTGCTCGGGAGCGGAAATATCGTTCATGGCCACACGGAATAAGGGGTTTGAAACAGGATACTCAGAAATGACAAAGGGCACGACCTGATAAACAGGAACGCGCCCCTCGGTGACCGACTGACGAACACGTCGTCAACCGGTCGGATTCCAGCGCCGAAGCGCCGGAATCAAGCAGCTTAAGCAGCCACCACAACTACGCGAACGGTAGCTTCAACATCGCTGTGCAGGTGCACGGCAACGTCGTATTCGCCAACGTTACGGATGGTGCCGTTCGGCAGACGAACTTCAGCTTTGGCCACTTCAACGCCAGAGGCGGTCAGTGCGTCAGCGATATCGTGAGTACCGATCGAACCAAACAGCTTACCTTCGTCACCAGCGGTGGCAGTGATAGTCACTTCCAGCTCAGCCAGTTGAGCAGCGCGAGTTTCAGCAGAAGCTTTCTTCTCGGCAGCGGCTTTTTCCAGCTCAGCGCGACGCTCTTCAAACGCAGCCAGGTTGGCAGCGGTTGCAGCGGTGGCTTTGCCGAAAGGCAGCAGGTAGTTACGGCCGTAACCAGCCTTAACGTTTACTTTATCGCCCAGGTTGCCCAGGTTGGCGATTTTTTCCAGCAGGATGAGTTCCATTTGGTAATAACCTCTTAACTTTAACCTTCACCGTTCGCAGAACCGTTATCGGCATCCTTCGACGCCAGACGGCCGCGAAAATCAATCAGGCTGTCGACAATGGCAAACACCACCAGCAACGGATAAATCAGCTGCATGAACAGCAACAACGTGACGTACAACCCCACCAGCCAGAACCGTGTCAGGCGCTTTGCAGCCACCAGACCGTGAATCAGGGCCAGCCCCGCGAACATGAGCGGCACGCTGCACAACGGTGTCAACATCGCCAGTTGCGGACCGAAATTCGGCGCAACCAACATGCACACCAGCAGCACCAGCATCGGTGCCCGCGGGAGCCTCAAGCTGCGAAATTCGCGCCCGAAACCACCCGGGTTATACAACAGCGCCTGCCAGTACCGCCCAAGAATCAGGCAGACCACGCTGACGATCTGCAACACCGCTGCAATCAGGCCATTGAGGACCGGTGTAATCAATGCTCCCAGACGCGCTCGCTCTTCTACCGACATCTGTTGGTAGACATCACCGAAGACGTGTGGAAGGAGTTTCTGCAACTCCCCCGCCATGGCTTCGATGGGCTCGCGGAAAACCGCCCCCAGAATCACCGAGTACAACAATCCAGCCGCTACGCTGACCAGCAGCACGCGGACCCAGGACTCGCTGGCGCGCAACAAGGCCGCCAACCCCCATGACCCCAGCAACACCATCAGGGTGCGAGGATCACCGAAATACCACCAGACCAAAGCCGGTAGCAGAGCCCAGGCGAGTACGCCCGAAGCGTCACTCAACCCGCGTCGCAGGAGCACAAGGCAACCTGCGGCAGCACTCAACCAGAACAACAGCGGCAACGCCGCACATCCCACCACTACGAGAGTGGCCTGCACGCGGCCGCGCATGATGAATTCAGCGATGGCGCGCATGCGATCTATCCCTTACTGCGTTTTTGTCGACTAAACCTGGTCTCAGCGGCCGTGGCTGTCGGTGTAGGCCAGCAGGGCCAGGAAGCGGGCGCGCTTGATAGCGGTAGCCAGCTGACGCTGATAACGAGCTTTGGTACCGGTAATACGGCTAGGAACGATCTTGCCGGTTTCGGATACGTAGGCTTTCAGGGTGTTGAGATCCTTGTAATCGATCTCCTTCACATTTTCAGCTGTGAAGCGGCAGAATTTACGACGACGGAAGAAACGTGCCATGTAATAGGCTCCTCAAAAGGTCCGTGGATTACTCGTCAGCGTTATCGCTGTTGTCGCTGTCATCACTGTCAACGCCTTCAGCGTCGGAGTGCTCAGGACGGTCGCGACGCTCACGGCGCTCACTGCGGTTCTCTTCAGCCTTGAGCATTTCGGACTGGCCGGTAACGGCTTCGTCGCGACGGATGACAAGGTTACGGATCACGGCATCGTTGTAACGGAAGTTGTCTTCCAGCTCGGCCAGAGCCTTGCCAGTGCACTCAACGTTCAGCATCAC